>Ga0310810_10000956_pt1 | contig 29206 bp, 21 predicted proteins | sample NCmetagenome_FD_207641 | JGI IMG/M metagenome (GOLD analysis project Ga0310810, IMG submission 207641) | Soil microbial communities from experimental microcosm in Duke University, North Carolina, United States - NC | ecosystem: Engineered > Artificial ecosystem > Soil microcosm > Unclassified ... | reverse complement strand
GAGGGCACCCCGCCTCCCTCAATTTTGCCGGCGCCGGTCGTCGTCGTCCCGATGGTCGTTGTCGTGGTCGTGATCACGGTTGCGATCCTGATCGTGCCTCCGGTCCGGGCGCCAGTCGTGTGGATATCGCCGGACCACCTCGGCGTGGTGGCGCTCGGGGGCGTCGTGAAAATCCATGCGCACTGAAGGCCCTGGCACAAACGTGCGCGGAGGCGTCGGGCGACGGACCCAGGCATGACCGTCCTGATAATAGTAATAGTGATGCCGCCGGCTGTAATAAACTTCGTAGCCGGGATAGTAGTCGTAGTCGTCGGCTCCAATGACCGCCCCGCCGGAAACATAGCCGGCGTCGGCGCAGCCGGACACGGCGAGGATGAGCCCGGCCGATGGCAATAGCACGGCCAGGCTCACGAGGGGGATGAGTGTGCGATTCGGATTCATTTGCTGGGATAGAACGGCTGCAGCGCCTTTGGTTCTCCCCATCGGCAAGCACCCCATCTTGGACTGGAACGTTAACCCATGGACCCTCGCCACCACCGCCGTGAGGTTCCCCGTTGTGTCCACGCAAACACCTGCGGCCCCTGAGGATGGAAATGAAAAAGCGCCCGGGAACCGGGCGCTTTTTCGAAATGGAGCGGGCGAAGAGACTCGAACGCTCTGGCGGTTTCTCGCATCAGAATCCACGCGAATCTGTTTCAAAAAACGAAAACCCAAAGAACTCACAACTAGCCTCACACGAATTGTATCCACCTGAAATCTCAGACTCGAAGAGCCCCGAAGCCACAGGCAAAGACATGTCGGGTCTGGCGACCACCGCTACTGAATTCAGTCCGGAATTACACGAGATCATGAGTTCGTGGCTGAAGCTGAATCCAGCAATCCAATCCGCGATCCTCTCGATTGTCCGCGATGCAGCCCAGAATGCGTAGCCTTGCTAAAGGAACCTCGCACCGTTCCGTACTTGCGACGGTTTCTTATCGCCCCAATCTTCCCGCAGTGGATCCCAATAGTAAATTGGCCAAAGTTCGTGACGCGATGGCCACGGGCGATTGGGATCTCGCGATCAGGCTGGCGGCCCGATTCCGTTCCCTTGGGGAGTACGGTGAGGCCATTAAACGCGGCAAAGAAGCGATGGATAATCCCGAACTTTACCAGCAACTCGGGCGCAATCTCACGCAAATAAAGGATGAAGCGATCGAAGCGTTGAAGAAAAAGTACAACTTGTCTTGGGACGCAGCTATGAAGTCCCGTAAGCGTTAGCGGTCCTTTGGGCGGGGAACTATTTCGTTTCATGTTCTTGTTTTGCCCCATCGCCAGCCTTCTTCCTACTAGTATTTCTAAACGTGGTCTCGACGCTTGGGGCACTCCTCGACTCCGTAGGTGGCAAGGCGGTGCGATCCTGTGGATCGATGACGGGTTCACGCGCTGTGTTATTGATGGGCACAGCCTCCGCGTCGTCCGGTCGCCAAACAAGACGAGCCTACCTGTCTGCGGCTTCCGGTGGCATCCCGCCAAGCAGACCATCGAACTCTTTCGTCGCTGGAGTGGTGAATTCCATATTTATTTCCGATTGGATTCAACACCGGTCATCGCTTCGGACAAGAAGCTGTTCAACTTTTTGAACGGAAAAAATTCCGGGGGACTGATCCCGCAAAAACTGGTTGCCGGCTCCACCACGAAGGTGCGTTTGTCCGGCCAACGATGGACGAAAATAGTAACACGTGATCGCCCTCCCCCAGCCCTTGGCCGGCGGCCCACCATCAAAGGTACGGCTACGCAGGTACGCCAACTTTTGCAGGGTTGGGTGCGGCAGGCCACCCCCGATACCTTGCTGCTTTTGAGCGGCGGCATCGACAGCTCGGCCGTCGCCGCGGCGGCCCATCAGTGCCGAATCCAGCTGGCTGCGGCCACTTTTGCGGTCCGAGGCTGGACGGCCTCCGGCGGCCGTTGGCAGGAGGACATGGCCAACGCTCGCCGGGTCGCCACACACCTTAAGTTGCGGCATTATGAAATCCCGCTGGATCCAAGGGCGCTGGTTCGGAACCTCCCGCTCGCCATCTTCCTTTCCGAAACTCACCGCGGCACCATCATCGAGGAAGCAGTCGCGCTGATCGAAGTCGCGAAGTTTGCCGCGCGCCGGAACTTTCGTCGTGTGTGGTTCTGCGATGCCGCCGATGACCTGTTCGGCAGTTTCCATTTCGTCCTGCGGCTGTATTGCGGCCGTGAGCTGCAAGGATACTTCCGTGATCAGCTGACTCGTGCGCTCCCTGATGAACTGGCCATCGTCCAAAACAATTTCGCGCCCTGGCGGATCACGGTCGAAGATCCCTACTGGACGGAGCCGTTTTTCCGCCTTGGTTACCACCTGCCAACGCGTCTACGGGTCGATCGCCGGAGGTTGATGAAACCGGTCCTGCGGGCGGCCTTTCGGGGTGAACTGCCGGACGATATTGTGGAACGGCCCAAGTGCGTCACCCGCGATGCCACCGGGGTGCGCTCGGTGATGGAACAGGCGTTCGGAAAGGAACGCGAGCGATTCCGTGAAACCTACAACACCCTAATCAAGGATGACTCATTCGCGCGTTTGACTCGTGCTCTCGGAAAACTGCAGTGAACCGGCAGGCTAGTGCCCTGCCTCCAAACGCCTGACCGCTTCGACAAATTCGGGCTTCTTGGCGTTTTCGGCATAGGCCTTCGCGTAATTATCCAACAGCGCGGACATGCCGGTCGGATCATCCAACTCGATCTTCAGGACGCGCGCCGCAGCCAGTGCCGCCTTCGGAATCCATCCAGCCTTGCGGTAGTAGTCGATCGCTTCATCCCATCGCTTTCTGCGCTCGGCGATGGCCCCAAGCTTATAATTAGCATAGTACTGCTCGCTGGAGTCCAACGCAAGGTCCGTAAGTATCTGCTCGGCCCGCGCGATGCTCGTTTCGTCACCCAAAAGTTCACTGTAAACCACTGCCAGGTTAGCGCGAACCGGCGGCCAGTTCGGCTTCAGCTCAAGTGCCTGCCTGAACGCCAAGAGCGCTTCCTGGGCGTCCTGCTGCGCCCGGGCTTTATCGTGCCGGGCCAAGCGGCTGAGTGCATCGTGAAGCACGCCCCGGTCGTTCCAATAATCTGCCCAGGTTTCGTTTGCGCCTTCCAACTTGCTGCTGCGCGACCGGGAAAATTTTCTTTCGAACCCCACCAACCTCTCGGCAAACTCTGCGCCCCTGGGCCCCAAATTGTCGAAGGAGGCACCCTTTTTCGCGGGGATCGAGAGATGCTGGTCAATTTGCACATACAATAGCAGCACCTGCGCTTGGAACATCAGCGGGTCATCATCGCACTTCTCATCCAAGTCTTCCAGCATGCCCGCGAGCAAACGCTCGGCCCGGCCGAGGTCCGCGTCAGTGTGGTGTTCCACGTATGTTGCAGCCAAGTTGTAGCGCGCGCTCAAGCTCAGGGTCTTGCTTCCTGCGTTGATCACATAACCAAGGTTCTCCGCCGCGGCATTGAGTCCATCGTACCCCCGCAGGGATTGGGCAATGCCAAGGTAGAACCGCGGTAGCAAATCCGCCGGGTACTTCTGGACACACTCAGTTAGGAAAGCCACCGCCGCCTTCAAGTGGTCCGCCGCCGAGGTCCGCTCATACGAGACCAAGGCCTGCACTCCCTCCGTAAAGAGGCGAAAACTTCCGGGCGCAGCCAGCTTGAGCTCCATGTCGGAGGCAATCCCACTGCGGGAATTTGGCACGTAGTAGCTCAATTTTTCACCCAAGGTTCTGAATAAATCTCATAGGCCATGTTTCGCGCAGCTTCCTTGAGTCCCGGCACGGTAGCCGCCCCCTCGACCTGCCACAATCTATCTCTTTCATTTCCCCAGCAAAGTGCGCTGTAAGCCACGAGGCCGGAACCTGTGTTGTACAGCCGGATTTCCAGCCGCCAGGAAAAATGATCAACCAACGTCATCCAGAGTTTCACCAAGTTGCCGACGTCAACCTGCCCAATGAGCAGTTGTCCTGATGGGATGGCTGCTCCCCAACTTTCAGCGACAGAAGGGACAAAACGGTTGAAGTCAACTTGGGGGAAGTTGACCCGCTTCCGCCTCATCAGCTCTTTCATGGCCACAATCGTGGCCACAGTCAGACGGAATTCCTCTACATAAAGGTCGGACGGCAAGGACTCGACTGGTTCGCTGATCACCTTGATTCTCCATGGTTTCTGGAAGGGATCCCCCCTGAACGGTAATGCCAAAATCCCCAATATCCACCAAAGCAGGCCGGCGCTACCCACAGCGAGGAGGACAATCAGGCCATAATGCCTTATCCAGTAGATCACTTGGGCGAACGGGCGCTCATTTGCCTCCTTCGCTTGCAGCGCAACTTGGAGGCGCTTCCCGGCAATTTGGGCCACTTCGCGGTTCGTCGAAGCCATGGCCTCGCGGTAGGCTGCAATCGCCGTCGGAAAGTCCTCCGCCTCCAAGAATACATCGCCTTCCGTCAGCTTCGGCCATTTCGAGGCGGCAAATTCGGCATCCTGACTCGCATCAAAAAAACGTGGCATTACCCGGATATCCCCACCCACGTCGACCGTAACAAAGTGGATGCCGCCACGCGTCTCGAATTCCCCTCGGAGTTCCGTAGTTATCCAACTCTTGGTGCCCGCCGACCACCAAGGGAACGGCCGCGCATAGCTCTGGTGATCCGGCCAGTTGCCGGGAGCGCCGAAAACCGCCGAAACCAACGGCGCTGAAACCACCTCGGCAATGCCCTGACGGATTTCCGCCTTCTCAGTCCATTTCGCGACCGGGACAGGGCCGCCTACCACGTCCATGTCCTGGCAGAAGAAAATGATGGGACCGGCCACGCTCCGTAGGACCTGATGCAACCGCAGTATCTCCGCTGGACCGGTGGCCGATGGCAGTCGCGAGGAATCGATGCCCACGAAAGTATACCCGGGCATCACGGCGGCTTCAGTCGTTAGGTCATAAAAGGTTTTTTGGGGGATGGCGACCCGGACGCATTTGAGGAAGGCTGCGTAACGCAAGCGCCCGTCGTCCCCGGTCAGATCCCGGGAGCCCGGCAGCAGTAAAATCCGCTCGGTCGGGATGGCACGGAAGAAATCCAGAACCTCAGACTTTATTGGTTCAGACGAATCATACCCCGCGAGTCCCAAGTCGAAAACCACCACAAAATCCAAAGCCCGGCCTCCATTGACCCATTCGTTGGTGGCCAAAACCGCAGTATCACGTTCAACCCGCCGGCGAACGCTTGAGAGTGCCGCCGCCCGGCTTGACAGGCTGCCCTGCGCTTCCGGGTAAAAGACCAGTCCCGCGAGCTCCGCAAAAGCAAGACCAGCCCCGGCCATCGGTTGGGCCATCCCCGCCATGCAAAGTGTCGCTACGATTAGCCTTGCAAGTCGAATCATAGATGCAGCGGGATGGCGCGGGCCAATCCAATGCAAACAAGGGTTACCTTCAAGCATCATCGGCTTGCGCTCACGGCCTTGCGCCAAATCACCCGCGAACGCACCCGGGCGGAACCGACGCGGGGCGATGCGCTAAGCACCCTGGCGGCCCGGTGCCTGGAGATGGATACGGTGGCCCTGCGTGAATCGCCGCGCGATCCCTTGGCGCAACTAGCCCAAGTCATCGCCCGGGCCATTGACCGCAGTCCCAAATGGAAGCCGTCTTGGGCCGCCAAGGCCGAGGCCGTTCTGCATTTGACCGAGCGCTTGCTGGGTTTTGCGCGCAGTGAGCGTGCCCGGGTGGTCAATCCTCAGCGTGGCCCCAACGGCTACCGCAACCGAGGGATCGCTTGCGGCACTTATTCGACGCCGGACTTCATCTCAGACGAAATGTGCAAGGACCTCCTGCGCGAACTGGAGCGCACGGCCAACCGAGAACACACAGTGCTCGACCTGTCGCTCGAGGCGGGCAACTATCCCTTGGCGCTGTTGATGCAGCGCCGGCGGCCGCGCATCAGCATGTTCGGCATGGACCGGGATCGCGAAGCCATCAGCCTGGCCAGGATCATCGTCGGATTCGCACTCCGGCAGGAAAACGACCCAGACTTCAAGTTTTCTGCCAGTCTTCAGGACAGCATCTGGAGCGACCTGCCGCGCCACTGGCCCCGGCAATTTGATGCCGTCATCGGTAACCCTCCCTGGAAAACCCGACACCCGATCGATTGCCCGCGGTTGCTCGACACCTACCGCACCTATCTGACCGGCCAGTTCGACGTCTACCTGGCGTTTATGCTGCGCGCCCATGGCCTCCTGAAAGAGGGCGGCTTGCTCTCCATGGTAGTACCCGGCACCTTTCTCTTCAACCGCAACGCGGAGGCCGTCCGGCGGATGTTCCTCGAACACTACGACCTCGTCTCGCTGACATTATATCCACGCCGCGCTTTCGTCGAACTGCCGTCCGTCGCCCCGATCGCGTTTGTCTTCCGGAAAAAAAACGGGGCCGGGGTTCGCGCGCGATCGACCCGGATCTCGTACTCTGGCGGATCATTGGGCGGGCTGCTGAGACCGCAGCTTAGCAGGCGAATCGCCCCCGGAATTTGGCTGAAACTTCCAGCCCACGTGTTCCATCCGCTGGCCGGCCGAGATTCGCTTTTCCTGATCTCACTGGAAGGTGACCATCGCCTGTCCCACGCGGGCGAGATCGCCTGCGGCCTGCGGCTCCGCCACGGCGGCACGGCCCGGGTGGCAGAAACTTTTGCAGGGATATTTGCCCGCGATATCCGCCCGTTTCACGCGTGCCAGCGGCATGCCGTCTGGTATAAACGCGGCAGCGCGCCCTTTGACCGCGATCCCCGCTCAGAACTGATCTCTTGCGAAAAGATTCTTTTTCAGGATGTCCGATGTATGACGCTAGCCCGCCGTCTGGTCGCTGCGCGTAGCGGGCCGCAAACCATGGGTGTCAGCACCGCCTCCGCCTTTGTGCCCCGTGATCCGCGACGCATAGGATTTTACGAGGCCCTATTGAATTCGGAATTTGCCAACGCTTGGTACAAGCTGCGTGACGTCCACCGCTGCATCAAACTCTGCATCCTGACGGAGTTCCCGGTGGTCGACGATGAAACTCGGTGGTCACGGATCGCTGAATTAGGCGAGGAATTGCGCCACATCCGGCAGACCCAGCACCGCTATCTTCCTTCGTGTTCGGTGGCGCGCGAGAGCGAGGTATTCGAGCAGAAGTTTCCCAAGCTATCCCAACGCGCCGGATTAGTTCAGGTACAACTCGATACTGAGGTTTATAGTCTTTACGAACTATCGAAAAGCCAACGCCGAGTCGCCCACCAACTCTCCCAGCAGCGGGTCTTCTAGAACCTTTATGCGCGAACGCGGGTTCCTCCCTGTCCATGGACATCGGGACTATGGCGGCCATGGATTTGCCTATGAACGCACCAACCCGCCGTTGCGTGTAGCGGATGCGAATTCTCCAAATGTTTGGGTGAAACCGGACGAAATAACTATTCCGGTGGAGAAACTCGAAACGACCTAACGAATGTCTGGGCCGCAGAAACGAATATTGGTGCGATCCAGCGTGGCATGCTCAAGAAAGCTAAGTCTCCGATGACGAATCCTTCCGCTGTGGTTATCGACAATTTAAGCCTTCAGCAGGTGGGCGAGACGCTGAGCGTTGGCCTGACCGACGATAGTCGGACCGAACTTGCCCCGTCGGAAGCAAAAGGATACGAGGTACGTGCGGTGCCGTCACCGGGGATCCAGATTGAGGAACTGCTTCAACTGCTAAACGCCATCATTCTCAGCGATGAACTCATTGTTGATGGCAGTGCAACTTCAACCTGGGAAGACGTCGCTCCTCTGTTTGCTCCGCTGATCGAGGCGAGAGTATTGATCGCCAAACCATTTGCGGAAATCCGGTCCGAGTGGGTACCAATTCGAAACGTCGTTCAGGAAGCACTCTGTTTTTCACCACAGCTTTCGGCAGATTTCGCCGCTTTTCGGGCAAAGTGGAAACTCGGAATCAATGACCCCGTATTTTCGACGCTTATGTGGGGCACCGCGGGCATGATTGCGCGAAGCCAATATCTGCAGACTCCCTATTTGGCTCATCCCACACGTGGCCGGCTGATCGATCTGAGTAGTTTGGCCCCGCATCGGTCAAACGCGCAAGAAATCGTGCAGCGCTTTATCACTACCGAGCGCGTGAAACTGTTTGACCGCGTGACTGCCGGCCAGAAAACACGGGCAGTGACTTTGAGTCTCCCGCCTCTGGGCTTGGAGGTGATTGCCGAGAGCAAGGATCGGAACCAGTTGATTTCGACAGCGATTCAATTGAGAGAGAAATATAGGCACCTCCGGGAATGGATTCACGAATATCAGCGAGCCTTGGAAACTTCACCGCGCGACGCCGCTAAAAAAATGGCAATACTGGAGGCGGCCGCCGCTGATATTGAACGACTATTCGGCGGGTCTTGGTGGAGCAAACTGTCGGTCAGCGTGGGTATGAGTCTTTCTGACTTGGTCCCATCCATCCCCGTCGGGGCAGTAATCCAAAGGCGTTTACCCGGAAGCATCCGCACCGCAGTCACCAAGATCGTCCAACGGCCGTGGGATGACGGCGCGTTGGAAAAACTCTTTTCCTTGCTGGGCACGGATTCCCCCAAACTCCGGGCTCAAGCGCTACTGCATTTGCAGGGTAACCGAGCAGCGCCGCCTGCCTTTCCTCCATCTCCGCCGTGTTGAAGCGGCCCTGCTGCTTGCTCCCCAACTAAAAGAATCGCGCCACAAGCGCGGCCGGCGGTTGGAATTCCCCGGACGTTTGCGCGCCGCGTTTCACGCTCCGGTCCTCCTACTTGCTCGTGATCGCGACCAGCGGGTGGCCGGTGAAATCGAGCAGGAAATGGTTCGCCGCCCCGAGAATCGTGCTGGTTTCGGGTTCGAGTTGGGCCTTTGAGAGGCCCGGTTGGACGATATACACCTCGTATCGTGTCAGCAGCTGCCGCGCCTTTCGTTTCAACTGGATGAGGGCGCGATCGCCGCCCTTGGCAAAGCGCGTATCACGGCCGTTTCGTCCCGCGGGCAGTGATCGCTTGATCAAATGGTCAATCAGCCCGACCGGGTTCTGGTGCCACCGCGTGCTGCGGACCGCTTGGCCGCACACTTCGTACAGGTCTTTCGCGCGCTCGCCCGGCTTCTTAGCACCGGAATACTTGCAGTGGTAGAAGCGGAAAAGCATGTGATCGGCACGCTCGATGATTTCGACCACGTCGGCGGATTCGCCCGCATCGTCGTCGTCGAAGACCACCAGGTTCGTTTCCAGCGCCAGCCGCTGCATAACGCGCTCCTGGATGCTCGCCTCGCGTCGCCTTCCATCCTTCCATTTGGACTCCACCTTTAGGTCGACGCCCGACCAGTCCCAGGGCACGACATGCGCGAGATTGATCGTATGGGCGAGCGTTTCCCGGGGCGACTTCAGGAGGCCACCCTCGAGCTCGGCTCCATCGGCCAGAAATACCGTGGGTGGACACTCCTTAAGATAGTCGGCAAAAGCCACGATTTCGCCCCGCAGGCGCAATTGGACCGTCGGGCCGCATTGTTGCACTACGTTGAATTGCCCGGCGGCGGGACCCCACTGCAGATCGAAAGCCGCCACTATGTTTCCCGCCGCGCCGGCCTCCACCCTCAGCGTGCTGGCGTTGATCTTCGACCACGCCTCTAATCCCACCAGGTCGGGCGAGATTGGCTTCGTCTCAACGATCACCGCCGCGGTGTCGAAATCGTCGCTGAACCAACCCGCCGAAAGCGCGACCCCGAAAATCTCCGCCTCCGGCAATTCCGCGACCTCCTTGGGCATCAGCGTATGCTGCAGGTAGTCGTTCGTCGGCAAGGTCGTGTCGAGCAGCCGGTCCGCGATCAGTTCGCACCAGTTCCTCCAATCGGGAATCGCGCAGGTCGTGCGCGACCAGATCTTGCCGCGGACGGAGACACCGATGGAAACGCGCTTGCCGGCGTCGTAGCCCATCGCGAACAGGTTGGACTTCGAGGCATTGATCTGCGCCGCCGGAGAAATCCTCTCTACCACGTCCGGCCCGACGAACATCTGGAACTTCAATTTTGGCCCGCGCGGCTTCAGGCCCACATTTTGCATGGTGATGCGCTTCAGTCCGTGAAACGCCCGGAAGACCGTTTCGCCATCGATGATTTTGGCGGTCTTCCCGCCGACCGCTTTCGCCAGTTCAAGGTGCAGCACCTTCTTTTGCGAGCTATGCAGGTATAGCAGGCCCCGCTTGGCATCGTGAGAAAGAATGAACAGGTCCCAGACTTCATCGTTCGCCTCCTTGATCGTGGCCCATTCGATGGCGAGCCGGGTCTTTGTGATGAACACAAGATAGTCGCGTTCGCGGCTGATCCACACCCGTTGGACGTACGTGTCCTTACTTAGGGCGGTCCGAAAGTTCCGCGGATTGAACGACGACACCCGGAAAATGAGCGTGCTGGAGGGCGGCCGCAGGACGTTGAGGGAGAAAAGCTCGTCGTCGCCCAGGTCGCTCTTTTCCATCCGCTGCAAAAAGTCCGAGAAATCCAGCTGCGACTGGATCGCCCGCGCGCTCAGCTTCGGGATGATTTCGTTCCAGTCGGAATCCTCGGCATAGAGTTCCTCGATGGCGTCGGATACCTTGGGATCGGCCACATTGGCCACAATCGACGCCTTGCCGAGACCTGCGGCGGTCCGTGTGAACCGGCCGATGAACTGCAAAGTGATCGCCAGGCTTTTGTGCACGTCATGCAGGGCCGCGATCTTCAGCTGCGGCAGGTCGTATCCCTCGCCGAACAAGTCGACGCAGATGACGATCAGGTGATTTCGTGCCCGGATGTCCTCGAATTTCTCCCTCCGCTGCAAGCTGCCGCTGTGGATGACAATGGGATTGAGATCCGCATAGAGCGGAGCGTACAGCGTCGCGAACAGTTCCTCCGCGCGTTGCTGCGTGTCCGTCCGGGCCAGCAAAAGATGGTCGAGCCCCGCCTGCCGGTCCTGCCGCAAGCGCGCGACAGCGACCGCGGCGATCTTACGGTCCGCCTCCTGCTCGTCGGGTTCGACCACCTCCAGAAAATCCATCTGCTGAAAGTATCCTTGTTCCTGGGCGAGCCGTAGCGGGAAATTGTAGATGATCCGCCCCGGCATGCGGCGTCCGTCATTCCGGAACGGCGTCGCGGTGAACTGGAGCACGCGATGTCCCTCCAGCAAATCGTGAAAGCTCTCCCACGTAGCCGCCGGCAGGTGATGCGCCTCATCGAAGAAGACCACATCAAACAGGCCGACGAACTTGCGCCGCCGGACTGACGAGAGGTCGACCAGCGCGGACATCGTGGTAACCACCACATTGCAGCCCGCCAGCCGCTCCAAATCGGCCGCCTGCGGCACCCCGAACAAGCCACCCACCACCGGAAAGAGCGCATCCGGCCCGAGCGCACCGACCTTTTGCAGGACTCCAAGTGTCGCAAATTTCCCCATCGTCTGCTGGCGCAGGAGGTCCGACGGCACAATAACCAGCAGGCGTTTCGGCCGCGACATGATCATCGCCGCCAGCATGACTTCGGTCTTGCCTGTACCCGTAGGCATGACGACCAGAGCCGGGGCGGACGAGACCGTCCAATGCGCCGCGATGGCATGCAGGGCCCCGATCTGCGGAGGGCGCAATCCCCGTTTCGCCTTGGCCGGGTTCTCCTCGACCAACGTGAGCGCATCCTCCCATGAGCTGAGCACATCGGCCGCCGGATCGTTAAGAGGTACCAACCGGGGATGCCGCAACCACGTATGCAGGTGCGTGATTTCGAACTGAGTACCCTCCACCCTGCAACTGGCGCGGACCAACAGCGTCCGGGCGCTCTCCTGGTCTATTAGTTCTGCGGACTCTCGCGTGGAAACCAAGATGGAATCGGTCGGTCCGGTGGCGAGCTGCAATCGGTTGATTCGGCCGTTGCGCGATTGAATTGGCGTCGCCGCGCACGCCACGGTTTCTTCCGCCGCGGCCAAATGCTGAATGTGAATGGGATCCTGCCACTCGTCGACATACCAGACCGCAGGCAATTTGGCCTGCGTGATCGGGCGTTCTTCACCGTTGGCCAGGATCATGGGAGGGATGTAAAAAAGGCCAGACGAAGCGCTTTCGCGTTTCGTCATGGCCCACCTACCAGTCATTACGATTCGACCGCTAACGCAAGCCGACTTGCAGAGAGCAAATGTGACGTTCTCCGGAAATCACGGGATCCAATCCCGCTGTGATTTTCCAGTATCAAGCTCTGCCAGGTGATGCTGCGCTACGTACATCTGCCCGTCCCGGGCACCCGTCGAATGATCACGCCTTGACGAATGGCCGGATGTATTTGTCGATGTATTCTATCGGCAAACCCGCATCCGCCACACCCTCGTTCACCCGGGCGGCGTATTCCTCCGAGGGCTTTCCCTCTTCTACGATGGGGTCGATGTAGACCAGTGCTTTTACGGTCTTGTCCGCCATCCTTACTTCCACCTCATGCTTGGCGTACGACCCCCCCGCGACGCCTTCGGCCCGGTCGAGCCGCTCCACGTCATCGGCGGTCAGTTCGAACAAAAAGCCCTCCACCACGTCGCCTTTCGACATCCTCACGGTCGCCACCCCGCGTCGGTTGATGAGCCAGCGATAGTCAGGCAGACTCGCCCGTCCCAAGGGCTTCTGCCCGGGACAGCGCTCCGCCATCTGCGCCTTCTTCATGTTGGAACCATACCCGAAATGAATCACTTCCCGCCGGGCCTCCGGAGTCGAAACCGCCGGTGTATCCTCCAGCATCTGTTCCCACTGGAGCCGGTAGCGGCGCTCGCGCTCCAGGAACGCACGTTCTCCACCCTCCAATATCTCGCAAACCGCCTTCCGGATCTTCGGGTTTTCAAGCGAACCCATCGTGTATTCGATGTTCGGCAATTGCCCCGCCTGCGACGGTTTGGACGACGCCACGATCACCTGGTCGGCGTCCGTGTTCACAACGAGGTTTGCGTTGTGGGTCACGATCACCACCTGTCGCCGCCGCCGAGCCTCCCGGAAATGCGGCACAAGGTCATCGAACACTGACCGCGGATCGAGGTTCTCCTCCGGTTGGTCGATCAATAGCGGCCGACGGTCGTGCCGGTCAATCGCCAGATACAACAGCAGGAGCACAATCCCCCGGGTGCCCGGAGAGAGCTGTTCGATGTTCGTCCCATCATATTCGAGACCGTATTCGATCGACAGATGGTCTGATGAATACAGCCAGTTGCCGATTTTCCGCCGCCATTCGATCAGGCCTGCGCCCCCGTCTTCGTTGGGTGCGGCCTTGAGCAGCTCGTTGCCGAATTTCGCCAAGAACTCATTAATCGCCGTCGCCACGGCCTCCGCATCTCCAGTTTGCCACGCGAGCAGCAGCGTCTTGCGAGTCTCGGCCGCCAGCCGGCCATGGCCCTGAAAGGCCGACGCCTTTCGCAGGTCGAGCAGTTCCTCGCCCGCCTTGATCCAGTCATCGAAGGCGACCACTCGTTTCACTGAGAACCGCAACCGCGACAACGATCCCTTCGCCTCCGCGAATTCCTCATGCAGCGGCGCATATAGCTTCGCCAGCACGGCCTGTTCATCCACAATCGTGGCGATCAGGTCTCGATAGCTGTCCCGCCGCGTCTTCATCAATTCCTTCCGGCGGGCTTCGGCGCCCTCGGAATTCGTCACGTTCGCCGCCGCCTTTTTTTCGTCGGTCGTGGTCGTAGCGATCGCCTTTTTCAGCAGGTCATACCGCCGCTGGAGCTCCTGGTCGACGCCCACCTCCTTCTTGATCGCGTTGCGTTCCGCCACGAGAAGGTCAAGTGGCCACAACCCATAGGCCACGGTCTCCTTGTCAATCACCTTGCCGGTTTCGCCCTGTTGGAGCCTCTGCTTGAGCGTCACTGCCTCCGCCTTGGCGTCGGCCACCGATCCTGCTACATCGCCTTTGTATTGCTGGCGGAAAGCCGCCCAGGCCTCCGGACTCAAAGCCGCGTCGGCGAAGCGCTCCTGCAACTGCGCAAAGCGCTCCGGCTCGTTGAAGTCCACCTCGATCGCCGTCTCCGCCAACAAATCATCCAGCGTCTTGATCCGTTTGTTCACGGTTTCGACCTTTGTTTCGACGTCGATGCACGCCTGCTCCAACGCGAAGAGCTTCTTCGCTCGGTTCTCCTTGCCCTTCGGGATCAGCTTCTTCAGGTCCTCGTTCAGTTTCACCAGCGCGTCCTGGTGCTTCTTATGGGTTTTCTTCAGTTCCGCGAGCTGGTCGATCAACCGCAGTTCGTCGGCAATCTTCTTGGACAAGCCCGCGATCGTCTCCGTATGCTGCTTGCGCCGATGCCGAATCGGCTCCACCAGCACAGCCCACAGGTCCGCAAACCGGGTGGTGTTGAGCTTCTCCGTCTGTTCCGTCTGGTCGAAGATGACACGTTCGATCTCCTCCCGCAGCGAGACCGCGAGGCCGCTGGACGAGCACAACCGTTCCACGAACTGCTGGGACAGGTAGCAGACCTCGGGGGCCGCCTCCTCAAACACGAACTGCGAGGGCGGGGCAAAGGCGACCTTCGGGTGACGGCCGTCGGCCCAGCACACTTCGACTTGTCCCGCACCGATCAAATCGTCCGGATCCGTCGCCCGCTTGAGAAATGACGAGTCCGACAACGGGTCCGCCAAAGCACCAGCGCCTGCCGCGATCAGGTCGACCAGCGCCGTCTTGCCGGAACCCCGCGCCCCGATCACGGCAACCAGGCCGCTGTTGATCGGAATGCTGGCGTTCTTTAGCCACGGCATGCCATACGGCCGGATGGAATCCAGCGTCATCGACGGCGCGGGCGCCATGGGAGACTCCTCCGCGACGTGCACCCGCTCGGCCGGTTCAATCGCCGCCTGCCGCAGAGTCTCAAACGCAAGGTCGCCCTTGATCCAGCAATAGCGGTTGTCAAACGGCTTCCCAACCTCCGGCACACTATGGGCGTCGCTGCCGTGCAGGCAGGGTTTCAGCGAGCCATAGTTCTTCTCGATCGCTTCCCGCGGTTCGCCTTCCTTGAGCCCGAGCCAATAGTCGCGGTCGACTGTCTTGCTGCTGAAAACGATATGGGCCAGCCGCTGGATTTCCTCCCGGGTCGCCGCAAAGCTGTCGTCGCCCTGCAGTCCGCTCATGCCGTCGCCCTGGCCCGCGGCCACCGCAATCAGACAATTCTCCCGGAGCCACTTGTCGCGCCGGAACGCCTCCCGCAGCGACCGGTATTCGATCTTCACCTGCTTGGCTCCCTCGCGGAACGCCGCGCGGTCATCGACATGCCTCGGATCGAACTTCCTTCCCAACCCGATCAGGCCCTCCCTCGTGCAAAAATACGGCGTCTGCTTGTATTCGAAGGTGAGCAGGCCGAACACCCGTTCGATCTGCTTTTCATGGTCCTGATCGTCTGGACAAAACAACAGGTGGAGATTGATCGCCTTGCCCTTGGCCGTATTCACGTCGAGGCGGACCTCGATGTTGGGGAAGATGCATTCGACTCCCGGCAACCGGCCCGCCTCTTTCTGGTTCCGGACCATGCGATACGCCCCCAGTGAATAGTAATCCGTCACCCCGAGTGCTTTGATCGACGGCTCTGACTGCTCGATCGCCGTTAGATAACCCTCCCAGTCGTCCCCGAAGTTGTCGTTGTATAGCGTACCCGGCGTATGGATATGCGGATCCCAACGGTTCCAAGTTGAACCGCAGGAATTCCAGTTGGATGCAGGAGGTTTCACGGCGTAATGAAGCCGCCACGCTAGGGGACCGCTCAGGGTGAATTCAACCGCTGAAACCACGGCCTTACCTTTTTCATGAGCGGGACGCCCATAACCACCTGCTCAAGGGACTGGCTTGGTGTGGTTCAGGATGCTGTGCCACATCAAGCCTGCTCGCCGGCCGTCCTCACCGGCGCCAACCCAGACCGGCGGAAACCTCGCGCGGTGAGGCTGGCGTGCCGGGCACCTCCTCGAAGGTGCTGTTCCAGAGGTTGCTGACCAGAAGTGAAAGCTCGAGGCGGCGTTCCGTGGGCGGGACGTAGTACAAGCCGATTGAGGATATCACGGCCTCGCGCCCGCTCCGCCGGAGCGGGTTGGCCTCCTGAAGGCGATAGACATTGTCGAGGCGCAACGTGAAGCCATTCCCGAGGCGAGCCGTCAGAGCGGCGGTGACCCTGTGGCGCGCGAAGTTGAGCGCGTAGAAACTCGCATCAACGACCGCCCCGCGGTAATCCGGATCCTTGGTGAGGTAGGTGTAGCCGAGGACGAGATCCAGCCACTTCATGCTGCGAGTGGCGACGGTTTCAAAGCCGGTGGTGCCGATGTCCACGGGCTTCGCGCTGCGCGCAATGACGCCCTGGCGGAAGGTCCAGTCGACGAGGCTGTCGTCCTGGCGGTGGAAAACGGCGGCCTGCAGTTCCCAACCGGCGACCTGCCCCTTGGCCCCGAGTTCGAGGTTGCGGCTGGACTCGCGGCCGAGGTTGGGGTTGCCGCGGAAGAGCCCGGCGGCGGGGTTGGAGTTGAGCGCCGTGTAGGTGGGGACCTGCGTGGTCTCCGCGTATTGTAGGTAGAGGTTGGTCCAGGTGGTGCCGACGGGGTGCCAATCGATGCCGAGGATGGGCGAGACGGCCGAGCGATCGCGGTTGGTGTCGTCGTAGGTGGCGCCGGCGCGGATAATCACCGGCCCATGGCCGGTCGGGAGCGTCGTTTCGGGCACGAGCGTCAGCTTCTGATAGGTGCGGGTGTGGAAGCTGCCGAAGGTTAGCGAGGTGGATTCAAGTTGGTCGCCCATCACCTGTGCGCCGTACGCGACGGCCCATTCGCCGAAGCTCTGGCGTCCGTCAATTGCGGCGCCACGCGTCCACGTGGTGTGGAAGAACGGAAGGATGGGACCGACTGGCGCGAAGCGGTTGAAGCGGTAGTCATCGACATTGCGGCGGTAGTAGGCGCCGGCCTGGACGTAGTCCCCTGCCCCGAAGTCCGCCCGGTGATTCAGGGCGACGAGGAGCGTCTTGAGGTTCTCGGTCTCATCGGAATTGAACGGCGTGTAGAGGTTGGGCCAGCCGAAGAACTTCGCCTGGTAGCCGGCGAAGAGATCAGTCTGACCGACTGGGCTGAGGAGCTGGAGCCGGCCTGCCGCGCGGTCGAAATGGTGGTCACCAAAGGCGATTGGGCCGTCAGACGCGGAGCGGTCCCAGGCGAAGTCCGCGCCCAGTTTAGCCCCACTGGACAGCGGACGGACAAATCCCTGATAGAAACCCTGCCGGTTGAAATCGTGCTGGCCGAAAGAAGCTGTGACCTCGCCGCGGTTCTCGATCGGCCGCCAGCCATAGGACACGGTGCCCGCGTTGGCATTGAAGCCGAGGGCCGCGTTGTCCGTGCCGGTGAGAATGGCGGGAGCCCCGAGCATCTCGGGCGGAACGGGAATTTCCGCGAGATAGTGGCCCGTCTGCGGATCGTAAAGCGAGACGCCGCCGATCCGAAACCCGGTGTTTTCAAAGATGCCGCCGCGGATGCTGACGTCGGCCTGGGCTTCGCCGAGATTGCGGGTCTGCAGGTCGAGGAGCGGTTCGTAGCGGAGCGCGGAGACCGGCATGGCGAAGGTGCCCACTGGCTCCTGGTTGGCCACGCGGGTGGACAGAACCTCGGCCGGCGGAAGCTGCAGCGGCGCGTCAGGGCCGGCAAATTGCGCCAGGCCGAATACGGAACCGGCGAGATAAAGCGGTAGCACTTTGCGGAGTGAAAATGACATCGGCGCACTGTTTGCGCGCTGGTTAACGTGGCATGTATTTTCTGTTAACTAACACTTTTCTCGACGAGTTGGTATGACATCACGCGAGGCATTTTCCCGTTGCGCGAGAATTCGATGGCAAAACATTGCGCGTCATCCGGCACGAACGCGTACGTGACCGGATATCTCAACCATGCTCCTGACCTTCCTAAAATCAAAGCTGCACCGGGCAACCGTGACCTCAGCTGACCTAAACTATGAGGGATCGATCTCGCTCGATCGGACACTGTGCCGCGAGGCCGACCTGCGGGAATTCGAGCAGGTGGACGTCTACGACATTACGAACGGGGCGCGCTTCACGACCTACGTGATTTATGGCCAGCCGGGCCAGGTGCAGCTCAATGGCGCGGCGGCGCGGCTGGTCCAATTGGGCGACCGGATCATTGTGGCCGCGTATGTCGGCCTGCAGCCGGAGGAAGTCGCGGGCCACGCGCCGAAGGTGGTTCTGCTGGGCGAGCGGAATGTCATCACGTCCGTTCATCAGGAGGCGGTCACCCCTCCCTGAAAGTGTAGAGAGATGATCTATCCCTGGCGTTTGGAATCCGATCTGTCGCGCGTGGCCCGTGCCAGCGACTCCAGTGCCCGGCCACAAAGATCGCTCGGGGCACAAGGGTGAGCGTCGTCGGCGTCAACGCCTTCCCGCAACGCATCGACCGCCTCGCGTTCCGTCGGGTGAACGATGCCGAGCCCGACAATTTGGATTCGGGTCCCATGGCCGGAATCCTTCGCAATGAACGCCTGGTACCCAAGCACCCTCGGCCAGAATGGATCGGAGGGGCCGAAGCCGTCGCAGGGCCTTTCCGCGCTTTCGACGACTACCTCCAGCTGACTTCCATCGCTGGAGAACGGGAACGGTACGCGAGGGACCTGTAGTTTCATGTCACTCAGAGCACTGCCGGCAAAGCAGCATGTTCGCCCGAGAGGAAATCACCTATTTTAGGGTATTCGACAGGTTTGCAGCCGGCGGAATCTCGCTGGGGAGGCAGTCCGGTTAGTGATCGCCTTTCGCAGCCGGTGAATGCACGCTGGCCGGCAAGACGGGCCGATCGGAGGAATCATCATGCATATGTTCATTCGTTGGTTTCGCCCGGCAGTCCTTCTGCTGGCTGCTTTTGCGATCTGCTCGGCCCAGGATTTGTACGTCCGGGTGATCGACGTTGGCCAAGGCGAGTGTGTCGTCGCCAAGTTCAGTGACCCGGCAGGCACCCACTATCTGATCTATGATGCGGGCGTCGGGAAGGCCGCGCCCATGAAGGGAATTCTCGACGTCATCCCCAAGGGCTCGGACGTCGACCTCATGGTCATTTCCCATAACGACTCGGATCATATTGGGGCGGTCCCGGCCATCATGGCGGACTACCATGTGAAGAAAATCATTCATCCCGGCGATAAGCGGGACAGCACCACCTGGGAAAACTCCAATCGGGCCATTCGCGATGAGATCGTCGATGACGGTTGCATCAACCTCGACCTCAGCCGCGCGCCCATCGCTCCGGGAACCGTCTTCCCGCTAGGTGGTGCGACTGTCACCTTTGTCGAGGGACATTCACGACCGCCGGCGGAGTGGGAGATCGATGACGAGGCTGAATCGAACAATGCTGGCAGCGTCGTGGTGCGGTTGGCGTATGAGGGGAAATCGATCCTGCTTTGTGGCGATGAGGTTGGACGCCATCGCGACTCACCTGCGCATACCTGCATTGATGCGGAGCGGGCGATGGTCGACAATATGGCAACCGTGCCGATCGCCAGTGATGTCATCGTGGCGCCCCATCATGGCGCCAACAATGCGAGCTCGGAGGAATTCATCGCGGCGGTGCGTCCCACCTATGTGATCTTTTCGGCGGGCCACAGCTCTAACTACAAACATCCCAGCAAGGCGGCAGCCGAGCGTTATCTGGCGGCCGGGATAACGACGAACCACATTTTTCGGACCGATTTGGGGGACGACGAAGGGCCCTTGGAGTGGGATTTTGGGCGGATCAAAGGGAATCACGATCCGAGTGGCGACGATGACGTCGAGGTGCGCATTGCCCATGATGGTACCCTCGCCGTGGCATATCGGCACTGAACGCCCCCACGTCTGGGTGCGTCGACAAGCACGCCGGTCTGAATACACTAGGCCGCTCGCCGGTTGCCGGTATCCCTGGAAACGTTCCGGAAAACACGGTCTACCCTTCTCAGGGGGCGGGCCGAGGGCTTCGCCGTTTCAGCTTTGATCCGTCGCGGCGGAAGAAAGTATTGGCGGTAGGTCCAGACGATGAGGCCGATCGTGAAGCCGCAGGAAATCAGTTCGTAGGGTGAGAGCCCGAAGAAAAAGCCAAGCAGGCCGATGGTCGGCCAGGTGATGATCGTGGTTTTCATAGGAAGATGGGAGCGGCCTTAGCCGGTAAGCTTTCGTGCCATGCCGTGCTCGGCGGCGAAGGCCACGAGCTTGGGCGTGCCGCTGATCCCAAGCTTGTGCATGATGTTGCGGCGGTGGGTCTGCGCGGTGAGCGGCGAAATCTTGAGCCGCCGGGCGATCTCGGCGTCGCTGTGGCCGTGGCCGATCAGGGAGAGTATGGTCTGCTCGCTCTCGGAAAGCATCTTGTCAAACGAGCGGGGATTGGCCAACCGCGCCTTCTTGACGGCGTGAAACACGGCCGAGAAATACGACCGACCCTCACGAATTGCCGCGAGGGCCTGCTTCAATATGGCGATCGAATTCGAATTCTTGTCGACGAAGCCTTTGACCCGCAACCTCTCCACCTTGTACAGAGTGTAGTCGTCGCAAAAACTGGAGAGGACGAGAATGCCAAGGTTCGGCAGCCGTTGCAGCACCCGCTCGGCGACGGTCAATCCGTCCATTCCGGGCAGCGAAATATCCATGATGGCAATGTCGGGCTTCGTCTCGAGGATGAGCTTCATTCCCTCCGGGCCGGTGGCCGCCTCCCCCACGACGTGAATTCCGGGTTCGTCGTCGCAGACCAAACGAATCACTTCCCGAAACATGAGGTGGTCCTCCACGATCACGAGGCGGACCGGACCGGAGTTAGCGGCTGGTTCGGGATGACGGGCGGTATGAGCGGAAGGCGGATTCACAGGCACAGGAACGTGGTCGGTTGGAAATTCTGATTTGTGGCAGCCTGGGCTATGGTTGGCTTCATCAGCAACCCATGCGCTCCCGCCAGAACTTGAGAACATATCCCGCCACGAAGCAGGGGAATTGTTTACCTAGCTTTAAGTAGGCCTCCCGGCGCAAGTCGGGGCGCCCGCGAGCGTCCCAGCGGCGGGAATCGACTCAACCGCTCCCGTGCGGATGAACATGCCTGGCATTTCCCCCGGTTAAATCAGCTACCTGTCGTCAGGTAATCCCCGAGCTTCTGTTTCGATTCGCCGACATCTTCTTTTGTCGGGTCCCCGCCATCCGACAGACCAAAGCACCACGGGCTGCGTGTGAGCCAGTAATTCGGTCAATCCATTCGCCGCCTCATAAGATCACCATGAACGTCTGGAATCTCAACCCAAGCGACATCTACCTCCTGCGAGGAGATGCCGTTGTCCGCGACCTGATGATGCAGCTGCGTATTCCTAACCTATTTGCTCGGGCCTCCGAATTGGGCACGACGCATGTTTTTGCTGCCTTCGACAATCACCCTACGCACTGGATCATCATCCATCTCTGGCAGGGAATCCCAAGTGGCTTGCCGGATCATCCGACTCAAGGATTCGCCGGTCGGGGAAGTCACAATGGCCTGCTTTTCCAGGCGGAACCGAAATCTTCAATCTCCCGGGCCGAGATGGAGGCACAACTGACTGCAGATTCATCGAAGCTGGTTGGGGATGCTCCATTCTCCTTCCAGCAGCTGCCGGAACCGGAAGCGCATCATGCCTCGAGATCACAACCTGGATGAGCTCCAGCGCATGTATCAATTCCAGCAGATCACCTGGTCCCTAGGGCCGAACGGGCCCGGAGGCATTCGACATAGACCTTGCGCGAAAGCCGCCAGGCAACATCATCAATTAGCCGCCAGGGCCAGGCGGTCATGTATGCTGACTACCACGATAGTCCGGCATCATCCGCTCCGGTGCCGAGTGGAGGGACGCCGGGCATTGCTTGTGTTCAGGATGTAATGCGCGCCGCCAATCGGCTGATTATCTGCCGTGAACCCCGAAGCCCCATTGCCCCTGCGCCTGCTGCACCTTGAGGACAACCGGGCGGACGCCGAGTTGATCCAGGCCCATATCAGGACGGAGTGGCCCGACTGCCAGATCACGCTGGCAGCGACACGCGAGGAATTCCTCGAGGCACTGCACGCGGAACAGTTCGATGTGATTCTGTCGGATTATTCGCTGCCCTCATTCAATGGGCTCGAGGCGCTGTCCCTCGCCCGCGAGCATTGTTCGGCCACGCCATTTTTGTTTCTTTCGGGGACGATCGGCGAGGACAACGCCGTCACGGCTTTGCAGCGCGGCGCCGCCGACTACCTGATCAAGGACCGCCCGGCCCGCCTGATCCCGGCATTGCGCGCCGCCCTCGAGCAGCGGCGCGAACACCTCCTGCGGCGCCAGGCCGAACAGCGGTTGCGGGAGCAGGCCGGGGTCCTCGACAAGGCGCGCGATGCCATCTGCATAGCTGAACTGGATGGCAACCTCACCTATTGGAATCCGAGCGCCGCGGAGATGTTCGGCGCACCGGGCAAGCCGGCCGGCGGCCAGCGCCTGCAGACCATGTTCGGCCTTTTCAATCAGTCTTTCATCCCGGCCGCCCTCCACGAAATCCAGGCGAAGGATACTTGGACGAAGGAAATGCAGGTGACGGGCCCCGCTCAGGAACTGCGCCATATCATCAGTCGGTGGACCCTTGTGCGCGACGACGCCGGCCATCCTAAGTCGATTTTGCTGATCAACACGGATGTCACCGAACAGAAGAAGCTGGAGGCCCAACTCCTGCGCGCCCAGCGACTGGAGAGCATCGGTACCCTGGCTGGGGGCATCGCGCACGATTTGAACAACGTCCTCGCTCCGGTCCTCATGTCGGTCACCCTGCTCCAGCAGAAACTCACGGATGAAAGCCTGCTGCGCTTGGTCGGCATCCTTGAGAAAAGTGCGCAGCATGGCGCCGGGCTGATCCGCCAGGTGCTGGCCTTCGCCCGCGGGGCCGGGGGCGAGCGGGCGGAAATTCAGCCGAGATTGGTCATCAAGGACGTGGTGCTTCTGCTGAGCGAAACTCTCCCGCGCGCCATCAACATCATCATGGATCTGGATGACCAGCTCTCGCTCATCCGCGCGAATTCGGTCCAGCTCAGCCAGGTGTTGATGAACCTGGGGGTCAATGCCCGGGACGCGATGCCCCAAGGCGGCCAGCTCGTATTCAAGGCGCGCAACGTGGTGGTGGACGAGCACGCCGTGCAGGCCAATCCGGGCGCGACGTCCGGTCCCCACGTGCTCATCGCAGTACTGGACAGTGGTACGGGCATTCCCCCGGAATTGCTCGATCGCATCTTCGATCCGTTCTTCACCACCAAGCTGGCTGGCAAGGGGACCGGGCTCGGTCTCTCCACCGTGCTCGGCATCGTCAAGGGCCACGGCGGTTTTCTGGAGGTGCAGAGTGAACCGGGTCAGGGCACCGAGTTCCGCTTGTATTTCCCGGCGGTAGCTGAAGAGGCGGCAAATGTCTCCGGTCCCCAGGCCGGGGTTCCGCCGCCGGGGCAGGGCGAGACCATCCTGGTCATCGATGACGAAGCGGACGTCCGTGAGGTCCTCGCCGCGGTGCTCCGGAAATTCGGTTACCGGGTGCTCGTGGCTGAATCTGGAGATGCCGGCGTGGAGCTTTGCCGGCAGCATCGGGAGGACGTGCGCGTGGTGGTCACCGACATGATGATGCCGGGCATGCAAGGCGCGGAGGTTATCCGTCAGGTGCGAACGACAACTCCCGGAGTCGGCATTGTCGCGATGAGCGGCATGATGGAGGTCCAGCAGGAGATCTCCGAGGAGGCGGGCCGTTTCGTCTTTTTGGCCAAGCCCATGCGCGGTGAGGACGTCGTCGCAGCGGTGCAATCTGTGCTGCGAGATGTGCCGGCCTAATTGATTTTAGGGGGCAACGAGGGAAAATCCCAAGATTGGGCAATAGCTGCCTCTTCGGGAAACCTTACTTGCGGCGTTTCTTCACCAGCCCGAGCTCCTTCTTGATATTCTGCACCGACGGCAGGGATATCCCGAGCGCCTTAGCGATTTCCGTACCCGATTTCTTCAGTTTCACCAACTCCTTCACCTTCGTCTTTGTCTCGGGGGTGATCTTGGCCCGGCGACGGGCGGGCTTTGATCCCGACCTGCCAGACTTTGCTCCGCCGCTGCGCGAAGTCTCTCGCAGGGCTTCAATGAATGATTCCATCGACTTAAAGCCGAATTTAGATGGCAGCTGGAGCAGCTTTCTATTCCGTTTCTTGAGCTTTGATTCTAGAGCAGCCACTTGTTGCCGGAGGGATTGGAGCTGATTATAACGGTCTTTTGCCATGGGGTAATATGGATGGACCCCAAGTGTCTATAGACCGGACATATAGATTCCAGCGCAAATATACCGCGCTGGATTCCAACATATGAACGGATTACCGTGGATCCAATTTCGGACGCTTGATGGTTTCAACCTCGATGCGGTGGATCCAAGGCTCCTCGGCATAGCTGACCCGGCGGGCGGGGGCTTCACGGAGAATTTGCAGGCGGATCTGATCCAGGGCGGTGTGCGCGGTCATGAGACCGCGGCCAGTTACGACCACGATGTCGTTGCCGGCCGTGATCAACAGCCGTTCGTCCCCTTGGTCCGCCAAAACCAGCTCCCAGCGGCGGATCTCTGCGGTGAGATAGGAAATTGTGCGGTCGGCCAGTTCGAAGCGGACAGCGGGCACCGGGTGGCCGGACACGACCACGCAGGCGTCGGATTTTCCGGCGGCTGTTCCGGGGTCGAGGCGTTTAATGCTCATCTGGGCCTGCCGGCGGTTTGTCCTGGCCGGCTGGGGGCGAAGTAGCGCTGCCATAGCGATTCACGTTCGGTGGTTTCGTTTTCGGGTTCCACCACTTCGCTCGCGAGGAGACGGTCCCCGGGGCGCGCCATCGCCTCCCGTGCACTCTCACGATCGGTGGTGTAGATCATCTGACTGTCCCGGAAACGTGAATTCGAAACATAGGCCTGCTGCAGGTTCGCGGCAGCGATCCCCTCACCCGCGAGGATCAGGATCCCGCGCTCCACGGTGCGGCCCTGGGCGGAGTGCGAGGTGGTGGCGTAGCCGTGGCTGAAGTGTCGGAAGTGCGGCGGGAGGTGGCGGCCGTCTTTGAGCGTGATCGTGCCGTCGGGGGCAAAGGCGGCGACCTCCCCGAGGTCGCCATTCTTGAGGCGGAGAGAGGCATCGTTCGCGCGGATGAGCAGGCGCTCGCCGAGGGCGAGCCCGATCTCGCGGCGCAGGCCCACCTGAAACCCGTTCACCCGGCGGGGCGAGAATTGCCGTTGCCGGCCCTCGCTATCTTCGACGATCAGCTGGCCTCGCTCGCGGCCCTGGACCACCAGCAGTTCCCCTTTGCGGAAACCGACGCTGGCCGTGTGGAAGGCGAGCACATCGCCGCGCTGGTAGTTCTGCACTGTGCGGCGTTCCTCCTGGGTCCACTGGAGGGGGAAGATGACCTGCACCTGGCGTTCCTCGCCGATGAGGGTTCCGGCGGCGCGAAGCTGGGTGCGGACCTCGGCCGTGAAATCATGGATCTCCGACCAGACTGGGGTGACCGCGAGGCAGGTGGTGCCCGCGGTGACCGTACGCACGTAGTCGGCGGCGGCGGCACGAAAGAGATCAAGAGGCTCGGGGATCTCGCGGACGGCGCCGAGCTTCTCAAAGCGCCGGAAAGCCCCGTAGGTATCTCCGTCGGCCAGCGCCGCCACCGCGGCGCGGTAGTCCGGGTTCCGCTGGCGGCGGATCTGCGTAAGCCGGGAGACCGGCACCCGGGCGAACTTCTGCAGGCAGCGCAGGGCGTCACCCGCTTCGACCGAATGGTGCTGCTTCACATCCCCCACCAGGATGATCCGGTTGTCGTGCCGGGCGGCCAGCCGGCAGAGGGCGAGCATCTGCGGGCCCGAGACCAAACCCGCCTCGTCGACGATCAACACCCGACCCTTGGTCTGCTCGCGCAAAGGTTCGTTCACCAGCCATTGCTGGAGCGTGTCGGCGTTAGCGGTAAGTTGATGGCGCAGGACATCGGTGGCACTGGCGGACGGGGCGCAGCCGAATGCTTCTCCTCCGGCTGCCTCGATCCCCGCGACGATCGCCCGCAGGCAGGTCGTCTTGCCTGTCCCGGCGTCACCCTGCAGAATGGCGACCCGACCGCGGGATCCCAGCACCTGGCGGACGGCACCCGCCTGTTCTTCGCTCAGGCCTTCAATGTCGCCGGCGAAGCCCAGGGGATAGCAGGCGTGGCGGTTGGCGTGCGCCCAACCGATGAATTCCCTTTCGCAGGCGAGCGCATCGCGCGAGGCCAGATCCTCCCCAACCTGCAGGAGGGCGCCCTGCCCCACCCGCTTCTCCAGTTCCCGGTGAAGTTCCTCCAGCCCTGTATTGCCCCGACCGGCGCGCAGCGCCTCACGGAGCAGGATCCGGCGGTCGACCACCGAGCGCCGCTCGAAGAGGTGCGCCTCGGCTGATGCGAGCGCCGCGGCGGCATCCAAGCCCGGTGGCGCGCGGCGCGTGCCGTTTGCCTGGGTGACCACCGCCTGCAGCGCGGCCAGCCCGGTGCCAGCTTCCGCCCGCCAACGGCGTCTGAGTTCCGCCGGCGGAACCTTAACTTTCTCGGCGCGGCTATCGGCCGCGATCGACTGCAGGGCGTCCTGCCCGCTCGCGCCGGTCTCCCGGGCTTGGAGCAGGATGTCGCGGCGGCGTTTGCTGAACTGCTGGCGGAGTTCGGGCGGGACCCCGCTGATGTTGAAACCTATCCCGCGGACCTCCTCGAGTTCGTAGCCGGCCGCCTGCATCCGGACAGACAGCCGACTGTAGCACACCTCCCGGAAATACCCTTGGTGCCGGTAAAGGGCGGATGGCTGGACGCCCTTCCAACGCTCCTCGACCGGATCATAGGTGACATTCATGAGGCAGAGGTGGGTGTGCAGCTGCGGGTCAAGGGCACGGCTGGCATCGTGGGTGACAACGGCTGCCACCATGTTGCCGGTCACCCGATCCTCGCAGGCGCCGCGGCGGCGGACACGGGTGGCAACCGTTGCCTCCATTTCACGGAGCGTTTCGCGGACGGCCTCGTCCCACCAGCCGGCGATCCGCTGGTCCCCGCCCACCAGGCAAGCGAGCGAAACATCCTTCGGCGGGGAAATCTGGCCGAAGTAGCAGACCCGCCGATTCGCCCCCTTATCCCGGACGGAGAGCTTTTGGCCGGTGACCGGATGCAGCCCGTGGCATAGTCGCTCGAAATGCTCGAGCTGGCAGACGCCGTGCAGGCCGAGTCGCTCGGCGCCCGCGCCAAACCAAATCATCTCAACCTTGCCGGACTCGGTCAGATAGTCACCGGCGCCCAAGTGCTCGCGGAAGTATCCCACGGCACCGGAGACCTTGCGGCAGGGCTTGTCGAAACGAACCATGCGGCATAATATGGCATATTGTTATATTATTTGCCAACGTCACACCGTTCCACCCTTCGCTCGACCCATCACCAGGTTCCTAACGCTTCCGAGCAAGCCAGAGCATACATGCGCCGAAGAGCACGAACGCGGCACCCCAGATCAGGTTGACGTTCTGTCCGAGCGAATGCACCTCGTAGATGGCCGGGTCGGATACGAAGCCGTAGACGAAAAGGATTGCGCCGAGAACAAGGAAGAGAAGCCCCATGGGCTGGCGGATGTCGAGTTGCATGGGCGAAGCGGTTGGGGGTTACCAAAAGATGATGTTGAGCAGCAGCGTGGCGCCTAGCACCGTGAGGCCGAGCGGGAACGGGCGCACGTACCACGGGCCGTGGGCATCCTTGTGCTTTTCGGTGAGCGAGTACACGAGGCCGCGGAGCTGGTCGTCGGTGCGGTTGGGCGCCGTCGCAAGCGAGATGAACAGCGTGCCGAGGAAGCAGCCGCTGAAGGCGAAGATCGCCATCCAGAAGTTCTGCGCCATCGAGCTGACAAAGGTGTGGTGGACGCCGAGCCAGCCACCCTTGAGCAGGCCGGCGGTCTCGCCCACCGGCAGCGTGCTGCCCTGGAAGATCGCCGCCGCGAGCGTGCCGAGCAACAGGCCGAAGAATGCACCGTGGCCCGTGGCACGGCGCCAGAACATGCCGAGCAGGAAGATGGCGAAGAGCGGCGCGTTGACGAAACCGAACACCAACTGGAGCATGTCCATGATGTTGTTGAATTTTGCCGCCGCATAGGCGCAGCACGCGCTGATGATCAGGCCGACGACGGTCGTCACGCGGCCGACGCGGATCAGGTGCGCGTCGGAGGCGTCGGCGTTGATCCAGCGCTGGTAGAGGTCGTAGGTCCAGACGGTGTTGAAGGCGGTGACATTGCCCGCCATGCCCGACATGAACGACGCCATGAGGGCGGTCAGGCCGATGCCGAGCATGCCGTTCGGGAAGTATTTCGCGAGCATCGCGGGCACGACCATGTTGTAGTCGGGATTGCCGTCGGTGCCGACGGGCAGCGCGATGCCGGCGGTGCCGCCCTTGTGGTAGAGCGCGATCGCGAGCATGCCCGGCAGGATCACCAGGGCCGGGAACATCATCTTCGGGATGGCGGCGATCAACGGCGTGCGGCGGGCGGCGTTCATGTCCTTGGCCGCCATCGCGCGCTGGATGACCAGGAAGTCCGTGCACCAATAGCCGAAGGAGAGCACGAAGCCGAGACCGGCCACGAGGCCGAACCACTCGATCCCGATCGGGTTCGCCTTGGCGTCGCCCATGTACTGCCAGGAGTGGCTCCACGCGCCGGGCATGCCCTTGGTCGCCGAGTAGGCGTCCAGGTTGTGCATGAGCCCGGACCAGCCGCCGATGTCCTGCAGCCCGAGGATCACGAGCGGCAGGAATCCGAGCACGATCAGGAAGAACTGCAGCACCTCGTTGTAGATCGCCGAGGTCAGGCCGCCGGAGTAGATGTAGATCAGAACGATCAGGCTCGAGAAGATGATGCAGGCATCGAAATTCCAGCCGAGGATGGCGTTGAGGAGCTTGGCGAGCGCGAACATCGAGATGCCCGACGAAAACACGGTCATGACCGCGAACGAGAGCGCGTTGAACGTGCGGGTCTTCTCGTCGAAGCGCAGCTTCAGGTACTCGGGCACCGAGCGCGCCTTGGAGCCGTAATAGAACGACATCATGAAGAGCCCGACGAAGACCATCGCCGGGATCGCGCCCACCCAGTAAAAGTGACTGGTGGCGATGCCATACTTCGCGCCCG
>Ga0310810_10000955_pt1 | contig 29222 bp, 32 predicted proteins | sample NCmetagenome_FD_207641 | JGI IMG/M metagenome (GOLD analysis project Ga0310810, IMG submission 207641) | Soil microbial communities from experimental microcosm in Duke University, North Carolina, United States - NC | ecosystem: Engineered > Artificial ecosystem > Soil microcosm > Unclassified ... | reverse complement strand
GTTTTATAAGAAGCAGTACCCATTTTTAGGCATTGGACGACTTTGAAAAAGAATATCCTGGCTTTGACTGGAAGAATACCCCAGCATACAAGCATCCAGGAGGGAGAAACTGCCCATGTCCAAAGCACGAATACATACGCGAACAGATAGGGGTTGCAAAGACTGTGAGTCAGAATTCAAAGGAGCCAAGCAATATTACCCTCAAGTTTTGCCCAGATCATTACAACGTATATCTCAAAGAAGTCATTCCAGCAATGCCACTCAAATACAGAATTTTAACAAAGATTGCACTCAAGATAGGGGCAATCAAGATTGAACAACTCAAGTACATGCAATCAGACCAGTGCTTTTACTGCAGATTTGGTTCTGGTGGACATGATAAGAAGAACGAACTTCCTCCAATCTTCTAAGTAGGACTTAACAAAACCTTGGGTTTATTCGGAGTATCATGGTGACATCTTTTACCACAGAGTGGACATGTTATCCTATCAAGAAATATGCATTGACAAATATGTGATTTCATATAGCTCTCTGCAGTCTTGGAGTATTCTCCTGTTCCATTACAGAAAGAACATTGCGTATCAAGAAGAACAATTTTTCCCTGACCTCCACAGACTGGACATTTTTGGTCACCCAACTTGATGGCATTCTCCTCAAAGGATAATTAAAGTTCTCGTGTCCAATATTTTTTTGAAAAATGCCATGTGAAAATCCAGTTAAGCTTATACGCCATACAAATTCAGTAAATGTGTGCCTATTGAGGATATTTCAGAACTTGTTGAAAAGTTAGAAAAAGCAGGAGAATTAAAAAGAGTAAAAACACAAGTTGATTCAAACCTAGAGGTTTCAGAAATTCTTAGTAGAGTGATGTATTCTAATGGTCCTGCCATACTTTTTGAAAATGTAAAAGATTTTGACATGCCAATACTTGCCAACGCATTTGGATCCCTGAAGCGACTTGAGATTGGACTTGAGATGCAAGATTTTACCGAGATTGGTCAGAGAATTGTAGACATGACAAGAATGGAGATGCCAACAGGAATTTTTGACAAGCTACGAAAACTTCCAGAGTTGTCAAAGATGGCAGATATTGCACCCAAATTGCAAAAAAGCGGTCCTGTCACAGAGGTAATAGAAGAATCAGCCACGTTTGATAAAATCCCGATTCTTAAAACATGGCCAAAAGACGCTGGCAGATTCATCACATTCGGATTGATTGCCACAAAACATCCTGAGACCGGTGTAAGAAACCTGGGAGTATACAGGATGCAAGTAATAGATAGTACTCATGCACTAATGCACTGGCAAAAACACAAACGTGGTGCACATCATTATGATATAAAGAAAGATTCTGGAAGTAAAATAGAGGCGGCAGTAATAATTGGTTCTGATCCTGCAACAGTATTTTCAGCAGTAGCTCCAGTACCAGAAGGGCTTGACAAGTATCTGTTTGCAGGAATTACAAGAAAGACTGGAATCAAGACAGTAAAATGTAGAACAGTAGACTTGGAAGTTCCAGCAAATGCAGAGATTATACTTGAAGGATATGTTGATCCATCAGACATCAGAATGGAAGGACCATTTGGAGATCATACCGGATATTACACTCCACCTGAACCATATCCAGTATTCACACTAACAGGAATTATGCGAAGACAAAAACCGATTTATCTTACAACAATAGTTGGAAAGCCAATCTTAGAGGATGCATACATTGGCAAAGTAATCGAGCGCTCATTTTTACCACTTATCAGAATGTTCCATCCAGAGGTAGTAGATTTTGCAATGCCTGCTTCAGGATGGTTCCAGGGAATGGCAATAATTTCAATAAAGAAGCGATATCCAGGACAGGCCAAAAAAGTAATGATGGGTCTTTGGGGAATGGGCCAACTTGCACTGACCAAGTTTTTTGTAGTAGTAGACGAAGACGTCAATGTTCACGATTTGAATGATGTAGTCTGGGCAATCACTACAAGGTCAGACGCTGCAAGAGACACGGTAATAATCGACAACACACCAACAGATACGCTTGATCCTGCATCTCCTCTTGTAAACTTGGGCTCCAAACTTGGAATTGATGCAACACAAAAAACAAAAGAAGAGGGATATCAGAGAGAAATTCAAGAACTTGTAAAATCAGACGAGTCCACAAAGAAGATTGTAGATTCCAAATGGTCTAGCTACGGTATCTAGTGCATTCTTACGACATTGTAAAAGTTGTCTCGTTCTTCTACTTCATAGCCAATTTGTTTCACTGCTTGGATTATTTTTGCACCAGTAAGCTCAGTAGAACGAGCCCCCGTGCATGAGACTACTTCTTCTCCAAGTAGTGTGCCTCCAAAATCATCGGCGCCATATTGTAGTGCCATTTGTGCCATAGCAACCCCATTTGTTAGCCAAGAAGATTGGATGTGAGGAATCAAGTCATCATACATTATTCTAGATATTGCAATCATCTTCAAGAGTTGCGTGCCGCCTGCAGGATATTTGACAGTCTCTTGTTTTTGCATCAAAGTATTGTTTGGCTCAAAGCTCCACGGAATGAAAGCCATGAATCCGTTTGTCTTTTCCTGAAGTCTTGCAATCTTCATAAAGTGTTCTGCAACGTCATCTCGTGTTTCAACGTGTCCATACATCATAGTAGCAGATGCCGGGATTCCAAGACCATGTGCCTCTTCCATTATTTTCAACCATGTGTTACTTGAGATCTTTTTTGGACTGATGATTTGTTTTACTTCGTCAACTAGAATTTCTGCACCTGCACCAGGAATTGATTGCATCCCTGCTTCCTTTAGTCTTGATAAAACTTCTTTTGTGTTTGTGTGTTCTACTTTTGAGATCATGTCAACTTCAGAAGCTGATAGACCATGAATTCCAACCTTTGGAAACTTTTTTCTTATTAACCTAAACGCATCCTCAAAATATTCAATCTTAAGAGACGGGTTATGTCCCCCTTGGAACATTACCTGGGTTATACCAAACATTTCCCAAGCAGCTTTTATTCTAGATTCTATCTTGTCAAGTGTTACAGTGTAAGATTCCTCGTGACCAGGAGGTCTGTAAAATGCACAAAACTTGCAATCGGTGATACACACATTTGTATAATTTAGAATCATGTTATTCACAAAAGAAGAACGTCGTCCAAACTTCTTTCGCGTCAAGTATCCAGCAACAAGACCCATCAGGTGAACATCGTTAGAGTCGAGCAGTCTTTTGCATTCTTCCATTTCAGGTCTTTTACCCATTATAGAATTCTCTAAAATATCACCAATTTCAGAATGATGAAGTTGTTCTGTAAGTTGACTCAATTGACTGTGTTTTCTCTTTAGCGTATTTAATCGTTTGAGAACAAAATGACTCTATTTCCATCTAATATCAGTCATCAAAAGTTTTCAGAAATATCAAAAATTAATTTGGAAAATATCTGAGACAAGACTTGTTTTAATTTTCACTTGATTGTAAAACTGGTTGCATTTTCCCGCTATTTTTAAGTAGGGCACACCAACGATTAACACCAATGGTAACAGGCCACCAGATTCGAATGAATCGTATTCTACGCAATGGTAAAATGCTTTGTATACCCATGGATCACGGAATATCAAGTGGTCCACTAAAGGGAATAGAGGATCCATACGCATTGATTTACAATTGTCAACATTTTGGTCTTACATCAGTTATAATCAACAAAGGAATTTTGAAGAATTTGCCAAAACCAACCAAGATTGGATTGCTCGTACACTTTTCAGGTAGCACTTCTCTTTCCATGTCTCCAAACAGAAAGATGTTGACAGGTTCAGTCGAAGAAGCACTACGATTAGGTGCAGACGGAGTTTCACTTCACATCAACATAGGAGGAAAAGAAGAACCAGAAATGATAGAACAGTTAGGCAGAATTGCAGATGACTGTCACAAATGGAGTATGCCCCTTTTGGCAATGATGTACCCCCGAGGCGAAAATGTCAAAAATCCACATGACCCAGAGATAGTAGGTCATGTTGCAAGAATTGGGGCAGAGTGCGGTGCAGATATTGTAAAAACACTCTACACAGGAGATGTTGATTCGTTTAAAAAAATAATCAAGAGTACTCCAGTACCTGTTGTCATAGCTGGAGGTCCAAAGGCAAAGACAGACAAGGATGTATTACAAATGACTGAAGAGGCAATGGAAGCTGGAGCCAAGGGAGTAACATATGGAAGAAACATTTTCGAACACAAGAATCCAGGTAAGATGACTCATGCTCTTTCTGCAATAATATTTAGAAAAGAAACAGCAAAGGAAGCAGCGAAGTATCTTGAGCAAAAATAGAGAACTAATTATTGCCCCAAAGGTTTCAAGGGGTCAGCTTGGCAAATTCTTGCCAGAATTAGAAAAGGAAGGCATCAAGATTGTGAACCTGGATCCGGTAGATCTCAAAGGAATAAAATCAAAACTTTCTACAGTACATACCTCAACAAACGCAGATTATGTCATAGTTGACAAGATTGCCAAAATTAAAGGTAAAAAAATAGGGATGAAGTTCAAAGTTCTTTCAAATGCAGACATCGAAAAAATACTCCAATTTGCAAAGGCTGGGTTAGATTTTGTAGTAATTGAGGTAAAAGACTGGAAGATAATCCCCCTTGAAAACATAATAGCAAAGTTACACAAAATTCACACTGAAATATTTGCAGTGGCAAATACACCTGACGAGGTTCGCAAGATGTTTTCCATATTAGAGATAGGAGTGGACGGAGTAATATTTTCTACCAGTTCCATAAACGAAGTAAAAGAAACCTTGGTATATCTTGGGACAAAGAACTTCGATCTCAGGCCTGCCAAGATTCTAGAAATAAAAGAAGTCGGAAACGGAGAACGTGTTTGTGTAGACACTGCATCCATTTTAGGACGAGGTGAAGGGATGTTGATTGGAAGCAGATCTAATTTTCTTTTCTTGGTTCACAACGAATCAGTCGGTTCATCATTTACTTCTCCAAGACCTTTTAGAGTAAATGCCGGCGCAGTACATTGCTATACGTTATCGCCAGATGGAACCACAAACTACTTGTCGGAGCTTGAGACTGGTTCAGAGGTGCTTGTCATAAACTCACATGGAAAAGCAAGAAGAGCTACAGTAGGTCGCTCTAAAATAGAAAGCAGACCAATGTTGATGATAAAAGCACAAATTGGAGATGAAGTAGGTGGGATAATCGCACAAAATGCTGAAACAATTCGCTTTGTACGCCCTAATGGTCATCTAGTTTCAGTTACTCATCTGAAGAAAGGAGATATTGTACTTGCATATTCCAAGCCAGCAACTGGAAGGCATTTTGGTATGGAAGTAGACGATGAGTATATCGTAGAAAAATAAACATTACAGGATTTAATTTATTATACAGATACATAGCAAGGTTGTCTGTTGAGCGTTCGTTGTAACATCTGTTCCATAGAAATAGGTGAAACTGATGTAGAATCACATATTGCCACACAAAAGCATCTTGAAAACAAGTCAAAAATATCTACAAATTCAAAAGGTTCAGACAAGAGTGTAGCATCTATGTGGCTCAAGTCATTTACTTGAGGATTTTATCAAATATGTCTAATTAGGCAAGTTTACACTAACAAATCTCTTTTAAAAATAAAAAAGATATGTTACTCGAATTTCTTTTTTAGCTGGATTATTTCTGCCATCTCATCTTTGAGATGTTTCTTCAAAAGAGATTCGTGTTCTCGCTTGTGTCTCCAGTACAGATTCATCATAGATTGTCTGGATCTAGCGTGTTTTAATGCAGCAGTATATTTTCTGTGACTTTTCTCAACAATTCGAAAATATGACTTGCTGTTAGAAGTTACCATATGAGAAATCTTGGTTCTTAATAGATAACCTTTCCTATAGAACTAGACTATTGGAGGGGGCTTACAGCGGTTCTGGTTTTTTCCAGTTAGGAACAAGTTGCATCTTACGAAGTGATGGCGATTCTAGAGTTCTCTTCTGTGCGATTTTTACATATTTTGCAGACTTGTCAATTCCCAAGTATTTCCTACGTAGGAATCTAGCCATCTTTGTAGTCTGACCACTCCCAACGAATGGATCAAGAACAATATCACCAACATTGCTGTAAAGTTGAATCAAGCGATACGGTATCTCTTCCGGAAATGCTGCAGGATGAAATTTTCTGTAGCTTGGTGGCATTGGTGCAATATGCCAGACAGAGTTTGCGACTTCTTTTTTCATCAGATTGTCAAGAACTAATTTGCTTTTTTTATCCTTAAAGTTATGAAATGGCATCTTTCGCAGAATTATAATCTGTTCATGCATTATGTTTGGATAATAATATGTGGGATAGGGATGCTGGACGGTAACCCTGAATCTTTTTTTTCCGCCAGTGACTTTATTCCAAATTATTTCTTCAAAGAAACTCCAACCTATCTCTTTTTTTGTCAACTCTACAAGAAGTAAGGCAGGGAGAGGGAGTTTGCTTTTGCCTTCAATTATTTCATTACCTATTACTATACAACAAAATCCACCAGGTTTGGTTATACGATACACCTCAGAAAAGACGATACGCATTTCTTCAAGCCAGTCCTCAAGAGAGGTCTCAACTGTTCCCCTATACCATTTTTCAGTATCCTGATGTTCCTGGTAGTTTATCGCATTATGATATGGTGGAGATGTCACTGTTAATGCAATTTTATTTGGTGGTAACTGTGAGAGATCTCTGGAATTAGAGACGACTATAGAATTTGGTTTCCACATTACTTTCCTCAATCATTTTGATATTTAACAGTTGTAAAAATAAAAAATATTCCAGTATGAAATTAAATCAAAGAAAATTACCTAAAACATGCACTTTAACATGTTTTAGACAATTATGCGTTTTTCATTACTTCTATTTCTATAGTGGATACGTTTCGTGATCTTCCATCTAGTGATTGAAGCTGTTCCGATCCTATTTTGATTTGTCCTATAGAATACCCAGAGTTATCAGTCCTTCGTGCAATTATTTGTGCAACATCTACGGCTCTGCCTATGCTAAGTCCTCTTGCCTTTATCGAGACTTTTGGGTTATTAGCTAGCTGTATGAGCGCAGATGTTACGTATGCCATGATAGGCTTTTTTCCGATGAAGATAACATCTTTTGTGTCATGTGGTGTATCTGAACTCATAAGATCCCCTAGAAATGACGTTTCATAAAAGTTTCTTCCATTATCAGTTTCCTCGTAATACCATTAATCAATAGAATTCAAGACCAGAGTGAACTCAAAACCATCAGCCAATACAAAAGTCGAAAGAATAACTAACAAATGATCAAAATTACATCATTTTACCAATGAATGATTTGATGCTAATCTAAATATACTAGTAAAATCTAGATTCACTTAATGTCCAACCAACAAATTAAGATCGGTTTGGTCGCATTAGCATTTTCAACCATAATGGTTTTTGCAGCAACATTGCCTGCTGTAAATGCACTAACACCAAGTTCAGTGTATGAAAGATACTCCCAGAAAACAGATAGATTTCCAGGAGGACAACACATTTGTGGAGAAACTCTATGCTCACCAGATAGTTGGGCCAAGATGAAGCAATCCCTTCATATCGCACAACGTGATCCTAGCAAATGCAGTGAGTTGAGAGGATGGATGTATTGCGGCGAACCAACCCTAACACCAAAGAACTCAACCAAGTAAGTATAGAAAACTCATGACAACCAAGGTCTGCGTAACAATTGCGGCATCCACCCCTGCGAAGATTTCCAAGGAGTTGAAACGCGCACTTGTCAAGTCAGACTATGCAGAACTACGGTTAGATTTTTTAAAACCAAGTCAAATTCCTTTTTGTTTAAATCTAGTTAGAAAATATCTTAACAGATGTGTATGCACATTACGTCCCACTACAGAGGGTGGAAAATTTTCAGGTAGTGAGAAAGAACGAATTTCAATCTTGAAGCTGATTTCAGAATTTGATCCGTATCTTGTAGACGTAGAATACAACACACTAAAGAAGAATAAAGGACTTGAAAAATACCTCAAGAATGCAAAGACCAGAATTTTGGTCTCGTGGCATGATTTTGCCAAAACTCCAAACGAGCAGACCCTACGAATAATGTTTAGAAAAATGTCCAGGTTTTCAAATAATGTCAAGATTGTCACTACTGCAAAAAACATTAGCGACATGATACGAGTTCTTTCACTTTATAAGGTCCGTACTAGAAATGTCAACTTGATTTCTTTTGCCATGGGAGACTATGGTAGAATGTCAAGAATATTGTGCACCAAGCTCGGTAGCCCATACACATACGTTTCACTAGGTAAACCAATAGCACCAGGACAATTTAGCCTAAAAGAAATGAAGTACATACTATCTTTAGAAAATAAAAATTAGAAACCACGATTAAAAATCAAATATACAAAATCAGTCAGAGTTTTGTTCAAAAAATCTTTTGGTAAACTGTGATTCGGCTCTTTTAATTCTAGATGAATCTGCCACATCATGTGCCATGTTCACAAGATCATTTTTAGTCAAATCAGTTATGACACAGTCTTCTTTTTCTGATTCTAGAGAATATTCGATGTCATTTAAAACATCCATGTTGTCATCTAGTAGTTTTATACAGTCATCGAGTAAACTAGCAAAATCATCCTTGTCTTCCAATACTTTTATCAAAACACTTTACATTAATTAATTAATCTCTAAATGAGACAAAACCAACGTCAGCCTTATTATAAAAGAAACACGTATGTATACTTGTGAGTCCCAAGCTGTCTCAAAATAACATACCACGAAATGTCATCATTTTAGCTACAATAGTGACAGTACTGCTGGGCATGTTCAGATTGATATTGTTTTTGATACTGGTCTGGGTTGCAGCTCTTGCATTCATAGTCATATACCAGTATAGCTCAACTAGGACAACTAGAACGTCTAGAGGCAATTATGTTTGCCTGCATTGCGGTACCAGACATCAAGATTCAGCCTGTCCAAAATGCGGCTCAAAACTCAAGAAAATCTATTCTAGTGACAAGTATGGAATTTAAAAATTTCACATATCTTCACCTTTTCCCCTAATCGCTTAAATCACGATTCACCAAGTAGAAAACAATGACCAAGACCTATGCACTCATAGGAGACCCAATAGATCATTCGTTTTCACCTGCACTTCATAATACGGCTTTTCTATTTTTAGGTCTTGATTGCACATATATCGCATATAGAATTCCAAAAGGGGAACTAGAGTATGGAGTTGAATCACTTAAAAAAATAAACATTTCCGGATTCAATGTTACAATTCCCCACAAAGTTGACATGATGAAATTTCTTGATGATTCAGATATAGAGTGTAAACTAGTAGGAGCTACAAATACAATAGTTAATGAAAATGGCAATCTCAAAGGTTACAATACCGATGTAGATGGATTTTTGGACCCAATAAAAAAGAGAAACATCAATGTCAAAGACTCTGATGTTTTGCTGATAGGTGCTGGGGGAGCTGCACGAGCTATAATAGCTGGATTTGCAAAAGAAAAAGTTCGCAGGATCACTATTACAAACAGGACCCGTGAGAGAGCAGAAGAATTGATTAGATTTGCTCAAGACTTGGGATTGGAATCAAATTATCTTGATCTCCAATCCGCAGGCGAAGTTACGGACAAATACAAGTTTGTAGTAAATGCCACTTCAGTAGGACTAAAGGGAATTGGCTGTCCCATATCTACAAAGAACATTACTAAAGAGTCCATAGTTTATGACATTGTATACGTTCCCGTAGAGACACCATTGATTGAACAGTCAAAGAATCAAGGTGCGACCATCATATATGGGTGGGAAATGCTTCTTGCTCAAGCAATGAAATCATTTGAGATCTGGACTGGCAAACCAGCCCCATACGAAGCTATGAAATTAACCCTTCTTGGGAGATTTTAGTGATGAAAGTAAAAGCAAGCATGCATGGTGCAGTGTCAATCGTAAATGCCATTGCTACGGGCAAGGGTGCAACACTTGGCATTTCACTTGGAATAGAGGCAACGGTAGAAACCCAGCCTGGAAAGGGCATAATATTTGAGAACAAGGAATCAAACCTTAGTTCACGACTGATACGAAATGTTGTAGAAACATCAGTTCCAAAATCAGAACTTGAGAAAAACAAGATAACAATTTTTGTAAAATCAGAAATTCCTTCAGGATATGGACTAAAGAGTTCAAGCGCGATTTCATCAGTAATATCACTTGCATGTGCAAAAATATTCAGACCCAAAGCAAGTGATCTTGACATTTTAAGAGATGGAGTACACGCATCTATCAAATCAAAGGTGAGCATAACCGGCGCTTTTGATGATGCATGTGCATGCTACTTTGGAGGATTTGTAGTGACAGATAATTCTGGCATAAAAATAATAAAATCAGAAAAGGCGCCAGAAGATTTGACTGCAGTAATTTTCATCCCAGCGTCTAGAAGAAGAGGCAATGTAAAAAAACTAAAGACTCTAAATGGGGTTTTTTCACAGGCATGGGATCTTGCAAACAAGTCAGACTATTGGAATGCAATGATACTCAATGGTCTTGCAACATCTGCCATTTTAGGATCTGAGCCAAAAATTCTAACCGATCTATTAGACAACGGAGCACTAGGAGCATCAGTGTCTGGCAATGGACCATCAATAGCAGCAGTGGTAAAAAATGATAGAATGTCAAGCATAAAAAAAGTATTTTCATCTTTGGAAGGAAGCATCATTGTATCACCAATAAACAACAAGAAGGCAGAAGTCCATGAAGTGTAAGGTCAGAAAATCTACCCTATCAGGAACAATATCATGTCCTCCAAACAAGAGTTATTCTCATCGTGCAATCTTTCTGGCCTCACTTGCCAATGGAAAAAGTACACTAAGAAATGTTCTACTTTCAAGAGATACACTTGCAACAGTTAATGCGTGTAAGTCATTTGGAGCAAAAATAGAAGTCAATGGTTCCATTGTAACAATTGAAGGTAGTGAAAAAATAAATCCACAGACCTTGGAAATTGATGCATCAAATTCAGGTACTACAATAAGAATCTCTACTGCGATTGCTTCTCTTTCGGATAAAACTATAACACTCACTGGTGACTCTAGTTTGAAAAAAAGACCAATGCAACCACTTCTTGATGCTCTAAAACAACTAGGAGTACAATGTACATCAACAGATGGCAAACCGCCTGTAACTGTAAAAGGCATATCAGATGGAGGAGTTACTCACATCGCAGGTTCAATCTCAAGTCAATTTATTTCCGCGCTTTTGATTGCTGGTCCTAAAATGAAAAATGGTATAACATTAGAAATAGACGGAGATTTAGTATCAAAACCATATCTTGATTCTACCATTGCTACAATGAAAAAATTTGGTGTTACAGTTGATGCCATTGTACAATACAAAAAATATAATATATCAAATCAAAAATACAAACCATTTGATTTTGTAGTTCCTTCAGATTTTTCAAGTATGGCGTTGTTGCTTTCTGCGGCAGTTTTGTTAGGAGAAAACATGGTAATTGATGCATCTCTTGGCGATTTACCGCAAGGAGATCGAGAAATATTATCATATTTGGAAAGACTTGGGGTGAAGATTAGCGTAGGAGAAAAAATAACCATAGTTTCTCCAAAACTTCTCAACGGAGGTAGATTTGATCTTTCAAACAATCCCGACTTACTTCCCCCGATGGCCATTTTGGCTCTAAAAACATTAAAACCAATTGAGATCTACAATGTAAAACATGCCAGATTCAAAGAGACAGACAGAATAGCAATTTTGGCAAAAGAACTTGCAAAGATAGGGATAGTTGTTACAGAGAAAGAGGATGGACTAATTTTAGAATCTCCCAAAGTACTAAAGAGCGCGGAGTTAGAATCTGCGGATGACCACAGGCTTTTCATGGCTTTTTCCATCGCAGGCATGTTTGTAGGAGATTGTACTGTGACCGACCCTGATTCTGTCGATGTCTCATATCCTACATTTGTAGAAGACATGAAGAAGCTTGGAGCAAACATCATAATTTGAATTTTCAAAAAATCTTATCCAAAAAAGCCCCGAATTCCTAGAAGGATTATAAACACGTAAAAGAAAATTTTAGCATGTCTTCAAGTAGCATTGGACAACGTTTTGTTTTTACAAGTTTTGGTGAAAGTCATGGAAGGTGCATAGGCGCAACAGTAGACGGTTGTCCAGCAGGATTAGCAATCGAAGAAAAAGATATTCAAACAATGTTAGACTTACGCAAACCCGGCCAGTCCATTGTAACCACCCAGAGAAAAGAAGATGACAAGGTAGAGATCCTTTCAGGAGTATACAAAGGCCATACCACTGGTGCACCAATTACAATGATCATTTGGAATAAAGATCAACATTCAAAAGATTACGACAATCTTACCATGAAACCAAGACCAGGACATTCTGATTACCCTGCATTTATCAAGTATAATGGATTCAACGATATCAGAGGAGGAGGCAGATTTTCAGGAAGACTTACTGCCACGTTTGTAATGGCAGGAGCCATAGCAAGAAAATTGCTTTCAAAGACTCTAGGTATTGAAACTTTTTCGTATACTTGTCAAGTTGGAAATATAAAAATGAAAGAGCATGCTGCAATGAAAATGAAAAATTCTGTATACAGTAATGAAGTACGATGTCCAGATCAAAAAGTTGCAGCCAAGATGCGTGAAACAATTCTTGCTGCAAGAAGAAAAGGAGATTCCATTGGAGGTGTTATCGAATCATTAACAGTGAACCTGCCAGTAGGTCTTGGTGAGCCAATTTTTGGTTCGCTGGAGTCAGATCTGAGTAAAGCTCTTTTCTCAATCCCTGCTGTAAAGGGAGTAGAATTTGGCTCAGGTTTTCAGGGTTCCACAATGCATGGTTCAGAGAATAATGATGAATTTTTGATTAAAAATGGAAAAATCCAAACCAAAACTAACAATGCGGGCGGAATATTAGGCGGCATATCCACAGGAATGCCAATTGTCTTACGAGTAGCATTCAAGCCAGCATCTTCGATAGCAAAAAAACAACGAACTGTTGATCTTCATACAAAAAAACCTGCCTCCCTCATAGTCCAGGGAAGACATGATCCATGTGTAGTCCCTCGTGCACCACCGGTAGTAGACTCACTAATATCAATAGTACTTGCAGACCATGCAATCAGGGCAGGATTTATTCCAGCAGTAATTAGATAAGAAATGTCAGACATTAACAAGCTGCGTGATAAGATAGACAAGATCACGTTTGATATTCTCAAATTGATCAAGGAAAGAAATGAAGTAGCAAAAGAAATTGGAAATATAAAAAATCACCTTGGCATAGGTGTTACAAATGAGGAGAGAGAAAATCAACTACGTGCGAGAGTTGTAACACTATGTAAAGAAATAGGACTTGATGAAAAAACTGGAATGGTGATGCTAAATTTTCTGCTAAACGAATCTGTCAAGATTCAATCAGTAGATAAACAGACGCATTTGTCAGTGTTTTTGAAAGCAAAAAAACTGGAAAAGGAAGGAAAGAAGATAATCCACATGGAAGTAGGTGAACCAGACTTCTTACCACCAAAGATTGTCAATAAGGCACTTGCCGAAGTTTACGACAAAGGTTTTACAAAATATGGAGATTCAAAAGGAATGCCAGACTTTAGAGAGGCACTTGCAAGATATGTTGCTGAAAAATTTCAAGTAAAAATATCATCTCAGAACATCATGGTATCGCCAGGTGCTCGCTTTTCAGTATTTCTGGCAATATCCAGTCTACTAAACCCAGGAAATGAAATCATTGTGATAGAGCCAGCGTGGCCCGCATACAGGGACAATGCTCTCAATTCAGGAGTAAAAGTTAGAACAATACACACCACTCTTGAAAACAAATGGGAGCCAAAAATAGAAGAGATCAGGAATGCAATAAATGAAAATACAAAGATGATAGTTCTAAATTATCCAAACAATCCTACAGGCAAGATTCTTCCCGCAGGTTTACAGGATCAGATAATGGAACTGGCAATAAAGAATAATTTGTATGTGTTAAGTGATGAAATCTATTCCTCATATGCAAATAAACCATGGAAGAGCATCCTCACTTACGGATACAACAAATCTGTAATAACACAGTCATTTTCAAAATCACATGCAATGACAGGCTTTAGAATCGGTTATGCAATATCAAGCCCTGAAATAATAGAAAAAATGGCAAAACTTCAGGCCCTTGCCCTAACAAATGTATCAGAACCAATGCAGTATGTGGCCATGAAGGCATTAGAGGCAGATACAACCGATAATACTAAAACTATCAAAAATAGACTAGAAGTCATATTGAAAAAAGCAAGAACCATGCAATTAGACTTTGTAGAACCAGATGGTGCAATGTACTTGTTTGCCAAAATAAGACAAGAGAACTTTGATTCAGTTGATTTTACAAACAAGCTTTTAGACACAGGGGTGGCAATAGCACCAGGAGAGGGATTTGGAAACTACCAAGGATTTGTCAGAATATCAGCCTGTCAGCCAGAAGATACACTTAATCAGGGAATGCAAATAATAGAGGAAAGGTTGAAGGGCAAACAATGAAAAAAAAGATTGCAATAATTGGTGCAGAGGGCCAGATGGGAAAATGGTTCTCAAAGTATTTTCTTGAGAAGGATTTTGACATAATAGGATATGACTCTGAAAAAGAGATTTTGAATAAATCAGTTACAAAAGCACAATCTCTGGTAGGTGCTATTTTGACAGCTGATTATGTTATTTTGTGTATACCAGTAAAACGTACACCAGAAACAATAAGACTCATAGCAAAAGAGATGAAACGAGATTCTTATCTAATAGACATCTCTTCACTTAAAACAAAAACTGCTGCAGCTCTTTCCAAGATACCAGATAAAGTAAATCCAATATGCATTCATCCAATGTTTGGCCCAGGAACAAAAAAGCTAAAAGGACAGAATATAATATCAATTCCAATCAGAGATGCAAAAAAAGAGATGGCGGTAACAAAGTCATTATTTGAAGAGGCAAATTTTGTTCAAATAGATGCAACAGAACATGATAAAAAAATAGCAATGGTACTCGGAATGCCACACCTAGTAAACTTGGCACTTGCCAACATATTTGCAAAAGAAGAGAATTTCTCACTAGTTGAAAAAATGGCTGGAACTACTTTCAAAGCACAAAAGTATCTCACCACAGGCATCATGACGGAGCCTCAGGAACTTATTGAAACAATAATTTCAAATCCAGAAATACGAAGATATGCAGAAGAGTTTTGGAAGGACATAGGTAGAATGCTTATTCTAATTCAAGAAAACAAGACTGAAGAAATGATAAAGTACATCTCAAGTGCGAAGGAACGACTAGCAAAGAACGTTGATCTTGATGAATCATACAAAAAGCTTGTTACAATGGTAAACTCTGTAGAAAAATAATTGAAATCTACCAAAATAGTAACTTCCTTTTTAACTCAGGATGACAAGTATCTCATTCTAAAACGAAGTAACAAAGTCAGAACAATGAAAGACCTCTGGGCAGGCATAAGCGGTATCATAGAAGGTAATGAAGAACCATTATACCGAGCAAAAAAAGAGATCCACGAAGAGACCAACATAACAGAAGACCAGATTACTCTAATTCGTGCAGCAGTTCAAATGAGAACAGAGTCTCCCCAATATGAAAATCACGAATGGTTAATTTTTCCATTCTTGTTCTCAGTGAAAAATCCCAAGATAAAATTGAACTGGGAAAACTCAGAGTATCAATGGATAACACCCTCAGATCTGAAAAAATTTGAGATAGTGCCCAGTCTTGAAAAAGTACTAGCCAGTTTGTTGTAACTTTTCTACTTCTGTATTAGTAAATCTTTGTTGTGGAAGCATGATGTAAACACAAGCACCTCCACACATTGTACATGGTACTGTATTACCTTTGAGTTGGCCAGTTCGTGCATGTATGCGAGATGCTTCCTCAGGATCAATTGACAGTGCAATTTGTTTTTCCCAGTTGAGGGTTCTTCGGGCTTCAGTCATTTCCATATCCCACTTGATGGCTTTTTCTCTTAGCTTGACAAGATCTCCTGCATGTGCTGCAATTCTATATGCAATCAATCCTGCCTTGACCTCTTCTGCAGTTGGTAGTGCGAGATGTTCTGCAGGTGTAAGATAACACAATAAATCTACACCTTCGCTTGCAGAAATTGCTGCACCAATAGCGCTTGCAATATGATCATGTCCAGAAGCAACATCCGTTACAAGTGGTCCTAGAACATAATATGGCACTTCTCCAATCAGAGACTTGGCCAGTCGCACATTAGCTGCCACCTCGTTGAGTGGAACATGTCCAGGTCCTTCAACCATCACCTGTACATCTTTTTCATGTGCCACTTTGGTGAGTCGTGAAATGTTGATCATCTCTTGCACTTGGAGTTCATCGTGAGAATCAAGAATAGAGCCAGGCCTTAGCGCATCACCCAAGCTAAAAGTAACATCATATTTTCTTGCAAGTTCTATAAGATAATCAAAATGTTCATAGTATGGATTTTCTTTGTCGTATTTTAGCATCCATGCAGCTGTAATTGTACCCCCTTTGCTGACGATACCGCCATGTCTTTTTACTGCAAGGATACGTTTTGCAATATCCTTTGTAATTCCGGAATGAATTGTAGTATAGTCAACTCCATCTTTTACATTATGTTCAAAGGCATTAAGAAAATCATCTTCTGTAATATCAAGTGGATTCTTGTGTTTTTCTACACCATAATTATAGGCCTCATAAACTGGAACTGTACCAAAAGCAATTGGTGCTACCTCAAGTAATTTTTTCCTATACATTCCAACATCTCCTCCATCACTTAGATCCATGATGGTATCAGCATGATATTTTATTGCAACCTGAGCTTTTTTGATCTCTTCCTCAAGATTTTGATTTAATGTAGAATTTCCAATGTTTACGTTTACCTTGGTCTTCATACCTTTTCCTATTCCTACTACTCTAATCTTTTGGGGACGAGAATTATTGTGAGGGATGATTATAGAGCCATTTGCAATTTTAGGTATGAGCCAATCCAACGTTACATCTTCATCATGCGCAACTGCCTTCATCTCATCTGTAGCAACACCTCTTCGGGCTGCATTCATCTGTGTACTCAATTTACTATTTTTAGCGAGTAATTGGATTTAAACGTGAGTTTCTAAACACAAGATCATGAATCTATTATCCATTGCAGGCTCTGATCCTTCTTCAGGTGCAGGCATCCAAGGAGACATGAAGACATTTGATGCATTTGGAACATATGGTCTGAGTGTGATCACTGCAGTTACAAGCCAGAATACAAGACGGTTTTTTGATGTCAAACCAGTCAGCGCATCACTTGTAAAAAGTCAGATAAGATCAGTTCTTGAAGACTTTCGCATAGAGGCAATAAAGATAGGAATGGTTTACGACAACCAAACCATAAAAGCAATACATGCAGAACTTGAAGGAATTAAAATTCCAATAATTCTTGATCCCATATTCAAATCTACAACAGGCGGAGATCTCCAAATGAGAGACGCTTTTGTAAATTACAAAAAATTGCTCATTCCCATCTCACACATAATTACTCCAAACATACAAGAGGCTGAAAAAATTTCAAGTATCAAGATCAAGTCGTTAAATGATATGAAAAATGCCGCAAAAAAAATTCAAAAAATTGGAGCAAAAAATGTGATAATAAAAGGCGGACATTTCATTTCAGGCTCTAAGGTTGTAGACATATTATTAGAAGATAAAAAATTCCATACGTTCTCTCATGATAGATTAAAATTTGAAAATCATGGAGGCGGTTGTACATTCTCAGCTGCACTATGTGCAAATATTGCAAAAGGGAAAAAATTATCAGATGCGGTAGATATCGCACGTCTTTTCACAGTAAAATCAATGAAAAATGCTACAAAAATTGGAAGTGGTCTTGTCATAGTCACACATGCAATAGGAGACGAAATTGAAAATCTTCTATCACATGCCATTTCAAAATTTTGTTCGATAGACAACATCTACAAATACATTCCAGAATGCCAGACAAATTTTGTTTATTCAACACCAAATCCGAGGTCGTTGGATAACATAATGGGGTTAGAAGGAAGAATAGTCAGAACGGGGAAACTTGGAACAGTTACAGGAGATCTCAAATACGGAGGATCAAAGCATGTGGCATCAGCAGTATTAGAAATGGCAAGAAAGTTTCCAGCCATTAGATCTGGTTTGAATTTAAGATATGACAGTACAACAATAAAGCGAGCAATCTCAAAAGGTCTGAAAATTTCATCTTACGACAGAAATACAGAACCTACAAAGAACAAAGAAAAGGAAGGCAGTACCGTATCATGGGGCATTAAGAAAGCAATAGTCCATTCTAGTACACCTCCAGACATCATATTTCATACAGGAGATTTTGGAAAAGAAGCCATGATCCTGGTTTTTGGAAAAACCCCAGAAGACGTGCTGAGAAAAGCTTTGATGATAATCATATAGAAGATTTTCAACCTTCAACATAAATACCAGAAATTTAGAATAATTCACATGAAAGCCGTAATTCTAGCAGGTGGTCTTGGTACAAGACTTCAACCTTATACAATATTTCTTCCAAAAGCAATGTTACCATTAGGAGAAAAGCCTCTTTTAGAACACCTCATAGAATGGGTAAAACTCGGAGGAGTTGACTCGTTTGTTCTTTGTGTTAGTTACCTAAGAAAAACAATCGAAGATTATTTTGAAGACGGTAGCAGATTTGGTGTAAAAATCGAATACGCTGTTGCAAACAGACCACTTGCCACAGCAGGTCAGCTAAAGACAGCAGAAGAATTCATTGATGATACTTTTGTTTGCCTATATGGAGATTCAATATTTGATTTTAATTTGAAAAACATGATAGCAAGCCACCATAAGAAAAAATCATTTGCCACCATGGGGTTGTTTGAATACAAGACAAAATTACAATATGGATTCATAGAGACTGATAAATCTAACAGGGTAAATGCATGGCGTGAGAAACCCGAAGTCAAGGGAAACATCAACATAGGATGTTATGTCATGGAGCCCGGCATATTCAAGTACATACCACCAAACAAACCATATGGTATGGATGATGTCATACGAAGTGCAATAGCAAAGAAAAACAAAGTCAACGGATATCTCATAAAGAAGGGCTTTCTTGATATCGGGGACAAGACTTCATACAGAAGAGCTTACCAGCACTACATCACTAGGCTAGGTCGGATTTAGACCAAGTCATGACGGCCATCAAGATACGAAAATTACAAAAAAAAGATCTATACAACGGATTTTTACTTTCTCTTGATGCTCTTAGAAAATCAAGTCACATCAACCCAAAAAAAGCCAACGTGGTTTTTGACAAGATCTCGAAAAACCCACATCAGATAATCTACGTAGCAGTAGAGAATTCGAAAGTAGTAGGCTCTGCAAGCATTTTGATCGAACAGAAATTTATTCACGAAGGAGGCAAAGTGGGCCACATTGAGGATGTGGCAGTAAGAAAAGAATTTCAGGGAAAAGGGATTGGGAGACAGATAGTTGTTGCACTCTTAAAATATGCTGAAAAACAGGGTTGTTACAAAACAATTCTTGATTGTACAGACGAATTAATTCCCTTTTATGAAAACATTGGATTCAAAAAGTATTCTAATTCAATGCGGTTTGATCATCGATCAAAAAGATAATCTCTTTTTGGCATAGGCTTTACTCTAAACAATAACACGCCTATAACAATAACTGGAATAGCAGTTATTGTAAACACCATAGGAGATGAAGTAAGTTCTGGTACAACATATGCTGGGATTATTTTCATTATCAATGTATTAACATAATACATTCCTGCAATTGTGACTACTCCACCAGTAATTAACAAGGAACCAACTAGTCTTGAACCATATCTACGTGCTAGTACAAAAGACGAACCTGCAAGAACCAGTGCGGGAGCCACACTTATAGAAATGAATTCACGTATTTGAGAAGAAGGATCAATGTCATGAGTTGGTTGTGCTAGATACACACTGATAGATATCATTTGAGCTACAAACATTGCAAACAAGCCAAGACTTGCAACAGCTACCCATCTTTCAATTGCCACAATAACTCATCTCTTAATTCAATAAATAAACCAAATGATTGTCTCTAAACTATTCCAACAAGATTTGCAAGTTCTTTTCTACATGCAGAACCAAGCTCTTCAGCTGCCTTTTCAGGAGTCACCTTGTTGAGAAATACACCATATCCACGCTCTAATCCAGACCAAGGATCAGCTTGAGGATAAACTTCAATGTGCCAGTGAATTTGTCTATTATTCTTCTTCTCTGGTGAGAGATGAAACACCATATTGTATGACAAATTTTTCATAGTATTTGCCAGCCCACCCAATGTAGCACGCAAAATCAAAGACAGATCGTTTATCTCTTTTTGAGTTATTTTAGAAAAACTTGTTATGTGTTTTTTTGGATAAATCCAGAATTCATATGGATGTGATGGTGCCCACGGACAGAAAGCAAGGAATCCTTCTGTTTGAAGTATTTGTCTAGGTCCTCCTGTTTCTGTACCAACAGTCTGACACATTGGACAGATTCCTTTTTCATTTAGTATTTTGTGCGCTGCTTCTGCCTCTTGTTCTATGACAGGCGGAATTGTTGAAAACGTCACAATGTTGAGATGTGCATGTGTTGTAGAGCCACCTGCCTCTTTTCCATGGTCTACATAAATTGAAACATATGTTACTCCGCGTTGTGTGTATAACCATCTAAGTCTGTCTTGTATTACTACAAGTACGTTAGACCATTGTTCAGTAGATATACTTGCAAGAGAATCTTTGTGCTTTTCTGAAGCAACTACAACATAATGATATCCATAAGCAGGTTCACTGTATAGAGGTCTATCACTGTATGAGTTTTCAGATGTTGTTGTGACAATTGGATTTTTACTTTCAAATACTCTTACAGACCAATTCTGAACATAGTTGTCTTCGGTATCCTGAAGTCTTTGCAACATACCATCTTTTGCTACAAGAGAAAGTGTTGATGGATTCGTCATGGATTCATTTCCTGGACAATATGGACATTTTTTTGAATCAACTGGAGAATGACTTTCAGGGGATGTGATCACAAACCTATCAATAGAATAATCCTTCCTTAAATCCCCCATACTGCTAGACTTTGGATCTAGCAATTTAAAACCTTTGCAAAGATCGGAGATAAACACCAATACCACACCATTTTGACATCAAACAGGTGCAGGGAGAGATTATTTTGATTAAAAAATTAAACTTAAATTGGAAGATCAGATCTTTGAATTTGTCTCATGTCAACAGCATCATTAAAACGCGATCATGCTTTAATTGAAAAAGTACTAAAATCAATGTGGTCTACCATCCCATTACTCAAATCCGGAGCTACAATACCAGAACCAATTTTGAATCAAGTAATTGACTTTTCTTTAAATTTTACAGACGTTTGCCATCATGGAAAAGAAGAAAATTCTCTCTTTCCGGAACTTGAAAAGAAAGGAATGCCAAGAAACTCAGGACCTATTGCAGTAATGCTGATGGAGCATGAAGTTACACGAAAGCTAGCAACTAGAATGGAAGCATCTTCAAAGACATACCTGAAAAATGGTGATGCTACACAGTTGATTGTGGATATGCAGGAATACATCAATCATGTAGTACAACATCTTTGGAAGGAAAATAATAGATTATTTGAGATGGCAGAAATGGCACTTAGAAACGACGTAGATCAAGTCAACAAGAGCCTTCAAGATGTAGAAGACACAAAACTCAAGGAAATAGGTAAGACACGACAGGATTACGAGAATTTTGCAGAGGAATTTACAAAGCAATTCCCGCCCCAAGAATAACTAGAATTGTAGTAGAGAATTACCAAAGGACTTTTCTAGTACACATTTATGAGAAAAATATGAACCCAAAACATCTAGCATCAAGTTTTTACATACAAAAAAGGAGTACCCAGTCTTGACAGTAAAGACTGGTGACAAGGTCAAGATAGAGTACACTGGGACTCTGGACGATGGAACCATCTTCGATAGTTCTGCAGACCACGGAAATCCCTTAGAGTTTGAGGTTGGTAGTGGTCAAGTGATAAAGGGATTTGATGATGCAATACTTGGAATGAATGAGGGTGAAGAGAAGCAGTTTAGCATAGAACCTGTTGATGCGTATGGAGAACATGATCCAACTTTGGTTCAAAAGGTGCCAAGAGAAATATTTCCTCAAGATGCAGAACTTGTTCCCGGACTATTGTTTGAGGCAGGACTTCCTACTGGAGAAAAGGTACCTGCCACAATAACAGATGTACAAGGAGGGATTGTTTCAGTTGATTTGAATCATCCCCTTGCTGGAAAAAAATTGAATTTCAAGATAAAAGTATCAGTCATAACATATTCTTAATTTTTATTTCATCACTTTATACAATAGCATAGTTTAGAAAATCGTCTTTTCATCATTGTAATTTATTTCAAAATTTAGATCGCTCAAAAAATCAAGGTTTATGTGTGATGTGGAAAAACTGAGATTTGTAGAGTAAAAATGGATAATTCAGATATTCACATTGTATATGTTCTTCTTGATGGCATAGGTGATTTGCCCCATCCAGATCTGAAAGGCTCAACACCACTAAGTTATGCAAAGACTCCTAATCTTGACAGACTGGCAAGAAATGGCTCCATTGGAGAAGTAATTTCAGTAGGCAAAGGGATAGCTCCCCAATCAGACATTGCTGTTTTCAACATGTTAGGATATAGATTTGAAAATGCACAATATGTCGGAAGGGGAGTAATTGAAGCAATTGGAGTTGGAGTAGATTTTAAGAGCGGCGACCTTGCACTTCGAGGAAATTTTGCTACTGTGAATGACGAGAGAATAATCACAGACCGAAGAGCAGGAAGGAAAATTGAGAAGGAAGATGCTCTTGCAATTGCTCGTGAGATAGAAGAAAAACTCAAGTTTTCAAATCCAAAGGCATCAGTTGTAGTGGCTCCAACAATTGGACACAGGGTAATTGTAAGAATACGATGTGATGGTATGTTTCTAACACCAGATATCAGTAACACAGATCCAGCATATGCAAGAATAGACGGCATGGGTGTTGCCAAAGCAGTAGGCGATTACATGGAGATTGAAAAGTCATTGCCATTAAACGAATCTGATGGCGCAAAACTTTCGGCATCATTTGTAAATGAATTTACAGACAAGTCTCTTCAAATCATGAAAGACAGTCAAGTAAATAAAAATAGAAAAGCCCAAGGAAAAAAGATGCTCAATTCCATTCTATTACGTGATGCTGGAAACAAATTTCCAGACGTGGTGCCAATAAACAATCTACACCAAATGCAGTTTTCGTGCATAGTTGACATGCCAGTAGAAATAGGAATAGCAAATGTTTTGAAGATGAAATCATTTAGTGCTGGAGGTCTTACAGATTATGAGGAAAAAGCACGGGTTGCAGCCAAAGCAATGGAGACCCAGAATGCAATTTATGTTCACATCAAAGGACCAGACGAATTTGGCCATGATGGTGATGCAATAGGCAAGATGCAAAACATAGAAGAAATAGATCAGCGGTTCTTTGGTACGCTGCTTGATAACATTGACACATCAAAAGTTGCCGTAGTCATATCAGGAGATCATTCCACACCATGCATAAACAAGAGCCATAGTGATGATCCGGTCCCAGTTTTGGTTTCAGGAGATTTTATCAAAAAGGATGGAACTACAAGATTTACAGAAGATCAGGCAAAGAAAGGCAAGATTGGGCTTCTCATGGGAGCCGATGTCATCAAAACAGCAGTAAAGATGATCAAATCATAAATGGCGCTATAGACTTGGAAGATATCATCATTCCAACCACTTGCTGGAACTTGTCAATGTCAATTCCATAATACATTCCAGACGCTTTGACAAATTTATCCATGGCCCTATTCATGATTGAGGCACATATGTCATTTTCATATTTTTGATAATGAACTAGTGCCGCTGCAACAAGAATTATTCCTTGGACAAGATCCTTTTCTCCTTCATGCGTATGTTTCCATACACCTTCAAGGACTTCGTGACATTCCCAGTATCGTTCATCGTTAAAGTATTGTTTTGCTCTTTTAATGGCATCCTCTTTTTCAATTTTTTCTTCCACGACAGGTCTTGCATCATAGAGCGAACCAATTGTATCAAATTTTTTTACAATCATATCCAGCTCTTCTTTTTTTACAGATACATCAAACTCTAGATATTTGGTTGATACTCTCATATCTCGCACAATGACATCCATTTCGGAAGTCATAGAATCAGCTTTTGCAAGTAGTGTTTTAGCATCAATTGGAAGATAACCTGAGTTTTTCAGGTGAAGCATAAATCTGTCCATGAATTTTTGACATGTTGATTTCTTAAATTGTTATCTAGAAGCAGTTAAGATTTATATGAACTATTAAAAGGACTTGGATTACATGTCAATGATTGAAGTTACACGTGATGTAAAGAATCCCTTACTGTCTAGAAGGGAAATTACATGTAATTTCAAAGGCCTTTCTGGTAGACTAAAGAAACTAGAGGCAGTAGACATGATCTCAAAGAAATTCAATCTAGAAGGAAAAATTGTGATACCAATATTGTTGAAGAATGAAACTGGAAGACCAGTAGTATCAGGAAGTTTCTACGTATATGAAGATGAAAAACTTGCCAAAGAACATCTAAAGGCAGCAGTCTTTGCAAGAATTGAAAAGGCAAAAGGTGCAGTTGCAAAACCAGAAGGTGAAGCACCAGTAGAACAAGCAGAGGCACCAAAGGAAGAGAGCAAGTAATGGCAGGAAAGAAAGGCTCAAGCCCAGCAGTATACAAGTATTACAAAGTCTCTGGAGAAAAAGTAGAGAGGGTAAAAAAAGAATGCTCAAGATGTGGCAAGGGTGTATTCATGTCCAACCACAAAAATAGACGAAGTTGCGGCAAGTGCGGTTTCACAGAATTTAATCAATAACTAGTATAGTTTCTTCTTTCTGAGTCTAATGGCTTTTTGTTCTATTTGATCTAGTTTTTGTAAAAAAGTTGGATCAATTGCAGTATTAGCTATTGCAGTTGCAGGAATCTTGGCTATGTTGGTATCCATTGTTATGTTTATGACAGGAAGATTCTTTCCCATCCAGAATTTCATTACCTTGTCTTCTAGCTTATAGTCTCTGAACCCCTCTGGAAATTTTTTGGTTATATGCAATAGCAACGTCTTGTCATCAAATACGGCTCGTGGTTCAGAGAGTCTAGTAGAATCTGAATAATTGCTCTCAAAAATATTGCTGCTAATTTCATCCGATACTATATCCATCTTCGATATCTTCCTAATCAATTCCAGATAGTGTAAAAACTCGTGTGCCAAAATTGCATGTATTGTACCTTTGAGGCCATACGCAACAAGCGGTGCAGTGATTTGTATAATGACATTTAGTTTATCATTTGAAATGACAGGAATAGTTCTTGCAAATAATATGCCATAATCAAAAGAGCCGGCAGAAGGATGAGATATAACGATAGATGGCTCTACATATGCAAGAGGAAAATTGATTCCTGAGGCTTTCTCTATTCTTTGTATTCCAGATAGAGCCACCTCAAATCTCTTTATGATTAATGAATGAATCTTGTCAGGAATCAGTCCATTTTTGTGAGCTTCACGTACTCTAAGTAAAGGATCCAACGGAACAAGATTGAATTTGACTATAATAAAAGCTTGACACAGAGATATAGATTTCAGCTAGTTTTACCTAGAACAAAAGATTCGATCAGAATTTGTCATAATCGCTCAAAAAATTCAGTTGCTAGTGACTATTTTATGAAAATCAAATGTCGTACACTTGCACACATTTTCAAGCAATATACTCATACTTGGTTCGATGTTGGTTCCAGATACAAGTCGCTTTAGAGGTATTCCACCATCCAATGTCAACAGTGCAGTAAATGACTTGGTATCAATTTTTTTTATCTTGATATCATAGACTCTTTTTTGGTTTTTCCATGGCAGATTTTCATTCACCGATACAGGCATGTCTTTTAGACTTTCCAACACCTTCAATGCTCCAGGTACGAGATCTTTTTCAGTAGATATATCCAGTAATACGTCTGTCTTGAATTTTATCTGCTCAGTTGGCACCTTTGAGATAGCTCGCAGATTTAGAATAGATATATCACCAAGCCTAATTTTTTTTGGCAATACAATTTTTCTTTTGTGTGGATTTACTAGTTTGACAAAAAATGGTCTTCCATTTCCCAAAACAAGACTAGATTCATCTTCACTTCCTATCCAGGTTATTTTGGCTTGTTGGGCACCAAATTTTTCAAACAAAAACTTGGCAATATAACCTTCGACACTATTGTATCCAGATATGCCATGAAAGTCACAAACAAAACATCCTTTTCCCTCACATCTATTGCAAGACTCTTGTTTTTGTGGAATTCCTCTTGCTTCTTTTGTATATCGTCCTTGTAGAACAAGCGCTTTTGGTTTTATGTCACATTGATCTTTTTTGAAATCAATTGTAAATACGATATCAGGATTTTGATAATCAACCCTAGTCCTAGTACTCTTTCCAAATTGTTTTCCCATCTCTCTTGTAACATCACTTTTTATCCCCACAGTGCCGCGAAGCTTGAATTTAGAACGTATTATGTCGTCTCTATCCAAGATAGACGGCTGGAGAATTGCACCAATGAGAAATGTTGAAAACTCATATTCTTTTGACATGTCAAGAATTTTGTTCAAGAATATTCCAAGTTCAGGCATCAAGTTTTTGCAAAGATAACATGATTTTGGTTTACTTTGTTTTATGATTTTTCTAATTTTCTCTCCAAGATTTTTATGAGAAACTAGATGCAATTTACTTGCAAACATTCTTCCTATACAATAATCACATAGATGATACTCTCGTAGAATTTGTCTAGTTTCATCAATTACTGCATTCATCTTGGTTTTTTTCAATAGTGTATCAAATAAACAAAGGTGTTTTAATCCTAGTTATGTTATCTACCAAGGATATAATCTTCTGCAGGTTTCTTTATCTGAAACACTGATGGCTTTGGTAGGACAGGTCTGTGCAGCATCAAGGATTTTTTCAGAATGTGCCCCATGTTCATTAATTACTCTGGATTTTGGGTTTACCTTTACATTTTTTTCTACTCTAAATACAGATGGTGCAATTGTTTCACAGCTACAACATGCGATACATTTTCCAGGATCAACATTTACAGAAACAGAAATATCATTTTCAACTCGGATAGGCTCAGTCTCAACTTTAACTTCGGCTCGTACTTTTTCATAATAATCCCAGAAGGTTTTTTCATAACGTCTCCAAAAATCCTGATATTCATTTTCAGCGTATTTTGTATACCTAGTCCAGTCTTCATTTGGATTCCTATCAGAGTGTCTTGCACCCCAGGAATATGCTCCAGAAGTAAATCCAGATCTTTTCTTTGATTCTTTGTCATAGTGTTTCTCAGAAGACTTTACAACATTCTTGTATTCTGCACGCAATATTTGATAAGCCTCTGTTACTGTCTTGAATTTTGTACTTTCTTGATCTGAAGAATTCTTGTCAGGGTGAAATTGTAAGGCAAGTTTCCTATAGGCGGATTTTACTTCTTTGATTGAGGCCCCTTCTTGGAGACCTAGTGCTTGATAACACTGGTAGGTATTCAACAAGATATTCTAGTTTATACCATGCAAGATATTTAGATACATCTTTCTAGAGCACTATCCCAAGCCCATTTTTCTGAGCATGCCTTGCATCTGTCGTCCCTTGGAAGCTTTCATCATTGTCTTTGAATTCTTGTATGCCTTGAGAAGTTCTTTTACTTCATGTTCTGGCCATCCAGAACCTCGTGCTATTCTTTTTACCCTTGATGCATTTATCAAATCAGGATCAGATTTTTCATCCTTTGTCATGGACTGGATGATATAACGCCATTTTTCCATTCGCTGTTCTTGTTGTTCAACCTGATCTTCCTTTACCATGCCAGAAAAGCCAGGCATATTCTCCAAGATATTGCGCAATCCCCCAGCTTTTGTAGCTTCTTCAATTTGAAAATAGAAATCTTCCATATTCATTTTTCCATGCGATATTCTCTTTAGCCTGTCTTCGTTGCCCTCTGTCTCAAGTCTTTTTGCCATATCAAGCAACGCTTGGATATCACCCATGCCAAGCATTCTTCCCACAAATCGTGTAGGGGAGAACTTTTCAAGATCGTCAATTCTTTCACCAGTTCCAATGTACATAATTTGTGCCCCCGTTGCAGCAGCAGCTGCAAGTGCACCACCACCTTTTGCGCTACTATCCAATTTTGTTATTATGATACCTCCCACTGGAACTGTCTTGTGAAATGCTTCAGCTTGACTAAAACACTGCTGTCCAATAGTTCCATCAATTATTAGTAATGCAAGATCAGGATTTGCAACAGCCCCAATTCTTGTCATTTCGTCAAGTAAATCTTTTTCTTCTTTGTGTCTTCCCGCAGTATCTATTAGAATAATATCAAAATTTTGCCCCTCAAAATGTTTTAGTCCATTTTTTACGATTTCAGGCGAGTCCTTGTTTCCTTCTTCACCATACACCTCTACATTTGTTTTTTCACACATTGTCTTTAATTGTGTAAGAGCACCAGGTCGATAGGTATCAGCACCAACAACTGCAACTCTATAACCCTGTCTAGTCAGAAGTTTTGCAAGTTTTGAAGTGACTGTTGTCTTACCACTACCCTGAATTCCAAGCATCAGGACCTTGTTGACTTTACCGGGTTGGAATACATATTGTTCTTCAGTTCCAAGTAATTTTGAGAGTTCTTCATATAGAATTTTTACAATGTGATCTTTTCTAGATAGTCCAGGAGGAGGTGTTTCGTTAAGAGACCTCTCCTCAAGATTTTTTGTAATTTGAAAAACAAGTTTTACGTTTACATCAGACTGTAATAGAGATCTCTGGATATCTTTTGAAAGTTCTTTGATTAGACCTTCATCAACTGCCGAAGAATTTACTATTTTCTTTAGTGCGGCTCTAAGGCCTGTCTTTAAACCATCTAACATTGTTTTTCTAGAATGGCTTCGGTTATTTCAAATCTTCCTCTATAGCCATCCCAGATCTTATTTGCCTGTATTACTCTAATGGGAGAACAAAACAACGGACAGTCAATTACAAATGTTTCAGCTTCACCACCCTCAAAGGT
>Ga0310810_10000954_pt1 | contig 29244 bp, 26 predicted proteins | sample NCmetagenome_FD_207641 | JGI IMG/M metagenome (GOLD analysis project Ga0310810, IMG submission 207641) | Soil microbial communities from experimental microcosm in Duke University, North Carolina, United States - NC | ecosystem: Engineered > Artificial ecosystem > Soil microcosm > Unclassified ... | reverse complement strand
AGGAAGTCATCCTGGTGCAGTTGGTGACGATGTTGTTGTTGCTGGCAGCGGTTTCGATCCCATTCGTCCGAAACCGCAGGGCGAAATCGAGCGCAACCGATTCCACACTGGAGCGTCCCAAAACTATTGTGCGGTTGCGCCAGGTCGATGAGCATGAAGCTATTGCCGAGTTCCTGAAGGGCGAATTCTACCGTTCCGATTTTGATCGTTATCGCGAACGTTTCGCAAATCTGGTTGAGCACCCGGACCTGTCGGACGCGCATGAAAACACCATCCGCAAGGCATTGCTGTTTCTGAGACGCGGAAGGTTATGGCGTGAGCTTCCGAAAGATACCCAATGGTGGGAAGTCGAACTTCAGCCGGATGATATCCGGCGACTGCGGGTCTTCCCGCGGGACCAGTGGCGCGGATTAGCTGAAGGAAACTTTCATCTTGGCGACATGCTGGAAAACATCCGCGAGCGGGTAGAGTCGGACAATGAGGAAGAGTTCCTGGAGAAGCTGCGTTCGCTAAGTTCCGGGCTCGAGCACGGAGAAAATTACAATGCCGTCCTGCTTATTGGCGTCGACGATGCTGGACCGCTCACCATCATTGAAGGGAACCACCGCATGGCGGCGGCGACTCTGGTGGACCCGAGCTCGTTTCATCGCCGATTTCGTTTTCTATGCGGGTTTTCGCCTCGCATGACCGAGTGCTGCTGGTATCAGACTGATTTATCGACGCTCTGGAAATACTTCAAAAACTACTGGACCCATTTGCTGGAAGATCAGCACAAAGTGATTGAGGCGACGCAAGAGAGCATCGTCGGGGGGGCGGTAAACAGCAATATCGTTTAGCGGGCAGGCTCGATACCGTGAACCGCCTCAATGCTGCGCGCGATGTAGCTGTCACCGTTGAACACCGCCGAAATTCCCACCTGCGAACCGGGATGAACACCGCGCAAGCTGCTTGGCGGTAGCGATTCAAGCTGAATTTCGTAAGTCTTATTGTCCGGCTCGTTGGCAATGGCAAGCATGTGACGAGAAAGATCAAGGTAGGTGATTTTGCCAAAGAAGGAGAAAGCCGATCCGGGCTCGGCCAGGATCGAAATTGTACTGACACCGCCCATTCCGCTCTGGGTGGGGCCAAACGTCAGCGCAATCAGCGTCCCAGGACGCAATCGTGTCACGGGAAGAACTTGATCACCGCGTCGAACGACCGTGGCCGAACCAGTTTGAAATTTCACTGGCTCGGAAGAGATCTCGTCACGAACCAGAAGCGTTCCCCGACCCGGATCGAAGGAAATAACTTGCCCCCGGCCGCTTCCGGTGGAGTTGGAATTGCCGATCCACACTGTCTTGGCAAAAATTTTCGTGCCGTTCAGCATGGTATCCAGGTAAATCCTTTGCCCTGGTTGAAGCGCTCGCGCGTCAACTGGCTGGCCGTTGTTGATGAAACGCGTGCGGGTATCAAACGCAACTTCCATTTTTTGCTTCGTGCCAAATGGCTGAACCGTAAGCCGGTCGGTAACGCGATCAAGACGTGTCACCGCTCCGCCAATCAAAGTGATTTTCTTCTCGGGGAGCTTTGGCAAATCAAGCAAGGGGTCGTAAGTCGGGGAAGGTCTTGGAGCGAGTTCAATGGCCGCCGGACCGGTCGGGGAGGCAGGGCTCTGGGCCGCCGCGGCGCAGCTCAACACGGTAAAGAATCCGATGACGGCAGTTCGCATATCTTGAACACAGATTGGATGCTGCTGCCGTTCCAGAGTTGGCTGAACGCCAGGCAACCAATGGGAGTATGAGCAAACGCGTGCTGCTGGATAGCATCAAAGTAAGGCTGAGATAACGCCCTGATGAGAAAGCTAGTCCTGGCAGTATTACTGTTTGCCGCCGTTCCAGCAATTTGTGGCGACTTGCGCATCAATCTGCCCAAACGAACCAGGCTGACGCCAGTGCAGCAACTGAACCGTGAGGGCGTGAATGCGTTAAAGAAACATGATCTTGCGAAGGCCGAAAAATATTTCTATCGTGCCTATCTGATCGATCCCGACGATCCGTTCACGCTTAACAATCTCGGATATGTATCGGAGCTGAAGGGACAGGTCGAGCGTGCGCAGCGGTTTTATGAGTTGTCCGGGCGGCAGGACTCGGAGACGATGATTGCCAAATCCAGCGATCCCAAGCTGGAAGGAAAACGCCTGACCGAGATCACCGGCACCGGCGCAGGACGAGAACTGCGCGTCAACCATGGCAACGTGCTGGCCATGAGCCTGCTGTCACAGGGGAGAACGGAAGAAGCGGAAGATGTGCTTCGCCAAACCTTGACTATCGATCCGCGCAATCCATTCACACTGAACAATCTTGGTTACACCATGGAAGCCGAGGGAAATCTGGAGTCTGCGCTCCGGTATTACAATTCGGCCGCGAATTTGCGATCGTCAGAAAAGGTGGTGGTGGCTTTGGATCGCCGCTGGCGCGGCAAGGACATCAGCAATGTCGCCGAAAATAATGCCCGCGCGGTGCAGCACCGGCTGGAGACGGAAGAGAGCGTTGCTGACCGGGTGGCCAGGCTGAATCTGCAAGGCGTGTCGGCGCTGAATCGCAACGATCGGCCGTCCGCCCGGAAGTTCTTCGAGCAGGCATATCGCCTGGATCCGCAAAATGCGTTCGCACTGAACAACATGGGTTATCTTGCCGAACTCGACGGAGATCAGGAAACAGCCGACGACTTTTACACCCAGGCAAAACAGGCCGGCGGCGCCAACCAGCGTGTGTCATTAGCCAATCGCCGTGAAATGCAGGGTCTGCCTCTTGCGCAGGTTGCCGCAAGTAATGATGAGGGAGCGGAGTCGAACCTGGAAGCGCAAAGGCAAGCGCGCATCCGTGAGGGCGGGCCGATACAACTGAAGACTCGCGATAATCAGCCAGTGATCGAGCCAGCGCCGGAAGTAGCGCCCGCGAGCCAGCCGAATCAGAATCCCCCTATCTCTGAGATCCCTCCGCAATAGAAATTTCACCGAACCAGAAGAGTTCACAAGCTCGGCTTAGCCCGTCCGGGGCCGATTAATACCAAATTGTGAGTTGATTTCCACACTGCGTAAGGTGTTCGTCTGATTGTGAGTCACGCCTGAACTGAGTACCTTTCCTCAAAATCCACAACAGGCCTAACCCTGCCCGCTATTTCTTAGGACAGAAACGCGTTGGCGTTCAGGCGTTGGGTTTAGGGGCCGTTAAAAAATGAAACTGAGCTCTGTTGCACTGGCAGCAGCGATGTTGCTGTGTGCCATGCTGCTTGCGACCGCACCGATCGCCCAGGCTGAAACCACTACCATTTGCCCTTCAGGAACCTACGACATGCTGGACTGGATGACCATGGATTCAGATCTGCGGTCGACCAAACACTTGACGGGCACTGCCAACCCGCTGTTCAGCAGCCTTTTCCCCGGCAAGTTTTACTGGGTGAAGGGTAGTAAGGGCTATCCTTGGGATATTCAACTGTACGACGATAAGTTCATTTATCTGTGGATAACTGAATACGCCTGGAATTCTCCGAACACCTTCAAAAAATTCAGCAACAACAAGAACATGCCGCTGGCTTTACGCTGCGCGAAAGCTGGCTTTCCAGGTTCGACCATCAAGGTAAGCAATACCAGTTACGACATCAACACCGATTGCAACATATCGACCCGTCACAATTTGAAAAAGGCCGTCAACCAGGTTTGGGGACCTTACAACCTGTCATTCGGGGGGAATCTCCCGAAAGACATTCCGACGCTGGTTGTAACGTATCGTTACAACTGCAATCTCAATTACGATAATTGCGGCGACAAAGAAGAGTACTACCTGAGCAAGCGTTACGGATTGCTGCAATGGGTGCACTACAACCTTATAAAGGGCAGCTACCAGCAGCAACAAAAAAGTGTGTTCAACCAGATCACTGCGGGGACTGCCACGCCCAGGTTTCAATGTTTTTAAGCTGACATAGGGCGGCAAACAACTGAGCCAGGAGCGCGCATCCAACCAGTGGTTGGGTGCGCATTTTATTTTGCACTCACCCAAGAGATCGGGATGCATCAAGGCCGCATGGATCTTATACGCAAAGTTTCTTCTGAAGCGCTGGTCATGGCAATGGTTCTGGCGATTTTCTGGCCTCAGCTTTCAGCTGGTCAGAAGGTGAAGATCAAGCCCACGACAACACTTCAAGAGCAATTATCCAATAACACCAGTGCAGCAGACCGGTTTAGAAATTCCAGCAACGGCAACATGGGTTCCACTCATGTAAGCAAGGTAAACGTTCATTCCTTGCTTTATTCCGGTGCGACCACACGGGTGTACGCGCATCTGATGCCCTGGTGGGGCGATCCAAGGCACATCGACGCAGGCTACAACTCCCACGATCCGGAACAGATCCGCCGTCAGATTGAGGACATGATCAGCCGCGGGATTGACGGTGTGATTATCGACTGGTATGGCTTTCGCGATCTATTTACAAATGAAACAGCATTGCGATTTGTGAAAGAGGTGGAGCGGCATCCTGGATTTACCTTCGCAATCATGGTGGATAAGGGAGCCATCAAGCTCAGTTCGTGCGAGGGATGCAGTCCGCAGCAGGCCTTAAGCGAACAAATGCGTTATGCAGAACGAACGTTCACGTCATCTCAATCTTACCTGCGGGTGGATGGCCGTCCAGTAATCACCAACTTTGATATTGATCATCATTTCCCGGGAATCGAATGGCAACGCGCGATTGCCGATTTGGCAAGCCCGCCAGCCCTGATCTTTGAAGACGCCGACGGTTTCTCGCATCCGCTTTCGAGCGGCAGCTACGCCTGGGTCCGACCGAGTACGAACGATCTGGGAATGGGATATTTGAACAAATTCTATGAAGCGGGTTTAGCCCATTGTCAGTTGCTGACCATAGGAGCGGCTTACAAAGGCTTTGATGACAGGATGGCGTCCTGGGGATTGAACCGGGTGATGAAGCAGGATTGCGGCCAGACCTGGCTGAAAACTTTTGCCAGGGCAAACGATCACTTCGGCCCGTCTCGCCAGCTCGATGCCCTTCAGCTTGTGACCTGGAACGATTACGAGGAGGGCACAGAAATTGAGAGCGGCGTGGATAACTGTCTCGCAGTGAATGCAGACGTCGATCACAACACCATCCGGTGGACAATCAGCGGGGAAGAGAACACCGTGGACCACTTCGTGTTTTACATCAGCGACGATGGGAAAAGGCTGATGCAGCTCGATACTATGGATGCGAAGGAACGCTCAATTGATATATGCAGCTATTCTCTCAGTGGCGGTAAGTTTGTAGGCTACGTGCAGGCAGTAGGGAAGCCGATGATCAGAAGCCACATGTCGCATCCGCTCACCATTAAAGCTCAATGTGGTAGCTGAAGCGAAAACTATTCAGCGACGTTTGGAAGGCTCAAAGCTTCTCTGGGCGCGCGTTGGCTGGCCCTGAGCCGGAGATGCGGCAAGCGAGAGTTCGGCTTTATCATCGGGAGCGATTCCGGGAAGAACCGTCTCTCCTCGTGTGTTCGTATAGTTCTTCAAGAGTGTTTCCATTCTTTGCTGAGCGCGCAGAGTGAGCGCAGGAGACCTGGAGAATAGCCTGGGAGCAGCAACCCGCACCAGGCGAGGCCGCATGGGAAACCATCGGGGCAATTTGCGCAGGCGCGAAATCCGGGTCAGTAATCCGAGGTGGCGCTGTAACTGAAAGGTCTGAATATATTGCCGGATAATCTCAGGCATGCTCATGCGCAAAGCGGCTGAAAAATTCTGAATGGCCATCTCGGCCTGGCGTTCACGATCTTCGAGTAGCGCGCCCATCTTGCTGGCGAGACTCTGCACATCACCCGGTTCAAAAAAATCGATTGACAGGCCTTCTTCTTCGGCCAGCTGCCTGAAGTCGGCGATATCCGAAGCCATAATCGGGACACCGTAAGCACAGCACAAGTGCGCCACTCCGCTGGACCCCGCAGACGAGGTATAGGGCATCACGGCTACGGTAGCGGATTGAAATAGGCCGGGAACCGCGTCCTCGCTGACGTATCCAATAAATTCAATCTGCTCCTGTCCCCAGCATTGTTGCTTCACAGATTCCAGGTAGCCGGGGGTTTTCGGATGGTCCGTGCCGGCAATCACCAGCTTCGCGCGAGGATTGTCTTTGGCGACCATCTGGAACGCCTCGATCATTAACTCCAGCCGCTTGTAGGTGCCCCATTTTCCGAAAGCCAGAATTCGGTGCTCAGGGTTGCCGCGTTCGTTGAAGTGTGGGTATTCCGGACGTCCGGACAAGATGCCGTGGCTGCGAACGTATACTGCGCCCCGACCGTAGCGATGACGCAGAATGCTGCGATATGCCGGCAGCAGCACCGATACAGAGTTAGCGCACAACAGCGCCTCTGTGGCCAGAAACCCTGCCACCGCATAGGCCAGGGGAAATCTGATACCTGCATCTTTCAGGTCCACGGTTTCCATGAGCTGATGCAAGGTGACGTGCGTATAGTACCCGCCGCTCCGTGCCAGTGCGGGGATCACGATGCCAAGAAACGCAGGAAGCGGCTTGCCGCCGAAGCTGGCGAAACCGAGATTGAACCAGACCACGTCAGGCTTGCACTTTCTAATCGCTCGGAGCAAGCGCCAGGGATTTTTGAGGCTGTTGAACGACCAGCAGCGAGTTACGGAAAACTCCGGCAGTTCCGGTTCAGGGTGAGACAGATCGTCGCCTAAAATCGTCAACTCCAGGCCGGGCACTTGGGCAAGTTCGCGGGCGATATGAAACCCGTACTCGTTCAGCGCTTGCCGGCTGGGGGGGAAAGCTGTTACCAGGCAGATTCTCATTGGGAACCGGGTCCGAAGAATGCGTGACGTGAAAGCTTGCCCAGTAGTGAAAAATACTGGAATGCAATTTTCAGATCGGCCTTACTTTCTCCTGCGTGGCGGGGTGCAAACTTAAACGGCAGCTCCGCAGCTTTCTGAATTCGTCCTTTTACCAGAATTTCAAGCAAGATCTTGAAGCCGTAGGGCTGCAGCTCTAACCCGTCGATGCACTCCCGGCGCACGATGAAAAATCCCGAGAGTGGATCCTTGATCCTCAGCCCGCGCCGCTGCAGAGGCCACGTCGCCCAGGTCCCGAAACGCGAAATCAACTGGCGGGCCACGTTCCAGTTAGAAATGGAATCCTTTGCCACATATCGGCTCGCGATTGCGATGTCATTTCCGTCATTTACCGCAGCCAGCAATGTAGGCAACAGTTCCGGCGGATGTTGCAGGTCAGCATCCATCACGCCCAGCATGGTAGCGTCGGTATGATTCCACCCGTGCAGCACTGCTCCAGAAAGTCCCCGCGCTCCTTTACGTACCAGCAGACGAATTCTCTGATCACGACGTGAATATTCCTGGACGATCTCCTCCGTCCCATCACGGCTGTCATCGTCAACAATGATGAGCTCATAGTCATTACTCTGCCGCGCAAGCGCGATCTGCGCCCGATCGATCAGAGTTGGAAGGTTTCCGGCTTCTTTCAGTGCCGGCACGACCAGAGCGAATTTTCCCGGGGCCGAATTGTTTTCCATAGGGGCTCTCTTAGCTGGTTTTGGATGAGCACTGCGCCAAAGATGTTGGTTGCGGAATTGGGCTGAGAGGCTAAAACCTGAAGCAGGGCAAGCGATTACGTTGAGACGGCCGGAAGCTCGGCGGCGCTTTTTCTGGGCAGGGAATCAAGTCCGCACCGCTGATTGAGTTCTTGCGTAATCACGTTTTGTACCTGTTCCAGCGATCCGGGGGGGACCAGTCGCAGGCCTGCCAACTTTGACAGCGCAAGATAGGAAGCACGGTATTTGTGGAGAAAATCAATGGGATATTCAGGCTTGCGCTCGCGCGCTGCTTCAGGCTCGGCGTCAAGCACGAATGCAATATCCGGCTTGGGCGCGATATGGAGCGCCAGGCGGGCATAAGATTTTGTCACGGAATTGATGGGCAGGGTGGCCAGTTGATCGTAGATATAACGGTCAAACACCACGACTGAGGCGTTGCGCCTGCGGGCTTTGAAAACAGCTGCGCGCAGATTCCAGGCGTCCAGAACATACAGCGCGCTGCGGGCCAGCAGCAGATACCATGCGCGGTTGTTCTTGTCATTTCGCCTGGCAGGCTTCCCCGGCTCACCGATTTCCCCGGTGCTCTTAAGAAACTTATGACTGAACCCTGCACGCCATTTTGAAAGTCCAACCACGTCATCCCAAAACGTCACGCGAGAAACAGTCAGACCCGCAGAAATCAAGCGTGCGCACAGATTTTCTATCTGCGTGCTTTTTCCAGATCCGTCCATGCCGGAAAAGCTGACCAGAATCGGGCCGAGGCGATCTTGACTCATGGATAAACTATTACCGGATGCGATCAATGACTGCCCGGAGGAGTGGATGGACTCGCCTTCGAAAGTCCGTACACCGTGCCGAGTGCGATACCGGCGCCCGCAAGAGCGCCCACCTTGATCAGGATCGACCGCACCTGGCGTTGTTTGGCCGGAGCGATCGCCACTCCCGCCGGTTGCGAGGCTGCGCTTCCAGTGATCTTTCCGGCGGGTGCAGCAGCTGTGCCGGTCGGTTCTTGCGATAAAGCCTGTATTCCGGCTTGCGGTGCGGGCGGCAGTTCCTCAATAGATTTCGCGGAACCCGCCGAGTCCGGCAAGTGACTCCGGTTCAGAATGTCTTGCGAGGCTTTGTCTTCCTGCTCCTGTCTATCGAACGGGCGCGAAGGGCTCGACTGCTGATCCTGAGGTGGAGGCGGTGAAACCTGGTCCTGTGCTACCGCCATGCCAGTCAGCAAAAGACAGAGCGCCATCGCAAGCAGTCGTTTGAGTGCGCTGATGGTCGGACTGATCATTGAAAATTCCTTCGAAATTCCATCGCCTAAGCTGCCAGCGGCTGCACAGCATTGATTTCCTGCATTGGCTGCGTTGCATGACTCCTGAAACTCTCGGCCGGCTGCACCAACTCAGGTAAAAGCTCAAACACGGTGTTCATCTGCGTGAGTTCCAGAACGGTTGCTGCTTCAGGTGAAACGCCCCCCAGATAGAATTCTCCGTCTTGACGCGTCACTTCGATCAGGCACTCGAGAAGGACATGCAGAGCCCGGCTGTCGATCTGGCGTACTTCCGAGAGATCGGCAACTACGCGAGGGCGATCGTGCTGCAGTTCATCGCTGATCCGATCCGCGAAAAGTCTAGCTTCTGCTCCGGTGACACGTTCTGGGAATTTAAGCACCATCTGATATTTCTTCCTCCTCACCTCTCGTGACTTTTTTCGGCCGCTATCTGATGGTTAACAGATGCAGCCTGAGCTGCACGGGTTGACAGCACCGAATTCACAATCGATCGGGCAGCGCGCGTCACGTTATGCTGAATACCCGGCCTGCCAATCAGCCGGCCATCCTGGATCTCAACTTCAATCTCCCGTTCCAGGTGAAAAAGTTTGCCGTCGCCCGCCACGGTATGTTGCAGATGCAGACCCATGCCAAGATATGTGTGTTCCAGCACACAAGACTGCTCTACCGTAGTTCCGGCATCGATTTCGCAGGCTTTCTCAATCGAACTCATGCCAAGCACCTTGCACGCAGGACCCAGCGAGCTGTGCGCTCCTACGTACACAGGCGGCTCGAGCATCGCACTTGAATCGATCGAGGCACCCTGCCCCAGCCATATTCCGGGCTCCACCTCACGGCCAACCGGCCGGATTGAACACCGCCCGAGCAGAGCGTCTGTCAGTAAGCGGCGAAACTCGAGCGGGCTCGAAAGCGGATTGAAATATCCACCCATGGAGTAAATGTGACGATTGCGCAATAAATTACTCAAGCGATTGCGATAGGAACCCTCTCCCTCGCGCAATCGGGACGCCCGTACCACAACCAGATCCAGCGGCACATCACCCCGGTAAACCTGGGTCAAATCGCTGCCCGTCTGATGGTGTGCGCGCAGCACATCCGCAAGGTCGAATTCAGCGTATGGACCCACTCGAGTCAGGATGAGAGTTTCCATCCCATGCTGCAGGTATTCGGAAATCACAGAATCCCAGTTGTTCCAAAACGCGCTTCCAGACGCAGCTGCATTTTCTTTCTGACCGGGCAACTGCGGTGATCGAAACAGTGCGTCCTCGAAGATGGCCGCGACTCGGTCCACGCCGAAGACTTGCAGCCGCGTAATGAGCCTCTCCAGCAGGCTTTTGCCAAGTAAATCCCAGGTCGCGACCGGCTTCCCCAGAAGAAGGCAACTCGATGGCGTTGTTGATCGCGACCGATTCGCCATAGGAGCGGGTGAGCCCGCGATTGTTAAAATTGCGCCGATGTACACAAGATCCCCGGGATTACTACCATCACATTGCCATGGTCATACCGCACTAGGCGTTCGAATGCGCCCACTCGCGCGAGCGTGGCTTGATCGCCTGCACCGGCACTTCAGAGGGTTCGGCTTCAGGAAGTTCCCAGTCGGAGTTCTCGCCAGGGAACTGATCTTTGCGCGACCCTGCCGGTTTTTCCTGCCGGGCATGGCCCAGCAGTTCGCGAATGCGAAGCTTCGCTTTGTGCAACTGAGACTTCGAGTTTCCGACTGAGCAATCCAGCAGCTCGGCGATTTCCTGGTGCTCGTAGCCTTCCACTTCATGAAGCAGGAAGATCGTGCGATATCCCACCGGAAGTTCCTTGATGGCGCGCGTCAATGCGATGCGGTCAACAGAACCTACCAGTCGTCCGTCACGGCTGCCATACTCTCGCCGAACCAGGCGTGCATCCTGGTTATAAGGTTCGTCGAGCGACACTTGCTTCAGAGCTTTCTTGCGAAAATGCATCAGCACCGTATTCACTGCGATGCGATACAGCCATGTGGAGAGGGCTGAATCTCCTCGGAAGGTTGCAAGCTTTCGGAAAACTTGCAGGAACGCGTCCTGAGTCAAATCTTCGGCTTCCGCGGTATTGTTCGTCATGCGAAGGCAAACCGAATAGATGCGCGCTTTATGAGCATGAAACAGCGACGCGAAAGCGTCAGAGTCGCCGCTTTGTGCGCGGCTGATGAGATCGAGATCAGATTCGGTGCGGGTGTTCTGTAGGTCGGTGGTCACTTGCTTTCTCCTTTCACAGCAAAGCCGCCTCGGGTACGGATCAGGGCAGCGTGACTTACTGAGGGTATGGGTTGGCTGCCGAACGAACCATCCGGTGGAGTCCGTAAGCACTTCAGATACTTGCTGTACCGGTACCGGTGGGGACAGGTTGCTCGCGAATGGGGAAAAATCGCAGCTAAACGCGTGGACTCTGCGCCAGAATGGAATGCCTGGGCAAGAAATGCTGATTTGATACTAAGAGGTTCTACAGTAATCCCGCAGCTCCACATACCATCAATTGTGGATTGGATCAAACCCCGCCACTCAATAGTTTCGCTTTTGAGATCGATCGTAATCTTTTTCATTCAACCGAAATCTGTTGTTGCTGAATCGTTTGGATGAAAAATACAAGGAGAGCGGCATGAACTGGGACCAGATTGAAGGCAAATGGAAGCAGTTGAAAGGCTCGGCCAAGGAACGCTGGGGTAAATTGACCGATGACGACCTGGACACAATAGCCGGCAAGCGCGACCAACTCGCCGGACAGTTGCAGGAGAAGTACGGAATAACTAAAGAGCAGGCGGAAGCGGAAATCGACCAGTGGCGTACTGCTCATGCGGAACGCACCGCGGCCGACGATCGCCGCATTGCCTGACAGGCACTGCTACAGAAAAGCCTGAATGAAAGTACAGATTCGTCGGGATTGCTGGTGTTGAGGAAGGCGCTTATTCTCGGCAAATGAAAGTTGCCCTCTTTAACCCCACCTTTCGAGCAGGCGCCGGTCTCATGACGGGATCGGCCCTGCTTCTCGCCTCGATCATCTAAAAATCTATTCGGTCATTCAGGTGGACGTTAAAGCGTTTGCGTCATCCAAGCATCAGCAAGTGACGGTGCGAATCCCCACAAATCATGCAGGAGGCAAATGTGAAAGCGCATTCTCTTAAAGAGCTGTTCATAGAAGAATTACGTGATCTCTACGACGCCGAAAATCAATTGACCAAGGCTTTGCCGAAGATGGCCGAAGGCTCCTCATCGCCAGAGCTGCGGGAAGCTTTTGAAGAACACCTGGAACAAACCCGTAATCATGTTAGTCGACTGGAAAAGGTCTTTGCCGGCTTGGGTGAAAAACCCAAGGCCGAAAAGTGCAAGGGAATGGAAGGCTTGATTAAGGAAGGTAGCGAGCTTCTGAAGGAAGATGACTTCGATTCGGAAGTCAAAGACGCCGCGATCATCGGCGCAGCCCAGAAGGTTGAGCATTATGAGATCGCCGGATACGGCACTGTTCGCACTTTTGCTGAGTTGCTGGGAGAGGACGAAGCTGTTTCTCTGCTGGAGGAAACTCTGGAAGAGGAGAAAGAGACCGATCAGAAGCTCACCGAACTCGCCGACCAGATCAACGTGGAAGCCAGCGAAGTTGAAGACGCTGAGTCTGAGGATATAGAAGGTGAGGAGCTCGAGGCTGACCAGCAAACCGCAAAACGCGGCCGTACGTCTCGAAAAAGACCAGCGGCTTAGAGTTGACCTGCAACTATTCAGAGGGCCGGCTAACATCCGGCCATTTTTTTCGGATTACAGGGGCTACTTCGTTTTAACCTGCCCGATTACATGCTTCCCCTGATGGTTCAGCCAGCTTCCGGAGCGTACAGTGACTGATCCGTGAAACTGCGTCTCTCATCTCGACCGCTTCTCTTGGCCGCTTTCCTGGTCGGAGGGTCAGCTCTGGGCTGGTCAGACTCATTGCAATTAAAGGACGGACACCATTATTACGGAAAGTATGCGGGAGGAACGGAAGGCGTACTGGCTTTTCAGACTGAAGGTTCAGTGCAATATTTTTCAGTCTCCAATGTAGTTCTGCTGGTGTTCGGAGAATCGGGAGAACAGGCTATTTCACCGCTGGGCAAGAAATCGCCGGCGACGGCCACCGATCCCAAACCTTCCAATACGAAAAGCAAGGCGAGAAAAGCAAAACTGGTTCGCGCCAGCGAATCCAGGCGCGCTGCCTATTGAGGGTTTTCAATTCCCGCCTGAACTACGTGCACAATGTTATTTCTGACCGCGTAAAGCACCAGATCACTCACCGAATGTAGCTGCAGCTTGCGCATGATGTTAGAGCGGTGGGTCTCGGCGGTTTTCACGCTCAGGCCCAGAGCTACCGCCACTTCTTTGGTGCTCTTGCCTTCCGCCAGCAACTGCACGATTTCTCGCTCGCGTGGCGTCAGCCGGTTGCGGCCGACTGTGATTGGCCCGGACTGCGTACCACCCTTCAGATAGCCTTCCAGGACCATAGCCGCGACTTTGGAGGTGAAATATGTTTTGTCGCGACGAAGCGCCTCCACCGCTGCCACCAGATCACGTGCCGCGTCCGACTTCAACAGAAAACCCTTGGCGCCTGCATTTAGCACTTCCCGGACCACCTGATCAGAGTCATGCAGAGTCAGAATCAGGACGCGTGCCTGGGGATTCGTTTTCAGAATCTGCCGGGTCGCCTCAAGGCCGTTGAGACTGGGCATCCCAATGTCCAGAATCACCACGTCGGGCTTCAGCTCCTGCGCTTTTTCCACAGCTTCGCGCCCGTCAGAGGCCTCACCTATGACTTGCCAATCGGGCTGCGCCTGCAGCAATGCGCATAAGCCTTTACGGACTACCTCGTGATCGTCAGCGATAAATATTCGGAATGCCATACCCACCTCCCTGGTCCAGCCAGCTCTGAGCAGAGCACAATCAGTGCCAAACCTGACCCCCTGAAACTGCTTAAAGCCTGCATCTTAAACCCTTAAGGCTGCGTAATAATTACAATGAGAGGAAAAGTCAGCTCGCAATCCCGTTGCGAAACAAAGTTCCTCTGATTCGAATAATGAAGGAAAGATTAACGACTTTCTGATGGTCTGCATGAAGCAGTCTAGCAATTGTTGGATGGCCTGGAGTCGTGATCGGTGCAGGAAATGCCCAGGTCATCCGTAAGTTCCAAATTGTTCGAGTCGCAAGGCACCACGCGCATGCCAGCGACCGGATCCAGTTGCAGCGTCATTTGCTGCGCACATCTGCCGCACAACCAGAAATGTGATGTCTGACGCTGTGGTTTTTCGTCAAACGGCGCAGTGGTTGCATCATTAGCCGCCACCGAAATGGATACCACCTCAAACTGGAAGAGCCGCCCTTCGGAAAAGGACCGGAGCGGAAGCACGCAGTCTGGATTCACACAATGAGCGAGCATTCTTGCACTTACCCGGAAGGCACTTTACACGCTACCCTCCTGAGTCTCCAATACAGTAACTCCTGTATTTGGTCCAATTTAATATACCGGCACTGAGGCGCCACACATCTGAAGCTTATGGCACGCAAAACATTGTCCCCGCCAACGCTGATCAGTTCTCCAGTCAGTGACCTGAAAAGTCTTGCGGCTGCCGCCCGCACCTGCAAGGCATGCGACCTGTGGAAGAATGCTACACAAACCGTATTTGGAGAAGGGTCGCCAGATGCTCGAATTGTGTTTGTTGGCGAACAGCCCGGTGATCGCGAAGATCTCAGTGGACGCCCTTTCGTCGGCCCCGCAGGCAGGCTGCTTGATGAAGCATTGGAAGCGGCCGGTATCGATCGCAAACTCGTCTATGTCACCAATGCGGTCAAGCATTTCAAATGGGTGCCGGATGCACGGGGAAAAAGAAGAATCCACAAGAAACCAAGCTATTCGGAAATTGCAGCCTGCCGGCCTTGGCTCGATTCTGAACTTTCGGCTTTGAAACCCGATGTTCTGGTGTGCCTGGGGGCAACTGCCGCACAAGCGCTACTGGGAAGAGAATTTAGCGTTATGCGTCAACGCGGTCGCTGGATCGAGTCGCCCCTGGCGAGGCATGTCATGGCCACCGTTCATCCTTCCTCCATACTCAGGGCAATCGACTCCGAATCCCGCGAAACCCAGAAACAGCTGTTCGTCTCTGACCTGGCCAAAGTGGCGCAGATTATGCGCCGCATTCCCAAAGCCGCATAAAAAAGGCGGACGCCTTAATTCGTTAGAATTTCGGCATCCGCCCTCGGGTCACAAGGAGGATTCACTTCCTGAATACGTTATCTGCCGGGAGTTGCAAATCCAGCGGATTCTGTAGGTTGCTTAAACTGTTCCTGTAAACGTGTGAGAGACCATGTCTCAGGATTGAGTCGCGCGTTTATTGAGTCGCGCGTCTAATGAACTCGCCCTGCCCTGGCCGGCCCTGGAACTCTCCGTTCGCCACGATCACGCGTCCCCGCGACAAGACGACGTCGGGCGTTCCAGTCACCTTGATTCCCTCAAACATCGAGTAGTCCACGCGCATGTGGTGCGTTTTGGCACTTATGGTGTGCTCGCGCCTGGGGTCGAAAATTACCAGATCGGCGTCGCTTCCAACGGCGATCGTTCCCTTGCGCGGATAAAGTCCGAATAATTTTGCCGGTGTAGTTGAGACCAGTTCCACGAAACGATTGATGCTGAACCGTTTACCTACGACTCCGCCAGAAAAAATCAGGCTCAATCGGTGCTCCACGCCCGGACCGCCGTTCGGAATTTTCGTGAAATCACCAACCCCGAGTTGCTTCTGATCTTTGAAGCAGAATGGACAATGGTCGGTCGATACCACCTGTAAGTGGTCGTGTTTCAGCCCATTCCAAAGCTTTTCCTGGTGCCACTTTTCGCGTAATGGAGGGGTGAAAACATACTTTGCGCCTTCAAACCCCGGCACATCAAAATTGTCCAGTGAAAGATATAGGTATTGCGGGCAAGTCTCTGCATACACAGGCAATCCGCGGTCGCGCGCTTCCCGGACTTTCTCTAGAGCCTCATTGCAGCTGAGGTGAACGATGTAGATGGGCGCGCCCGCCATTTCGGCGAGGGCGATTGCGCGAGCAACGGCTTCGGCTTCGGCCGTCGTCGGACGAGTCAAGGCGTGGTATTTCGGGGCGGTTTTGCCTTCGGCGAGCGCCTGTTGAACGATGACGTCGATGGCGCCTCCGTTCTCGGCATGCATGCAGACCATGGCCCCGGTTTTTGCCGACGAACGCAAAGCTTTGAAGATGCTGGCATCATCCAGCATGAATACGCCGGGATAGGCCATAAACAGCTTGAAGCTGGTGACCCCCTCGCGCACAAGCTGCGGCATTTCCTGAAGTTGCGCATCCGGCAGATCGGTAACGATGCAATGAAAGGCGTAATCCGTGCAGGCTTTTGAAGCAGCCTTGTTCATCCATGTATCGAATGCGGTGCGGAGGGTTTGGCCTTTGTATTGAATCGCAAAATCGATCAGTGTGGTCGTGCCGCCGAATGCAGCGGCGCGAGTGCCGGTTTCGAAATCGTCGGCGCTGGTAGTTCCGCCAAAAGGCATGTCGAGGTGAGTATGTACATCTATTCCTCCGGGGATGACGTACTTACCCGAGGCCTCAATTATCCGTTTCGCGTTGTCGCGGGGCAGGTTTCGACCCAGCGCTACGACCTGATCGCCCTCAATTGCGACGTCGGCCTGGTAAGTATCGATGGCAGTTGCGACCATGCCGCCGGTGATGATGGTGTCAAAGGCCATGCACTCTCCATTTCGCTTGTGGGGCTCGCCGGGCGAGGACGCCCGCCCTCCGTTGTTTGCTGGGTCATCGGGCGAAGCGGAAAGTATTCTATGCTAGAATCCGCGTTCTTCGGGAGGCCCCGTGAAATTTGGAATCACAATCAAACCTGATCTTGAAGTTGACCGGATTCTAAGGCTGACCGAGCAGGCGGAGAACGCCGGTTTCGAGTACGGCTGGATGTTTGATTCGCATGTGTTATGGAAAGAGCCCTATCCGCTGCTGACGCTGATGGCCTCGCGAACGAAAAAGATGAAGCTGGGACCGTGCGTAACCAACCCGGCGGTGCGTGACATCACCGTTGCGGCCAGCCTGTTTGCCACCATGAACCTGATCTCGGGCGGCCGGATGGTGCTCGGTATCGGGCGTGGCGACAGCTCGCGAAGAGTTCTCGGCAAAAAGCCGGTGACGCCGGCGCAGCTCGAAGAATCGATCCGGCAATTCCGCGAGCTTACTGCCGGGCGGGAAATCCAGTATGACGGGCAGGCCACCCGGTTGACCTGGGCCAAGGGTTCGCCGCCCGTATGGATTGCGGGCTATGGGCCAAAAGTGCTCAATATGGCCGGCAGGATCGCGGACGGAGTGATTCTTCAATTTGCCGATCCTGACCTGATCGCCTGGTGCGTAGGATTCGTGAAAGAAGGCGCAAAGCAGGCGGGGCGCGATTTCAAATCCATTGAAATCATGGCGGCGGCGCCGGTTTGGGTGGCGGACGATGTTGCTAAATCGCGCGAGCACGTGCGCTGGTTTCCTGCGCTGGTTTCAAACCACGTCATGGACCTGATCTCGCGATACAAGCCTGAAGATCTGCCGCCTGCGCTGACTTCCTACGTTCAGAATCGAGGGAAGTATGATTACCAGCACCATTGCGAGGTCGGCAGCGACAACGCCGATTTTGTGTCGGATGAAGTAGTGGATCGCTTTTGCCTGGTCGGTCCGGTCGAGGCACATCGTGAAAAGCTTCATAGACTGATTGAGGCGGGCGTCACTCAGTTCAACATCTATTTGATGTGCGGGGAAGAAGAGGAAACGCTGCAAGTTTATGGGAAGGAAGTACTGCCTCAATTCCGAACCGGGGCCTCGAGAGCAGCTTCGTGAACCGGAACCTTGGTTCCGCTCATCAGGACTAAATAGCTGAAGAAAGACATCACGAATCCGACAAACCAGGAATAGTCGTACAGAAATCGGACTGAAGGAACGACCAGTCCAATCAACGCTGCCGCGGCCCCAAGTCCGAGCGCAGCAATCGCTTTCCAGTTGAACCCGCCGGAGTATTCGTATGCGCCGCCGCGCAGATAAAGATCGTCCACCGACAGCACACGTTTGCGGATCAGGTAGTAGTCGCAAATCATGATCCCCGCGATAGGACCGAGAAAAGCCGCATAACCTCCCAGCCAGCCAAAGATGAAGGTTTTGTAGCTGGAGAGCAGCTTCCAGGGCATGATTGCAATACCCATGAAACAGGTGATCACGCCACCCAGCTTGAAGTTGATCTTCCTCGGCCACAGATTTGAGAAGTCGTTCGCGGGCGAGACCACGTTGGCGCCGATATTTACGTTTAAGGTAGCGAGCAGGATTGCGATCAAAGAAACAACAATCGCGACCGGAGAACGGAAGCGGCTGAGAAGCTGCACGGGGTCCCAGATCGCTGATCCGTAGATCACCACCGTGGCTGAAGTCACGGCGACGCCAATGAACGAATACAGCGTCATGGTTGGTGGCAGCGCAACAGCTTGCCCGATCATCTGCGATCGCTGGTCACGCGCAAAACGAGTGAAGTCGGGAATATTGAGGGAAACAGTCGCCCAGAAACCTACCGTGGCATTCAGCGCGGGAATCAGAAATCTCAGAAACTCTGAGGTGGTGTTGAAGCGCGAGCGTGCGGAAAGCATGGGCCCAAAACCCCCGGCATTCACGTAAGCCCATCCCAGCAACACCAGGCCCACGGCCAGGAGAATAGGCGCGCTGATGCCCTGCAGGAAACGAATGTAGTCAATCCCTTTAAGGATGACTGCGAGATTGATGAGCCAGAACAAGAGGAAACATATCCCAGCGCCATGAGGCACACGTCCCCAGCCAGGCCACACAGTGGAGAGCAACACGTTCACTGCTTCGCCGCCGATCCAGGTTTGAATTCCGAACCAGCCGCAGGCGACCAATGCGCGCAGCACGGCTGCGACATTTGCGCCCAGCACTCCAAATGAAGCGCGCGCCAGCACAGGGAAAGGAACTCCGTAGCGAGCGCCTGGATGAGAGTTCAACAGCATGGGAACAAGTACGATCGAATTCCCGAGGAAAACTGTGAAAACCGCCTGTTTCCAATCCATCCCGCCCTGAATCAGGCTTGCAGCCAGCATGTAAGTCAGAATGTTGACCGACATTGAGATCCACAGAGCGGCATAGTTGTAAGTGCCCCAGGTGCGAGCAATGCGGTGGGTAGTGGCGGCCTGAGATGGCGTAGCCGTAGGAGCGAGATCGTGATTGTATAGGGGACTGGATTCGATGTTGCGCGTGGCGCTGGCCCCCATCAGGCTTTACCTGTCAGAGCAGCATTCTTCTCTTCCACCGAAGCGAGCGAGATATCCAGCATGCGAATCGCTTCGTCTACATCCGATTTCGCAATGTTCAGCGGCGGTGACATGCGGATTACATTGCCCCAAAGCCCTCCCTTGCCGATCAGCAGCCCTGCACGCCGGGCCTGCTCCATCAGTTCGGTCGTCAGCTGAGGCGCGGGTTCCTTCGACTTGCGATCCTTTACCAGTTCCATGGCCTGCATCAAGCCTTTCCCGCGGACATCGCCGATGAAGTCGTATTTCTTCTGGAGATCTTCAAGGCCTTCGCGGAAATGCCGGCCTGCAACTTCTGCATTTTCGAGCAGGTTATCTTCCTCGATAAGATCGATGGTTGCCTTGGCCGCGACCGAGGTTACTGGATTGCCGCCGAAAGTGCTAATTTGCAATCCGCGGAAGCTGGCAGCGATCTCGGGTCGCGTCATTGTGGCTCCCACCGGAACGCCATTGCCCAACCCTTTTGCAGCGGTGATGACGTCCGGCGTCACCTCCCAGTGCTCGATCCCGAACCATTTGCGGCCGGTGCGTCCCCAGCCGGTTTGCACTTCGTCGGAAATGTAATCTCCGCCATATTTTTTAACGATGTTGAAAACAATTTTGAAATACTCGGGCGGCGGAGTGATAAAGCCCCCTAAGCCCTGAATCGGCTCCGCAATGAAGCCGGCGATGCGGCCGGATGTAGTGGTCTGAATCACTGCTTCCACATCGTTGGCGCAGGCAATGCCACAATCCGGATAGGTCTTGCCGAACGGGCAGCGATAGCAGTAAGGGTTCATCGCATGCACTACGCCGAAGCTGCCGGGCAGCGACTGCCGCCAGGTGTTCTGTCCGGTAAGCGACTGTGCCAATTGCGAACGGCCGCTGTAGCCGTGGCGTAAAGCCACAATTTCAAACTGCCCGGTGTGCATGCGGACCAGCTGAATCGCAGTCTCATTGGCTTCCGTGCCGCTGTTGGTGAAGTAGCTCTGGCTGATTTCGCCGGGAGTGATAGTGGCCAGTTTTTCCGCCAGCGCGACAATGGCTTCGTTTGGGAATAGAGTCGAAGCGTGCTGCAGCTTGTCGATCTGAGCTTTGATCTTGGAGGTGATCCGCGGATTGGCATGGCCGGCGGAAATGGTCACGATGCCGCCGAAGAAATCCAGATACTGCTTGCCGTCAGCATCCCACAGGTACTGCATGCTGGCGTGATCGGTGACCAGGGGATCAGAGAAGTAGGTTGAGACCGACGGGAAGAGATATTGTTTGTATTTGCGAATGATTTCGTCTTTTTGCATAGGAACAGCCCGAAATTTGATCAGCTGCTTGCGGTACGGCTCAAGGCATACCCTTTCAAAACCATCTAGTCGGCGGCGGCTGCATTGCCGCTCTGGGCGGTGAGAACCCCGTAGCTTTCCGGACGCCGGTCTCGGAAAAATTGCCAGACCTTCCTGACTTCCAGAATCATGTCAAGGTCTAGATCAGCCACCAGAACTTCATCCTTGTCACGGCTGGCCTGCGCGATGATCTTACCGCGCGGATTGCAGAAATAGCTCTTGCCATAGAAGTGCCCGATGTTCCACGGCTTTTCTTCGCCCACCCGGTTGATAGCGGCGATGAAATACTGGTTGGCCACCGCGTGCGCCGGCTGCTCCAGCTCCCACAAATACTCTGAAAGGCCGGCTACGGTGGCCGAAGGATTGAAGACCACCTCCGCGCCGTTCAATCCGAGAGCACGCGCGCCTTCCGGAAAATGCCGGTCGTAGCAGATGTAAACCCCAACCTTGGCAAACCTGGTTTGGAAAACCGGATATCCCAGATCACCCGGCGTGAAATAAAATTTCTCCCAAAAACCAGGATGGCAGTGCGGGATGTGGTGTTTGCGGTACTTCCCGAGATAACGCCCGTCTGAATCAATTACCGCTGCAGTATTGAAGTAGAGTCCCGGAAGCTGCTGTTCATATACCGGCACAACCAGCGCCATGTTGTGGCGGGCCGCGACTTCCTGCATCAATTTGGTGGTCGGTCCGTTCGGAACGGACTCGGTGAGCTCGTACCAACGAATATCCTGCTCGGCACAAAAATATGGCCCGTAAAAAAGCTCCTGCAGGCCAAGCAGTTGCACTTTCTGTTTCGCCGCCTGTTCAATAAGTTCCAGATGCTTGCGCATCATGGCTTCTTTTATTTCCGTAAGCGAGTGATCGGGACCGAGCACGTTTTGGGCCTGAATCAGGCCACAGCGCACATTTCGCGGCATGGGACACACCTCAAAGGCGCAAAAACTATATCAGAATCCGGGCAGGAACTTAGGACCTACGTAGTTTCGCTCTGGTGGCGCAGCGAGCGCAGATCGAGACCGAGCTGTTCGGCTTTTTTGTAAATGTGGCTTCGTTCCAGGCCAAGCGCTTTGGCGACGTTGGTAACGTGGTAATCGTGGCGCTTCAACTCCGCGAGCAGCACCTCACGCTCGAAGGCTTGCACCCGGTCGGCCATCGAACCGGAACCGAATGACACCGGTGGAGACGCATTCTGCGGAAGCGCCAGACGAACTGTGTCGGCCGTGACCTGGCCGTTGCTGGTGAGCAGGATGACGCGTTCGATCGCGTTTCTCAATTCGCGCACGTTGCCCGGCCAGGCATACGATTGCAACGCTTCAATCGCATCGGCGCTGAACTCGGCGGGCTTCCAGTTGTTATGCGCGCAAACCTCGCGCGCAAAGTGATCAACCAGGGCGGGGATATCTTCGCGGCGCTCACGCAATGCCGGCAACTGAATGGGAAAAACATAGATCCGGTGAAAAAGGTCCTGCCGAAACTTGCTATTGCGGACAGCTTCCTCCAGATTGCGGTGAGTGGCTACGATAACTCGGACATTTACTGATGCAGGTTTATCGGATCCGATCCGCTCGACCTCACCTTCTTCAAGCGCACGCAGAAGCTTGGCCTGCATGGGCTGAGGCATGTCGCCAATTTCGTCCAAGAACAGCGTTCCGTTGTTGGCCTGCTCGAATTTCCCGAGGTGGCGAGATGCAGCGCCGGTAAACGAACCTTTTTCATGGCCAAACAATTCAGATTCGATCAGTTCTGAAGGTACAGCGGCGCAATTTAAAGTGATGAACGGTCCAGACGAACGCTGGCTTTTGTCGTGCAGCGTGCGCGCCACCAGTTCTTTGCCGGTTCCTGTTTCGCCAAGAATGCAGACGCGAGTTTCGCTGGCCGCGACCCGCTCGATCTGGGCCATGAGTTTACGCATTGTTTCGCCGGTCCAGACGATCTGGTGTTTGCCCAGGCGGTGTTTAAGCTGCCGGTTTTCATTTTCCAGGCGCTGAAGCTTCAAAGCATTCTCGACCGTGAGCAGCAGCTTGTCCGTGGAAATCGGCTTCTCGAGAAAATCGAGGGCTCCCAGGCGAGTCGCGCGAACGGCCATTTCAACGTGCGCCTGCCCCGACATCATGACGATTGGAGTAGTCACGCCTTGTGCTTTGAGTTCTTCAAGCAGCCACAGTCCGTCTTTGCCCGGCATGACAACGTCTGAAAGAATGAGATCGAATTGCTGCGCACGAGCCAGGTCCAAAGCCTTGACTGCGTTGCCGCAAACGGTCGCTTCCTGTCCGGCCAAGCGAAAGGCACGCGAGAGAGAAGCCAGCGTGTTGGCCTCATCATCGACGATCAGAAGGTGTGCTTTTTGCGACACGCTTGCTCCTCAACCTGGTGTAGTCGCCGGATGGCGGGCGGGTTCAGGTTGCAATTTGTCCAGATTCGCGGGAAGCTCGATTTGAAAAGTGGAGCCTCTGCCCGGTTGACTCTGAACCCCAATCTTTCCCTGGTGATCGCTGACAATGGATTGCACGATCGCAAGCCCCAGCCCCGTGCCGTGCGCCTTTGACGTGTAATACGGAGTAAAAAGGCGGTCTCGCTCTTCAGACGTTAGGCCCGTCCCAGAATCGCTGATCTCAAGCTGCACGCCGCCGGCTTGTTTCTGAGTTGTCAGCCTGAGCCTGCCGCCGCTGGGCATGGCGTCGATGGCGTTTAAAACCAGGTTCGCAAGAGCGCGATGCAGCAAATCGGGGTCGGCCGCAATCTGCGGCACGGAGTCATCAAGCTTCATCTCGCATTGGACTCCGCCGCGTTCAGCAAACTGTGCCTGAAAAAGACGCGCAACTTCGCGCATCAGGTTATTGACGTCCAGCAACTGAAAATTTGGCTGCGGCATTCTCGAAAATTCGCCGAAGCGCGAAATAATGTTCTTGAGGTTTGAAACTTCGGCCAGAAGCGTAGTTGAGCTTTCGGCAAAGACTTCTTCAAACTCCTGCGGGGTGCGCTGCTTGGCGCGCAGCAGATTTTCCACTGTAAGCTGCAGAGGGAACAGCGGGTTCTTGAGTTCATGGGCCAGTCGGCGGGCCAGTTCTCGCCATGCAGCCACGCGTTCTGCCTGGATCAGGCGATCGCGTTGCGAGAGCAGTTCGCTTGTCATCTGATTGAAGGATTCAGCCAATGCGCCAAATTCATCGGAAGATGTGACTGGAACCTGGGTGTGCCAGTTTCCCAAGGATACCTCGCGCGCCGCTGCTTCCAGTTGCTCAATCGGCCTGGTAACACTTCTCGCGATCAGGCTGCTGAAAAGAATCGCCAGAATCACTCCGGCCGTCGCCGCCAGCACCGCTACCGAAGTGATGTGTTGCCGTAACTCCAGATAGGGCTGGCGCGAGCTTCCAATTAAGAGAATTGCGGGGATGGATCCGTCAGCGCCGTCCAAAGGAATAGCATGCCAGATTTGATTGCCCTCCAGGGCCACGCTGGCGTTCTGATGAGCGCCACGCGCCCGATCAACAAGGCCAGAAATCTTTTCCGCAGTCGGAAAGTTGCCGGAACGGGCCACCAGCAGCGCCGGAGAAAATTCCTTTGAAGAATTCTGGTAGAGCGCTGCAGACATGTCTGAGGGAACGTCGAGGCTGGCAAGAAATTTCGAATCCACAGGCCCTCCGCCAATCATGAACAGGGGCTTCTCTCCGTTATCAATGCTTCGAATCACTTCCAATGCAAGCACCGAGCCGCTCGGCAACTCTTCTTGTCGCAGAATGGGCTGTGTCACGGCCAGGCTGGCTGGCAGAAAAGTATCTTTATACCCGAAGCGAGCAGGTGATTGAGCAGATGACAGAATCGTGCCTTCCGCATCGATTATCTCCAGAAAATCAAGCTGCTGATTTTCTGCCAGATCATGAGCGTCGTGGATGAATTTGCTGTAGTCAGGCGTGCCGCGTCCGAGCGCGAGCGCAATTCGAGTGGCTGTTTCGGTGCTGGCGGCGGCCTGGACGCGTCGCGCGATATCTTCTCCCTTACGGTCGAATTCGCGCCGGAACTGCGCAACCAGGGCAGCAGCCTGATCGTTGTTGATCTGTTCGAATGATTTCCGAGTCACGGATATTACGAACCACGTGACCGTCGCTACTGAAAGAAAAGCCGTCAGCGCAAAAAAGATCAGCAGCTTTCGGCGGAAGCTCACGGTGTGCCAGCCCACAACCAGACATTATCCAGCCTCCATACTCCACTGTCTGTTTGTTGCAGATCGCGTAAAGCGGCGCCTAAAGCTACTGTCGATCGCAAGTGAAATAGCGGAAGGACGCGCTGTGATTCAAGTGCTGCCTTCTCGGCAGCGTAGAGAGCTGAAGGCGAGGCATTCTCGAAGGTTGGAGCGGGAAATCCCAGCCTCGCCAGCAGATTTCCAAGCGCGATGTGCGGCTCAGTGGAAGCAGGCATCAACCGCACCAGAGTGATATCCGCGGAAGATGCGTTCGAGAGCTGGAGTGAAAGGCCGGCATCCTTCGCATTCAAAACAATTCGTTCCGCAATCAGCCGGAGCAGCGGATCGCTTGAATCAAAGCTTAGTGACCATGCGCCCGAAGCTCTTGTCTCGCTTGTCAGCTGTCGAGCACGATCCAAATTTCTGCTGACCGGAAACAAGAAACTGTAGCCCAACATCCATTCCGGCAAGAAGCTGCCTGTGACTTCTCCCGAGCCGCGCAGCAGAACGTTATTGATGGTGGCGCGGTCGATGCTCAACCCAAGCGCCTCCCGTAATCTGGCTTCAGCTGGGGCGAAAACCAGCCCCACCCACTGCACAGGAAGAGAGCGTTGAATGCGACGATCGTTGGCAACGGACGCTGTTTCAGGGCTGACTTCAGACAGGTCGAGCTTACCGACATCCAGGGCGATCATCTGATCTCGCGCAGCTTTGCCAAGTTCTATTTCGACTGAATCTACGAAGGCGCGCCCGCTCCAATAATCGTCGCGAGCAATCAAGATGAGTTTTTTTCCGGGACTCCATTCTTTGATCGCGAACGGGCCAGTCCCTCGCAATGGTTGATCGCGCTTTGCGATTCCGTAACGCGTCTGGGCCAGTTCAGCCGGCAAAAAAGGATCAGCAACTTCACATTCGATCATTACCGCGTCAGCTGCGGGGAATATTTTCCATTTCGGATTAGCGCTCCGCAGCGAGGCTGCAACTGTATCCGGGGTGAGGGGAGAACCGTCAGAAAAAGTCACTCCGCGCGGAATCGAAAATTGCCAGCGCTGATTTCCAGGCTCGGCTTGCCACGAAGAAGCCAGCCAGGGCTGAGGTTCTCCGTGTTCATCAATAACGACGAGAGTTTCGAAAATCAGCCGCGACACACTCGGTAAAGACACCGAATTAGCCTGCACGGAATCGTTTGGGTCGATCGACAGCGGTGCGGCCTGAATAGCAACGCGCAGAGTTCCGCCATAGCGAGGACGAACTGCCGCGTTCGCGGAATGCGTCCAGGCCGGACTAACGGCCATCACAAGCAATGCTAATCCGATACGCCTCATAAAATCCTGTCGTTTTGCTACGGCTCACTGCAACGGCGCGAGAACCGCCGGGATCGCTCCACAGAGCTGTAATGCTTCCATTGAAGGCCAACGGTTCGCTGACCGGGGCAGGGCTTCGATCGACAATCTCGAAGGCACGAATCGAATCATCGTTTTCACTCGTGCTCGTGGCAACCACCTGCCAACCCGAACCACAAGCACTCCTTAAAGCCGCAATATCACTGCCCCAGCGCAGTTTGCCGATCGTCTGGTCTGCCATTCCGTCGACCAGATGTAATTGGCCGTCCACTCCTGCTGTGAGCCAAAGCGTGTATCTCTCGCGTGGCACGGCGGCGACTGTATAAAAAGGGGCCAGGTTCTGTTTGCCAACAGAGGGAGACACCGCGCCGGTAAAGAAATTCCGAGTCGGAGAAAAGAATGCGTTTAGGCTGAATTGATCGGTACCGACCGGCCAGGGATCATCGCTTTCACGGCAATTCAAAGCGAGCGGAGTGCTGACGCCGCTCTGACATGTGACTCCGGGCAGATAGGCTTGTAGAAGCTGCTCTTTGCCCAATAAGAGTCGTCCACGAATATCCCGAGGCCAGGGGCGCTGGTGGGTGATCGGCAATATCTGCTCCAGTTGCGGGTGATCACCCTGCGAGCGATAAAGCGCAACGCTATCCGGACTGAGCACCACCAGATGCGGTGGATTGGCGTCGATCGTTCCCGCATCCAGGATTGGTTTTAGCTGCGACCGCAGCAGCGTCTTTATGATTCGAAATTGGGCTTTCTCACTCCCCAGTGGAGGACCGGCGGGCCGCGGGAGTGAGACCATCACGATGGCCGGCGCATTTACGCCTTGCTGGATGCGCGCGATCCACAAATACTCCTGCTGATTCTCTGAGAGATAAACCTCAACCACCGCGGCAGCTTGCTCCGGCGGAACAAATCGTGCTCCTCGCGACGCGAGTTCGGTCAGCAGGCCGCGTCGTATTTCATCTACCGTCTGGGTGCGAAGCGTCGAGCGGTTGGTAACGCTCAGATTGATTGCTCCGGGACCGGTTAGTGCAACGATCTTTTCCGCGAGGGCTGTTTCCGGCGCTGTGAAATCTTGCGCCCAGGCGACTGCCACTGCGAGATTCGCTACGCAGATGAAACACGCGAGCCGAAGCCATCTTTTCGTGTTCTTTGCTATGGCCGAATTATAGGTCTGGATGTTCATGACGTGGCGCGGTACAGTGCTCTTTGTGGTTACAGCGGGGCTGCGACAGCCCCGCTGCCTCCTTCATCAGTTCTGCGGGGCAGGTTCGCTCTGCTCAGCCTGGCTGGCCCGATTGGCCACGCTCATGCTCCGCAATACATCGTTCGCGAAGAAGAACTTTCCATCTGCCGGCACCATCATGATCTGCAGCTTATCGGAGAGACGCTCGGCAACGATCTTGTTGATCAGCAACGGATTTTGCCTAAGCATCTCGCCTTCGCTCTTCATCCGCTCCGCGTCCGCCGAGGCAGTCACGCGAATGCGATCGGCTTCCGCGGCGGACAACAGTTTCCTGCGCTCCATCTCAGCCTTGCTGTCGATCACTTTGGCTTCGGCCATGGCCTCAGCATTCTTTACCGTCGCTTCCTTGCGCGCTTCTGCTTCCAGTTTGGATTGCTCGATCTGCTTCTGTTTCAGAGGCAACGTATACTGCATGGCATCCGCTTCGCCCTTGGCCTGCAGCACGCGCACCTGGGCCTGCCCTTCCGCCTGTTTCACCTGCTGCACTTTGCTGGCTTCCGCTTCGAGCTCCGAAAGCCTTACCTGTTTCTGCTGAATTTCGGTTTGCACCGCCATCTGGTCGTTTTCCTGTTCTTTCAAAAGTAAATTCTCAAGACCTTTGGAGTACTCCAGCGGCAGCTGTATATCGCGCAGCATCACTTCCTTAACCATGATTCCATCGGCCGCAAGCTTTTGCGCGATCACCTCCGCCGCTTTCTTGCGGATCGGTTCACGCTGGGTCGCAAACACTTCGCGTACCGTGTAATTCGGGACTATTTCGCGCCACGCGCTGGCCACCACCGCCGGCACGATTTCTTTTTCAACCGGTTGGGGAAGGTTGGCCTGAATGTAGTCGAGGTGGCGCGCATCCAGCCGATAACGAACCGTAATCGCCAGCCCGATATCGAGGCCTTCCTTCGATTGCACTTTCAGCGGCTCGCGCTTAGACTCCTTCGCGCCTTCAACCGCTCCGGTTGTGAACAGCTCATCGCGTGTATCGAACAGCTGCACGCGCTCAACGACGGGAACCACCAAGTGAGCGCCAGGATAAAGCGTTCCTGCCAGCGTGCCGCTGGTCTGGCTCACGCGCACTCCACCCATCCCGCTTGGGACCACCACGATGCCGGTGGCAATCAGCAACGGCGCCCATGCGAGCAGCGCCAATGCCAGGGCAGCTCTCCAGCGCACGGGACGCAGAACAGCACCGAGATCTCCTGCGGCGCGCGCCTTGCGGAACTCAAGCATTAAGTAAACGTCATAGCCCAGGATTGCGATCGCGACCGCAATCATCGCGACCCCGCTCCACGTCAGTAAATATTTGAAGAACAGCATAGATCCTCCTTGTGCAACTCAAACTCAGTTCTGTCCCCCGGCTTTCACCGGCGCGGTTTGCCTTACGAAAACTCGGGGGAACACCTTCCCGAAGATCAGTTCTTCGACCAGCAGGGCTACTCCGAGCGAAAAAGCCATCCCTGCCAGCACCGTTATGCTGGTGATTGCTGTTTCCATGAGTCCTCCTATCAATGACACCGGGCGATAGACTTGCGTTCGCCGTCGTGGAAGACATGGCATGACGCAGGCCAAAGCTATCCTGCTGAGATCGTTGGCTTTAACTCGCGGCGGCCTTTCGGAAGTGTGGTGTAGCGGCGACGGCGTGTCTGCGGAGACACGAATCCTCTAATTGCAACGCATAGTTGACTACGGAAACAATGAAGCGTCTTTCATAACAGCAGGGCAGAGTGCGGGCAAAGTGCGGGGCAAAGTGCGGTACTGGTTTGACCAATGCGACGAGGAGTTACAGCGAGAGCTGAACAGGAGAAGGAGCCTCGGCATAGGATTGCCGGAACAGGACCAGTCCGCAAGAGTGTGGCTTATTCTTTTGTCTTCGATTCCGCTGATCGCCCTGCTCGCGATTATGGCGTCAGTGGTTCCGGGCTTATTTCGCTAATCTACTGG
>Ga0310810_10000953_pt1 | contig 29246 bp, 19 predicted proteins | sample NCmetagenome_FD_207641 | JGI IMG/M metagenome (GOLD analysis project Ga0310810, IMG submission 207641) | Soil microbial communities from experimental microcosm in Duke University, North Carolina, United States - NC | ecosystem: Engineered > Artificial ecosystem > Soil microcosm > Unclassified ... | reverse complement strand
TGATGCGTGTTCCGTGAGTGGCGCTCAGCTCGTCCGCTGATAGCGTTCGCGACGACCAGACTGCCGTGACCTTCGCCTGTCTGGTTGCGTTGATCGCAGCGATGTGGGCCGTCGCCGCCCAGCCGTAGCCGATCATGCCAACGTTGAATGTGAGGCTCATACGAACAGACATTTTGGATCAAAGACGGTCTGACGCGGAGCGAAAGCTCCGCGCTACGAGTGTCGGCGATTCGTTCCCCGCCACTCGTTGTACCATCCCGTTCATGACTTCCGATCTCTCCCGCCGCGACTTTCTCGAGCTTGCCGCAGCGGTAGGTACGCTGTCGGCGCTTCGCGGGTCTCCAGCGACGGCCGCCCAGGCCCCAACGAATTCGGACACGTGGTATCGCCGCACCGTCCGTTGGATGCAGACCAACATCGCCGAGCTCGATGTGACCCGCTACGACATCCCGTGGTGGCGCGAGCAGTGGAAGCGCACCCACACCCAGGGCATCGTCGTCAACGCCGGCGGCATCGTGGCGTACTACCCAACCGCGATTCCTTTCCACCGGCGTGCCGAGTTTCTGGGAGATCGGGATCTCTTCGGCGATCTCCTGAAGGCCGCACGGGAGGACGGCATTGTCGTGTTCGCCAGAATGGACTCCAACGGCGCCGGCGACGAGATCTACAAAGCGCATCCCGACTGGTTTACTCGCAATGCTGCGGGCCGTCCCTATCCGCGGGATGCGTCGTTGAACATGCCCTGCGTCAACGGTGCGTATTACCGAGAGCACATCCCTGCGATCCTCCGCGAGGTCGCGAGCAGGTACAAGCCTGAAGGATTCACCGACAACAGCTGGAGCGGTCTGTCGCGCTCGAACATCTGCGTCTGCGACAACTGCCGCGCAAAGTTCAAGAACGATCGCGGTTTCGATCTTCCGCAGCGTGCCGACTGGGACGATCGCGTGTATCGCTCGTGGATCGAGTGGAGCTACGCCTGTCGCCTCGAGATTTGGGATCTGTACAACAAGACGGCCCGCGAGGCAGGAGGCTCCGCATGCCTGTGGGTTGGCATGATCGGAGGTACTGTCGGTGCTTCTGCTTCTGAATTCCGGGACTATCGCGAGATCTGCCGCCGCTCTGAACTCATCATGCTGGACAACCAGCGTCGCTCGGACAGTACGGGTTTTCAGGCAAATGGTCAGACTGGAAAACTCGTGCACGGCCTGCTTGGCTGGGACAAGCTGGCGCCCGAAAGCTTCGCGCTTTACCAGACGTCAGGCGCGACGTTTCGATTGTCGACACGACCGGAGCCCGAGGTGCGCCTGTGGGCGCTGGAGGCGTTTGCCGGCGGGATCCAACCGTGGTGGCACTACGTCAATGCGTATCACGAAGATCGGCGAATGTACGCGACTCCGGTGGCGATGGCGGAGTGGCATGCGAAGCACGAACAGTATCTCGGACGGAGGCAGCCGGTCGCGACGGTTGGCATCGTGTATTCGCAGCGCAACCACGATTTCTTCGGGCGCGACGATGCGGAACTGATGGTGAACCTGCCGCAGCGTGGATTCATGCAGGCGCTGACTCGTGGGCGGATCCCATATGTCTTCGTCCACGCTGACGATCTCGAGCGCGACGCCGCCGGCCTTCGCGTGCTCATCCTGCCGAATCTCGGCTCGTTGACCGACGCGCAGGTCGCCGCGATTCGCTCATTCGCTACTCGTGGACGGGGAGTCGTTGCGTCGGGTGTGACGAGCCTGTTCGACGAGTGGGGCGAGCCCAGGTCGGAATTGGCTCTTGGCGAGCTGTTTGGCGTCGCGCTTCCAACGTCACATGCATGGCGCACCGCTGCGGGACGGCGGCAAGCTGCGACCGTCAATGAACAGACGTATCTTCGGCTGGTGCCCGAGCTTCGCGCGAAGGCGGCCGGACCGCACGTCGCGTCCGAACCGCCGGCGGCGGGCACGCGTCACGCGGCGCTGAAAGGATTTGATCAAACCGACATCCTGCCATATGGCGGGTCGCTTGGCCCCATGACCATAGGCCCGAATGCGCACGCACTGATGACGTACGTGCCGCCTCGCCCGGCATTTCCTCCAGAGGCTGTCTGGTTGCGGGAGGATCGAACGGACATTCCAGGCCTCGTCGTCAACGAGCGGCCCGACGGTACACGCATCGGCTACCTTGCAGCCGATCTGGATCGACGTTTCGCGCGCGACAACATCGGCGACATCGGCAACCTGCTGGTCAATATCGTGCGTTGGGCCGCGACCGACGACATCCCCCTGACCGTCGAAGGCCCAGGTTTGCTCGACTGCCACCTCTATCGACAGCCTGGCCGCCTGATCCTGCACATCGTCAACCTGACCAATGAGGGCACGTGGCGTGGTCCGATCGATGAGTTGATCCCGGTCGGGCCGATCAAGGTTGGCGTCAAGCTCACGGAAGAGGTGCGAGGCTCTCGAGCACGTTCACTGGTTGCAGATAGGGTCGTCACTGCCGCCAGTCTCAATGGATCGGTTCGATTCGAACTGCCGACGATTCTGGATCACGAGGTTCTGGTGATTGAGTAGCTTTGGTTTTCTGGAGTCTGGAAACTGGAAACTGGAAACTGGGAACCGGAAACTGACAACGAATGTTCCAAATCGGCCTCAACCCATACGGCTTTACTCACACCGTCGGCCTGCAGGCCTTTGGCACGGCGCGCGCCAATCCTGACGGTACGGGACTGCGAGGCTTCATCCGCATTGCGTGCGACATCGGCGCGAAATGCCTCGAGTTCGACGGACGATGGCTCGCGCCCATGACCGACGTTGAACTGGCCGCGCTGGCCGAGGAGTTGCCTCCCGTGCCGCGCCTCTGCAGCTATTGGCTGCAGCACGTTCCTGGCGAAACTTTGGACGAAGCGATCCGCGCCACACGCGCGGTCGGCGGTACCACAATTCGTATGCACTTGACGCCGGTGTTGGAAGGCGCACGCGCCCGCCAGGGTGACACGTGGGAGCAGATGCTGAGACACGCGCGCGCGACGCTGAACCGCGAGGCGCCGAAGGCTGCCGATGCGGGACTCAATGTAGCGATCGAGAATCATCAGGATCTAGGCAGCGAAGAGTTGCTGGCGCTCGCGGAGGAAGCCGGGTCCAACGTGGGCATTGCGCTCGATACCGGCAATCCATTTGCCGTTGCTGAGGATCCGGTGGCGTTCACGAGGCGCGTGGCGCCTCGCCTCCTGCACGTCCATCTCAAGGACTATGTCTCGCAGTTCACGCCGGAGGGGTTCAGACTCATTCGATGTCCGATTGGAGATGGGTGTGTGCCATTGCAGGAGATTGCCGACGAGATCTTCCGCCTGAAGGCGGAAGCTACGAGAGAGGGGGCGGCAGAAGCCACGGGGATAACTCTTGTGGCTTCCGGCTTTAGCCGGAAGGCTGGGAATGACGCCGGGCTCACAGCCTCCATCGAGGTTGGCGCGCTTGATGTGCGGCACGTCCGCGTCTTCGCGCCAGACTGGTGGGAAAAGTATCCCGCCCGCCCGGCCACCGAGCTTCGTACCGCCCTCGAGCGGCTCAAGACGAAGCGTCTGAACGATAATGCCGAATACCGGACGCCGTGGGAAACACAGCAGCCGACGCCAGCGATCGTCGAGTACGAGATGGCGCAGCTCGGTAAGAGTGTCGAGAATCTAAAAGCGCTTGGCTGGATGTAAAGGGGAGAGATGGATACAGAGTTTTCGTTGAAGGGGGAAGTGGCTCTGGTGACCGGATCCGGGCGCGGTCTCGGTCACGCGATCGCGGTGCGGCTGGCGGAACTTGGCGCCGACGTGGCGATCCACGATTACAACGCTACGTCTCCGGCCGAGTTCGGCGAATTCGCCGAATTGAATGCGGCGCTTGCGGCGGTCGCCCGTCACGGCACGAAGACGCACGCGGTGACCGGCGACATCGGTGACGATGCCGCGGTAAAGTCGATCGCTCGAGAGGTCGAGTCAGCCCTGGGGCCCGTGTCGATTCTCGTGAACGCCGCCGGCGGCGATATCGCAGCGACGGGCGGAAAGCCCAACCCGAACGACGCGCTTCACGTGAAGCTCGAAGATATTCGGGCGCTTCTGAATCGCAACCTCGTCGGGACGATGCTGATGTGCCAGGCGATCGTCAACGGCATGGTCGATCGGCGCAGTGGCGCGGTCGTCAATATCGCCTCGACGGCTGGCCATTTCGGCACCTCGCCCGAAGTGGCGTACTCGACGATTAAGGCCGCGATCGTGCACTACACGCGATGCCTGGCGTTCGAAACCCGCAAGAGTCACGTGCGCGTCAATTGCGTCAGCCCGGGCGCGACCGCGACCGCGCGGTTCCTGGCGACGCGAAAGATCGACGCCGCGTATCTTCGCGACGAAGGGACGTTCGAACGATATGGCGCCCCGCGCGATCAGGCGAACGCGGTCGCGTTCCTGTGCACGCCCGCCGCGCGGTTCATCCACGGGCAGGTCCTACGCGTCGACGGCGGGCTCACGTTATACGCTGGCTAGTGCGGGCGCGAACCGCGAGCCGCGAATCAGCGGTTCACGAGTTTCGGCGAAATCGTCAGAATCGCTGCCGCTCCAACAATCAGCACCGCTGAAACAGCAAACATCCCTGCTTCCGTGCTGTTTGTCAGGTCTTTGAGCCAACCGACGACGTACGGGCTGACGAAACCGGCAAGGTTGCCGACCGAGTTGATGGCGGCTATTCCGGCCGCCGCGGCCACGCCGCCGAGAAACGCGGTCGGCAGGCTCCAGAAGAGAGCCCCGGAGCTGAGCACGCCAGCGGCGGCAATCGTCAGGCACGTGATTGCCAGCGTCGTATGCGTGCCGGCGACGGCGCTGAGCGAGAGGAAGATCGCGCCGACAACCATCGGAACGGAAGCGTGCCACCGGCGCTCGCGGTGCAGATCGGCGCTCGATCCGAGAAGGACCATCGCGACGACCGCCCCGGAATACGGAATCGCGGTGAACAGTCCGATCCGAAATGTGCCGCTGACCCCGGCGTTCTGAATCAGTACCGGCATCCAGAAGGTCAACCCGTAGTGCCCCATGACGCAGCAGAAGTAGATCAGGCAGAGGAGCCAGAGTCGTCGGTCCCCGAACACGTCGGATAGCGACGCGTGAACCGACACGGCGGCGCGATCCTTCTCGATTCCTTTTTCCAGAATTGCCTTCTCGCGATCGTCGAGCCACTTCGCACTGCGGATTCCGTTGTCGAGATACAGCAGAACGAGGGTGCCGACGATAATGGCTGGAATCGCTTCGAGCACAAACAGCCATTGCCATCCGGCGAGTCCCCGCCTGCCCGCGAGCGCCTGCATGATCCAGCCGGAGAGCGGGCCTCCGAAGACGCCGGCCAGCGGCGGCGCCGCCATGAAGAGCGCAACCATCCGTGCCCGACGCTCGGCGGGATACCAATAGGTGAGGTACAGGATGATGCCGGGAAAGAAGCCGGCTTCAGCGACGCCGAGGATGAAGCGCAGGGTATAGAACGACGCAGGCGTCCGGATGAACATGAACGACGCGGAGATCAGTCCCCACGTGATCATGATCCGCGCGATCCAGATCCGGGCGCCCACGCGGTGCAGAAACAGATTGCTCGGCACCTCGAAGAAGAAGTAGCCGATGAAAAACATGCCCGCGCCGAGACCGTAGACCGTCTCGCTGAACTGCAGATCTTCGAGCATCTGCAGTCTCGCAAACCCGACGTTCACACGGTCCAGGTAGGCGACGATGTAACAGAGGATGAGGAACGGCAGCAGGCGCCACGTGATCTTGGCGTAGACGCCGTCAGCCGTGTCGGTCTCGGGCAGATGAGTCACCTGCCGACAGTGTATCGAAAAGGAGATAAGATCGACCGCGCATGAAAGCCATCGTCACCGGCGGTGCCGGATTCCTGGGGTTGCGGCTCGCACGTGCACTGCTGGAGAAGGGCACACTGAAGGACGGCCAGGGACACGATCAGGCCATCACCGAACTCGTGCTGATCGACGTTGCGCAGCCGGCCGCGATTGCTGACCCGCGCGTCACCAGGCTCACGGGCGACATCTCGGATCCGTCGCTGCTGAAATCGGCGATCGACGAGAAGACGGGTGCGATCTTTCATCTCGCCGCGGTAGTCAGCGGCATGGCCGAGGCGGACTTCGATCTCGGCATGCGCATCAACGTCGATGCGACGCGGATCCTTCTCGAACGGTGCCGCGGCATCGGCATCCGGCCGCGCGTCGTGTTTACCAGTTCGGTCGCCGTGTTTGGCGGCGAGCTCCCAGAGGTGCTCAACGACTCGACCGCGCTCAACCCGCAGACGTCGTACGGCATCGAGAAGGCCATCGGCGAGCTGCTCGTTGCCGACTATACGCGCAAGGGATTCATCGACGGCCGATCGCTCAGGCTGCCGACGATTACCGTCCGTCCGGGCCGGCCGAACGCCGCCGCATCATCTTTTGCAAGCGGCATCATCCGCGAGCCGCTGAATGGCGAGGACGCCATTTGTCCGGTCCGTCCCGACGCGCGTATCTGGGTCGCGTCGCCACGCACCGCCATCGCTGGCCTGATGCGGGCCAACGAGCTGCCGTCTGACGCGCTCGGCAAACAACGATGGGTCAACGTCCCTGGCATCTCGGTGACCGCCGGCGAAATGGCGTCGTCGCTCGAACGCGTTGCCGGAGCGGACGTCGCCAAGCGTATCAAGTGGGAGCGCGACCAGCGGATCGAGCGCATGGTGCTGGGCTGGCCGCCAGCGATCGACAACGCCCGCGCGCTCGATTTGGGTTTTCCTCCGGACGAGAGCTTTGATGCGATCGTCAGGAGTTACATCGAGCAGGATCTCGGCCAGCCGGTCGGTTAACTACTCTTGTGGCTTCCGCCTCAGGCGGAAGGACGAATAACCGCCATGAACAAACATCTGCTCTCACTTTCAATCGGCGCCGCGCTGCTGACCGCATCGTTGAGCCTCGCGGCCCAGGGACGGGGCGGTCGCGGGGGCCCACCGGTCAACCTTCCTGACGGCGCGGGCAAGGACACCGTGCAGGCGCTCTGCGCAAACTGTCACGCCCTGACCATGATTGTGAACTCGGGCGGCTATACGAAAGACGGCTGGCGCACACTCATCTCGACGATGGTCGCACTGCCGCCCGATGTCGCCGACTCGGTCACAACCTATCTGGCGACCAGCTTCCCCGAGCAACCTCGTCCTCAGGCTGTCGTGATCCCCGGACCCGCGAAGGTGACGTTCAAGGAGTGGGCGGTGCCGACGCTCGGTTCGCGTCCGCACGATCCGCTCGCGACTCCCGATGGGATGCTCTGGTATACGGGTCAGTTCTCGAATCGCATGGGGCGCGTTGACATGAAGACCGGCGCGTTCAAGGAATACGCGCTGCCAACCGAGCAGTCCGGCCCGCACGGGCTGACCGTCGACACCGAGGGCAACATCTGGTTTACCGCGAATTCGAAGGGATATATCGGCAGACTGAATCCTGCGAGCGGCGAGGTCACCGAATACAAGCTTCCGGAAGGTGCGCGCGACCCGCACACGCCGCTGTTCGACAAGAAAGGCATCCTCTGGTTCACGGTTCAGGGCGCCAACATGGTTGGCCGGCTCGACCCTAGGACCAAGGACGTCAAGATTGCGACGGCACCTACTGCAAGAGCGCTCCCGTACGGTCTGGTCATCAGTTCGCGCGGCGTGCCATTCTTCGTTGAATTCGGAACCAACAAGATCGGCAGCATCGATCCGGAGACGATGGCGATCACCGAGTATCCGCTGCCGAATGCCGACACACGGCCCCGGCGCGTCGCGATCACCAGCGACGACGTGCTGTGGTATGCGGACTACTCCCGTGGGTATCTCGGCCGCTTCGATCCAAAGACGGGGAAGGCCACCGAGTGGGCATCGCCCGGGGGACCGAAATCGCAGCCTTACGGCATCACCGCGTACAACGACATCATCTGGTACAGCGAATCCGCCGTCAGGCCGAACACGCTCGTCCGCTTCGATCCGAAGACTGAAAAGTTCCAGACCTGGACCATCCCATCCGGCGGAGGCGTCGTCCGCAACATGATGCCGACCAAAGGTGGAGACCTGGTGATCGCCGAGAGCGGTGTCAACAAAGTTGCGCTGGTAGAAATTCAGAAGTAGCGATTGGCTGCTGGCGAGCGCCTGCGGCCCGAGCGAGCGGCCGGAGGGAAGCGCCGCGAAGCGGCGCCCGCGAGCGAGAGCGCGTGGGGGTGGGGCCCCACGCGCAATGAGAAATGCAGACGTAATGCGGAATTAAGCTGGACGCTCGTAACTCGAAACTTCAGATTAACGGCTCGTTCAGAAACCTCACCAACGGCATCAGCGCTCGAAACGTGCGCAGGAGCGTCGGGTAGAACTCGGGGCTGGTTGCAAGCGTTGCGGGGAACTCGCGGCCGGCGACGAACCGATAGTGCTTGAGATACTCGGCCGCCGGATCGTCCTTGACGAATCCCCGAGGCACACGACTGAGCTTGTCGCCTTGTAACTCCCCGAGATTACGCCGGAACGTGCTCGTGCGTGAGATGCGCTGGATCTCCGGATACGTATCCGACAGGTGCTCGCGTACGCGATGCAGCTGCGGTGGCTGCGGCGCCCACATCCCGCCGCCGGCCCAGACCCAGCCGGCTGCAACCTCAAAGTAAAGCCCAGCGCCTTCATGGCGCGGCAGTCCCCGCCACGGAAATCCGGCTGCGACGTGCGTCTTGAGCGGCGTCTTGTTCTCGCTGAACCGGGTGTCGCGGTAGATCCGGTACAGCGACTTCTGCGGCGAGACGACAAGCTCCGGGGCGAAGCGGCGAAAGTCCGCCGCGAGCCGCTCAATCACCTCGACCATGGGGCCGCGAACAGACTTCTCGTATTCATCCTTCCGTGCTTTGAACCAGTCGCGGTTGTTGTTGCGTTTGAGCGCGCGGAGAAACCGTAGGGTGTTAGGGGTGAAGCGGGGGGACGGCATGTCGGGATCACATCACGATTTGGCGGCTGGCTGTTAGCTGTTGGCTGCTGGCGCTGGGAACTGGAAACTAAAAAAAGGGCGCCGAAGCCCGAAGGCCCCGGCGCCCGACGACCCAGCTGGAAGCTGGCAGCTGGAAACTGACTAGAACGTAATCCTGAACCCGATCTGCCCGACGCGCTGCTCGGGCTGACCCGAGTCGCCGGCGAATGCGTTCGGCTTCATGAACGACGCGTTCGGGGTGTGGTTCGCCAGCGTCCCCGTGTAGAGCGCCGCGAAACCAGCCGCTCCGACAGTGGTGAAGTTCGGGTTGATCGCGTTGGTCAGGTTGAACACTTCACCAATCGCCTCGACGTTGAGGTGCCCCGCCACGGGGAACACCTTCGACACCCGAAGGTTCAGCTGCGAGAGCGACGCGCCGCGACCGCAGTTGACCGTCTTGCACGGGCCGATCTCCTTGTACGAAGCCACGCCCGTGTCGCTGATTCCGGTGTACTGATACGCCGTCGGCGTGATGTCGTTGCTGACGCCGTCCGCATTCCCATCGTAGCCGAGCCAGTTGTGAATCGGCGTGGCCGAGCGATAGCGATAGATCGGCGACACGTTGATGCCCCACGGCGCCTGGATGATCGCGCTCAGGGTGAAGCGATGGCGCGCGTCGGTACGGAAGGCCGGTCCATTCTGCACGTCAGCAAAGGGGTTGGTCGAATCCTGGACAAGGTTGGTCGTCAGCTCGTCGACGGCCTGTCCGCCCCTGCCGGTGGCCTTCGAGAGCGAGTACCACACGTTCATCTGGACGTGTCGATCCATCCGGCGGCGGACGCCGATGTTGACGCCGTCGTACTGGCTCGACCCCACGCTCAAGTTCAGCGTTGGGTTCGTCGGGTTCAGCGGGAGATCCGCATAGCGCCGCGCGCCGCCGTTGACGCGCGTGTTCAGCGCCCAGCGGACGCCCAGATCATGTCCATTGGTGTGCACATAGTCGACGTCGACGACGGTTGACGGCGCCAGCTGGTGCGACCAGCCCACCGACGCCTGGTTGGTCCAGGGCTGCCGAGTCTGGGGCGGGGACACCTGCGAGCTGTAGAACGGACCGTTCGGATTCACTTCGTTCAGCGAGGCGATGTTCGAGACTGGCTGCCCGAAGTGGAAGAAGCTGCCGTCGGGATTCTTGATGCCCGCGGTGTTCGTGACGGAGAACACCACGCCCGACCCTCCCTGCGCGCTCAGCGCCGGGAACAGGATGTTGGCGTTGGTGAAGCCGAAGTCGTAGTAGATGCCCCAGCCCGCCCGCAGGATGTCCTTGCCGTTGCCGAACAGGTCGTACACGGCACCGATGCGCGGCTGAATGTTGTTCGTGTCCTCCTGAGCCTTCTTCTTGAACTCGTCGAATCCCGGCACGCCGTCGAACCGTCCGGCTGCCGCCGCGTTCGTCAGCGCCACGTAATTCGGAATGCCCGACTGGTCGATGTTGAACCCGGTCACGACGTCGTAGCGAAGACCCGCATTGACGGTCAGCCGGCTCGTCAGGCGCCAGTCGTCCTGAATGTAGGTCCCGAACTGTTTCGTCGGAATGTTCGCCGACGCGCCCTCCTTCTGGCGGGTCACCCCGGTGATCGGGCCATTCACGTCGTTGTCGGCGTGGGTGTAGGCGTAATCGGTGCTGCCTGACGAGAACGTCACGTAGAGATGCGGTTCGTTGATGAAGTTCACGCCCGCCTTCAGGTCGTGGCCGAGTCCGCCCATACCGGTCGCGTGCCACGAAAAGTCATCGCGGAACTGGAACTTGTGCTGCTGCGTCTGCTGCGGCGTATTCGCGTTGTAGCCGATGACCACGCCGTTCGCGAACGTCTGCTGCGGGTCGCCGGTGCGCGCCAGGATGGCGTTCGCGAAATCGGCGTACTGGAAGATGAACTCGTTCAGCTTCGCTCCGCCAAGCACCCAGTTGTGATTGAAGTTGATCGAGTTGAACTCGTTGTTGCTGTCGCCCCAGTTGTCCTCAACTCTGAGGGTCGCGGCGCTGTACACCTGCGAGTTGGTATTACGGCCGTAGCGCAGCGACGCGTACTGCGTCGGCGTCAGGTTGGCCGACGCTTTTGCGGTGAACAGGTTCTCGCGCATCGGCGTCGGAAACGCGCCGTCCTGAGCCGGGAACAACCCGGTCGCAACCACCTGCGACGTATCCTGCTGGGTGCGCTCGATGGCGGCGAAGAAGTGCGCCTTGTTCTGGACGATCGGCCCACCGAACGAACCGCCAAACTGATAACGCCGGTAATCCTGTTTGGCCAGGTGGCTCAGCTTCTCGGTTTCCGTCGTCGCGTTCATGCTCTTGTCGCGGAACGACGTGAAGAAGCTGCCGTGTGGATCGTTCGTCCCACTCTTGGTGACGATGTTCATGACGCCGCCGTTGCTCCGGCCGTACTCGGCCTTGTAGCGCTGCGTGATGAAATTGAACTCCTGGATGGCCTCGAGCGGATAGAGCTGAAGGAGCCCACCGACCGTGTCGTCGTTGTTGTCGCCGCCATCGATCTGGTAGTTGACGTTGCGCCCGTTCCCGCCCGCGATCTGCGGCGAGAACTGCGTCGACTTGGTCGGATCTGAGTGATAACCGAGGCCGACGCCGGGAATCGTCATCGCGAGGTTCGCGAACTGCCGGCCGTTGAGCGGCAGACTTTCGATCTTCGTGACGTCCACGACGCCGCCGACCGACGAGTCGGTGGTCTTCACCATCGGCACTTCAGCCGTGACCTGTACCGACTCAGACACTCCTGCAAGCTTCAACTCGATGTTCATGTCCGTCGTCTGCGCGACGTTGACGGTCACATCCTTGCGGTTGTAGGTCGAGAACCCTGAGAGCTCGCCGGTGACCTCGTAGGCGCCGACGGGCAGCGCCGTCAGCCGATAAATGCCCTCACCGTCGGAGACGTCGCTGCGGACGAACCCGGTCTGAGGATTGCGGGCTGTCACCGTGACGCCCGGAACCGCAGCGCCTTGTCCGTCGACAATGCGTCCCGTGATGTTGCCGGTGGTCTGCTGCGCGAGTGCGGGGGCAGCCCCCAATGCGCACAGCGCGATCATCGCAAGGATGATCCTCTTCATCGTTCAAGCTCCTTTTAGAAGAAACGTGGTCAGCCTTCGCGCTTTCGTCCGCGCAAAGCCTGTCCCGCCAAACTGGCAAATTTCACCAGGGCGGGCGTTCACCTGCCAAACTCGAGTTGCGAGGAGACGTTCAATTCTACGGCAAATAGCCGAGGTCTACCCCACCCCTGACCACTCGTCCCACGCGAATTGATTCGATCGGAACTGGTCGACGCGCGGCGTGAAGCAATGTCTTGTCCAGCTGAACCTGTGACGAACGGCGTCTATTCGTGGACGAAATGCATCAACAGCGTGCCGATAGCATCAAACCACTGACCAATTTGGATTTGGCTATCCAATGGATTGGTTGCCGCTCGTTTTCGGTCACAGGTGCGGAGTACAGTCGGCGTGGTCAAAGTGTGAAGATCTGAGAGTAAGAGCCATGCTTGCTCAATCGCTCTTCGTCGCTCGAATCAATCGCTCGACTTCGCGGCGTTGAGGCGCATCGGGCGGCAGACGACGAAGAAGTTCCTCGGCGGTCGTGGCGGCTTCGGTCCTTCGACCGAGACGTGCGAAGGCAATCGCCAAGCTGAAACGTGCCTGATTCAGGTCGGGATCGATGGTGAGCGCTCTTTGAAGAGGCTCAAGGGCGTCGCCCGGGTTGCCGCCATCAGAGAGAACGATTCCCAGGTTCGCGGTGACCACCGGGTTGCCGGGTTCAATCCGTTCAGCCTGCCGCAGCGTGGCTGCCGCGGCATCGAAACGACGTTCGGATAGCTCGCACGCGGCAAGACCGAGGTGCGCATCGGCTGATGGCAGGTGCGACGCGATAGCCGACTGGAAATGACGAGCCGCGTCCTGGCAGCGGTTGGAATCGAGCAGCACGTAACCAAGGCGCAGGTTCGCCTGAGGATTTTCCGGGTCGGAGGCAAGAATCGACCGCAGCGCTCGCTCGAGTTCCGGTCCACTCAGCTCGCCGGCTGTCACTCTTGCCAGTCGAGCGGCTTCCTCCTTTCGATCTTTCGGATCCACGTGACTGTTCATCGTCGGCGCGCCGGATCCGTTCGCGTAGCCAAGGGCCTGGAGCCGGGCTCGCGCTTCGGGCTCGATCCTCGCGTTGGTCTGCAGCGGCGTCGCCTGCCGTGACAGTCGATCCCCCAGTTGAGCCGCGACGATCTTTTCCTTTCCCGTCACGTCGTGATCCTCGTTCGGATCGTCGGTGATGTTGTACAGCTCCGGCCGCGGCGCCTCGATGTATTTCCACTGACTCGATCGGATCGTGCGCAGCGCGCTCCATCCGAAGTCGAGGAGCGGCGCAAAGGACTCTGCGTAGAGGACACGCTCGGGCAGCCTCGTTCCGGTGAGCGCGGGGCCCATGTCGATACCGTCGGCATCGTAGGGCACAACGCCGAGCAGGTGCATCACGGTGGGCGCGACATCAATGAGTGCGACGCGATCGTCGATCGTCCGTGCGGACGGCACACCCGGTCCTGTCAGGATCAACGGCACGCGCAGCGTGGTGTCGTAAACGAATATGCTGTGACCGATCTCGCCATGCTCGCCGAAGGCCTCGCCATGATCGGCCGCGGCGACGATGAGCGTTGAACTCCGAATCGGCTGGAGCGCAGCGACCAGCCGCCCCGCCTGCCGGTCAGCTTCGGCAACCTCCTCGTCGTAACGTGCCTGTGCCGGCAGGTGCCGTGGGTCCGATGGATCGCCGTACGGCGCGTGCGGCTCGAAGAGGTGCACCCACAGGAAAAATCGGCGATCGCGGTGCGAGGCCAGCCATGCGAGCGCCTCGTCCACGACCTCTCGCCCCGGCCGCTCGTTCACCGCCCGACCGCTGCGGCTCGGCGGCATTCGGTCGCCGTAGGTCTGAAAGCCTTTGATCAAGCCAAATCGGCGATCGAGCGGGAACGCGGCGATGAATGCTCCTGTTGCAAATCCTGCGTCGGCCAGCTTCCCGGCGAGCGTCGGCGTCTGCGGATCGATCCGCATGCCGTTGTGGCGGGCGCCGTGGCCGGCTGGATACCTGCCAGTGAGCAGGCTGGCGTGGGAGGTGAGCGTGATTGGCGCGGTCGCATACGCGTGGGAAAAAATCGCGCCCTCGCCGGCAAGCGCGTCCAGTGTCGGCGTGCGTGCCGGTTGGTATCCGTACGCGCCAACACGATCAGCGCGGAGCGTGTCGATGGTAATGATGACGAGATTCTGCGCCGAGGGTGTGGCGGATTCCGGCGCGTTGCTCTGCGCCGCCCTGCACGAAATGGCGGTGACGGAGAGAACGACGACGATGAGGGCCCGCACTAACGCAGTATAGTTCGCAGTCCGGACGATTCGGGATCACCGATTAAAGTGATGAGAACTGTTTCAAAGCCGATTTCGTGGCTTCCGGCTTTAGCCGGAAGGGTGTGGCTGTCGCTGACTTCCGCCTAAAGGCGGAAGCCACAGGGAGCCGGAGTGATCAGCGATTCAGCTACTCATTCCGCAGTGCGACCATCGGATCTACCCGCGTCGCGCGCCGCGCCGGGATATAGCTCGCCACGAGCGTCACGGCGGCAAACAGCAAACACGCGCCGGCAAAGGTGATCGGATCGAGACCGCGCATGCCGTACAGCAGGCTCTCGAGGAACGTCGAGCCGGCGCCAGCGATGACCACGCCGATCGCAGTGCCGGCGGCTGCCAGCACGAGGCCCTGTCGCAACACGAGACGGATCACGTCCACGCGATCCGCGCCGAGCGCCACCCGAATGCCGATCTCGCGCGTTCGCTGCGCGACCGAGTACGACGTAACGCCGTAGATGCCAATGGCGCAAAGGAGAAGTCCGACGATGCCAAGCGTGCCGGCGACCGAGGCGGCCATGCGCTGCGGGACCATACCGATGGCGGTGAGCTCGCTCAGGCGCATCGACTCCGTAATCGGAAGGCCCGCGTTCATGGTTCGCAGCAGGGTCCGGACCTCAGCCACCGCGCTCCGGTCGTCCGTCGTTCGGACGAGCAGCGACACTCGCGGAAGATATCGCTGCGCGAACGGCATGTAGATATACGGCTCGACAGGTCCGGTCAGCCAGACCAACCGCGCGTTGCCGGTAACGCCGACGATCGTCACCTCGCGCTGTTTGTTCTCATCGGGGACGATCACCTGTTTGCCTACTGGATCCTCACCCGGCCAGATCGCCGCCGCCAGCGCCTCGTTGACAATCGCGACCCACTGCGAGCTCGCCGTGTCCGCAGCGGTGAAATCGCGACCACGGACGAGCGGAAGCTTCAACGTTCCAAACAATCCCGGTTCGACGATGTTCCAGTCCGCCTGGAAGTACTGACCGCGCGGCGGTGTCTTGCCGGGCGCCTTGAGGCCGCCGAGCCCCATGCGGCCGCCGTCGAGCGGCACGTCGACTGAAAGCGTGGCGCTCTCCACTCCTGGCAGCGAGCGGATCCGTTCGAGCAACTCGCGCACGAATGGGCGTGCGCTGTCCGCCGTGTAGCCGGCGAGCGACAAGTCCAACTGAACAACGTCTACGCGGCGCTCGTCGAAACCGGGCTCGATTGCCGCGGCATGTTCGAGCGCGCGCAGGAAGAGCCCAGCCATGATCACCAGCGTCAGCGACATCGTCACCTGGCCGATGACGAGGAGGCTCCGCAGCCGCAAGCGCGGCTTGCCCGAGTCGAGTCCTTCGGTCTTTAGCGCTGGAACGAGATCGGCGCGTGAGGACTGCAGCGCCGGGGCCAGGCCGGAGAGAATCGCGGCGACGAACGACAGCACAACCGTGAACAAAACGACGCGCCAGTCGGTGCGGACGGTGAAGTCGATTTGTACCGGCAGTCTTGGAATGAGGGCCAACAGCAGGCTGGTCAGCCACTGCGACAGGATCAAACCGCCAACCCCGCCCGCAACGAACAGAATCGTCGTTTCCGTCAGCAGCTGCCGGATCAATCGGGCGCGTCCGGCGCCCATCGCCAGCCGCACGGCGATCTCCCGGCGTCGAGCGGCGCCGCGCGCCAGCAGAATACCGGCGACGTTGACGCAGGCAATCATCAAGACGAGCAGCACGATCAGCATCAAGAGGCCAAAGAAGCCGCCGACCGCCACTGACTGGCCGGGAACGAGCGTTGAACGAACGACGGTGAGACTTTTCCCCTCGTTCTCGTTCGGGTATTCCTGTTGGAGATTCGAGCCAATCGCGCGCGCCTCCGCGTGCGCCTGCGCGATCGTGACACCGTCTTTCAGCCGTCCTCCCATCATCAGCCAGACGGCTCCTCGCTGGTTGAACACGTCGTTGCGCGAGTCCTGGCTCAGTCGCGGCATCGTGTCCGCCACCCCCGCGATCGGCGTCCAGACATCCGGCTTCATGAGCGTCGTCCCCTGAAATCCCGCTGGGGCAACGCCGACAACCATGAAGGGCCGATTGTTGAGCGAGATCGTTTGACCGACGATCGACTGGTCGCCACCGAACGTCCGCGCCCACAGGTCATAGCTCAGGACCGCGACCGAGTGTGAATTCCCGGGGGCATCGTCGCGATCTTGCAGCGTCCGGCCAAGGAGAGGTCGGACGCCGAGGATTGCGAAGTAGTTCGCGGAGACGACCGCGCCGTAGATGCGTACGGCATCGCTGCTTGTCGCCAGACTCAACGGCACAGGATCGGGTCGCGCCGCGTAGACATCTGTCAGCGACTTCTGCCGCTCGCGATAGTCTCGATAGTTCGGATAAGACAAGTTGTCGAAGCCGCTCCCGTTTTGTGTGCGGCCGATGTCCACGAGTCGCGACGGATCGCTCAAACCGGGAAGCGGCCGTAGGAGCAGTGCGCTCGCGATGGAAAAGATTGTCGTGTTGGCGCCGATACCGATCGCGAGGGACAGAGCCGCCGTCACTGTGAACAGCGGACTGCGGCGGAGCAGTCGCAGCGCGTAGCGAATATCTTGTCCAGTCGTCTGTATCATCTTCGCCTCCCGACCCCGCCCCGCTTGTGGCTTCCGCCTTTCGGCGGAAGATCCGAAACTACGAAAGTATTCGTATACTCTACGTCAGGACGTGCTGGAGGTTCCCAGAGAATGTGCTGAAGCCTGGGACGATGTGCCCGTCGCCATGGTCATAATAGATAGGCCTCCGACCGGCTTCCATGCATACCCACGCGACCGAACCCGAATCGCTCCCAATCGATCCTGTCTGCGGCATGGAGGTCGATCCATCCACCGATCTCCGCACGGACTACAACGGCACGACCTACTTCTTCTGCCATCCATCGTGCCTCGAGCGTTTCACCGCGAACCCGATCGAGTTTCTCGAGCCGCGTGAGCCCGAAGCGGCGATTCCCGGCGCGATCTACACCTGTCCGATGCATCCCGAGATTCGGCAGGAAGGCCCGGGGAGCTGCCCGATCTGCGGCATGGCGCTCGAGCCGGAGCGGGTGACGCTCGACGAAGGGCCAAACCCCGAGCTCGTCGACATGACGCGGCGGTTTCGGGCCGCGGCGCTGCTCGGCCTGCCCGTAATGCTCTACGCGATGCTGGAAATGATCGCCTCGGGCTTTCTGCACGGTGCGGTCCCCCCGACCGCCGCCAACTGGTTTCAGCTCGTGCTCGCGACGCCCGTCGTGTTCTGGGCCGGTGCGCCGCTCTTCTCGCGCGGATGGGCATCGATCGTTCATCGAAGCCCCAACATGTTCACGCTGATTGCGCTGGGTATTGGCGCCGCCTATCTCTACAGCCTCGTGGCAACCGTCCTCCCAGGAGTCTTCCCGTCCGGGTTCCAGATGCACGGCCGCGTCGAGCCCTACTTCGACACCGCCGTCGTCGTGACCGCGCTCGTCCTGCTCGGCCAGGTGCTCGAATTGCGTGCGCGTGCGCAGACGTCCACGGCACTTCGGGCGCTGCTCGGTCTGGCCCCCTCGACCGCGCGCCGCGTCGAGGCCGATGGCGAGCGCGACGTGCCGCTCGCCTCGGTGCATGTCGGCGATCTTCTTCGCGTTCGGCCTGGCGAGCGGGTTCCGGTCGACGGCGTTGTCGTCGATGGCCGGTGCTTCGTCGATGAATCGATGGTCACCGGGGAATCGATCCCCGTGGAGAAGCTGGTGGGCGCGGCGGTGACCGGCGGCACGTTGAATAGCACCGGGTCGTTCATCATGCGCGCTGACCGAGTCGGGGAAGCGACACTGCTCGCGCAGATCGTGCGGATGGTGGCCGAAGCGCAGCGGACCCGCGCGCCGATCCAGCGGCTCGCTGATCGGATTTCCGAGTACTTCGTCCCGGCCGTCGTCGCGGTCGCGATTGCGGCACTCATCGCGTGGAGCATCTGGGGTCCCGAGCCGCGGTTTGCGCTGGCGCTGGTGAATGCGGTGTCGGTCCTGATCATCGCGTGCCCGTGCGCGCTCGGCCTTGCGACGCCGATGGCGATCATGGTTGGCACCGGCCGCGGCGCGAGTGCGGGCGTGCTGATCCGCAACGCCGAAGCGCTGGAGAACCTCGAGCGCGTGAACACCGTGGTCGTGGACAAGACCGGCACCTTGACGGAAGGCAGGCCGTCGGTGGGTCGCATCGTTCCGGTGTCGCCGGCGGGTTCTGACACGGCGTCCGATCTCCTTCGCCTCGTTGCTGCAGTGGAACAGGGCAGCGAACATCCGCTTGGCGCCGCGATTGTCGAGGCGGCTCGCGCACGCAATCTGACACTCTCACCTGTCACCGGTTTCGAATCCGTGACCGGCCACGGCGTCTCCGGCGAGGTCGAAGGGCATGTCGTGATTGCAGGCACCCAAACATTCCTGGCGGATCGCGGTGTCGACATGTCCGCACTCGACGCCGATGCGTCCGCACTGCGGTCAGACGGCCACACGGTCGTCATGGCCGGCGTCGACGGGAAGCCATTCGGTCTCTTCGCGATTGCCGACAAGACCAGGACCACCACGCCTGAGGCTTTAACCGCACTTCGGCGCGACGGCATTCACGTCATCATGATGACCGGCGACAATCGTGCGACTGCGGAAGCCATCGGCAGGGCGCTCGACATTCCCTCGTCTGACATCCACGCGGAAGTCTTGCCAACCGACAAGCGCGATCTCGTTCGTCGTCTCGAATCACAAGGCCGTGTCGTCGCCATGGCCGGAGATGGCATCAACGACGCGCCCGCGCTCGCCGCTGCGAGCGTCGGCATCGCGATGGGCACTGGTACCGACATCGCCATGGAAAGCGCCGGCATCACGCTCGTCAAAGGCGACCTGCGCGGCATCGTGCGCGCCCGTCATCTCAGCCGCGCGACGATGCGCAACATCCGACAGAACCTGTTTCTGGCGTTCGTCTACAACGCGGTGGGCGTGCCGGTGGCTGCGGGCATCCTCTATCCGTTCATCGGCACGCTGATCAGCCCGATCTGGGCGAGCGCGGCGATGACGTTCAGTTCGGTGTCGGTGATATTGAATGCGCTCCGGCTGCGGAAGGCGGAACTGTAATTCTATTATTCCCGTGGCTTCCGCCTTTAAGCGGAAGATTCAGCATTCAGCAATCAACAATCAGCATTTCAGAGATACTGCGGCACCCTTTCCTTGAGCACCTTTACCAGCTTCGGTTCCAGGAACACGTACACGTCCTCGATATCCAGACAGATGACGCGCTCGAGGGCCGGATGGTCGGGGAACATCTCCCGTAGTGCCTGAACCTGGATTTCATCCATCGCGAACACCACGTGCGCCCAGTCGAGCATGCGCTTGTTCACACGCACCATGGCGTCCTGGTCAGTGCCAGCGGACCGCACGTCGAGATCCGTGCGCTTGCAGAAAATCCGCTCCGCCGTGGCGCTTCGATGGCGATTGAGGCGACAGATGAAGAGGACGTGTTTGTGAGCCGGCGGATGGGACATCGCAGATTCGGAGTAATCTTAACAACGTCTCCAGTAATTTTTTTGTAGCACCAATAGACTACACGTGGTTTCAAAACCCATACGACGGAGGCGAACGAGCGCGTGTAGCTACTGTGTCAGATGTCAAGGCGTCGCGGGCGGCTGCCAAGGGGAGTCCTGAGGGGCGAAGCCCCTCGGAGTGATTATGAAACTTTCGTTCAGCCTTCTGCTCTTTTCAGCCGCGCTCGCCACGCTGGCCCAGGCGCCCGCGTCTCAATCGGCCCAGCCGAGGTCCGAGCGTCATCTCCGCAACATCAAGCAGCTGACCCACGGCGGCGAAAACGCGGAAGCGTACTTCTCGCCCGACGGGACGCATCTGATCTTCCAATCTACGCGCGACGGGTATCCGTGCGATCAGATCTACACGATGAAGATCGATGGCACCGATCTGCGCAAGGTCAGTACCGGCAAGGGAAGGACCACCTGTGGTTACTTCTACCCGGGCAGCACGCAGATTTTGTTTGCGTCGACGCACGAGACGTCGGCCGAGTGTCCGCCGAAGCCGAGTTACGAGCATGGTTACGTCTGGCCCATCTATCAGGGCTACGACATCTATCGCGCCAACCCTGATGGATCGAACCTCACACCGTTGACGCGCACGCCCGGCTACGATGCCGAGGCGACCATCGCCCCTGACGGTCTGATCGTGTTTACCAGCGTTCGCGACGGAGACATGGAGATCTACTCGATGAAGTCGGACGGATCCGAGGTCAAGCGTCTGACGAATCGACCCGGTCCTGACGGAGGGCCCTTCTTCTCGTGGGACGGCAAGCAGGTGGCCTTCCGCGGTAAGTCGCTGGGGCCAGGGCCGGAGCTGGAGAACTATCGCCAGCTGTTGAAGGAAGGCTTGTGGCGCCCGACCGAGCTCGAGCTGTTCGTGATGAATCGCGATGGCAGCAATCAGAGACAGGTGACAAAGCTTGGCGGCGCCAACTTCGCACCCTCGTGGCATCCCGATGGCAAGCGATTGATCTTTGCCTCCAATAAGGCCGATCCAAAGGGCCGAGACTTCGATATCTATTTGATTAATCTTGATGGCACCGGTCTCGAGCGTGTCACCTACAACGACACCTTCGACGGCTTCCCCATGTTCTCTCCCGACGGCAAGCATCTCGTGTTTGCGTCAAACCGGAACGCGAAGATAGAAGGGGAGACGAACGTCTTCATTGCCGATTGGGTTGAATGACGCTCGTAGCGCGGCGAGCCACAACTGATGATGCCGACTCGATCGCGGCGATCTACAACGACGGCATCGAAGAAGGCATCGCGACGTTCGAAACCCGGCTGCGTACGCCGGACGATGTGAGGAAATGGTTTGATGGACGATGGCCCATTGTGGTGGTAGAGGACGGCGCCGGCCGCGTCATCGCGTTTGCCTCGACATCCGAATACCGGCCGCGCGAATGCTACGCCGGCATCGCTGAATTCTCAGTCTATGTGGCCGGAAACGCCCGCGGACGGGGCGCCGGCCGCCTCGCCATGCAATCATTAATAGAGGATGCCAGGAAGGCCGGCTTCTGGAAGCTTGTTTCCCGCGTGTTCACGGAGAACGCCGCGAGCCGCGCGCTACTCTGTCGCGCCGGTTTTCGTGAGGTCGGTGTGTACGAGCGTCATGCTCAATCCCGCGGAACCTGGCGGGATGTCGTCATTGTCGAACGCCTTCTGACCGAACCCTGATTGCCGACACGATCACTCACCGCTAACCTGGCAAGGCAGCTTGCCGTCGTCGCAACCATGCTCCTGGCCGTCGGCTGCGGCGGAAACACCGGACCGTCGTCCACTGCGCCGACCGTCAGTTCCATCGATCCCAATCACGGGCCCGCCGGCGGCGGGACTTCCATTCACATCGTCGGCAACCACTTCGCCGGCGGCGCAACCGTGATGATTGGCGGCGCGCCGGCAACCGAGGTAATCGTTGAATCAGCGACGTCGATAACCGCGAAGACGACGGCGCACCAGACCGGCGCGTCAGACGTCACCGTCGCAGTTGGAGGTAGAAATGGGACGCTTCCTGGCGCGTTCAACTACGACACAGACACCGCGCCGGTGATTACGTCGGTGACCGCGCAGGGCACGCGCCCGAATGAGCCAAAGAATTTCGCCGATCTCGACGAAGAGGTCGCGGTAAAGGCGGTCGTCGAGGATCCTGACACCCCCGCTGACCGATTGACGTTCGAGTGGACCGCTGAGACCGGCACGTTCAGCGGCACTGGAGCGAACGTCAGCTGGAAGGCGCCCGCCGATGCCTCGACGCCGAAGGCGATCGTGTTGAACGTCAAGGTGTCCGATCCGGGATCAAACAGCACGACTGGCACCGTCACCGTTTCTCTTCACAACTCGCGGAAGGAAGTCGTCGATCTCTCGCGGCAGTTCCTGCTCGACTTCTCCGATTCAAAGAACAGCCCGGCGTTCGTCGTTCGAAACTTCACCAAGAGTCCGCGTTGCGAGGCGGACCGCGACGAGGAGTTCAACGAAATCGACGTCAACCGCAGCACGTACCGCATCACGTCGTCCAATATCGGGCCTGCGACCGTGAACATCCAGTTTGCGAGCCGGCCCTGCAGTTATCTGCCGCGCGACGGCGACGCCTGCGCATCCGTCCCGTCGACGTGGGACAGCGTGTGCGCGCCGGGAGTGACCTGCGACCCTGGGCGCTCACAGGGCATCGACTACGTGACCGCTGTTTACGAGGGCACCGAGTGGAAGCTGTGCGCCAGCTACTTCCAGGGCGTCGGACGGGTGCAGCGGGGATTCATCAAGTAGCTTCGCTCCCGCAAAGATCTCGACGCGAAGCGCGTGATCCACGGCGCCTCGCCGCTCGACCTCCACCATCACCCTGGTTCCCTCGATCAGTAGATCCTTCGAGGCGGGTTGCTTGTCGCGGACGAACGTGGTTCGGTCGTCGATTGTCAGAACCACAATCTGCCCGGACTTGTGGCGCACTCGAATGCTCGACGCATCAACGGCGGCCACGGCCCCTTTGAGCTGCCAGACGTGGAATGCCTGAGAAGAGGACCGCGCAGTGCAGGCAGTCACGCACAACAGGGATGCGCCGATGGCCGCGTACAGAAGTCGTTTCCAACCGTCCCAATACATAGACTAGTACCCGACCCTGCTGAACCCGGATTCATGGCGTTTGAGATGCGTCGAGGCCCGCCGCGGAGATGACGGCTTCCTCAGCCAGCTTCGTCATCTCCAGTTGCTTGATGTGTAGAAGCTGGATTTCCTTCAGCGAGCGCGACGCGTCCAGCAATTCGAGAACGCTCCCTTGTCCCTCGCGATACGCGTCCTCAGCCATGCGTCGGAGCGTTGGGACCCGCTGGACGAGGTCGCCCTCGACCGTGGCCAGCGTCTGACGGCGACTGACAAATGCCGCACGCGTTCGCTCCACTTCGGCGCGCGCTTCCGCGAGCTCCGCCTCGACCGATCGGGTATCGGCGTCGATCTCCGCGGTCGCTCGCGCGATGGCGCCCCGATTTCGATCGAACACCGGCAGTGGTAGCGAGGCGCCAAAAAACAACGACGTGCCAGTGTCCTGGCGCGTGAACAGCGCCCCACCGCTGAGGGACGGAACGGGGAGGCGTTCGCGCTGCGCTACGAGCAGGCCTCCGCGTGCGACGCTCTGACGACGCTGAACTTCAATCAGGTCGGGCCGCCGGTGCTGAGCGGCGTCCCACAACACCTCGAGATCGGTTGGGGTCGCGCCAGGCTCCAGGCCGCCGTCTGCTCGCGGTTGCCATCCCGGGAACCCGAGCAGTCCAGCGAGCTTCCCGGACGCGTCATCCACCTCCGTCGACGCGTTCATGATTTCAACGTCAAGCGTTCTGGCTTCCGTTTCAATCCGCAGCACGTCATATTGACTTCGGTCGCCCGCTGCCGCACGTCCCCGCACGATCTGCTCGATGCGTTGCAGTTCCGTGCGACTCTCCTGGAGGATTCTCGATTCCTCCTGGCGCGCGACGAGCTCGGCGAATGCCTGCCGGGCCTCGAGTCGTCTTTCCGCCAGCGATGCCGCCACGTGTGACTGCTCCGCCGAGACGTTGAGGTCGGCCAGATCGCGTCGCGCCTGGCGTTGCTTGAACAAGAGGAGCGGTTGATCGACGACGAGCTGATCTGAGCTCACCGCTCCGGTGCTGGCGCCGGATATGAGCCGAAGCCCGCCATAGCTGAGCGATGGGTTCGGCAGCGTGTTCGCGGTAATCCGATCGGCGGCGACGACGTCGATTGTCGCGCGCTCCGCGATCGTCCGCGGGCTGCGCTCGTTGAGGAGGCGAAGCACGTCGTCGATTGTCACGCGGGCGGGAAGCGCGTCAGCGTGTTGCTGGCCAGCGTTCGCCGCGCCAGCGGTTAACAGCAACAACGTCATCCCAAGCAGGGTGATCACGTGTCGCGTCACGATGCCGTCGCCCCGCCGGTTTCCCAGGCCGCATCTTCATCCGACGAGAGCTGCGGTACCCTGCGGACGATGAAGCTATACAGCACCGGCAGAGCGAAGAGCGTCACGGGGACCGCCGTGATGAGCCCTCCGATGATGACCACCGCGAACGGCCGCTGGGTTTCACTGCCCACTCCGCCCGACAAGGCTGCCGGCATGAGTCCGAGAATCGCAAGCATGGCCGTCATCAGGACGACGCGGAATCGGCTGGCCGCACCCGTCGCCAGGGCAGTGTTCAGCGCCTCGCCGTTTCGACGGCGTTCGTCTACAGCGTTGACGACGAGGAGTGAGGCGAGACAGGCCTGACCGAGCAAGGCGATGAAGCCGACGGCGGCACTCACGGACAAGGGAATTCCGGTAGCTGCCAGCGCGAAGACGCCACCGCTCATCGCGAATGGAGTGACGGCGAGGATAGTCGCGGCGCTGGGCATCGATCCAAGCGCGGTGTAAAGAAGGCCGAACACCACGAGCGCAGAGAACGGCACAATCAGCTCGAGCCGGGCCATCGCACGCTGCTGATTCTCGAACTCGCCGGTCCACTGCAGAAAGTGACCGTCGGGAACTTTGACGTCGCGCGCGACGATCGCCTGCGCTTCGGCGATGACTGAGCCCATGTCGCGCCCTTCGACGTTGAACTTGAGGGATTGCACGCGGCTGTTCGCCTCGCGGTAGATGGTGGCGCGGCCGAGGGCCTGCTCGATTCGTGAAATCTCACGCAGCGGGACGCGTCCGCCGTCCACGGCAGGGACGAGGATGTCGCCGATGCGCGCCTGGTCCTCACGCTCGGCCATCGGCAGGATGACACGAATGGGCACCGGTCGTTCGTTGTCCCACATCTCGGTGACTACGCGACCGCTCAGGGCTGTTTCCACGGTGTCTTCGGCCGCTCCCACCGTGATGCCCGCCCGTGCAAGTGCAGGTCGGTCGAGAATCACCTGGAGCTGGGGCACTGTGGCTTCGCGGTAGAGTCCCAGGTCGACGATTCCAGGCACTGTCTTCAATGCGGCGACGCACTTCTCGAGCGTGGTCTTCATGAGCTCGAGATCAGTTCCGAAGATCTTCAAAACGACCTGTCCGCGAACTCCGCTCACCGCTTCCTCGACGTTGTCCTTGATCGGCTGAGAAAAGTTGAAACTGACGCCAGGTAGTTCGGTCAACGAGGCTCGCATGGCCTCGATCAGTCGTTCCTTGTCCCAGCCGGGCCTCCACTGCTGCTTCGGAAGAAGGCGCACGAACGTTTCACTCATATTCACGCCCTCGTTGTCGGTGCCGTCCTCGGGGCGTCCCTGCTCGCTCAAGGTGCTGATGACTTCCGGGAATGCGAGAATCCGTCGCCGAACGTCGCGCAGGATCTCGTTGCCCTTGTCGAGCGCGATGCTCGGCGGCATCTCCACGAAGATGACGAAATCCCCCTCGTCGAGCTGCGGGAGGAACTCCGTGCCGAGCCTCCTGGCCACGAGACCAGTCGTCAGAAGCAGGGCCGATAGCGCGGCGAGCACGACCAGCCGTTTGGCCAACAGTGCCGAGACCGCCGTCGCATACCACTCGCGGGCCCGGGTGATGAGCGACGGTTCCTGGATGTGAGCACTCGTCGGTCGCAGCACGAGCGCGCAGAGCGCAGGCACGGTCGTCAGCGCAAATGTCAGCGCGCCGACCAGTGCGAAGCTGTAGGTCAGCGAGAGTGGCCTGAAGATGCGTCCTTCCACGCGTTGAAGCGTGAAGACCGGAATCAGTGCCGCGATGATGATGGCCATCGCAAAGAATGTCGGCTGTGCCACGTTGAGAGCGCTGCGCGCGATGAGCGGCAGCAGCTCGCGTCGGGAAGCCGGTCGACGAACCCCAATCGCGTGCAGAACGTTCTCCACCAGCACGACCGAGCCATCGACGAGAATGCCGAAGTCGATCGCTCCCATCGAGATGAGATTGGCCGGCAACCCAATCAGTTGAAGTCCGATGAACGCGGTGAGCAGCGCCAGCGGAATCACGGAGGCAACGATGAGTGAACAGCGAAGACTGCGCAGAAACAGCCAGACGACCGAGATCACCAGGAACGCGCCAAACAGCAGGTTGTGGTGAACCGTCGAGAGCGTGGCATCGACAAGCGTGGTTCGGTCGTAAAAGGGCTCGATGCGCATGCCCTTGGGAAGAATCGTCTCGTTCAGCTCACGAACTTTTTCGTGGATGCCATCGAGAACGGCGCTCGGGTTCTCGCCTCGCCGAAGCAGCGCAAAGCCTTCGGCGACGTTCGCGTCTAGGTTGTATCCGACGGAGCCGCGGGTCGGGACGTGCGACGCGACCACCCGTGCCACATCGGCAATTCGAACTGGCGTGCCATCGTGGCTCGCGAGGACGATCGACTGGACATCCTCAGCGCCGGTCAGGTAGCCGACGCCGCGGACGGTCAGTTCCTGGTCGCCGTGGCGGAGAAATCCTCCGCCGACGTTTCGGTTTGATCGGCTGAGCGCGTCGGTCACGTCCGCGAGCGTCAGGCCGTGCGCCAACAGCCGCGAAGGATCGACCTGGACATGGATTTCCTTGAGGAATCCGCCGAAGCACACGACATCAGCGACGCCGGGAACCTGTCGAAAGATCCGTGACACCGTCCACTGCAACTCGGCTCGAGTCTCGGTCAGCGTGTGCTGATCGCTGACCACTCGAAACTGATAAATCTCCCCAAGCGGCGTGGCATCTGGTGCGATCGCCAGATGAACACCATCCGGCAGATCGGCTGCCGCGATTCGTTCACTGACAATCGCCCGTGCCTTGAACGTATCGACATCGTCGTCGAACGTGAGCCAGATCAACGAGAGGCCAAACTGGCTCTCGCTTCGCATGAACAGCATGTCCGGCATGCCATTCAAGGCCCGTTCGAGTGGAACGGTCACCTGTCGTTCAACTTCCTCCGGCGCGAGGCCTGGCAGCTGCGCGATGACGTTGATCTGGAGATTGGTGACGTCCGGATACGCTTCGACGGGCGTTGCCAGATAGGCGCGGACGCCGAAGGCCGCAATCGCCAGGGTTACGACGAGCACGGGCACTCGTCGGCGAACACAGAATTGGATCAGGTGTCGAAGCATGAGCGTGTCGCCGGCTACAGGAGCTGATCTGCGGCGCCGTCGAGCAGCAACGCTCCGTGCACGACGACGCGGTCGCCAGCGGCGACGCCAGAGATCACCGGGACGCGCCCGCCGACCGGTTGTCCCACGACCACCGTTCGTCGTGCGAACGTCGTGCGATTGACCTGGACATAGACGATCGTGTCCTTGCCTTTGACGAGAACCGCTTCGGTCGGCAGCGTCAATTTTCCGGGTCCGGAGGCGACGGCGATTTCGGCGCGTCCATACATGCCCGGACGAAGCGGCTTCGTGTCAGACGTAATGGAGATACGAACGGGCGCGGTGCGCAGGCCGCTCGCCACCACGGCGCCAATCGACGTCACGTGGCCTTCGAGCGTGCCTTCTGGCAGTTCCACATGTGCGACGGCACCCGTCCGCACCGACACCAGGTCGCGCTCGAATACGTCGGCGATGACCCAGACGGCGGACGGATCCCCAATCTCGACGAGCGCGTCCCCGCCGTGCTGTACGGCCATTCCTTCGGTGGCCTTTCGGGCAGTCACGATTCCGGCAATCGGCGCCCGCACCATGACAGCCGTTCCTGAGCCGGTGCCAACGAAGGCGGCGTTGGCTCGTGCTCGCGAGAGCTCAGCCTCGAGTTCCGATGCTTTCGTTTCGGCCTCGAGCTTTTCGCGCTCGATGCCGACGCCTTCGTCGAGCATGCGGCGCTCGCGGTCGACCGCGGCATGTGCCTCACGCAGCGACGCCATCGCCGTATCCACCGCCGCGCGAACAGCGGCGGCCTCGGGGCAATCGAGGGTGACGAGCGGATCCCCGGCGCGTACCGCGTCGCCACTGCGCACGTGGACCCTGACGACCCGTCCGTCCAACGGTGCTCCGAGCTGCGCGATCGCGCCGTCTCGGAACTCCACCCGCGCCGGAGCCCTCAATGCGCTGTCAGCTGTCTGATCCTCTGCCGCGGCGACAACGATGAACGGCCGGGAGGCTTCGGGAAGGCGGATCAAGCCTTCGGGCAGCGCGTCGGGGAGATCGCGTTCCATCTGCGTGGCCGTGGCTGGAGCGGAACATCCGCAGAGGACGACCGATCCGATCAGCAAGAAACTGTCGAAGAGACGCGCGATGAAACGCTGATTGAGGCGCATGGCACACAGGACGCGTGCAAGGAGTGCGCTGACAGAGGGCGGGCCGGATCTCCTTGTGTGTCAGCAACCTGGCTCGCGCGGTAGATTCGTGACTGCGGCGACGGTTGACACACATGTGTACTGTTGCCACACTTGACTGGTCGACCGGTCCCGGGAGCATATGCGCCTCTGGACAAGACTGACGCTTGGATTTGCAGTCACCGCTCTTCTCATCGTTGCCCTCTACGGCGCCAAGCAGTTGCGAGACGAGGAAGCCGACCTGCGCCAGGCGGCTGAACGCGATTTGCGGCTGGTGGGCAGCGCCGTGCAGATTGCCTCTCAGAATGCGTTTCGCGACAAGCAAACTGCTGACGTCACGGAAATCATCGACGTCGTCAAGCTGCGCGATCCGTCGCTCGACGTGCTCGTCTTCGACACCACGGGGTCGCTGACCGTTGGATCCTGGGGCAGCACGGCGGCCCAAAGCCTCGTCCGCGGATTGATCACTCGCGCTCAGTCGAGCGATCGCCCCGTCCTGCAGTTCGAGGGCCCTCGCGGCCTGTCGTACCTGATTGGCGCGTTTCCGCTCCACACCGACGACAACACCGAAATCGGTACGCTCGCGGTGGTGCGCCCGCTCGACGAATTGAAACGCGATCTCGACTCGGAAACCCGGGCGACGCTG
>Ga0310810_10000952_pt1 | contig 29257 bp, 18 predicted proteins | sample NCmetagenome_FD_207641 | JGI IMG/M metagenome (GOLD analysis project Ga0310810, IMG submission 207641) | Soil microbial communities from experimental microcosm in Duke University, North Carolina, United States - NC | ecosystem: Engineered > Artificial ecosystem > Soil microcosm > Unclassified ... | reverse complement strand
CGGTCGATCGACGTCTGCAACATCGGCCGGAGATCCGCGGTGACCCACGCCGCACTGCTGGCCCTGGCACGAGAGCGCCGGATCTTCTACTTCCACGACACCGTCCGGGCGAGCGGCCCGCGCGGAAAGCAGCTCACCTTCCACGTGGGGAACGCGGCCGAGCACCGCCAGTTCCTGGCCAGCGTGCTCCGGCGAAGCCGTTACTACCTCGCCTACCGCTCGCGGGTGAACGAGCCCGAGCAGACCGAGGGACGGGAGGAGATCTCCGGCCGCTTCTACGAGGGTGCCGCCGCCGGGGCGGTGCTGCTCGGTGAGCCGCCGCGGTCCGGGGAGTTCGAGCGGCAGTTCGACTGGCGCGATTCGGTGATCCGCCTCCCCTTCGATGCTCCGGACGTCGGCGACTTCCTGGCGACGCTGGACCGCGACCCGGAGAGGCTGGAACGCATCCGCCGGACCAACGCCGAGCAGGCCGCCCTCCGGCACGACTGGCTCCACCGCCTGGAGACGGTCTTCGCGTCGATCGGTCTTCCTCCCACCGACGCGATGCGGGCACGGCGGAGGCGTCTCGGCGAGCTCGCCCGGATGTCCGCGGAGGGCGAAGAGCACGCTGCCGAGGCGCGGCTCGGGAACCGGGCGTGACGGTCCGCTTCCCGGCTACGGCGCGACCTGCGCCGCGACCTCCTCGGCCAGCGGCAGCGCGGCGGTGAGGCCGGGGGACTCGATCGCGTAGAGGTGAACGAGCCCGGGGACTCCATGGACCGCCGGTCCGTGGACGAGGAAGTCGGCGGCAGGCTCTCCGGGCCCGGTGACCTTGGGGCGGATTCCGGTGTACCCCGGCTGCAGCGCGCCCTCCGGGAGGCCCGGCCAGTAGCGGCGGATGGAGTCCCGGAAGCCTGCCTCGCGCGACTCGTCGAAGCGGTAATCCACCGAATCCACCCACTGCACGTCGGGGCCGAAGCGCGCCCGTCCGGCGAGGTCGAGCGTCACGTGCGTCCCCAGTCCCCCGGGAACCGGCACCGGATAGACCAGGTGGCGGAACGGCGAGCGCCCGGAGAGCACGAAGTAGTGCGCCTTGGCGTAGCGCTGCGGGGGGATGCTCGCCGGAGGAAAGCCCTCGATCCGCCGGGCGACCTCGGGGGCCCAGAGCCCCGCGCAGTTGATCACCGTGGCGAACCGGACCCGCGCCGGCTCGTCGCCTCCGAGCGACAGCTCCACTCCGTCCGAGGTGACGCGACCGGAGAGCACCGGGGTCCCGAGCACCACCGTCGCCCCCGAGCGCTCGGCGTCCTCCCGGAGCGCGGACATGAAGGCGTGGCTATCCACGATCCCGGTCAGAGGAGACCAGAGGCCTGCCACCGCGGAGACCTCCGGCTCGAGCTGGCGCACCTCGGCGGCGTCGAGCCACCCCAGCTCGACCCCGTTGGCCGCCGCCGCCGTCCGGATGTGCTCCAGCGCCGGCAGCTCCTCCTCGCAGGTGGCCACCACCAGCTTGCCCAGGCGGGAATGCGGGACGTCCCGCTCGGCGCAGTAGGCGTAGAGCGCGTCGCGTCCACGCACGCAGAGTCGCGCCTTCCGCGATCCGGGCGGGTAGTGGATGCCCGCGTGGATGACCTCGGAGTTGCGAGAGCTGGTGTGGAATCCGACGAAGCGTTCCTTCTCGATCAGGAACACCTCGCGACCTGCCCGGGCGAGCTGCCGCGCGATCGCAAGACCGATGACGCCCGCTCCGATCACTCCCACGTCGGCGCTGGTCGTCGAGTCGCTCCCCTGCACGGTCCGTCGAGCGTAGCAAGGTCGCCACCTCGCCCGTCATGGACCCCTCGACCGGCGCACGCCGCGCCACGACGGCACTCGTCCCGAGGCCGGGGACGGGGACGGAAGACCGAGGCCCTCGGTGTCACCCCGGGTGCGGCAGCGCGGCCATCGCCGGCACGCGCCGCCTCGCCGGAGAGCGGACGCGTGCCCCGGCGACACATCGACGAGGACTGGATCCGGCCCCCCGGCGACGGCGCGGTTCACGGCGTCGACGTGCGCCCGGTGCGAGGCCGGCCACGCGCCTCGTGCAGCCGGAAGAGACTTCGCGCAAGGCCAACGCATCTTCGAAACGCCTGTCCGATGCACCCTCGATCAACGTGTCGGCATTGACCCGTGGTCCTCGCCGACCCGGTGATCATTCCCATCGCAGCGTCGCCTGCACTCGGGCACGATGACACCCGCTGCACATCTCGGCGTCTGTGCGCGATCGCCGCACGAGGGCGCGACCTTCCCCGGAGGAGCACACATGAAGGCACTCAGCACCTGCGAGCCTTCGCGCCTCAGCCGTACGTCCTCGTTCCTTCCTCTCCTCGCGAGCGCACTCCTCGCCGGAGGACTGGCCTGCACCCAGAGCGCGCCGCCGCAGGACGGCGAGACGCGGAGCACCAGCAGCAGCGGCGAGGGGCGGATCACCCAGGCCCTCGGCGGCGGCATCCAGTTCATCCAGCTCTCGTACGCGACGCCGCAGTCGCCGGTCTCGACCCAGAGCGTGAAGTACGTCGCGGCCCAGACCGCCGGGAACTTGAACGTGGTGGTGGTCGGCTGGAACGACACCAGCGCGACGGTCAGCAGCGTGACCGACACCTCGGGCAACGTCTATTCGCTCGCGGTCGGCCCCACGAGCTGGCCAGGTGCGCTCACCCAGTCCATCTACTACTCGGCCAACATCAAGGGAGCGGCGGCCGGCGCGAACTCGGTGAAGGTGGTCTTCTCCCGGACGGCGCAGTGGGTCGACATGCGGATTCTGGAGTACTCCGGCATCGCCCTCAGCAGCCCGGTGGACGTGGTCGCGGCCGCCACCGGAACCGCGGCGACGTCCGACAGCGGTCCGGCGACCACCACCAACGCCAACGACCTTCTGGTCGGCGCGAACATGACCACCGGGACCACCAGCGCCGCCGGCTCGGGGTGGACCAACCGCATCATCACCGATCCGGACACCGACATCGCCGAGGATCGCATCGTCACGACCACCGGCGCCTATCGCGCGACCGCGGCGGTCAGCAGTGGCTCGCCGTGGGTGATGCAGATGGTCGCCTTCAAGGGGGCACCCATTGATTCACAGCCTCCGAGCGCTCCCGGCGCCCTCTCCGCGACCGGGGCGACCAGCGCCCGCATCGACCTCTCCTGGGGCGCGGCCACGGACAACCTCGGGGTGACCGGCTACCTCGTCGAGCGCTGCGCGGGCACCAGCTGCGCGAACTTCACCCAGATCGCCTCGGTGTCCGGAACCACGCTCGTCTACAGCGACGCCGGGCTCATCCCGTCCAGCGGCTACTCCTACCGGGTCCGGGCCTCCGACGGCGCGGGCAACCTCGGCCCCTACTCCAGCGTGGCGATCGCCACCACGCTGCCGGACAGCACGCCCCCGAGCGCCCCCGCCAGCCTCACCGCCTCGGCCATCAGCAGCACGCGGGTGAATCTGTCGTGGAGCGCGGCCACCGACGACGTGGGCGTGACCGGCTACCTCATCGAGCGCTGCCAGGGCGCGGGCTGCTCCACCTTCGCCCAGATCGCGGCGCCGACCGGGACGGGAGTGGCCTACAGCGACACCACCGTCACCTCGGGCAACACCTACAGCTACCGGGTCCGGGCGACCGACGGCGCGGGGAACCTCGGGGGATATTCGCCCGTCGCCACCGCCACCACGCCGACCCCGGACATCACCCCGCCCACGGCGCCCGCGACGCTCTCGGCGGCCGCGGTGAGCAATACCCAGGTGAACCTGTCCTGGGCGGCGGCCACCGACAACGTGGCCGTCACCGGCTACCTCATCGAGCGCTGCCAGGGCGCCGGCTGCTCCACCTTCGCGCAGATCGCCGCCCCCCCCGGCACCGGCACCAGCTACGGCGATGCCGGGCTCACCGCCTCGACCTCCTACAGCTACCGGGTTCGCGCCACCGACGGTGCGGGAAACCTCGGGCCGTACTCGCCGGTGGCCAGCGCCACCACCCTCAGCACTCCGCCGGCGCCGGTGATCCCGAAGTTCGTCCAGGGCAACTACGCCACACCGCAGTCGAACAAGAGCAGCGTGCCCATCGTCTTCACCGGAGCGCAGCGCGCGGGGAACTTCAACGTGGTGATCGTCGGCTGGAACGACACGACGGCCTCGGTGACCAACGTGACCGACACCAAGGGCAACGTCTACACCCGGGCGATCGGCCCGACCCAGAACCCCGGGGCGCTCTCCCAGTCCATCTACTACTCGGCGAACATCATCGGTGCGAATGCCGGGGGCAACACCGTCACCGTCACCTTCTCGCCCTCCGCCGCCTACGCCGACATCCGCATCCTCGAGTACAGCGGGGTGGCGCACAGCGGCGTGCTCGACGCGGTCGCGGGGGCGATCGGGAGCAGCGCCACCAGCAGCAGCGGGAGCCTCACCACCACGGTCCCGGGCGATCTCCTCGTCTCCGGCAACATGATCTCCACGCTCACCCACGGGCCGGCCAGCGGATGGACGCTCCGCTTCGTCACCTCCCCGGACGGCGACCTCGCCGAGGACCGGATCGCCACCACCGCCGGCGCCTACACCGGGAGCGCGCCGCTGGACGGCGCCGGGACCTGGGTGCACCAGACCGTGGCCTTCAAGGCCGCGCCGCCGGACTCCACCCCGCCCAGCGTGGCGGTCACCTCGCCCACCAGCGGCGCCGGGCTGACGGGGACGGTGAACGTCACTGTCACCGCCGTCGATCCCGACTCCGGTCTCCAGGCCATCCAGCTCCTGGTGGACGGGGCCATCGTCGGGCTGCTCCAGAGCACCAGCCCCGCGACCTTCTCGCTGAACACCGCCAAGTTCACCAACGGCAGCCACGCGATCAGCGCCAGCGCGCTCAACGGCCAGCGCATGACCGGCGTCGCTCCACCGGTCCCGGTGACCTTCAACAACGCCAGCCCTGGTAACCCGGCGGTCACCGGCCTGGTCTCACCGCTCACCAGCCTTCCCATCGTCGTGGTGCACAGCAGCCTGTTGCCCGACTCGCGGATGCTCATCTCCGAGGGGCAGTCCCTGGGGAACGACGCCCGCACCTGGGACATCCTCACCAACTCCTTCTCCAGCGTGCCGGTGCCCGCGAACATCTTCTGCTCCGGCCACGAGCAGATGGCCGACGGCCGCATCTTCGTCGGCGGTGGTCACAACGGCGGAGCGCACATCGGTCTGCCGACCGGCAACATCTTCGACCCGTCGAACGACACCTGGAGCACCACGGCGAACATGAGCTTCCCGCGCTGGTATCCGACCGTGACCACCCTCGCCGACGGGCGCGAGCTGGTCCTGGTCGGTGAGACCAGCTGCCCGGGCTGCGAGGTGACGACCCCCGAGATCTACAACCCCTCGACCAACAGCTGGACGAAGCTCACCACCGCCACCCACTACTTCGATTACTACCCGCACGTCTTCACCCTGACCGACGGCAGGGTCTTCGTCGCTGCGAGCACCGAGCACCCCAACGCCAGCATGATGCTCAACCTCACGACCAACACCTGGTCGGCGTTCGGCGGACCGGCGATCGAGGGCGGAAGCTCGGCGATGTACCTGCCCGGGAAGATCGTCAAGTGCGGCAAGACGGTGGACCCGGACGAGACCGCGACGCCCTCGACCACGGCCACCTACGTCATCGACACCTCGCAGGCCGGAGCGACCTGGCGCGCGGTGCAGTCCATGGCCTTCCCCCGCGCCTACCACACGCTGACCCTGCTTCCCGACGGCACGGTGCTGGCCACCGGTGGCGGACCCACCACCGCTCCCACCAACGTGGCGCAGGGCATCCTCCCGGTCGAGCTGTGGAACCCGACGACCGAGACCTGGACGACGCTCGCCTCGCTCAACGTCGGCCGGCTGTACCACTCCGCTGCGATGCTGCTCCCCGACGGGCGGGTGGCCGTCTACAGCGGCGGGCGCTTCGACGACAACAACGTGCCCACCGACCAGTACAACGCCGAGTTCTTCTCCCCGCCCTACCTCTTCAAGGGCACTCGGCCGATCATCACCTCGGCCCCGACGACGGTGGGCTTCGGCGCGAACTTCACCGTCCAGACCCCGGACGCCGCCCGGATCGCCAAGGTCGCCCTGATTCGCTTCGGCAGCGTCACTCACTCCATCAACATGGCCCAGCGCTACGTCCCGCTGAGCTTCACCGCCGGATCGGGCTCGCTCACCGTGACCGCGCCGGCCAGCGCCAACCTCGCCACCAAGGGCAACTACATGCTCTTCCTGGTGGACACGAACGGAGTGCCCTCCATCGCGGCGCCGGTCCGGCTGTAGAAGGCCTCGGCAGTCAGCCCCATCGCCGCTGCGCGGCGGAGCTGGCTCACCCGCCACAGCGTGTAGAGGACCGGCAGCACCTCGAGGGTGAGGAAGGCGCTGGTCAGCAGGCCTCCCAGCATGGGAGCGGCGATGCGCCGGAGGACCTCCGCCCCGGCGCCCTCCGCCCACAGCAGCGGGAGGAGGCCGGCCCCCATGGTGGAGATGGTCATGAGCTTCGGCCTGAGCCGGCGGATGGTGCCCTCGGCGTGGGCCTCCACGACGTCCTCCCGGGTCCGGAGGCGGCCCTCGGCGAGACGGCGGCGGAACGCGTCGTCGATGTAGACGACCATCACCACCCCGGTCTGCATCGCCAGGCCGGTGACCGAGAGCAGACCGACCCAGACCGGCGGCGAGAGCGGATAGCCCAGCCAGTGGAGGGTCCAGATGCTCCCCACGAGCGCGAACGGGACCGAGGCGAGCACGATGCACACCTCGGCCAGGCTCCGGAACTGGAGGTAGAGGAGCACCGCCATGGTGAGCAGCACCAGCGGGGCAATCCAGAGGAGGCGACGCTCGCCCGCGACCAGCAGCGGGTACTGGCCGATCCAGTCGAGGCGCTCTCCCGGTCGCAGCTCGAGGCCGGCCGACGCACCGGCGTGGGCCAGCGCCCGGTCCGCGCGCTGCACGAAGGCCGTCAGGTCCACCCCGGGGTCGAGGTCCACCAGGAGGTAGGCGGCCAGCCCGTGCTCCTCGGCACGAAGCGTCGCCGGCACGCCGCGCACCACCGGGCGTCCCACCAGCGCGAGCGGGATGCTCGCCGGCCGGCCTCCCGACAGTCCGGGAACCGTCGCCTCGCGGAGCTGCGAGGGGATGTCGCGCGAGCCTCGGTCCTGCACCATGCGCACCCCGATGCGGCCGCCGGATCCTCCGAGCGTGCCGAGCTCCCCTCCGCTGGTCAGCAGCTCCGCCGTGGCCTGGGCCTCCTCCGCGTCGACGCCCCAGGCGGCGAGCGCAGCGGGGTCGGCGACGAGGACCGGCCACGGCTCGCGGGCGGGGGCCTCGAGCGTCGCGCCGCGCGCTCCCTCGACCCGGGAGAGCACCGCCTCGGCGGAGGCCCCGAGCGCCTCCAGCCGCTCCGGGGTCCCGGCGCTGATCCGCAGCCCCACCGGGGTGCGGATGCCGGTGGAGACCATGTCCAGGCGGCCGCGCACCGGCGCGGTCCAGGCGCTCGTCCAGCCGGGGAGCCGGGCCGACCTGTCGAGCTCGGCCACCAGCTCGGCGCTCTTCACCGGACGCTCCTCCGGCCAGATCCGGCCGAGCACGCGGCGCAGCGCCGGTGGAGCCCAGGCGGAGAACCAGCGGTGCTCCGCCGTCCGTGGCCATCCTGTCCGCGGCCGCAGCCGGACGGTGGTCTCGGCCATGGTGAGCGGCGCCGGGTCGGTCGCGGTGTCCGCCCGTCCCATCTTCCCGAAGACGGTGGCAACTGCCGGTGAGCCCGCCAGCGCCGAGTCCTGGAAGCGGAGCTGCAGCGGAAGCTCCTCCTCCGGAGCGCCAGGCAAGGTGCTGGGCATGAAGAGGAGGTCTCCCTCGTCGATGCGAGGGAGGAACTCCCGCCCGAGCCCGGGGAGCAGCGGCAGGCAGGAGAGGAGCGCTGCCCCGGCGATGGCCAGCGTCCAGCCCGGGCGCGAGAGCGCCACCTGCACGAAGGGGCGGTAGAGGCGGACCAGCCCGGCGGTCAGAGGATTCGAGAACTCGGGGACCACCGGCGGACGGAGCAACCGGTCCCGCAGCGCGGGTGCGAGGGTGAGCGCCACCAGGGCCGCGGCGGCGATGACCAGCGTCTTGCTCGCCGCGAGCGGCCGGAGAAGCCGCCCGGTCTCGCCCTCGAACCCGAGCACCGGGAGGAAACCGAGGGCCGCGATGAGCAGCGAGGTGAGGACCGCCGGTGCGAACGACCCCGCCGCCCCGAGCAGCGCGGCGCGGCGCTCGGCGTCCGGAGCGGAGGGAGCGAGGTGCTCGAGGCGGCGGTGACAGGCCTCGAGCGCCACCACCTCGGCGTCGACGGCGAGGCCGAGCGCGATCCCGATGCCGCCCACGCTCATCAGCGTGGCGGGGATGCCGAGGAGGCGCATGACGCCGACGGTGAGAAGCACCACCGCGGGCAGGGTGAGCAGGGGCACGACCGCGGCGCGGGGCGAGAGCAGGAAGACGAGGACCACCAGGGCCAGCACCGCCACCTCCTCGAGCAGCGCGCGCCCGAGGGTCCCCTGGATGCGGTCGATCACCTCGGAGCGATCGTGCACGGTGAGCAGCGTGACCCCGGCCGGCAGGCGGGTCCGCAGCTCGGCGACGGTCCGGTGCACGTCGGCGAGGAGCCGGGGCACGTTCGTTCCCCGGGAGGCGACCACGATTCCCCCCACCGCGGGGTACTGACCACCGACCTCGGCCAGGCCGGTCGGCATCGCGCGGCCGATCCGGAGGTCCGCCACGTCGCGGAGCCGCACCGCCCCCGCGACCGGGAGCTCCCGGAGCGTGGCCAGGCTCGTCTCGCTTCCGCGACCGAGCGCCGCCTGGGCCGCCCTCCTCGCCTCGCCGAGGGACACGCCGCGCGCCCGCAGCCGCTCGGTGTCGACGTCGATCACCACCTCGTCGGTCTCGCCTCCGACCGTGGCCACCTCCGCCACTCCCGGGAGCGAGGCCAGCGCAGGCCGGAGCACCCCGTCCTGGAGGCGCCGGAGGCTCCGCTGCGTCTCGGCGTGGGTGGGGTCGAAGAGCGCGTACTGGAAGACCCAGCCGGTGCTCGAGGCGACCGGGCCGATCTGGAGCCGGGCGCCGGGCGGCACGGAGGTCTGCATCGCCTCGAGGCGCTGCCGGACGGCCTGCCGGACCTGCGAGGCGTCGGCCGCGGGCCGGAGCGCCACGTCCAGGTAGCTCATCCCGGTCATGGAGGTGCCGCGCACCGTCCCGACCCCGGCGACCTTCGAGACCGCGGCGAGCATGGGCTCGGTGAGCCGGGCCGAGACGTCGGCCGCCGGATGCCCCATCCACTCCACCACCACGCCGAGGCGCGGGTCCGACAGCTCGGGCAGGACGTCGGCCGGTCCGGAGCGGCGGGCCAGCTCGCCGCCGAGCACCGCGAGCAGCCAGAGGCAGATCACCGCCCGGGGGTGCCGTCCGCTCCAGGCGACGACGCGACCGACCACCGGCGTCACCGTCCCGGGACGGCGGAGGAGGAGCGCAGCTGGCGCTCGGCGTCGAGGAAGAACGCCCCGCGAACGACGACCCGCTCGTTCTCCTCGAGTCCCGACACCACCACCGCCAGTCCGTCCGGAGACTGCCCGAGGCGCACCGGCCGCCGCTCGACGCCCGTGCCTCCGCGCGCCGGGACGAGCACCCCCGGGCCGTCCTCGGACACGAGCACCGCCGAGCACGGGACGATGACCGCGGCCCGGGACCGGTCGGCGAGGGCGAGCCACCCCACCGTGCCGGAGGACGGCGCTCCGCCGGATGGCGCCTCGAAGGTCACCCGCGAGAGCGCCTCGTCGTGCGGGACGGCGGGATCGCCGCTCCGCCGCACCGGAACGGCGACCGCGTCCGTGCCCGCCCGGAACTCGGCGCGCTCGGCGATGGCGAGGTGGGCGACCTCCTCGTCCGGGACGAGGGCCTGGATCTTCCCCTCCCGGTCGACCCAGGCCGGAACCGCGCGGCGCTCGCTCAGCACGCGGCGACGCGCCACCTCCAGCGCACCGCGCGGCAGCCGGGTCCGGGGCTCAGCGTCCACCGCGGGCTCCGGCGCCGGAGCGAGCCGGACCAGCGCCATCCCGCACACCGGGCAGTCGCCCGGCTCGCCGCGGCGCACCTCCGGGTGCATCGGGCAGGTGTAGCCCTGGTCCGTCCCCGCCGGCGGGCCCCGCAGCCCGAGCAGCGCAAGCCCCCCGGCCGAGAGCGCTCCGGCGAGGAGCGCCACCCGGGCCAGCAGGGGCCAGCGGGGGAGCGTCATGCTCGCACCCCGTGCCGCTGGCACCAGCGGACCAGCACGTACACCGCCCAGACCCGGGACCAGTAGAGCCCCGGCGCACCGGCCCGGAACGCCTCCCAGAGCCTGGCCACCGCCTCCGGCTGCAGGCCCGCGGAGCGCACCGCCTCGGGGTCACGCAGCGTGCGCTCCACGTCCGGGCTCAGGCTCTGGCGGATCCATCGGTCATAGGGCAGCACGAAGCCACGCTTGGGCCGCTCGAACAGCGCCGGGTCGAGCCCCCGGAGGCCGCTCCGCCGGAGCATCGCCTTGCGGAGCACGGGCTCGTACCGCGCGGCGTCCGGGAGGCGGAGCACCGTCTCCAGCAGGACCTGGTCCACCAGCGGCAACCGTTGCTCGATCGACGCGGCCATGCTCGCCGCGTCGTTGTCGCGGAGGAGCCGCTCGCCGAGGAACAGCCGCTGCTCCAGGACGCTGATCGCCGCCAGCCCGGAGCGGCCGCGCACCTCGCCCTCCAGCCGGGCGCGGAACTGCGCCGGGAGCCCGTCCACCAGCGCCTCGGCCAGCTCGGGGCCGAGGAGCTGCCGCTGGAACTCGGGAAGGAAGAGCGCGTAGGCGAGCTGGTAGAGCGCGAGCAGATCGTCCCCCCGCCGCACCATCTCCGGAAGCTTCGCCCACCGGGTCTGCCGGGGGATGGCTCCGTGCTGTCCCTGGAGCGCGGCGAGCATCAGCTCCGCCACCCGGACCAGCGCCGCCCGCGGCAGGAAGGCCAGCCGCCGCGCCCAGCGCTGCAGGACCGGCAGGTCGTGGAAGCTGGTGTAGCCGCCGAACAGCTCGTCCCCTCCGGTGCCGACCAGGGCGACGGTGAACCCGGCATCCCGCACCGCCCGGGACATGAAGTAGGAGTTCAGCCCGTCGAACGTCGGCTGGTCCAGGCTGTCCAGCGCCTGCTCCATCTGGCCGAGGAAACGCTGCTCGGTGAGCATCACCTCCCGGTGCTCGGTGCCGATCGCCCGGGCGATGGCCCGTGCCGCGTGTCCCTCGTTGAACTCCTCCTCCTCGAAGGCGAGGGTGAAGGTGTGCACCGGTCCGAGGGCGGCGTGCTTGGCGAGATTGGCCACCGAGGACGAGTCGATGCCGCCGGAGAGGAAGACTCCCAGCGGCACGTCCGAGACGAGGTGCCGACGCACGCTCTCCTCGAGCACCGCCGAGAGCTCCTCCTCCGTCGCCACCGGCCCCGTCCCCGCCTCGGGGAAGGACCAGTACGGTCCCGAGCGGACGAGGTTCCCGTCGTCCCGGTACACCGCCAGCTCCCCGGGAAGCAGGGACTCGATGCCCTCCACCGCCGTGCGCGGCCCGACCACGAAGCCGTTCCAGGCCACCGAGGCGGCGGCCCACCGGTCCAGGCGCGGCGTCCCGAGGAGCCCCGAGGCGAGGAGCGCCCGGACCTCGGAGGCGAAGGCCACCGACCAGCTCCCGTTCCGGTCGGGGTTCCGGGCCACGTAGAGCGGCTTGATTCCCAGCGCGTCCCGGGCGAGCAGCAGGGTCCGGGCCTGCGGGTCCCAGCAGGCGAAGCCGAACATTCCCCGGAACGAGCGGAGCGCCTCGGGTCCCTCCAGCGCCAGGCTCCGGAGCACCACCGCGGCGTCCCCGGTGGACTGGAAGCTCTGCCCCGCGCGCACCAGGCGCTCGCGCAGCGCCTGGAAGTTGTAGACCTCACCGTTGAACACCAGGACGTGGCCCCTCACCGGGTCCACCATCGGCTGATGGCCCGCCGAGGACAGGTCGAGGATGGAGAGCCGGCGGAAGGTGAGCAACGCCCCGCGCCCGTCCGGACCGGGTGGCGATTCCCAGCTCCCCTCGTCGTCCGGCCCGCGGTGCACCATCGCCGCGCTCATCCGACCGAGCGCCACCCGGCTGCGCTCATCGATGCGACCGAGGATTCCCGCGATTCCGCACATCGGCGTCTAGCCCTGCGCCCGGAAGTGACGCCCGATGGTCTCGAGAATGCGACCCGCGGCCCGGCCATCACCGTAGGGGTTCTTCGCCTGGGCCATGGCCGCGTAGGCCGCCGGGTCGGTGAGCAGCCGGATGGCGTGCCCGGCGATCTCCCCGGCGTTCGGACCGGTGAGCACCGCCGTGCCGGCGGCCACCCCCTCCGGCCGCTCGGTCGTGTCCCGCATGACCAGCACCGGCTTGCCGAGAGAGGGCGCCTCCTCCTGGACGCCACCGGAGTCGGTGAGGACCAGCCGGCAGTGGCAGAGGAGGGCCACGAAGTTCCGGTAGCCCTGCGGGGCGATGAGCCGGACGTTGCGCAGTCCGCCGAGCAGCCGGTTCACGTGGACCTGGACGTTGGGGTTGAGGTGCACCGGGTAGACGAAGCGGTGGTCAGGGAAGCGCTCGGCGAGCGAGGCGATGGCCTGGCAGATCTGCTCGATGCCATTGCCGAAGTTCTCCCGCCGGTGGCCGGTGATGAGCACCATCGGCACGGAGGACCAGTCCTCTCCCACCAGCGCGCGGAGCTCACCGCCGATCTGCTCCCGCAGCCGCGCGTCCCTCCGCTGGGCCTCCACCTCCAGGAGGAGCGCGTCGATGACGGTGTTGCCGGTGACGGTGATGCGCTCCTCCGGGATTCCCTCGCGCAGCAGCGCCGCCCGCGCTCCCTCGGTGGGCGCGAAGTGGAGCGCCATCAGCGGGGTCGCGAGCTTGCGGTTCACTTCCTCGGGAAAGGGAGACCAGATGTTCCCGGTGCGGAGGCCAGCCTCCACGTGCCCGATGGGAATCCGGCGGTAGAAGCAGGCCAGCGCGGCCACGAGCACGGTCGTGGTGTCTCCCTGGACCAGCGCCAGGTCGGGCTGCCCCGACCCGAGCCACCCGTCGATGCCCTCCATCAGCCGCGAGGTGAGCCCGGCCAGCGTCTGGTTGGGGCGCATGACGTCCAGGTCCGCGTCCACCTGGAAGCCGAAGGTCTCGGTGACCTGCCAGAACATCTCCTTGTGCTGGCCGGTGGCGACCACCGTGCAGCGGTAGTCGTCCGAGCCGCGCAGCGCCGCCACCACCGGGGCGAGCTTGATCGCCTCGGGGCGGGTCCCCATGAAAACCACCACCTTCTTCGGGGGGCTCACGACGAGGCCGCTCCCCCGAGGCGACGCCCGAGGATCTCGCCCGACGCCACCCAGAGAAACTCGGTGTTCGTCGTGAGGTACCGCTTCCACATCTTTCTCGGCTCCATGAGCAGCCGCCAGGACCACTCCATTCCCACCTGGCGGAGCAGCGGAGGCGCGCGGCGCACGAACCCGGCCAGGACGTCGAAGCTTCCTCCCACGCCCATGATGACCGGCACGTCGAGGCGCGCGCGGTTCCGCTCGCAGAAGAGCTCCTTGAACGGTGAGGGCATCCCCACGAAGAGGAAGTCGGGACGGGCGGCGCGGATCTCCTCGACGATGGCCGGGTGATCCTCGGGCTTGAAGTAGCCATTGCGCGCTCCGGCGATCCGCAGGCCCGGGAAGCGCGCGCTGCAGCCCTCGGCGAGCGCCCGGACCACCTCCTCCCGTGCCCCGAGGAAGTACGCCGACAGACCGCGCGGGGCAGCGGCCTGGAGCAGGCGGGCCATCAGGTCGCAGCCGGTCACCCGCTCCGGCACCGGAGTGCCGGCCCCGCGCAGGGCCCAGACCACCGACATGCCGTCGGCGAGGACCAGGTCGCCCCGGCGGCAGGCATCTCCCAGCTCCGGGTCGCGCCGCATCATGCACAGCACCCCGGCGTTGGCGGTGATGACGGTGTGGGGAGCCCGTGGCGCCTCGCACCAGGCCAGGCACCGCTCGACGGCCGAGTCCATCGTCTCCGAGTCGAACCGGAGACCCATCAGCTCACCGCCCGAGCTCGTCTCAGGCATGCGCAACTCCGGCGCCGGGCCCCGGGTGACGTGCCGTCCACTCTCCGGCGCGCTCGGCCACGACCTTCCGTGTCGCCGCTCGCTTGCCGACCAGCAGCGCCAGGTGCTGGTAGCGCCGCACGAAGCGGCGAAACTCCGGATCCTCGTAGCGAGGAGCGCGCCTGGCGGCGCTGGAGAAATAGCCCCAGAGCATCGCCGCGCTGCCGGTGAGCACGGGGTGTCGTGGCAGGCGCGAGGCCGCCACCGCGAGGTAGTAGAGCGGCGAGGTTCCCATGAAGTACTGACCGAAGCCGGCGCGCACCCGGCCGGTCCAGATCCCCTTCTGGCTCGCTCCCTGCGGCCGCAGATGCACGAAGCGCAGCGGCTCGTCGTTCACGCTCTCCGCCATCCAGCCGAGCATCCGTGCCCGGTGGCAATCGATCCCGTCCCACATCACCTGCCGCACGAAGCCGCCGATCTCCTGGAAGCAGCTCACCCGGTAGAACTTCGTCATCCCCACCGACATCTCGTCACCGCACACCTCCGGGACCAGCTCCCCGCTGCGGGGGTGCACGAACCACGGCTTGCCGGAGGTGGTGCCGAGTCGCGGCTCGGTCTCCATCCGCTCCATGAGCCCCTCGAAGTAGCGAGGCGGCAGGTCGAGATCCATGTCCAGCTTGCAGAGGTAGTCGAACCGGCCGAGGTCCACCCCTTCCAGACCGGCGTAGAACGCCTCCACCACTCCCGGCCCCACGCTTCGCCGCCCGCGGTCGTCGCGGCGGATGACCCGGAGGTACGGCAGGCGTGCCGCGTACTCGGCCAGGATCGCCGGCGTCTCGTCCGTGGACCCGTCGTCCACGACGATCCACGACGCGGGGGGAACGGATTGCCGGGCGACGCTGTCGAGCGTGCGGCGGATGTACGCCGCTTCGTCGCGGCACGGCGAGACCAGAAGGTAACGGCGCCCCGCGGGCACGGGCTCACTCCCTCGAAGAGAGGCGGAACAGTATTCGCGCACGGGTCACACTGTCGACGCCTGCTCCGCAGAGGCGACGGTCCTCGCCGGTTCGCAACGTGGTCGTCACCCTCGACCCGCAGTCCGCGACGGTTTGACTCGGTGAGTCTCCGTTGACCCTGCACCACGGGCCTCGGCCCGCCGCGCTCGCCCCCGGCGCGCCCGTGTTATGAGGCGCCGCCTGTGCGGCATCCCCTGCCGATGCGCTCCCCGCGCCTGAGCATCCTCTGTCTCTCGCAGATGCCACCGAGCCCGCCGCGCTTCGGTGCCCAGGCGCGGATGCACGGGCTGTGGACGGCGCTCGCGCGCCACCATGACCTGACCAGCGTCGCGCTCGCCGACGAGGAGTTCGACCTCGACGAGTGCCGGGCGGCAATGGGCCGCTACAGCCAGGAGGTGCTGGTCGTCCCCAACCCGAGGGGACGCGGTGGTGCGGTGAAGCGCGCGCTCCAGCTCCGCTCGCTCGCCTCGCTGCGCAGCTTCGAGCGTCACCGGGTGGAGGTGCCAGCGCTGCAGCAGGGCCTGGACCGGCTGCTCCGCTCCCGCCGCTTCGACGTGGTCAACGTGGAGTTCCCGTATCTCGGACACCTCCGGGTGCGGCAGGCACCTCCGGGCGCGGCTCCGCCGGCGGTGGTGGTCGACTCGCACGAGATCGCCCACGAGCTGGTCCGTCAGCTCGGGCGGGGCGGCGGCCTCGGGCGCGCGCTCTACGCCGGGCTCGACTGGCGCAAGCTCCGGAGGGAGGAGCTCGCCGCCTATCGCTCGGCCGACGGTGTCGCGGTCTGCAGCGTCGCCGACCAGCAGCGAATCCTCCGGGCGCTTCCCCGGGCCCGGACGATGGTGGTCCCCAACGCAGCCGACGTCGAGCACTACCGTCCTCGCGCCGGCGACCCCGCGCCCGACGGCCGGACGGTGCTCTTCTTCGGGCTGCTCTCCACCCAGCCCAACATCGACGGCATCCGGTGGTTCGTCCAGGAGATCTGGCCGCGGATCACTCGCGCCCGTCCCGACGCCCGGCTGAAGATCCTCGGCAAGGGCGTGCCGCCCGAGGTCCAGGCGCTCGCCGCTCCGGGCGTCGAGGTGACCGGCTTCGTGGAAGATCTCAGACCGCACCTCGCCTCCGCGGCCGCGGTGGTGGTTCCACTCCGCCTCGGCGGAGGAACCCGGCTGAAGATCGTCGAGGCGATGGCCATGGCCCGGCCCGTCGTGTCCACCACCCTCGGCGCCGAGGGCATCGACGCCCGGCCCGGACGGGAGCTGCTCGTCGCCGACGCGCCGGAGGCGTTCGCCACCTCGGTGGTGCAGCTCCTCCAGGAACCGGCCACCGGTGCTCGCCTGGGCAGTGCCGCTCGCCTGCTGGCCGAGGAGCGCTATTCGTGGGAAGGGGCGGCCACGGCGATGGAAGGGCTGTTCCGGCAGATCTTCGACGGGAGGACGACGTGAAGGTGGTTCTCATCGGCGCGGGGCAGATCGCTCGCCAGCACCTGACCTGTCTCGAGGGCATCCCCGGGGTTGAGGTGGCCGGCATCTGTGACCTCGCGCCGTCGGTGGCGGAGTGCGCCGCCGAGCGGCACCGCGTCTCCCGGTGGTTCACCGACCACCGGGCGATGCTGGCCGAGGTCCGCCCCGCGGTGGTGCACGTCACCACCCCGCCCGGCTCGCACTTCCGCCTGGCCATGGACGCGCTCGAGGCCGGAGCCCACGTCATCCTCGAGAAGCCAGCCACCGCGACCCTCGCCGAGCTGGAGCAGCTCGCCCGCCGCGCCGAGCAGTCGAGCCGAGCGCTGGTCGAGGACTACAACTACCTCTTCAACCGGGCGCCGCAACAGATGCTCCACCGCATCGAGAGCGGCGAGCTGGGGACCGTGGTGCACGTCGAGGTCAGCCTCTGCCTCGACATCCTCGGGCCGGCAGGGTTCGCCGATCCCAACGCTCCGCATCCCGCTCTGGGGCTGAGGGGCGGCGCAATCGCCGACTTCCTCCCCCACCTCGCCTCGCTGGCGCACCTCTTCGTCGGCCGCCACCGCGCGGTCCGGACGCTGTGGACCAAGCGCAGCACCACCGTCCTGCCGAGCGACGAGTTCCGGGCGGTGGTGGACGGCGAGCGCGGCACCGCCTCGCTCTCCTTCAGCTCCGCCTCGCAGCCCGACGCCTTCTGGCTCCGGGTCTACGGCACGCGGATGCAGGCCAGCGCCAACCTCTTCGAGACCCGCGTCACCTTCGATGGCCTGCGTCCGGGGCCGAAGCCCCTCCGGCCGTTCATCAACGGATTTCTGGAGAGCCGTGACGTGGCGCTCGCCGCGGTGGGCACTCTGATGCGCAAGTTCACCGGGGGGCCGGGGAGCTACGAGGGGCTGTTCGAGCTGCTCACCCGCGTCTACCGCGCCCTCCAGACCGGCGCCGAGCTGCCCGTCACGCTCTCCCAGGTGCTGGAGGTGAACCGGATGGTCGAGGCGCTCAAGCCTCTGGAGGAGGCGCCGGCGGCCCAGCCGCTGCGGCTCGCCGGCGGGCGCGACGGGAGCCGGCCATGAAGGCCCTGGTCACCGGCGCCGCGGGGTTCCTCGGCCGCCACGTCGTCTCCGCCCTGCTGGGCCGCGGAGTCGAGGTCCGCGCGCTGGTGCGCCCCGCGACCCGGGTCGAGACGCTCGGCTGGCCCTCGTCGGTCGAGGTCGTGCGGGCGGACCTCCGCTCGGAGAAGGACCTCGACCGGGCCTTCGACGGGGTGGAGGTGCTGGTGCACCTCGCGGCGGCGGTCAGCGGCGGGGAGGACGCCCAGTTCGCCGCGACCGTCGTCGGCACGGAGCGGCTGCTGGAGGCGATGGCCCGTACCCGCTGCACGCGGGTGGTGCTGGCCAGCAGCTTCGCGGTCTACGACTGGAGCGCCATCGAGGGCACCCTGGACGAGGACTCGCCGACCGAGCCGGTTCCGGACCTGTACGAGCGCGACGGCTACTCCATCGCCAAGTCCTGGCAGGAGCGGGTGGTGCGCCGGGCGTGTGCCGTCCACGGCTGGGACCTCACCGTGCTGCGCCCGGGCTTCATCTGGGGCCGGGACCGCGCGGAGATCGCGGCACTCGGGCTCCAGATCTCCCGGCTCCACCTGGTCATCGGCCCCCTGACCCACGTGCCGATGACCCACGTGGAGAACTGCGCCGACCTCTTCGCGCTCGCGGCGGTGGACCCACGCGCCGGCGGACAGACATTCAACGTGGTGGACGGAGAGGGAGAGCGGATCTGGTCCTTCCTCGGCGAGGTCCTCCGGGGGAAGGGGCAGCGCGGCCTTCGCGTGCCGGTCCCCTACGGGCTCGCCCACCGCGCCGTGCAGCTGGCCTTCGCCACGGTGTTCCGGCGCAACCTCAAGTTGCCGCAGATCCTCATCCCCGTTCGCTTCGAGTCGCGGCTGAAGCCGCTCCGCTACACGAACAACCGGGTGCGTGACGTGCTCGGCTGGACGCCACCGCTCGACTTCCGCGAGTGCCTGCGACGGACCTTCGAGCCCGAAGGTCCCCGCGCCGCGGCCTGAGCCTGATTGCCTGGGTCCTCGGCGACCCCGTGCCGGGAACCCGTCGCTCCGGGCTATAGCCCCTGTGGCGGATCGCGCGTGGGCGCCGACTTGCGGTCGGGAGGAGCCCGAACAGGTTCTCCCCCGAGCGGCGCACGCGCTCGGTCCCGAGGTGGAGAGGCAATGCAATCAGCGCGCGCGGTGAGCCGTCTCGTCGTCCTGCTCGCTGGCTCGTCCATCGCGGCCTGCGCGTGCTTCGGAAAGGTGAGCGCGCCGACTGCGAGTGGCGGAGGCTCGCCGGGAGGCCTGCAGCTCTCGCTCTCCAACCCCGGCGTGGTCCTCGCTCCCGGCGAGACCTTCTCCTTCTCGGCGACGGTGACCGGCGCGAGTGGCGGCCAGTCCACCGGCGTCACCTGGGCGGTGCAGGAAGGCGCGGCCGGCGGAACCATCGATGCGAACGGCAAGTACACCGCCCCGAATTCCGAGGGCATCTACCACGTCGTGGCCACCAGCCAGGCCGACGCCACGGTGAGGGCGACCGCGACGGTCACCGTCACCTCCCTCTCCTCGCTCGGGCCCGACCGGCGGACGACATGGAACCCTGGGGTCTCCGGCGGCATCCCGATCCGGAGCACGGTCTGCCGGAACGTCGACGCGGCGACTTACGGCAACGGCGCCTCCGACGCGACCGCAGGCATCCAGGCAGCGATCAACGCCTGCCCCGCCGGGCAGGTGGTGCAGCTCTCCGCCGGCAGCTTCACCGTCAACGGCGGGAACTACCTGCTCCTCTCGAAAGGCATCACCCTGCGCGGCGCGGGTCCGGGACAGACCACCCTCCAGAAGACGGACGGTGCCAAGCCGGGGCAGGAGGCGACTGGAGCCAATCCCTCACCGCTGATCATCATCGGGCCGGCCCGCTACAGCAACGGCACGGAGACCCCCACCAGCCTCACCGCCGACGCGGCCAAGGGCACCTCCTCGGTCACCGTGGCCAGCGCCAGCGGGTTCAGCCCCGGGCAATTCGTCCTGCTCGACGAGCTGTCCGGAGCCGGGTGGCAGGCCGATCCCGCTGGCCGTGGACAGATCTGGGCATCGCCCGACTTCCGGGTGGTGTGGCAGCGGCACAATCCAGCGCAGGGCACCGACGATCCGTTTCCCGATGCCTTCAGCTGGTTCAGCCGCAGCGATCGCCCCACCAACGAGATCAAGCAGATCGCCAGCGTCAGCGGGAACACCGTGACCTTCACCACGCCGGTCCACATCTCGTACCGGACCTCGCACTCCGCGCAGCTCTCCACCTTCCCCGAGCCCTTCACCCAGGGCGCCGGGATAGAGGAACTGAAGGTCATCGGCGGTGACAACGGGAACATCCGCTTTCACTGGGCGGCGAACTGCTGGGCCAAGCGGATCGACAACACCGTGTGGCACGACGAGGGGTTCGCGGTGGAGCGCTCGTTCCGGGTGACCATCGGCGAGTCCTACGTGCACGATGCGGCCTGGGCCCAGCCAGGGGGGGCCGGTTACGCCATCAGCCTCTCCAATGGCACCTCGGACGTGCTGGTGGAGAACTCGATCATCGTCAAGGCCAACAAGGTGATGGTCGCGCGGTCCGCCGGCACGGCCTCGGTGTTCGGCTACAACTACGTCGACGACGGCTACATCAACACCAACACCAGCTGGATCGAGGTGGGGCTGAACGCCTCGCACATGGTGGGGTCACACCACGTGCTGTTCGAGGGGAACTATGGCTTCAACTTCGACTCGGACAAGACGCACGGCAACGCCATCTACCACACGGTGTTCCGCAACCACCTCCGCGGAGTCCGGACGGATTTCGGCGACGGCGGCCCGGGCAACGGACCGAAGCGCTGCGCCGGAGCGACCTTCTACTCCTACTGGCACAGCTTCATCGGAAACGTCCTCGGGGCTCCTGGTCAGATGAACGGATGGGTGTACGAGTCGGGGGACCTCGATACCCCGTCGCTCTACAAGTTCGGCTGGGACGACTGGGCGCCCTACCCGATCGACTCCAAGGTGGCCCTGACCGCGGTACGCCACGGCAACTACGACTATTTGAGCAACGCCGTGCGCTGGGATCCCGCCTTCGCCGAACGCACGCTGCCCAGCTCGCTGTACCTGAGCCAGAAGCCCGCATTCTTCTCGGCGGGCAAGGGCTACACCTGGCCCTGGGTGGACCCTACCGGGACCACCACTCAACTGTACGAGCTGCCGGCGAAGGTCCGGTACGACTCCGGCACGCCATTCGTGCAACCCTGAGCGGGTGATCCCCGCGTCCTCATCGGGGCGACGCGTGCCGGCGGGGCGCCGCCGCGCGCTGGTGGCGATCCCGGTCCTCCTCGCCGTCGCCGTCGGGGCGGTGGTGAGCACGACCCCTGGTCGCCGCCTCGCGCGCCGGGTGCTCGGTGCGTGGGCGGAGCGCGAGCGGGCGCAGCGGGCCGTGCCCGAAGAGCCATTCGGGATGCTGGCCGCCTCCCAGGTCGGCTACGCGCCGAGGATGGTCAAGCGCTTCAGCTCACCCCGATCGTTCGACCGGTTCCGGGTGGTCAGGGAGATCGACGGAACCATCGTTCTCGAAGGTGGACCGGACTGCGAGCAGCCGGTGTCCGACCTCGGCCCGCTCGGCCGGGTGTGGATGGGCGACTTCTCGGCGCTCACCACCCCGGGCCGTTTCCACCTGGAGGCCGCCGGGCTCCGGAGCCATCCGTTCCAGGTCGGACCAGAGGTGTTCGACGACGCGCTACGCGCCGTCGAGCGCGCCTTCTACTTCCAGCGCGCCTTCACCGCCGTCGAGGCCACTCACGCCGAGGGTCCATGGGTCCACGCGAGCGACGCCGCGCTCGCGCCTGCCGGCGTGCGCGGCGGATGGCACGACGCCGGCGACTTTTCCCTGTACAGCGCCTCGCTCAACTCAGCGCTCTTCTGGATCCTGCTCACCGCGGCTGACTTCATGCCCACCGACGACGATCGGAACATCCCCGAGTCGGGCAACGGGGTCCCGGATCTGCTCGACGAGGCGCGCTGGGGGCTGGAGTGGCTCCTCTCGATGCAGGACGGCAGCGGCGGCTTCCGGAACACCACGTGCGAGGAGCACTACGGGCGTTACGGCACGAACCTGCCCGACCGGATGCCTCCCTATCGCAACGGTGAGGTGGGGACCCTGGCCACCGCGCGGGCGGTCGGGAACCTGGCCACCGCCGCCGCGCTGTTCCGCCCTCGCGACCCCGCCTTCTCCGACCGGGCGCTGGGGGCAGCCTGGCGCGGACAGCGCTACCTCGATGGGAACCCGGCGACCACCGACGGCCCCACCTGCCCCGCTTATCGCGCGGACGGCAACGAGGGGCTGGGGCGCGAGGCGCGCACCTTCGCCGCGGCGGGGATGCTGCTCGGCACCGGCGCGGCCCGCTTCCGCGAGGACTTCGATCGCTTCTTCACGTCCGCCGACACCGACCCGAGCTACCAGAGGGTGCAGGGCTTTGCGGTACGGCTCTACCTTCGCGCTCCCGCGGGAGACCCCGGCCGGAAGGACATGCTCCGGGAGCTGCTCGCCCGACACGCCGAGCGCACCCGGGCCGAGGGCGACCACGATCCGTTTCAGCGGAGCGCGCCGACCTTCTGGGGCTCGCTGGGGGCGGGCTTCGTCCGGACGGGCTTCTCCGCCATTCCCCGTTGCCTCGCCGATCCCCGCGCGGCCGCCGCCGATTGCGCGCAGGCGCTGGCCAACGTCCATCACCTCCTGGGACGGAACCTGCTCCACTTCGCCTACCTGAGCGGGCTGCCAGGCGTCTCGCACGGACGGCGCCACGCCTTCCACCACTGGTGGGCCGCGCTGCAGGCCGAGCCCTACCTCCCTCCCGGCTTCGTGGCCGGCGGGCCGAACGCCACACCGGAGCCGGGGGATACCTCGAACCCCGCGGCACGCCCCATTCCCATCTGGGGCTACTGGGGAGACCCGGCCTTTCCCCGCACCACGCTGACGCCTTACGAGCAGCGCTACACCGACAACGACAGCTATTCCACGAACGAGGTCTCCCTCGACTGGCAGGGACCCGTGCTCTACGGCCTCCACTTCGCGCGGTGGGTCGCACGGCACCCCGAAACCGTGGTGCCGGTTGAGCCACGCACCACCGACGGTAAGCTGTCCAGGTGCGATCGGAAACCCGCATCCGAGTGACCGGGCACCTCGCCGGACTCGACGGCGTGCGGGGACTCGCGATCCTCATGGTGATGGCGGTGCACTTCGTGGGCGATGCGCCCGCGAACGGAACGCTGCAGCGGCTGGCGGTGAAGGCGTCGAGCTACGGAGTGCTCGGAGTGGACCTCTTCTTCGTTCTCTCCGGTTTCCTCATCACCGGCCTCTTGCTCGAGGCCAAGGGCCAGCCGCGCTACTTCCGGAACTTCTATGCCCGGCGCACGCTTCGCATCTTCCCCCTCTATTACGGGGTGCTCGCCGTCCTCTTCCTGGTGCTGCCGGCCCTGGTCACGCCCTCGCCGCTCCTGGAGGTGGCGCGCCGACACCAGGGATGGCTCTGGACGTACACCACGAACTTCTACATCGCCCTGACCTCGTCCTGGGCCTCGCTCACCTACGTGAGCCACTTCTGGTCGCTGGCCATCGAGGAGCACTTCTACCTGGTGTGGCCGCTGGTGGTGTTCTCCTTCTCCCGGCCGGTGCTGGAGCGAATCTGCGTGGGGGTCATCCTCGCCGGCCTCGCCCTGCGCCTCCTTCTGGTGGCAGGAGGGATGAGCGAGCTGTCGGTGTCGGTGCTCACGCCCTGCCGGATCGACACCCTGGTGGTGGGCGGGCTGCTCGCGATCCTGGTTCGTCGTGAGGGGCTGGGCGCGCGCCTCATCGACCGCGCCGGATCCCTCCTCCTCGCCCTGCTCGGGGCAGTGCTGGTCGTCTCCCTGTTCGGCGTACTGACCGGGCTCTGGCTGCCGGTGCTCCACCAGCTCCGCGGCTCGCTGTACGCGCTCCTCTTCGGCGCGCTCACCCTCGCCTCGCTGGGGGGAAGCTCCGGTCAGGGGAGGCTCGGCCGCCTGTTCCAGGGCCGCGTCCTCGGCTTCTTCGGGAAGTACAGCTACGGACTCTACGTGTACCACGGTCTCTTCACCTGGTACCTCCTGGAGGTCCAGGCCAACGAGCGGCTCGATCGCTGGTTCGGAGGCCATCACTGGCTCACCCTCGTCGCCCGCGTCGTGCTCGGAGTGGGAGTCTCCCTGGTGGTCGCGGTGCTCAGCTACGAGCTGATGGAGAAGAAGTTCCTCGGCCTGAAGCGCTACTTCGAACCCAAGCCCAAGAAGACATCTCCGGTGGCGGAGTCGGCCGGCGAGGGGCTGCTCACCACGAACCCAGCACCGCCCCCATCAGGCGTTCCCGGCCGATGAAGTCCACCAGGCGGCGTGCCTGGAGGATGGACGTGCGGCCTGCGTGCAGCAGGAGCAGCACCCCATCACAAGCGGTGATCACCCCGAGAGCGGTGGGGTTCAGGAGCGGGCTGTCGGTCGCGAGCACGTAGCGCTGGGGTGCGGACGCCGCGCGAAGCTTGGCCGGGGACAGCGCATGCGCCATGGCCGTGGCGCGGGCCTCGTTGACCTCGAGCACGTTCAGCGCGCGGAACGGCCGGTGGGCGTGGGTGGCGATCTGCTCGAGCGCCTGGATCAGCCACCAGGCCCGGTCTCCGTCCTCGGACGAGACCACCGCCAGGCTCAGCCACTCTCGAGAGGTCAGCGTGTTGTAGAGCGCTCCGACGCCCCGGGGGGCGCCTTTCCCCCCCTCCCCGACGTTGACCTCGGGCTCGGTCTTCCCCTTCTCCAGGGCGCTTGGACCTCCGGGGTGAGGGACTAGCACGGATCGTTCGCTCGACCGCTGGCGGCGCCGCGCATCTCCACCTCAGCGCTCCGAGACCTCGCCGAGGAGGGGAACTCCCAGCACCTGCTCGACCTGCCAGGGCTCGACGAGCCTGCGGGACAGGAGGTCCACGAGCAGGGGCGCGAACAGCCCGAGGACCGCCCCGGCCACGGTGCTGGCCAGAAGGACCAGCGGCACCCTCGGCTTCACCGGCCCGTTCGGCCTCTGCGGGGGACGGATCAGCACGTAGCGGCGCTTGAATGCGGCCTGGGCGTTGTCCAGCTCCAGCCGTGCGGCATCGATGCGGTCCAGGAGGGCGTTGTAGCGGGCGAGCGCGTGCCGGACCTGCGCCTTGGTGTAGGTCACGTCCGCGTCCTCGTCCTCGCGCGGGTCGACCGGCTCGAGCGCAGCGGCGCCGGAGAGCGACCGGATCCGCTTCGCCCCCAGCGGGACGTCGGCGAGAAGTCCCCGCTGCCGGAGCTCCCGCTCCAGATTTCCCAGGGCCTTCCGAAGGTCCTGCATCTCCGGCGGCTCGCGGCGCAGCGCCTCCACGTCCTGCTCGAGACGCGTCACCGCCGGGTGGCTGTCCGAGTAGATCGCGCGCTGCTCCTCGAGTTGCGTCTCCAGCTCCATCTTCCGTCGGGCCCGGACCTCCTCGAGCGCGGCGAGCTGCTGACGTCTGGTCTGCACCTCGGTGATGAGCTGCGCCCCGGCCTTGTCCACCGGCTTGTCCAGCGGGGCGCCGACCGGGATGCGAGAACGCAGCCCCATCCGGGCGGCCCGGTCACCTCGCGCCTTCGCCATGTCCGCCAGCGCCGTCTCCACCGCGTCGTGTGCCTCGGCGCTCCGGTGCTCGAGGATGGTGATCGCCTCCTCGATGCTGGAGATCTCCGCGACGCGCCGGGCCTCGAGGAAGTTCTGAAGCGCCGCGTCGACGAGATCGAAGGCCAGCTCGGGGTCCGGGAAGTGGATCCCGATGCTCACCGTGTCCGGCGTGGCGTCGACCCAGAGCCGCTTCTCCAGGAGACCCACGAATCCCTCCTCGCGGTCCTCGGTCGTGGGAGCGCGGAAGAGCTTGGCCCACAGCGCGTCCTTCAGCCGCAGGAGGGGAGCACGGCGCAGGTTCCAGCGATTCAGCAGATCCGTCTGCCGGACGAGCGAGATCAGGTTCTCGTGCCGCTGCACCGTGGCGGCGGCGATCCGGGTCGGGGCGTCCAGGTCGCGCTGTGCGGTCCTGCTGACCACCGTGGTGGTGGGCGTGCTCCGGGCGACCTGCAGCGTCGTCTGCACGTCGTAGGTCCGCGGCAGCACCGCCAGCCCGAGCGCGGTCAACGCCACCACCCCCAGCCAGACGATCAGGAAGAGCGCCGGATGTCGGCGAAGCGAGCGGAGCACCATCAGCCCGTAGCTGGCCACCGCCGCGAACTCGAACCGTTCCCTGCTATGGTCGGCTCCGGTGCTGAAGCTCCTGCTGCTCTCCATCGTCCTCTCGACGTTCATTCTCCCGACCCTCGCGGCACGGGGGTCGGATCCTCGCCGGGCGCTCCGCTCGGTGCTGGTGGCGATGTTCGCTGCAGAGCTGTGCTACGCCGTGTTCCTCCTCCTCGTCTACCCCCGGCTGCTCTGAGCGATGCGGCAGGCCCGGGTCATGGAACGCGGGGTGGCGCTGGGGGAGGGCGTGGGTCTCCGAGAACCCCGCCCCATCATCGGATGGCTCCTGCTCTCGGCTCTCGTGCTGGCGACCGTCGTCGCCGGGCTCGTCGGAAATGGGGACCTGAAGCTCGCGCTCGCCCCCTCGATCCTCGCGCTCGTGGTCTGCCTCGTGGCGGTGCTCCCGCTGCGAGTCCCGATGCTCACCCTGCTGGTCCTCGCCTGGGCGCTGGAGGTTCCCGGAGACGCGTTCGCGGAGGGGTTGGTCCACACGCCCTGGAGAATGGTCGGCGCGCTGCTCTTCGGCCGGCTCAACCAGACTCTCCCTGTCGGGCCGCTGGTGATGAGCGGCTTTGATTTCCTCGTGCTGCTGATGTTCGGCGTGCTCGCCTACAGGCACCACCAGCGATCGATGATTGACCGGAGGGGCTGGGTCGATTCGCCGGCGCCGATCCGCTCGTTCGCCTGGCTGTCAGTTCTCGCGGTGGCCTGGATGTGCGTCTGGGGGTTCCTGCACGGCGGAGCTCCGCGGTTCATGTTCTGGCAGAGCCTGCGCTGGCTTTACCTCCCCATCATCTACGCGCTGATGCGCCAGGCGCTCCGGGGGATGCCCGATGCGCTCACCGTGGGGAAGCTCCTGCTCGGAGTGGGACTGTTCCGCGCCGGAGAGGCGATCCTCTTCCGCTCCTGGTACCCCTCGGTGGAGGTGATGGGGTTCGCGACCACGCACTTCGACACGGTGCTCTTCGCGACCTGTCTGGCGATCCTCGGGGCGCTGCTCCTCGAGATGCCCTCTCCGGCCACCTTCCGTCTCGCCGTCCTGCTCTCCCCCATCTACTACTGGGCGATCCGGGCCAACAACCGTCGGCTGGCCTACGCGGACCTCGCGCTCATCGCGCTGGTCTTCTGGTTCATCACTCCCTGGCGACCGCTCAAGCGGCGGGCGGCCCGGATCCTGGCGCTCGGCGCCCTGCCCATCCTCCTCTACGTCGGAGTGGGGTGGACCTCCGAGGCGGGCCCCTTCGGGCCGGTGCAAAAGTTCCGGTCGATGCTCGATCCGAAGGCGGACACCTCCACCCTGTGGCGCGAGCTGGAGAACACCAACCTGGTCTTCACCTACCACGAGAGCCCGCTCCTGGGCCTCGGGTTCGGGCGCGCCTTCCACGAGCACATCAAGCTGCCCGACGTGACGGGGAGCTACGAGCTCGAGCCCTACGTCCCACACAACAGCGTGCTGGGGCTGTGGGCCTTCGGAGGTCTTCTGGGGTTCTCGCTCCTCTGGGCGCTCTTCCCGGTGGGCTTCTTCTTCACCGCCCGCGCCTACCGGTGGGCCTCCACGCCGATGGAACGGGTGACCGCGCTCGGCGCGGCGGCAGTGCAGATCTGCTACCTGATCCAGGGGTATGCCGATCTCGGGTTCGGCAGCTGGGGGCCCGTGTTCACCGTGGCCACCTCCTACGCCCTGGTGGGGAAGATCTGCCTCGCCAACGGCGCATGGGGACGGGCTCGGGCCGAGGACCTTCCGGCCGGCGGGCCGGAGATCGTCGCCCCGCCCCGGCCGGAAAGGGCCTGAGGCCACCGGCGAGTGACTGCCGGGGGGGGCGACGGGTCCCGCCCGGGACGGATGACTAGATTGGGCGGCCTGTGCACGCCCTCTTGCTCGTCCTGCTCGCGCAGGCGCCCGCTCCCGGAGCACCCGGCAGCACCCCAGAGCCCGCGCCCTCCCTGGTTCGCCCCGAGGACTTCAACCTCGCCGAGCCGGGCGGCCGCTCGCGCCAGAGCATCCTGCCCGGCGACTTCGCCATCGCCCCTCCGGACCCGGAGTCGCTCCGCGGGCCCTCCAAGGACGAGGGCTTCGACGTCATTCCCATCCCGGTCGCGAGCTTCAACTCCGACACCGGCTTCGGCCTCGGCCTGGTGCTCCTGGCCTACGTCTACGGGAAGGACTTCCGTCCCTACCGGCACGGCCTCACCGCGCAGTTCTTCGCCACCACGACCGGCTTCCAGGGGCACTACATCACCTGGGACGCGCCGCATTTCCTCGGGCCGGTGCGCGTGGAGGCACACCTCGAGTTCCACAAGGATCCCTACGCCCCCTACTACGGCCCGGGGAATCACACCTTCCCCGGCCAGTACCTCCAGGGACCGGACAAGTTCTTCGGCTACACCAACGCCTGGACCTGGGAGTGGCTGCGCTTCCGCATCAAGCCGTTCGGCGACCAGTCGCCGCTGACGCTCTACGCCGGCTACCAGTACCGCTACTTCTGGATCACCCCCTACGCGGGCTCGAACCTCGACATGGAGCGGCCCAACGGGGTGACCGGCGGCCGCAATGGAGGGGCGTTTGCCGGCGTGCTCTTCGACACCCGCGACGACGAGCAGAACACCCACTCGGGCTTCCTGATCCAGGTCGCCGGGCGCATGGCGCGACCGTGGACCGCGAGCCAGTTCAGCTACCAGGGCGTGACCTTCGGCACCCGCATCTTCTTCTCGCTCTGGACGCCGCGGCTCGTGCTCGCGCTGCACGGCGAGGCGGACCACCTCTGGGGGGACGTTCCCTTCTGGGAGTGGAACCAGCTCGGCGGCATCGCCAGCGTCGAGGGCCTCGGAGGCCTGGACACGGTGCGCGGCGTCCCCCGGAACCGCTATGGCGGAAACACCAAGGTGCTGGGCAACGTCGAGCTGCGCTGGGCCACGGTGGAGATTCCCTGGGGACCGGCGCCGCTGCAGATCGGCCTCTCGGGCTTCTTCGACACCGGGCGCGTCTGGCAGCCCGGCCAGCCGGACGGGAAGTTCTTCGACTCCGCGCAGTGGCACAGCGGGGCCGGCGGCGGGCTGCGGCTGATGCGGCGGGCCGCGGTCATCCGCGCCGACTTCGGCTTCGACCTCGACACCAAGCGGACCGGCATCTACGTCGCCTTCGGTCAGCTCTTCTGAGCGGCCGCGGGCCGGGCGTGCTCCGCGAAGCGGCTCCGCGGGCACCAGCGGGAGAAGGTCTGCGCCAGGGTCCGCGAGCCGGCGAGGACGATGTCCCCGGAGCGCACCGCCGAGGCCGGATCGAGCTGTCCGAGGAACACCTGGGTCAGCG
>Ga0310810_10000951_pt1 | contig 29268 bp, 25 predicted proteins | sample NCmetagenome_FD_207641 | JGI IMG/M metagenome (GOLD analysis project Ga0310810, IMG submission 207641) | Soil microbial communities from experimental microcosm in Duke University, North Carolina, United States - NC | ecosystem: Engineered > Artificial ecosystem > Soil microcosm > Unclassified ... | reverse complement strand
CCGCAGGCGCTGACCCAGGCCGCTCAACTTGATGTCGCCCCCGTCGGCCTTGGCGGTAGACCGCACCCCGACCAGCATTCCCAGACCGCCGCTATCGAGATGATTGACGTCAGCCAGGTCAACCACCACTTTGTGGTTAGTGGTCAGCACGTCTCTCAAAACGCTGCGCAAAAGATTCGCCTCATCCCCAAACATAATGCGACCGTGGCAGGCGAGAATGGTAATCCCCTGGGTCGCCCGCTTTTCGATCTTCAGGTGCACGCACCCTCCTTGCTGCTGAAATGGCGGCAAGCAGTCTGAGAAGACTATCGTAGTAGATCATCCCATTCAAGCAGGCCTGGAAGTAGCAGGCGCGGACTTGTTGCCTCGATGGTCAAGCCAGAAACTGACCAGCAGCATAGAAAACACCACAACCGGGATAGCAAGGCTGGTGTAAAGGGGCACAGCCCAGAGCTCGAGCAGAGTCTCTTCTGGCGTGAACGGCGCGAACGCGTTTAGTGCGACGGCAGAGAGGAAAGGTTCCAATACGCTGGCAGCGCAAATGATCAGCAGGATCCGATAAAGAGAGCCGGCCGTCCAGAGTGTGCGAAGTATACGGACCAGAAGAAGAATGGCAGGAAGAACAAAGATCTGGTTGTAGGGAGCGGTCATGGGAACGATGACCACGGTCGCGGACAAAACCAGCACACTGGTTCTGCGAAAGTTTTCGCCGACAGCGGCAGCATGCCGTTCGCGCCAGCAGATGGTGGCGACCAACAACACGATCAACCACGCGAGCACTCTGCCGACGGCCGGTGACAGCAGAACATCGAGCACAGAGCCGGCGCCCCCGGTGTAGCGGCGATATTGCATCACGGCGTCGGCAAAACGGACGAGCCAACCGGAAAGCAGGTAGTGTGACCCGACCAAGAGGACAGACATGGAGATCAGGAAACTCACCATGAACTTCCAACGCGCGCGTAGATCTGCAAGGCTCCAGAGTAGCAGCCAGCCGGCGAGCGGTAGAGCGAGTTGCGGTTTGATGGTTGCGAGAGCAATGAGAAGCCCGGCAATAGCCGGCATCCCAGACACCAGAGCAGCTACCGCAGCGGTGACGAGGGCAGCAACCAGCAGCGTGAGTTGCTGGAGTTTGATGCCCTGCACAACGCCGAAACTTCCAAGCGTCAGAAGCACGATGATTGTTTTTGTCCCAGCCGACGCACGCCAGTTAAGAATTCGCAGCCAGAGCAAGACGACCAGGACTGTCAGGGCGGCAAGGGCCGCAGTAAAGACTTTTTGTACGAGCGGGAATGGAAGTTTCACGATGGGTGCGAGAAGAAAAGCGACATAAACCGGATAGGCGAATCGCTCTTCATCTTTGGGGTCGTCAGTACGCCCGCGGTCCAGAACGCGGCCGTAATATCCGGCCTGAATTTCCCTGGTGATCTCGGAGCTATAAGGATCGCGACCGTGCAATAAGAGTTCACGCGATCCCAGCCAGCGAGGATAAAGGTCGGAGAGATTGCCGCGGGGAATGCCGTGCTGGGCTGCGTATTGCTTTTGATGAGGCACCAGGATCTGCTCCACGTAGAACCACATGCTGCCGGCGAACAGCAGAGAGATCAGCAATCCGAGACTGGTGAGCCTGGACAATTCGGGGCAAGCACAGCGCCGCCACATGTTACAACTTATCCCGGCTTGAGCAGGCTAAAGGCAAGAATTGCGACGTCAGCGCTGATCGGGACCGCGACTGCGATCTTCTGCACGTTTCTGCTGCAGCATTTTCATCAGGGGGCGGCGGACTTCACATGGACGCTGCGCCTCTCGGAGCATCTGCTGAGGCGAGAAAATCCATACCTCACGCCTTTGGAGCAGTATCCATTATTCGCGGGCTTCGTTGGCCTGCCATTCCTGGCCCTCAGTCCCGAATGGGCAGCCGGGGCATTCTACGGATTGTCAGCGGGAGTGCTGGCGTTCGGCTTGAGCCGGGAAAGCTGGCACCGGCTGCTGATTTTACTGGCGTATCCGTTCTGGGCGGGGATTCTGGCCGCACAGTGGGCGCCGATCCTGGCCGGGGCGGCATTCTTTCCGCTTCTTCTGCCAGTCACCTTGATGAAGCCGCAGGTGGGCTTGCCGGTAGCGGTGACGCATTTCACGCGGCGAGGAATGCTTGTGTGCGCAATCGTCATCGCTGCAAGCCTGGCGATCATGCCGCGATGGCCGTGGTGGTGGCTGCATCAGCTGGGCAATTACCAACATTTCATTCCAATGTGGGTTTGGCCAGGGCCTCTGCTGGGGCTGGCGCTGATTCGTTACCGGCAGCGTGAAGCATGGCTTCTGCTGACCGCGGCGCTGATGCCGCAGCGCTGGTTTTTCGACGCATTCACATTGTGGCTGATTCCGAAATCGCGGCGGGAAATAGTATTGACCTGCGCGCTGAGCTGGGGCGCAGGCATTTGGCGCTGGTATTACGCGCCCCACAATTTCACTGAGGTCGGGCGGGTGGCAGTTATTTTTCTGTATCTGCCTATGCTGGTTGTGGTGCTGTGGCCGTCGAATCGGAACCCTTCAGAAGCGTGAAGAAAAAAATGAGAATCGCGAAGGTGAGCAACTGGAGCTGACCGTAGCGGAGCATCAGGACCATGTAGACGGGGCTGCAGAAGAAGATCAGCAGGCAGATGATCACTGTTTTGCGGACTGTGGGACGAAAACTGCGCCCCGACACCAATTCATTCAAAGCGACGAGCATCGGTAAGTAAAGCAGGCTCAGATCATGAACAAAGGCGTGATAGCTGACGAGTTCGCAGCCCACCAGCGCGATGGCAAAGGCGAGCGGATTGTTTGGACCTGATTTTCTGCTGGCGCGCCCAGTTATCCACAGAATTGCCAGGGATGCGGCTACGATCAATGGGAGCCCGGCAGTCGCACCGATCGGCAGCAGGGTCGAGATTGTGCCGCGCAGGTTCGGAGTATTACCGTCAGAGTTGTTCCAGGCGAAGTGTGGATTGTGCTCGGCGAGCCACACATACTTCGGGTAAGCCACTAACCCAGTCCAGCCGGTGATCAGCGCGCTTGTCAGCAGCAGCCCGAGCGCGGCAGCCAGGAACATCAGCAGCAAACGCTTGCGCCAGATGAATGCCACTACGAACGGCAGAATGAGATTGTATTTAAACAGGCCAAAGGCAACGCAAACTCCGGCTAGCCGTGGTTGATTTCGGCGCAGGGCGGCGAATGCAAGCGAGTAGAGAAAGAGAAGCAGGACTGAATCCTGTCCTTTAATGAGAGAAGCAAAGATAGGAAAGAAGGAAAGGCCGGCGAGCATCCACAGGAAGAGCGGCAAATTTCGTAAATCCGGCAGTTGCGGGCGCAAGAGAAACGGCAGTGCGCTGAGCAGGAACAGATTGATTGCCAGCCAAAGCAGGTACGCGGTGGCGTAAGAAAAGCGGGCAAGCGGAACGAACAGTAAGGCTTCGAATGGCGGGTGATTGTAAGGGAGCAGCGATCCGCGAAGTTCCGTGCCACGAGGCGAGAAAGAAGCTTGAGTATTTTCCTGAAGGCGATCGTCATAGAGCCGCATCCCGTTGTGCTGACGCAGTATCTGGCCCGCGGTGTAGAAGATGGTGAAATCGGGCAGCCCCTGGGTGATCAAGTGGCGGGTGCGCCACAACAGGCAGCAGTTCAGGAACAACATGGCGGCCAGGTAGAGCGCCAGTTTCTTCTGGGTGGATTTCGACAAGGGCCGAATTATAGTGATGGTCGCATCTATGCGCGACCTGCTGACCACCTCACGAACATTCACGTTGATTCTGGGCCTGGGACTGTTTGCGATGGCCGCGCGCAACGTAAGCGATCCGGACGTTTGGTGGCACCTGAAAACCGGGCAGTTGATTGCGCAGAATCACAAACTCTTCTTTACGGATCCGTTCTCATCCACAAGAAATGGGCGACCCTGGATCAATCATGAGTGGCTGCCCGATCTGCTGATTTTCAAGATTTACCAGGTTGCGGGATTCACCGGACTGATCGGGGCGTTCGCGGTGGTGATTGCAGCCGCCTTCATGCTGCTGTACTGGCGTTCCCCGGGCAAACCGTTTGGGGCGGGAATATGCACGCTGCTGGGGGCGCTGGCAGCGCTTCCGTCATGGGGAGTGCGTCCGCAAATGCTGGCCTTCCTGCTGGCGAGTTTTTTGCTGCTGCTGTTGGAACGTTCGGAGTTGAGACCAAGACTGGTGTGGTGGACGGTTCCGCTGATCTGGCTATGGGCGAATTCGCACGGCTCGTTTCCCGTGGGGATGGTGCTGATTGCGGCATTTCTGGCGGCGGAGTCAGCGTCGGCCTGGTTGCGCGGGGCGTGGAAGACGGCCCGCGCGCGGCTTACGAGCCTCGCGACTGTGCTGGTGGCCTCGATCGCAGTGGCGCCGCTGAACCCTTACGGCTTTCGCTTGATCGCTTATCCCTTGCAGACTCTCTCGTCGGACGCAATGCAGGAGTTCATCGCCGAGTGGGCGTCACCGGACTTCCATCGTAAGGAATATATTTTTCTACTGCTGATTTTGTTGGGCCTGGTTGCTGGGTTTGCGCTGGTCTCTGCGCGCATGCGACTGCGCGAGCTGTTTTTGCTGGTTCCAGCAACCCTTGGGGCGCTAATCTCTGCCCGCCATATTTACTTCTTTGTGCTGGTGGCAGTCCCGGTGCTCGCGCGCTCAAGCACGCAGATTTTCAACCGTCTGCGATCACCGTCTGACCAGAAAGGCAAACCAGCACTTAATGCTTTACTGGTCGCCGGACTGGTTTTGTTCGCGATATTGCGGATCGAGTATGTGGTTAAGGCGCAGCACGCCGCCGAGTCGGCGCACTTTCCCGAAAAGCTGGTGCAATTTGTGAAAGCCAACCCGCTGCCTCAGCGCACTCTGAACTATTACAACTGGGGCGGATACATGATTTGGCAGTTGTATCCGGAGTATCAAGTCTTTGTAGATGGCCGGGCCGATGTTTACGGCGACGACTTTTTAGAGCGCTACGGGCATGCCTATTATCTGACCGGAGATTGGGATGAATTGCTTAAGGAATATGATGTGCCGGCGGTGGTTTTGCCGGCCGATACCCCCCTGGTCACCGGACTTAAAACCTTAAGGCATTGGCGCGTGGTTTATTGCGATGAGCAGGCAACGATCATTGCAAAGCCGGATTGAACTGAGGGCATCCGGTCCCCAACCGCAGTTCTCAGCTTCAAAGGTGAGAAATCTGTTGCACTCAGTCCAGCTCTGGATTATAGTAAAAGGCTGGGGCGTTTAAGAATCGTACTCTCCTCCTGTCGACACCCCAAGAACCCCTCCCTTCAATACCTATACTGAGGTCAGATATGGCCAGTGTTTTCACGCAGTTGTGGGCGGAAGAAGGACAGGACATCGCAGAGTACGCGGTCATGCTGGCAGTCGTGCTGGCGGTAGTTGTTGGGACCATCCGGCTGATCGGGTCAAGTGCCAACAACGTGTTCTCGGATGTAGCCAGCTCTATAAAATAGCCTGGGTTTTGGCCGATTTACCGCAAAACAATCTGCTCCCGGTGACAAAATTCCGGATAGAATGGCTCTGTCACGTCGAGCAGGGATTTCTTGAGCTGAGCCGTTCCAATTAGGTGCGCGCTCCGCTTTTCCCTTCTAAGATATTGATTCGATATTGAAGCGGGCTGGCGCTGCACGTGCGCAGTACACGCTTACCCAGGATGCCATCTTGTGTCCAGGGCAGGAAGGATAATCAGCATGCAAACATTCAGAAAATTATGGACCCAGGACGAAGCCCAGGACATTGCCGAATACGCAGTGATGCTGGCGGTAATTCTGGTGATCGTGGTAGGAACGATCCGCCTGATCGGGTCTAACGCCAATAACGTATTCTCTTCGGTCGCGAGTGCGGTGCAGTAACAAAATCGCGTCCGGGGGTAATGCCGGCAAATTCATCCTCATCGCACGCAGGTGAGGGTTGTGCATCCAGGAGAGTAAATGAATCGCACGCGGCTGCTGATGATCGGAGTGGTTGCGCTGGGCTTGGCTGCGTTCGTGGCTTTTAAGGTGTATCGAGCGTTGCTGGCAGGCAGTGGTGCGAACCAGCAGACGGCGGAAGTGCTGGTGGCGGCCAACGATATTCCGATAGGCGCGAAGATCGAAGACAAAGACGTTCGCGCCGTCCGCTTTTCTGTGGCCGAATTACCGGCAAATTGTTATCACCTCAAAACCTCGGTAGTCGGCCGGGGAGCTGTGGTTCCGATCGCGCGAGGCGAATTCTTCCTGCCCAATAAACTGGCGGGCGAGAATGCCGGTTTTGGCTTACCGTCGCTGATTCCGCCCGGAATGCGCGCAGTGTCGGTACGAGCAAACGAAGTGATCGGTGTGGCTGGATTCGTGGTGCCGGGCACGCGCGTGGATGTTCTGCTCACCGGCAATCCGAGCGGCGCGCCCGAGCAGCAGACCACGACCGTACTCGAAAACGTGGCCGTGATCGCGAGTGGTCAGCGCCTAGAGAAGACAGCCGGCGGCGAGCCCCAGACTTCGCCCGTGATCACGCTTTTAGTCTCGCCCGACGACGCGCAAAAGCTGACCCTGGCCACCACCCAGGGAAAAATTCAGCTGGCATTGCGCAATCCGCTGGATACCAAATCCTCGGAACTGGATGCCGCGAAAATGGATGCGCTGTATAAGTACAAGCCCGCCGCTGCCCCTGCTAAGACTCGGGTTGTGACCAAGCGCATAGTTGCCCAGGCGCCACCCATCAAGGGTCCGTATCAGGTTGAGGTTTACCGGGGTGAAAAAAAGGATGTAAATAATTTCGAGGACGACAAGTAGGCGCTAGAATCGGTCAATCTGCTGCATCCGCTCCTTCAACATGTGGGGTAATCAATCCATGAAGTCTTTCGCGAGAAGGGTAGGTCTCGTGCTGTTGCTGGGCTTGGCGGTAATGGCGCAGGAGGCGCCGCCTGCCCAGGCTCCGCAGTCTCCAGCGCCAGCGCCGGCAGCGGCACCAGCAGCGGCACCAGCACAGGAAGGTCCAGCCGCGAGCGCGCAAACTCCTGCCCCATCCGCGCCATCAGCTGCCCCGCTGCGAGTGATGGTGGGCAAGTCCCTTTTAATCAACACCACGGAACGACTGAAACGGGTTTCGGTCACCGATCCGGCAGTAGCCGACGCAATCGTCGTGACTCCTACACAAATTCTGGTGCACGGGCGATCGCCGGGAGAAGTTTCACTGCTGATCTGGGATGAACTGGAGCGGTCGCGCAGCTTCGATCTCCGCGTGGACGTTGACGTGACCGCAGCTGCTGAAGAAGAGCACCGGGTTTTTCCCGACGAGGAGATCAATGTCTCGCCGTCGCGATCGGCGATTGTGCTTTCGGGCCACGTATCGACCGAGGACGTCTCGAAGCGTGCAGCCATGATCGCCGAGGCGTACTCGAAAAACGTGGTGAACGTGTTGACCTTCGGTCCAGTGGGCGCGCAGGAGGTGCTGCTGGAAGTGAAGTTTGCCGAGGTGGATCGCTCCGCTATCACGCAACTCGGACTGAACATTCTGTCCACCGGGGCGACCAACACCATAGGCACAGTGACCACCGGGCAGTTCGGGGGTTTTGGCCAGCAGCGCATCAACGATGTGACCGGGCAAAGCGGGCCGTTCCAGAGCCAGCAGACACTCAGCGATGTTCTGAACCTGTTTCTGTTCCGGCCGGATATCCACCTGGGTGTGGTGGTAAAAGCGCTGGAGCAGAAAAATCTGTTGCAGATACTCGCGGAACCGAACCTGATTGCGGTAAACGGCAAGGAATCAAGCTTTCTCGCCGGCGGCGAGTTCCCTTTTCCGATCGTACAGCCGGGGCAGGGCTTTACGGCGGTGACCATCTCATTCAAGGAATTTGGAGTGAAGTTGAGGTTCACGCCGGTTATCACGCCCAACGGAAATATTCACCTGCGGGTGGTGCCTGAGGTAAGCACGCTGGATTTTGCGAACGCACTGACCATCTCCGGTTTCACGGTGCCGGCGTTGAGCACGCGCCGGGCAGAAACAGAATTTGAGATTCAGGACGGGCAGAGTTTTGTGATCGCAGGATTGATAGATAACCGGGTGACGAACCTCTACAACAAGGTCCCCGGATTAGGCGACATTCCGATACTGGGCAATTTCTTCAAGAGCAAGAGCGCACAGAAAAGCAATTCCGAGTTGATGGTGCTTTGCACGGCCCGGCGGGTGGCACCACGAACCGGAGCGGTAGAGGTGCCTAAAACTCAGCAACCGTACATGGACAAGGACAAGTTCGACAAGAAACCGTCAGGAAAGTGACAAGACTGTAAAGTCTGGAGTCTGGGAACAGCAGCATGGCAGAACTTTCAGTTGTAGTGGTATCGCAGGATAACGAGCATCGGGCCATATTGCAGGTGTTAGTGGATGGAACCAGTGTGGCGCGGGTGGTGCATACCTGTGCCAGCTATCCGGTGGTGGCAAACGATCCAGTGGTCCGGCGGATTCAGAGCGCCAGTCCTGAGGTGGTACTGGTCGACGTACCGGTCGATAATCCTGCCAACGCGGTGCGATCGATCGAGATTCTGCACCAGGAATTGCGCGATCCGGCGCCGGCGATTTTCGCCATCGGCAGCATGTCTCAGCCGCAAGTGATTGTGAGCGCGATGCGCTCCGGCGCCAAGGAGTATATAGAGCGTCCGACCACCGCAACCGATCTGTTGGAGGCTTTTGTCCGGCTCACCGCCACCCAGCGAAAGACGGGCCGGGAAGGACCTCGCGGCAAGGTTTATACCATCATCAACGCCAAGGGTGGCAGCGGGGCAACGACCACGGCCGTCAACCTGGCCCTGGCTCTGCATGCCGCGCACGGAGGCACGGCCTTGGTTGATATGGCCAGCCTGGGGCATGCCTCTCTGCACATGAATCTTAAGCCGGTGTTTTCTGTGGCCGACGCGGTCAGGAACATTCACCGGCTTGACAGTTCCCTGTTGGATAGTTTCATGACCCGCCACAACGGCGGATTGCAAGTGCTGGCGGGGCCGAACGCGCCGCTGCCGATTGAGCCTTCAACGGCTGAGTTTGCGCGGCTATTTGATCTACTTGTAAACCATTTCCGCTATGTGGTAGTCGATGCATCCTCGCGCATGGATGCGACTTCACGACTGGTGTGCAGCCTTTCAGAGGCGGTATTGCTGGTGGCGCATGCAGACGTTGCTTCATTGTGGAGCGCAGCACGCATCCAGCAGTATCTGGCAGAAACCGGAGGCCGTGAGCGCGTGCACCTGGTGCTCAACCGCTTCCGCAAGATACCGGGATTCAGCGAAGCCGATGCAGAGGCGGCCTCAGGCCTGAAGCTGATGTGGAAGATTCCCAACCACTATTTCGCAGTATCCGCAGCCATTGATCGCGGAGTTCCGGTGATGCAACAGGGCAATACTGAAATTGCCCGGTCATTCAGCGGGCTGGCGGCGAAGTTGACGGAAAATGACGTGGAAGTGAAACGGCGCACCTGGTCGCTGTTCAAGACCGTAAGTTAAGGCAGGTTTTTGGAGCATGGTAGATCTGCAAACCTTCGAGCGGACGGAGTATCAGCAGGTAAAAGCCGACCTGCATCGCAAAATCCTTGACCGGCTCGATCTCGAAAAGCTGGGACGCACACAGAACGATACTGCGCGCGACGAAGTATTGCTGCTGATTCGCAGCACCGTCAATGCCGAGGCGGTCCCCTTAAGTTTTGCCGAACGCGAGCGGCTGGCGCGGGAAATACTCGACGAAATCTTTGGGCTCGGTCCGCTCGAGCCGCTGCTGAAAGACCCGACCGTGTCCGACATCCTGGTCAACCGTTTCAACAAGGTATACGTCGAGCGCGCCGGCAAGCTGGAGCGCACCGGCCTGAGTTTCAAGGATGATGCGCACCTGATGCAGATCATCGACCGCATCGTTTCGCGAGTGGGCAGGCGAGTGGACGAATCTTCACCCATGGTGGATGCCCGGCTGGCCGACGGTTCGCGCGTAAATGCGATCATTCCGCCGCTGGCGATTGATGGGCCCTGCCTTTCGATCCGGCGTTTCGGGCGCGATCCCATCACCGCGCGGAACATGATCGAGAACAAGACCATGACCGAGCCGATGCTGGAGCTGCTCTCGTCCATGGTCAAGGGACGCCTGAACCTGCTGATCTCGGGTGGAACCGGCGCCGGCAAAACTACCTTGCTGAACGTGCTTTCAGGGTACATACCGAATTCCGAGCGCATCGTGACCATCGAAGATGCGGCCGAACTGCAACTGAAGCAGGAGCACGTGGTGCGACTGGAGACCCGTCCGCCGAACATTGAAGGCAAGGGTGCGGTGCGACAGCGCCAGCTGGTGATCAACAGCTTGCGTATGCGTCCTGACCGCATCGTGGTGGGCGAGGTGCGCGGCGAAGAAGCGTTTGACATGTTACAGGCCATGAACACCGGCCACGAAGGCTCGCTCACTACGGTACACGCCAACACCCAGCGCGACGCCCTGGCGCGCGTGGAAAGCATGTTTTCCATGGCGAACCTGAACATACCGGAGCGGGCCATGCGGCAGCAGATTGCAGCTGCCATCCACGCGGTAGTACAAATCGCCCGGCTGTCGGATGGAACGCGAAAAGTGATGACAGTTTCAGAGGTGACCGGCATGGAGGGCGATGTGATCTCCATGCAGGATATCTTTGTTTTCGAGCGCTACGGCATTGATGAGACGGGCAGGGTGAGGGGCGTATTCCGCGCTACCGGTATCCGTCCGAAGTTTGCCGACAAGCTGGCAACCGCCGGATGCCGCCTGCGCGCAAATCTGTTCGATTCGCGAATGGAGATATAGGAGGTCGTCCCGGTCCACATGGCAGGCAGCATCGCAATGGCGGTTTTTCTGGTAGTGGCAGTGCTCGGCTTCATAGTCGGGGTACTGCTCGACCAGCGGCGCGCGCGAGCTCGCGTGCTGCGCGAGCGGCTTGACACCGTGCAAAAAACCGCAGAGCCGGAGCCCAGTGAAGACCTGGCCCTGGTACGCGACCAGAACCTGAGTACGATCCCGGCGCTGGATACGTTTTTGCGCAAGTCAGAGCGCATTGCGAACCTTCAAACCTTGCTGCAGCAAGGCGATGTAGGGCTGAATGCGGGTAATATCATTTTGCTTTGCCTGGCATCGGGCGCTGTTTTCGGGTTCCTCATATTTCTGGTCCCCGGTTTTCAGCAATTCGCTCCGCTGGGAGTGATCTTCGGTTCGATTCTGCCCTATTCATATGTAAGTTATCGCAAGGGAAAACGGTTTCAGAAGTTTGAAGAGATGTTTCCGGAAGCAATCGATACCCTGGCGCGAGCGGTGCGGGCCGGGCACGCATTCACGACCGCCCTGGAGATGATCGCTAACGAGCTTTCCGAACCGGTGGCGTCGGAGTTTCGCAAACTGTTTGAAGAGCAGAAATTCGGCCTGCCGGTGCGCGATGCCTTGGTCAATTTCACGGAACGGGTTCCTCTGGTGGACGTGAAATTCTTCGTGACCGCGGTTATGTTGCAGCGCGAAACGGGCGGAAACCTGGCGGAGATCCTGGACAATCTTTCCTACGTGATACGGGAGCGTTTCAAGATTCTGCGGCAGGTCCGTGTCCATACCGCGCAAGGCCGGCTCACCATGATGCTGCTGATGGGATTGCCGCCGATCATCGTGGTGTCAATGCTGGTCATGAATCCGAGCTTTATACGCCCGCTGTTCGACGACCCCATCGGCCACATCCTGATCGTGGTAGGGCTGACGCTGCAAACGGTGGGTTATTTCGTGATTCGAAGGATCATTCAGATACAGGTATAAAAGATGGCGATTGGGCTGGCGATCATTCTGTTTCTAACCGTGGCGATGGCACTGTTCTCGCTGGGGGCGGCGGCGTATGCCCCATCTTCGGTTATCGGATCGCGACTGCGATCGCTGGGCAGTCATAAGGCACAAGCACCGGAAAAGCTGGGCTTGAGAGACCGCCTGGAGCAGGCGCTCGATCCATTAAGCAAGGCCCTGCCGCTTTCCCCCAACGAAGTATCGCGGACCCGCAAGTGGCTGATGCAGGCCGGATATCGCGACCAGCGGCATTTTACGATTTACATAGGATTAAGGGTCCTGTTCACGCTGCTGGGAGTCATGATCGCGGGCGTGGTGCAGCAGGCAGCAACGGGCAAAGCCGACTGGCTTCTTATGATTGCGGTGGGCGCATTCGGGTTCTTCATTCCTCGCTTCCTGTTGAAACGAATGATTCGGAACCGCCAACGGCGAATCACGCTCGCCCTGCCGGATGCGCTTGATCTGACGGTCATCTGCGTGGAGGTGGGCCTGGCGCTCGATCAGGCGCTGATGCGGGTGGGAGAAGATTTGACTCACGCGCATCCTGAACTGAGTGATGAGTTCCGGCTGGTAAACCTTGAATTGAAAGCGGGCAAGCCCCGGGCGGAGGCTTTGCGCAACCTGGTAGAACGCACCGGGGTCGACGATTTACGGGCGCTGGTCGGAACCCTGATCCAGACTGATCGTTTCGGAACCTCCATTGCTCAAGCTTTACGTGTGCATTCGGAGTCACTGCGGACCGAACGCCGGCAGCGGGCCGAGGAGCAGGCAGCCAAGACTACGATTAAAATGGTAATTCCTCTGGTTTTGTTCGTACTCCCCTCGATCATTTTCGTGACGCTGGGCCCGGCGGTAATCCAGCTCATCCGCACGCTAATGCCAAATGCAATTCGCAGGTGATCAGAATTAGAAAGGGCCACGAAGTTCTGATGTCGTTACCCTCCCCTACTGGCAGTGCCTTCAACCGGACAAAAGGCGCATATCTGGCCACTGAGTTGTCGGTTGCAGGTACATATTGGACGCGCTTCATGGGACTGATGGCAATCGGTGCGGGCGAGTTCGGGAGCGGCCGAGGGTTATGGATTACCCCCTCGCATGGCGTGCACACGCTGGCCATGCGTTTTCCGATCGATGTGCTTTACCTGGATAAAAATGGAGTGGTTGTCCACGCCCGAAGCCAGTTAAAGCCGTGGCGGGTAGCTGCGGTTCTCAGACAGGCTGCATCGGTACTGGAACTTCCGCCCCACACATTGCGGACAAGCCAGACTGCGATTGGCGATAGCATCGACATTTCTATAAGGAGATCTGGATCGGTTGACTGAAGCGCCCAAACTTCTGGTGGAGTGGTCGTCGCCGTGGCAGGAGTTTCGCACTGCGATCAGGCCGGCGTTCGGCAAATCTTCCGACCCGCTGGCCGGGGAAGCCCATACCGGACTGTTTCCAGTTCGCGGAATGCTGGTTTCCTGGGGACTGCAGGCCCTGCTGCTGATTGCGGTGATCGTCATTCCAGCAAAGCTTTCCAGCATGCGGCCTTACCAACCACCCGCGGTGCCGAAATACGATGTTATCTATTATTCGAAAGATGAGTTGCCGCGAACTGCAGATCTGGGTGGAGCGCAGTCAGGAGTTTCAGGCGAGGCGGGCGGCGAGGAGGCATTCCATCACACTCAAACCATAAGGGTGGCGAGAGGAAGTTCGTTACGCGACAGCGTGGTGGACGCGCCGCAACTTAAACTTCCTGTATCGAATGCGGCGGTCGCAAACCTGCTTTCGTATCAGAGAATTCCCGGTCCACCACCTTCTGAGGGACTCACCTCTTCCCTTCGCGCGCCTGCGCTGAATCGTGACGCGGTTCCGCCTCCGCCTTCATGGCAGCGCGATTCCTTTCAATCCGCTCCGGCGCTGGGCAATACTCTGGTCGCGCCCGCACCGGACGTGCGTCGCGATGCGATGCAGGTCGCGCCGGCACTGGGGATGCAGCAGGTGGTGTCGCCAAGTGTAAATGCGCCCACCCGCGACATTGCCGCACTGCGGGTTCCTGGATCTCAACCGTTGGATGTAGTTCCACCGCCGGTTTCTGCGCCCGAGCGCGACACAGGTCTGAATTCCAGATTAACTCTGCCATCCGCGTCGGTGGTCGCGCCTCCTCCGAGCGTCTCGCGGGAAGTAGCGGCCCTGGGCCCTGGATTTGGGCCGCGGCTTGTAGAGAAGCAGGTTGTGCCGCCTCCGGTGGCATTCGGCACGGCCAGCGGATCCAATCGCATGACCGGAGGACTGGGCGGAACCTCGGTGGTGCCGCCGCCGGTACAGTTGGGCATTCCGGGCGGGCAGTCTCGCGGCGGAGGAGCCGGCGCAGGCTTTTCTGGTGGACTGGAAGCCGTACCGCCGGCCCCCAATTTGGGTGATGGCACGGTGGGTCGAACCGGTCATGGCGCCCATGGAGCCGGACTTGGGGGCCAGTTTGATGCCGGATCGCTGGTTGCGCCTCCGAAGAGCGGCGGGAGTGGAAACGGGACCGGCGTAGTGGTTTCCAATAAGCCGGGAGATGCGCTTGGAGTTCCCGGAAATGGCGCAGCCGGGGCACTGGCCATGTCCCCCTCGGGCGGAAGTCAGCCGGGACTGGGAGGCTCGGGTGGGGGCACGGGCATAGGTCATGGAGCCGGGTCAGGAGCTGGATTCAGCGGACCGGGATCGGGCGCAGGCAAGGAAGGTTCGGGCAGAGGATCAGACCCGAACGCGCGAGGCGGAATTTCGCCTTATCCGGGACCGGGGGGCGCCGGAAAATCGGCCTCCGGCAAACCTTCTCTCCCGGGGGTTTCGGTAGAAGGCGGAAGTCAGAAGATTGTTAACCTGCCAAGTTTTGGTTCAGATGGCGGGGCAAGCTCTTCGCCGGAGCACTCAACGGTGGGCGAAGACAAGGGCCCCGGAATTACAGTAGTTGCCACGTCCCGGTCAGGCGGAGCATTCAATTTCTACGGAACGCTGAAGGGCGATCGCGTGTACACAACCTACTTCGAAACTGCACTGGGAACAGCGGTGATGCAATATGCCGACCCGGAGTCGAACGCGCATCCCTATGCTGAAGGCCTGAAGAGTCCGACGCCAGTGCGCGCGGATTTGCCGGAAGGATTGCCCAAATCGCGCCTGGTCATTGCTTGTACGCTGGACCGCTCTGGGCTGGTGCAAAATCCGCGCGTGCTGGAGCCAGGCTCCGCGGTTATGACCAGAAAAGTGCTTACTGCCTTGAATCATTGGAAGTTCCGGCCGGTGTTAAAAGGCGAGCAACCGGTGGAAGTGAATGCAATTCTTGGTTTTAACATCGATACCAGCGACCGGTTTTAGCAACTATTGTTTTTGAAATAACTCCGCGGTTTTGTCTCCATAAGCCAGCCTCCATCCAGGCAGCTCGCGCAGCATGTTGGCCAGCGCGGATTGGCGCGGCATCAGGACCCAGCGCACCTGCTGCTCTTCCAGTAAATTGTTCCACTCAGGAACAAGCCGGATGGTGCCCAGGTACTTCTTCATAAAATCTGAGCCATAGAGATCATGGCGATCGTCGACTACTACCTGGGCTTGGGTATGAAGGCGATAGATCAGATATCCGCCCCAATAATCCACGCTGAAGACGGGCTCCCGTATTTGCTGGGCGGAGATGAAATCGACAGCGCCGGCAGGAAACCGCTGAGGATCAAAGTTGGAATTCATAACCGGAACGGTTCCGATTCTTCCCTGGTGGGCACAAATCCAAAGGGCAAGAACGGCGGCAGCAAGCGGCCACAAACCGCCGGGGAGGCGGCGGTCAAGCGCATCAGTATGAGCCGCAACCTGTTCGAATGACGTAAACAACTTTTTTGGCTGGGAGCTCATGCGCGGGTTTCGAATAACTTCGCGAACCACCTGCGAGAGAACCGGAGCGATACTTACCACCAGCAGCAATGAGGCGACGGGAAGATTGCGCGCGGCGTACAGGCCGCTGAACGCAGCAAACAAAATCACCAGCACCATGCGAAGCGGCGGTTTCCTCCGAACCAGAGCAAGCGAGAGCATGGCAATAATCAGCAGAAAGGCGAAGCATTGCTGGGGAAGCCCGTGGAAATTGGGGGCGCGGAATTCGTCAATGTGGTTCATCAGCCAACGATTGGAGAGATATTCAAATACGTGCTGATGGAGGTGGTAACCGTACGGGTTGATCAGGCTGGCGATCAAGCAGGTGCCGAGAATGATTGCGAACTTCTTGGCCCGCTGCCGGTGTTCGCTGCCCAAGGGAGGCCGGGCAGCGTATGCAAGCAGGGCCGAAAGCAGATAAAGCCCGAGCAGGACAAATCCGAGCACGAACCCGCCATGTACATTGACCCATAAAAGCATGAGCAAGGGCAATAACCATAATGCTCGCGCAGCAGTTGGACCACAGTCAGATTCGAGCACCTGGAACCAGATCAAGACCAGCAACCAGCTGAGAATGTGAGGGCGCGCGAAAAAATGAATGCTGGAGGCAGCAATGGCGAGCGCCAGCAGAGGAAAAGCGATCAAGCGAAAGGCGCCGCGCCGGACTGACATACGAAGGGCAAGGGCAAAGGCAGCGGCTATGATGAGTGCAGCAAAGAATGTGACGCCATTCAGCCCTGCCCAGTCGTGTAATCGGGAGACGACAAGATCGAAAAGATATTCCCATGCGTACCAGGCTCGCCCGTGCATGGTGGCAGAGAACGGATCGACACGGGTGATGGAGTGCGTCCGCCACATCAGTTCACCGTTCCGGATATGCCAGCCGATTCCGGCATCGCTCAGAAGGCGGGATGAAAGCGAACTGGCTCCGAGCGCGGACAGCAGAACCACGAAAATGAGGTCGGCCGCTGAGGGCAGAAAGTAGCGAACCGATGATTGCGCGAACTGCCTACGAGGTGCCTGTGCGGAAGATAGCGGCAAGAGGTTAGCCATTAAGGCAGGAAAATCTTACCTGAAGGGCCAGCCTTTGTTTCGCCAACAACTAATGCAGCAGCAAATAGCCCATGCCGACTCGCATGTGATGCAATAGTGAATCTGAAACGCTGGCGGCGAGAGCAAGCCCCAGTACGCCATGTATCAAACCGATGGGCGCCAGGGTACGAAAGCGGCGGAACAGTTCGCAGAAGAGAATGCCGAGCGGGAGAGTTGCCAGGGTGAGAAACACATTAGGGAGGTGGGCCAGGCTGAATAGCAATCCCGCCCCTAAGGCCAGGCGGAGTCCAAAGCGCAGCCTCAAGAAGCACGAAGCTGATAAGCACTTGCCATATCAGAGCTGACTGCCTGGATAACCGCAATTTGGCGGGACGTAAGAGTTCGGTTTGAGATTCGACACTGAGTAAAGTTTTGGAGACGGAAGCCATCCAGGCGAATCCTATAAGGTATGGATGGCACGAAAAGAGCTCAGGTTGCGATTGTGGGCGCCGGATTCGGCGGCCTGCTGGCGGCGCGAACGCTGGACAAGCAGCACGTCAAGATCACGTTGATCGACCAGAATAACTTCCACACCTTTCAGCCTCTGCTCTATCAGGTAGCCACCGCCGGCCTGTCTCCCGGGGAAATTGCTGCGCCTATCCGCTGGATTTTTCGTGGTTACGAGAACGTGGAAGTGCTGATGGAAAGAGTCATTGACTTCGATCTGGCGCGGCGGGCGGTGAAGCTGGAAGACAGTGAAGTTCTGTACGATTACCTGATTGTCGCAACCGGCTCCAGCCACGCTTACTTCGGCCATGACGACTGGGAACCGTATGCTCCGGGCTTGAAAACCATTGAGGACGCACTGGAGATCCGGCGGCGCGTGCTGTTGGCTTTTGAATTCTGGGAACGGCAAGCCGCGACCGGGCAGGGCGACGTTCCTCTCAACTTTATCGTGGTGGGGGGCGGTCCGACCGGAGTAGAGCTGGCCGGCACTCTGACCGAGATCGCGCGGCACGTGCTGGCAAACGAATTTCGCTCGGTCGATCCCAAAAATACCCAGGTAATCCTATTGGAGGGTGGCCCGCGAGTTTTGCCCGCGTACTCCGCGGATTTGTCGGAAAGCGCACGCAAACAGCTGGCCAAGCTGGGGGTGAAAGTTGAGACCTCTGCTATGGTGACGAAGGTGGAGGCGGGAGCGGTTTATGTTGGCGAAACGCGGATTCCTGCGGCGGTCACGCTGTGGGCGGCGGGAGTGGCAGCTTCACCACTGGGAAGGAAACTAGGCGTACCGGTGGATCGCGCCGGCCGCGTGCTGGTAAATCCCGACCTGAGTATTCCAGGCCATCCTGAGGTTTTCGTGGTGGGGGATTTGGCTGCGCTAAAAGACAAAAATGGGAAATGGTTGCCGGGTCTTGCGCCGGTAGCCATGCAGGAGGGAAAAGCCGTCGCCCAGAATATTGCACGCGATTTGCGACACCAGTCGCGCAAAGACTTCCACTACTTCGATAAAGGCACGCTTGCCACAATAGGTCGAGCAGCAGGGGTGGCGCAGTTCAGGAAGGTCCACATCTCAGGCCTTCTTGCCTGGCTGGCGTGGCTATTTGTTCATATTTTCTTTCTCATCGGATTTCGCAATCGCATCATCGTTTTGGTTCAGTGGGCTTGGTCCTACCTTACTTATGAACGCGGAGCAAGGCTGATCACGGGAGACAAGCGCCTCCCCGGGTGGAGTACAGAAAAAAAGCCGGAAGACCGGGTCTCGGTTACAGAGCGAGTGAGTTAGGACGATCTAGTCCATCGCAGCATGTGGATTCTGGCGAACCGGAACCGCTTTGGAAGCAGATCCCTCTTCCTGCAGCGGTACGGTTGCGCGCAACAAAGTGCCTGAGGTCGTAGAAATGATTTCGAAATCGCCGTTCAGTTCTTTAATCCGCTCTCGAATGCCGGCCAAACCTACTCCCGCCGCTGTGCCATTGGTTTGAAAGCGCTCGGCAAGATTTTTTGGGAGCCCACGCCCATAGTCTCTTACTTCCAAAACCGCGGCTGAGCCATCGCGCGCGAAGGTCACGTCAACGTCGATGCTCCCCGAGTGGCGGTGAACGTTCGTCAGGCCTTCCTGCAGGACGCGGAAGAGAGCCAGTTCGATGGCAGAGGGCATGCGTACCAGCTGCGGGGTCAAATCGAGGCGCACACTGATTCCGCTGCGCTTGGCAAAACCTTCGACGTACCAGCGGGCGGCCGAATCGAATCCGGCCTCATCGAGCAGCGGGGGGTGGAGCAAGTATGAGAGCGTGCGAATGTCGGAAACGGCATGCTCAATGAGCTTGCGGGTTTCGAGAAGAAAAGGAGAATTCCTGGCACCTTCCGAGCGCACCAGCAGGTCGATGTTGATCTGGGCGGCAGCAAGGTACTGTCCCATACCGTCGTGCAGCTCGCGCGCGATACGCCGCCGCTCATCATCCTGCACGGTCAACAGGCGGGCGGACAGCTTGCGCAGTTCGTTGGTCCGCTGCTCAACCAACGATTCCAGGTGCTCATGAGCGCGCCTGAGTTCGGCTTCATTTCGGTTGCGCTCTTCAAGATGATTCCGGATTTCGTACTGCCGGAAACGCGCACGGATCGCGGTCCTTACGGCGCTGATCAGAGTTGCCGGACGCACCGGCCTTTCCAGCAGAGTGATGTTTCCTAAAGGAGCGCGCGATCGCACCGCCATCTCGGTGAAAGGAGTAGAGGCTCCGCCGCCAGTAAGCACTATCAGTGGAAAATCTGACCAGGGCGGTTGCGCCGAGGCGGTCCGCCCGAGGCGCTCGATGCTGTGCTCATCCAATGCCTCTTCGGCTATGACCGCGGTACCTGCGCCGCCTTCCATGCGCCGCACGATCTCATTCGAGCTGGAGATTGTCTCCACCGCAAACCCGGATTGCTCCAGGACCTCGCGTATCAATTCGGCATCCTTGCCGATGACGGCCAGGACCAGGACCCGGTAATCGGTATTGATTCGTTGAGAACTCATCGGCTCACGGCTTCGGATCCAGGTCGAGCAGGGTGGGAATGCCGGTGAGCACTCCGTGAAAGTTGCTGATGGGCTTGCCCACGGTGATCTTGCCATCGGAAAAAGCAAGCTCGCGAATCTTGCGTTCGTGGCTGCCGCCCCGCTTTTTGATCGCGGAAATTGCCTGACGGACTTCGCCTCTGACTTCGAAATAACGGAACAGCAGAATGTTATCTGCCAGGTAACTCACGTCCACCGGAGTTGGCATAGAGCTGCCGATAGTGCCTGCCTGAGCCAGCGTAAGCAGGGTGAGAATGCCGGAGTTGTTCAGAAATCCGAGCAGCTCGTGAAGGTGAAGGGTAAGAAACTGCTCACCGGGGACAGACTGCAGATAACCGTTCAGACTATCGATCACCACGAGTTTGACGTCACGATTCTCAACGTAGAACTTCACTCTTTCTATCAATTGGCCAGGCGGCATTTCGGCCGGGTCCACGCGCTCAAGGCTGATGAGTCCCGATTCCAAAAACTTTTGAATGCCCATTCCCAGGCCTGCGGCGCGGGTGATAAGCGTATGAGGCGATTCTTCGAAGATGCAGAGAACCGATTTTTCGTTTCGGAGGGCGGCGGAGAATGCCCAGCGGAGGGCGATGGTGGTCTTGCCGGAGCCTGCTGGCCCCATCAGAAGAGTACTAGTCCCGCGATCCAGGCCACCCCCGGTAAGTGCATCCAGTTCCGGGATGCCGCTCGAAACCGTTTCATTGGGAACTTTCCCCCTGCTCTCGGCCGCCACCAGCCTGGGGAAGACCTTCACGCCTCCGGTGTGGATCAGATAATCGTGCAGGCCTTCGCGGAAGGAAGTGCCTCGCAGTTTTAATACCTGAAGCTGGCGCCGGGTATTGCCGTAATCGCGCGGCACCCGGTCAAGGCTGATGACTCCATGCACGATGCTGTGCAGCTGCAGATCGGGTTCTCGCGAGGTGCGGTCATCCAGCAGCAGGACCGTGCAGTGCTTGCCGGTCATGAAATCTTTCAGCGAAAGAATCTGCCGCCGGTATCGAAGCGGATCTTTCGCCAGCATGCGGAGTTCTGAAAGCGCGTCGATCACCAGACGGTTGGGCTGAAGGCGCCGGATTTCAGTGACAATGCGCTGCATGCGGTCATTGAGTTCCACCTCGGCAGGATGAAACACGGTGTACTGACTTTCCGGCCTCAAATCCTCTTCGGAGGGCAGCAGTTCAGAAATCTCAACCCCTTCGAGAGATAAGCCATGTGATCTGGCAGCGATTTCGAGATCTTGCCGTGACTCCGAAAGGGTCACGTACAACACTTTTTCGCCGTTCCGCTGGCCTTCGAGCACAAACTGAAGCGCGAGCGTGGTCTTTCCGGACCCCGGCTCGCCCTCTAGAAGGTAAAGATGACCTTTGGGAAGGCCACCGGACATGACGATATCAAGGCCGGCGCATCCGGAGCTGATGCGAGCTGTGCCAACAATCGGATTGGAGGTCAAGGTAGCCATTAATCCTTAAAAGATGTTTTTTTACACTCGCACGATGGCCGAATGGCCGTCTGGAAGAGAGCTTTGCGTGTCAAGGAAGACAATTCCCAGCAGTGTATGAATGCAACCAGCTATTTGTACTTGTGGATACAATGAAGTAGACGCGCGGAAGCTGGCTATAGGGATTGATAGGTAGTAGCGAGCCAGAAATCACTGTAGGACGGAGTTGTTTATGAAGCGAGCGCTGTGGCCTGCAATTTTGATGTGGTTTGGTCTGATCAGCTGCGTGTCTGTGCCGGCTTCAGCCGAGGTCTTAAAGATTGTTATTCAGGATACGATTCATCCCATCACCGAGGAATACATAGCGCGCGCCATTGACGAGGCCACGCGAAATCACGATCAGGCTTTGCTGATTGAGCTGAATACACCTGGGGGTCTGCTGGATTCGACTCGCAACATCATTGAGAAAATTCTGGCATCTCCGGTGCCGGTGATTATTTACGTAACTCCGGGCGGCAGCCGAGCCGCATCTGCCGGTTTTTTTATTCTCGAAAGCGCCGATGTCGCAGCTATGGCGCCTGGAACAAACACCGGGGCGGCGCATCCGGTGACGATTGGCGCTGGAAAGCTCGATGACGTAATGAAGCAGAAGCTCGAGAATGACACGGCGGCACTGATGCGTTCTGTCGCCTCCAAGCGTGGCCGCAACGTGGAAGTGGCAGAGAGCGCAGTGCGGGAATCGAAATCTTTCACCGAGCAGGAAGCGCTGTCAAAAAACCTTATCGATTATGTGGCTTCCAGTGAAGAAGATCTGATGAAGCAAGTTCAGAACCGGCCGGTGCGACGGTTCAACGGCAATACGGTCACGCTCAAGCTGGCAGGAGAGCCGATCCGTAACTTCGATATGACCTTGAAGCAGCACATTCTGGCGTTCATTATGAACCCAAATATCGCGTTCATCCTGCTGGCGGTGGGAGCGATGGCACTGTTCGCGGAATTCAATCATCCAGGGGCGGTGCTGCCGGGAACGGTGGGAGTAGTTTTTATATTGCTGGCAATTTTCGCTCTGAACCTGCTGCCGGTGCGGTTTGCCGCGGTGGTGCTGATACTGGCGTCGTTCGTTTTGTTTGCGCTGGACGCCAAATTCATGACTCATGGCGTGCTGGCGGTGGGCGGCATGGTCACGATGGTGATCGGGGCATTGCTGCTGGTGGATGCTCCGATCCCCGAAATGCGGGTGCACCTCGGGACTGCGCTGGCCGTGAGCCTACCCCTGGGCGGGATCACGGCGTTTGTGATGGCGCTCGCATTAAAAGCGCGTAGCAATAAAGTCGTCACCGGAGAACAGGGACTGATTGGAGAGACGGGTGTCGCACGCACTCCGCTCAACCCCGCAGGAAAGGTATTTGTTCATGGAGAGCTTTGGGACGCGATTGCATCAGCGGATGTGCCCGAGGGGGAGAAAGTCGTGGTGCGCAGTGTCGACGGATTGATGCTTCGGGTCGATCCTGTCACGGTCGGAAGCATGCTTTCCAGTAACAGGTGAGGCCGGTGTAGTGTGATCGACAATGAATCAATGAACCATGAACGCTACGCGTTGCTCGGCGCTGATGCTTATGGTATGCGATACAATCCGCCTCAGAAGACTAACGGCATGCAGCTGGCACAGAGGAGGCCGAGGTGGAATTCGGTATGAGCTTCAGCGTCATTGCTCTGATCATCGTTGGGATTTATGTGCTCAGTTCAATAAAAATCCTGGCTGAGTATGAGCGTGGAGTGATCTTCCGTTTGGGACGTCTGCTGCCGGAAGCCAAGGGGCCCGGCGTCATCGTGGTATTCGCTCCCTTTGACCGGATCGTGCGGGTTTCTTTGCGCCAGGAAGCACTGGAAGTGCCGCCCCAAGACATTATTACCCGGGACAACGTTACTCTGAAAGTAAACGCAGTCATTTTCCTGCGGGTAATCGATCCCAGAAAAGCCGTGGTCGAGGTATCGAACTATGTGTACCAGACCTCTCAGTTTGCGCAGACGACGCTGCGATCCGTGCTGGGCGAACAGGAACTGGATGAACTGCTCGCGCACCGCGACAAGATCAACGCCCGGCTGCAGAGCATCCTCGACACACACACCGCACCCTGGGGCGTGAAGGTTGTCAATGTGGAGGTTAAGCAGGTGGATATGCCGGAATCCATGCTGCGCGCCATGGCAAAGCAGGCGGAAGCAGAACGAGAGAAGCGCTCGAAGATCATCCACGCAGAAGGCGAATTCTCTGCCGCACAAAGGCTGGTGGATGCGGCCAAGCTACTAGCCACGGAACCGGTCAGCGTGCAGCTGCGTTATCTGCAGACGCTTACCGAAATCGGCGTCGAAAAGAACACGACCGTGGTGTTTCCGGTTCCGGTAGATTTCTTTTCCGGACTCCAGAAGTTTATGGGTAGAGGCGAACCCGAGGCGGCCGCCAGATAAGAAGGGATGATGCCGGTTTCAGAAGATACTGAGATAACCCTGGGCACCGGAAAGATGCTGGCCATCTTTTTTGGCTTGGTGGCACTTTGTGCAGTATTTTTTGCAATGGGATTTTCTCTGGGCAAGAGCACAGCCCGGGTTGCGGGGGGTCCGGAAGCTCCGCCGCCAGCGGTCGCCACTATTCGCCCATCGGCCAACAAACAGAGCGCCACTGCACCTGACCTCAGTTTCTATAAGAACGTGGCCCAGAAAGATGCCGAGCCCGCACCCAGTGAAAAGGCTGCCCAGCAAACACCGGACGAACCTTCTGCGACCTCGCCTGACTCGACATCGCCTCCGGTCATGAACGGGTATTACGTTCAAGTGGCTGCGGTGACGAAGCAGGAAGACGCGCAGGCGTTGGTGGAAGCACTAAAGAAAAAGCAGTATTCAGCGTTTTCGACCAGCGCAGCAAACGACAAGCTGTTTCACGTGCAGGTAGGACCATTCGCTGACATCAAAGAAGCTGAGGTCACGCGCGCCAAGCTGGTGGGGGACGGTTACAACCCTATCCTCAAAAAGTAGCCATCACTTCCCGCTGAACCGCTGCTCTTTCCAGGGATCTCCGTACATGTGGTAGCCGTTCTGCTCCCAGAATCCAGCCTGGTTGTGATCTAAAAACTCGAAACCGCGAACCCACTTCACCGATTTCCAGGCATACATGTGAGGAACGATCAAACGCACTGGGAAACCGTGTTCAGCAGAAAGTGGCTCACCATCATGATGAGTGGCAAGAAGTACTTCGTCGCGGTCGAGATCGGCGACAGGGATGTTGGCGGTGTAGCCCTGCTCGGCATGGACCAGAACATAAGCAGCGGAAGGCTTGGGCCGAACGCGGCTTAAAAGTTCTCGAAAAGCGACGCCCTGCCAATGATTGTCGAATCGGCTCCAGCGGGTCACACAATGGAAGTCGCTGGTACGCTCCACCTTAGGTAGTTCATTGAATTCGCCCCAGCTGAGCTTTACTGATGTTTCGACCAACCCGTAACACCGCAAGTCCCAGGTTTCAGGATCGAACGGCGGCACCGAGCCGTAATACAGCACCGGCCATTTCAAAGTAAGCGACTGGCCGGGTGGAAGACGGCCTTCCTGCCTGATCTTGCGTTCCAGTTCACGACGGTCTTTGCCTTCGAACAGCATGCTCGTTCAAGTATCGAAAAAGGACGGACGAGACCCGTTTATACTCTAAGGCGGATCGAGGATCCGGTTACTCTCATCACGCAGGCACATGAGTCTTTCTGAACAGGAATTGACACTCAAGTTGAACGCTATCGCAGATCCGGCTCGCCGCAAGATTTTAACAGCATTAAAAGAGCGCGGAAAAAATTCAATCGGCAAAGAAGTTGGGCTGTGTGCTTCGGATATCGAAAGCCGCATGCAACTCTCGCAGCCCACCATTTCCCATCACATGTCGGTGTTGAAAAGGGCCGGCCTGATTGAAGCCACCAAACTTGGTTTGTGGGTGTGGTATCGGAGGAACGAGGCGGCGATTCGCGCCCTCAACCGGGAGTTGAAGAATAAGATTTAAGCCGTTGATGCCGAAGCCGCTGCTGCCTTAGTCAACAATTTTCTTACGTGGCCTATCAGTTCACCGACCTCGAATGGCTTCACCAGATAAGGAATCTTCTGTTCGCTCATGAAAGTACGCAAATCCGGTTCGACCATGGTTGAAAACGTAAACAGGACATGCCGGCAGAGTCGAGGCTGGCGCTCTTCCATCCAGCGATAAATTTCAGCGGCGTTCCACTCTGCAGACATCTTCCCGTTGATAACGACTGCGTCGAACTGACCGGCCGTGATGCGGGACTTCATACCATCGATATTCAGGACGGTGGTGACCTGAGCTCCAGCCCCGGAAAGCACGTCGCGCTCGAACTCGAGCACGGCCTCTTCGTCCTCTACCAAAAGCAGGCTGCCCTGGATCGCAGATTCACGAAGAGGCAGGGGGACGGCTGACTCGGAAAGAGCAGTCTGCCCCGCAGCCGGCAGCGTAATGCAGACGGTTGCTCCGCCTTCAGGGCGGTTACGAGCGCTGATCTCTCCGCCGTGTTCCTTGATAATGCCGTAGCAGATGCTCAAGCCAAGGCCAGTTCCCTTTCCGATGCTCTTGGTCGTATAAAAAGGATCGAATATTCGGTTCGGTTCCTTGATTCCGGGCCCACTGTCGTGGATTTCGGTGATGACGATTCCTTTTTCCGCGCGAACAGAAATCTTCAAAGAGCGTTTGTTCTCGCCTTCGAGCATAGCGTCAACGGCGTTATTGATTACATTCAGAAACACCTGCTCCAGTTGGTGGGCATCTGCTATCACGGCAGGCAGGCCCGGTTCGATTTCGTGCTCCAGAGTGATGCCGCTTACTTTCAGGTCGTAGTCGCGCAGCAGCAGAGTCTCTTCGAGCACCTTGCTGATATTTACCTGATTATGTTGCGGTTTGCGCTGGCGAGCGAACGAGAGCAGGTTCTGCACTACGCGATGTGTGCGCTGGGCCTGCTTGAACAATTTGCCTACAAAATCGCTTGCCCGTTCATTCAAGCCTTCGCTCTCCAGCAGCTGCGCATAACCGAGAATGGCGGTCAGCGGATTATTAAGTTCGTGGGCTACGCCCGCGATGAGCTGGCCTACAGCGGACATTTTTTCACTTTGCAGCAGCTGTTCCTGGGTGCGTCGCAGGTCTTCATAAGCACGGCAGGTTTCTTCATAGAGTTTGACTTTTTCTATGGTGGTTGAGAGTTGACGTCCAATGGCTACCAGCAGGTTCTCGTCATTGCCGGTGTAGGCGCGGTCCGGATGACTGCTGATTCCCATGATCCCAACCGGACTGTCCTTGCCCCACAGCAGGACCCATATCCAGGACTGCTGTCCGTCGAGCTGCAGGAAATCTGAAACTGCGGAAGGCAGATGTGGCAGGTATTCCTGGGTGATGACTTCTGCGCGCGAGCGGGTGACCAGTTCGCCAAAACCATCGCTGAACGTGACTTCCGAGTTGCGGCCACGCTCATTGCTGCGTTGCCCCCAGCCGGCGCGCCGACGAAAGGTCTTTTCGTCGATGTCAGCCAGAAAAATGCATCCACTCTCGCCACCCATCAGGGAGATGAGTTGACGCAAGGTGAGGTTCAGGATTTCATCGAGATCGAAGGACTGGGTTGCGATTACAGCCATGGCGTTCAGCGCGTTCAGCTCGCGGTTACGTCGCCGGATTTCGTCCTCCGCCTTTTTTTTCTCAGTGATGTCCAACAGAAATCCCTGGTAGCGTTCGATATTTCCCTCTGGGTTGCGAGAAGCGAAGGTGCTTTCAAGAGCCCAGACCTGGCTGCCATCAGCCCGTTTCAATGCCACTTCAAAATTGCGCACATATCCGTGCTGGTCGATTTCGGCGCGAAACAAACGGCGCTGTTCGGGGATTGCGTAGAGACCTGCTTCCACATTAAGTCCCATGATTTCAGAGCGAGTGCTGTAACCAAGCATGTGCATGAAGGCGTCGTTGCAGTCGAGCAGCTTGCCTTCAGCACTGGCCACAAATACACCTTCCTGCATCTGCGAAAACAGGTTCTTGTACTTCTCTTCCACTGCCAGGTGATCGGTGGTATCGCGTACCACGTGTATGGTTCCAGTTTGAGCGCTGCCCTGCTCAGCGTAGGAGGAAGTGGAGACCAGGCAAAAGCCACCGAACACCGGATCCGATCCCTCGAAAAAACCGTTGTGACGATCGCCGCTGCAGTACGGGCATCGCTTCCATTTGCCTTCGTGTTCGCCGGGAAGGATGGCGGCGCATATCCGTCCGACTACATCGGCAGGAGCCATGCGCAGACGCTCGAGCAGCGCGCGGTTTGCCTTCATGATCCGGAATTCCGCGTCATGCACTAAAACCATGTCGTGAATGGAATCAAAGGTGTTAGCCCATTGCCGTTGGGATCGGAGTATCTGCTCGACCAGACGGAAATTTTCGAATGCCAGGCCCAGTTGATGAGCAGCGGTGGTCAGGAAATCGAGGTCATCGGGAGCGTATTGGATACGCCGGCGGCTCCCCAGTACCAGAACTCCGATCGGCCCCTTCTTTCCCACGATCGGGATCAGTACCAGGTGATCAAGCTTTTCCGCTTTGATGGCCGCGCGCATGCCATCGGTGCCGGTGCGGCGGGTAATGACTCGAGGCTTCTCCTCGCGCAATACTTCGGCAATGACCTCGTCGAGAGGGACGGCATTGCGGTCTCGCAGATATTCAGGCGAAAGGCCAATTTGCTGCGCCAACACCAGGCGCTCGCCTTCGAGAAAACGAAACCAGGCGGCGCGAGCTCCCATAAGTTGCTTCAGTTGCTCAATGGCGGTGGATATCATCGGGCTGTGCTGCTGCGCGCGCGACATGCTGGCAGTAAGCGCGTGGATAACCGCTAAACGCTGGGTTTTCAGCTTGCTATCATCGAATACCAGTAACAGCATGCTGGTTCCCAGCACGATGCCGATAATGAGGGTGTAGCCAGACGGAAGAACGCCGTTCAGGGGGTCCCATCGCAGGTGCAATGACAGCAGACAGAGTGAAAGCAGCCAGGGACCGATTTCCCATCGTGCCCAGCGGAACCATATGAGCCTGGCAGCCGCGAAGATGAGTATGAGGTGGAACGCCACCTCCAGAACTGCATTGGCCACTACGGATTCCCGCCAAAGCAGCCCCTGAAGAACTGCGTAAGGGATCAGAACTAGTGCAATCAGACAGAGGGGAACCAGCAACCTGCGAGCTTGAGTGTAGATAAATATGGCTGCCGCAAAAAGACAGGCCGCGAGCACCAGCTCGGCGTGGACCAAAGCGGCGATGCCCTCCGGCAGGGGATGAGGATGTTGAGCGGAGGTCGAGCGCGAGACCAGGTAAGCCAGCCAGCCAACGATCCAGACCAGCAAATAGCGCTCACGGAAGGTCCTGAAAACCAGCAGGGTGGCCGCCAAAACGACCAGCGCAGCCAGCTCCGAGGCGGCCATAGCCGGAATGCTTCCGGATCCGAAACTCCCTGGGAACGCCGATGGTACGAGGAGCAAGAATCCCCCTGCGCTTTAAATAACATGGCTCCGACACCGCAAGCTGTTCTTTCCCATGGACTTTGGTTACTTTAGGTATCTCCGGAGTGGAGTAAAATTGCAGGTACACTAAGCACAACCCTCATGGCAACCGAGCGCATCCTCGTGGTCGATGACGAGGAAACAATACGGGAAATTGTGTGTTCCATGCTGACGAGCGCCAAGTACGAGTGCCGCCAGGCAGGCTCAGGTATGGAAGCGCTGGCGCTGCTCGATTCAGGAGAAGAATTCGAGCTGATGCTTTCAGACCTGATGATGGCCAATCTTGACGGCATAGGCCTGCTGGAGCGCACAAAAGAACGCTTTCCGGATATGCCGGTGGTGATGGTCACGGCAGTGCACGATATCTCGGTTGCGCTAGCTGCTCTCCGGAATGGAGCCTACGATTACCTGCTGAAGCCGTTTGAGCGCGAACAGCTTTTGGCTACGGTGCGGCGAGCGCT
>Ga0310810_10000950_pt1 | contig 29273 bp, 34 predicted proteins | sample NCmetagenome_FD_207641 | JGI IMG/M metagenome (GOLD analysis project Ga0310810, IMG submission 207641) | Soil microbial communities from experimental microcosm in Duke University, North Carolina, United States - NC | ecosystem: Engineered > Artificial ecosystem > Soil microcosm > Unclassified ... | reverse complement strand
GACGCAGGTTCTAAAGAACGATGAGGGCGGCGAGGCGCCTCGCCGCTCTCAGTCCGCTACGTCGAGGGATCGTCAACAACGATCTGTCGGTAATGGAGGAGTGCTCCATGGCCACATACATGCTCGTCCGTCACAAGGTTCGCGACTTCGGCGCCTGGAAACCCGCCTACGATGCGCACCGGTCCAAGCGTGATCAGGCGGGGCTGATCGAAGAGCATCTCCTACGGGGCGCGTCAGATGCGAACGAGGTGGTGATCTTGTTCAGGGCGGCGGAGCTTGGTCGCGCGAAGGCGTTTGCCGAATCGGCGGATCTGCGCGACACCATGACCAAGGCAGGCGTCGTCGATCGTCCCGATATTCACTTCCTCACCAGTTAAGAAGTCATCGAGTAGTTCGGTCCGGCACCTGAAGTTTCAAAAAAAGCGATGAAGGGGAGGACACGCGATGCCACAGTACCTGTATCAGGTCGCCTACACGCCGGAGTCCCTCACCGCGCAGATCAAGAACCCGCAGGACCGGCTCGAGACGGTCGGCAAGCAACTCAACGATGCGGTCGGTGCCCGGATCCTGGCCGGCGGCTATTCGTATGGAGAGTACGACGTCTCAGTGATCGTGGACGCCCCCGACGACGTCTCGATGGCCGCGGTCGCCGTGGCGATCGCTGCAGGAGGCGCGGTCCGAGCGGCGAAGACCACACCGCTGCTCAGCGGTAGCCAGTGGGTCGCGGCACTGAAAAAGGCGCCGGCGGTCAGCGCCCAATACCGGCCGGCCCGGTGAATACGGCCGCCCCGGCGGCGGGTACGCGACTGCCGGCCGCCGGGGCTCTCTACGGTGTGTTGCGAACAGCGATCTCCTGAAGATCACGGTGCGGATGAGGGGAGGCAGAGATGCCACGCTATGAGTTCTTGTGCGAGAAGTGCAACAAGCCGTTCGAAGCGATCATGACCTTCTCAGAGCGGGAGAAGGGTGAGGTGAAATGTCCGAAGTGCCACGGCACGAAAGTCCTGCCGCAGATCAGTGCATTCGTGGCGCAAACGGGAAAGAAGAGCTGACCAGTCCGAGTACCAGAGATCTGTATGAGCTCGCCGATCGCGTCCGAAACATCGCCAAGGAGACGGCCAATGAGGACTGTTCTTCTCGTGATCTTAATATTGATTCTTCTCGGCGCACTGCCGTTGTGGCCATACAGCTCGGGGTGGGGCTACTACCCCAGCGGTGGAGTCGGCTTGCTCCTTATCATTCTGATCATCCTCGCCGCCGCAGGCAGACTGTAAAAAGGATCCGGTTTACGGCAGCTTCTTCTGAAACGTCTGCTGAACGATCTGTTTCAGACCCTCGGCCAACGAACTGCCGAGCAGCCCGCGCAGGATTGGGATGTCGCCCATCGCATGGACGGCTTGCGCATCAACCGACATTTCCAGCCAGAAGTCGACGCCCTCGAGCTTGACCCGTTGCCGATCGGCGGCCCACTCGGTCCGGCGCACGAGAGCGCTGAACTGGCCGGTCACGCGCTGGACGGCGGTCTCGAGAGTGAGATGCGCGTCCTCGAGTGTGCGGCCGTGCTGGACGCTCAGGTTGAGCAGCGGCATCGGGTCCGTTCTGCATCACATCGTATCCTGCGGAAAGATGTATCCGTTCTGACGCATTCCCGCAGACACGATGCTGCCGACGCGTTCGGACACGACGTGGCGTCGGCGCTCCGGCCTGAGAGGTAACGGGACGCCCTGCTAGAATGCGCTTCCGACGGAGGGCGCTATGGATACGACATCCGAAATCAACGGCGTCGCATTTTTCAAGGCACGGCTTCGGTTCCTGATGGAGTGCTCCCCAAAGTCGTGCTCACCGCGAGGAGCTTAGTGTGAGCTGCTCCGCCCGATACTCGGTCGGGCTGCGCATCCCGAGCGCCGAGTGCGGCGCGCGGATGTTGTAGTCGTCAAACCAGCCGCCGAGCTGGGCCAGAACGGTCTCCGCATCCCGCAGCTCGGCGCCCTCCACGTAGTCCCGCTTGAACGTCTTCACGAAGGCCTCGGCGAGGCCGTTGCTCTGCGGGCTGTACGACGGAGTGGTGATCGGCACCAAGCCCAGCTCGTGCGCATAGAGGACTGAGGCCGTGGCCGTGTACTGCGGGCCGTTGTCGGAGAGCCACTGGATCGCGTGCGGCGCCGTCGATACGGTCTCGCCGAAGCGCGCCCAGAGCGCCTTGTCCATGAGCGTACGGATGTCCCCGCCGTTTAGCGGGCGGGGTGAGGCCGTCCACGCGAAGACCTCCCGATCGTGACAATCGATCGCGAAGGCCACCGAGAGCACCTCGCCGCTCCAGCACGGAATCAAGAAGATGTCCGAGCACCAGCGTTGATTGGACGCCGGCTGCTGCACCTGGCCGAGATGCGGCCGGCCGTGCCGACGATGGACGCGCGGCGGCAGCATCAAGTCGTGCATGCGCATGAGCCGCCGAATGCGCTTGCGGTTGTAGCCGGCGCGAAAGGTTCGGTTCACCATCGCCCACACCCGCCGATAGCCGTAGGTCGCCCGGCTGTTCGTTACGGCGCGGATCTGCTGGACCACGGTCTCGTCATCGAGCCGGCGATAGAAGCCCACGGGCCGCACGCGCGTGGCGTAATACGCTGTCTGCCGCGCCATCCGCAGCGTGCGACAGATCGCCGCCACCGGATGCTGGGTCACCGTCCGGACCCTTTGCGCAACCACGGACTTAATGGGATGGTCCGCCCCGTCAGCGGTCGCGTGGGATGCTGCGGCGGCAAGACCATTCGTGAGCCAGGGAGGCGCCCATGACCATCGCCACGATCGGCATCGATCTCGGCAAGAATACGTTTCACCTCGTGGCCTTCGACGAGATCGGCGGTGTCGTAGCGCGAAAGCGATTCTCGAGAAGCCAGCTCATCCGATTCATGGTGACACTGCGACCCTGCCGCGTCGGCATGGAAGCTTGTAGTGGCGCCCATCTCCTCGGCCGCCAACTCACCGAGCAGGGGCACGACGTCCGCCTTATGCCGCCCCAATACGTCCGTCCCTTCGTGAAGAGCAACAAGAACGATTTCATCGATGCCGAGGCGATCGCTGAAGCCGTGCAGCGCCCGACTATGCGATTCGTCCCGCTCAAGACGGCTGAGCAGCTGGATCTCCAAGCGTTCCATCGCGTGCGCGAACGACTGGTGACGCGGCGCACCGCTGTCATCAACCAGATCCGTGCCTTTTTGCTTGAGAGGGGTCTTGTCCTGCGTCAGGGCCGCGCACATCTCGCGCGAGTCTTCCCAGATGTGCTGAGCGCACCTACGCACATCGTCTCGGAGCGCATGCGCATTCTGCTTGAAGACCTTCGTGCGGAATGGCGCGCGCTCGACACGGCGATCATGCAGGCGACGCGTGAGATTGAAACGCTCGCCACGCATGATCCCGCTTGCCATCGGTTGGTCGGCATTCCGGGCGTCGGCCCCGTGATCGCGACGGCACTGGTGGCAGCCATCGGCGACGGAACGGCGTTCACGAAGGGACGCGACTTCGCGGCCTGGCTGGGGCTCGTGCCCCAGCAGCACTCGACCGGCGGGAAGCCACGGCTCCTCGGCATCAGTAAGCGCGGTAACTCGTATCTTCGCCGCCTCTTCGTCCAAGGCGCGCGCTCAGTCCTGCTTCACGCCGATCCCACGCGCCACGCCTTCGGGCCCTGGCTGACGACGCTCCGGGCGCGAGTCCATCACAATGTCGCAGTCATTGCCCTCGCCAACAAACTGGCCAGGATTGCATGGGCCGTTCTTGTTCGACAACAGCCCTATCGCGCGCTCGCGCCGGCGATCCCTTAGCGACGTCGCCCACCCATATCTGCGGAGATCAACGAACTGATGGCGCAACAGTCAACTGGCGGGTCCGCAGCCTGAGTAAAAAAATGGTCCGACGCGACCGGGGAGTTTATGAGGCCGGACCCGCGCGACTGCCCATCGTGGCCCGGAGCGTCCGTCGCTCCACTGAGAGGCCGGATACATTAGCGCAGACTGTTTCCTCCATCAGGACTGACGCCGTTGCATGGCGGGGGCGGACCATACATTTTTTTACGACCTCCTGCGCGGCCTGCAGGATCTCGATCTCCATCTGCTTCTTGCCTAGCAACCGCTCGAGTTCACGAATCCGCTGGTGGGCTTCCCGCAGCGCACTCACCGGGACGACGTCTTGGTTGGTGGCGACGGCCGCGGTGGCGCCGGCTTCGAACCGCCGCTTCCACTGCCGCACCACGCTGGGCTGAATGTCCAGCTCGCGGGAAACTTCCGCCAGCGTCTTTTCGCCCTTCAGGAGCTGCTGGACGACGCCCCGCTTGAACTCCACGGTGAAGACGCGTCGGCCGTCCGACTTCCGTGGAAACTCGCCCATGAGGCCCTCCGGTCCTGCCGCAGCAGGATAGCCCCATCGGTGTCCAGTTCAATTGGGGCGCAGATCACGCCGGTGTTCGCCCATGGGGCCTCCCGCTGCATCTTACGTTCCCCGCGGTGAGCAGTCGAAACGGGGAGCACTCCACTGACGACGCCATCGGAGGTGCAGACCAGCCTGAAGAACGGCACCGTGGTCGTGCTCGACGTCCGTGACCGAGAGGAGTTCGCCGAGGAGCACATCCCCGGTGCGATCAACGTCCCGCTCAGCGAACTTGAGGCATACCTACCACGTCTGCCGAGGGACAAGACCATCGTCGTCTATTGCTGTTACACCGCGTGCCATCTCAGCCCGAGCGCCGCCCTGGTGCTGGCGGAGAACGGGTTCCGGGTGCAGGAGCTCATCGGCGGCATCGAGGAGTGGACGAGGCGAATCCGCCCGTAGACCGCCGGCTATAGCGTGGGCGATGGCGGGCACCGCAGGATGCGCCGTAACCGTTTGAGACCTTGGCTTCCAGCTCGCGATAGGGGTAGGTGACGTACTGCTCGACCGGGGATCCCTCGAAGTTGAGGCCAAGCTCACTGATCCGCTGGGAGAGCAAGAGTTCGACGTCCGCAGGTGCCGTCTCGAACCCTGGCATCGCCTCGATGCTAGCCCGGATCGCCGCGCGCGGGCCAGAGTTGCATGCGAGACTTCACCACGGCAGCGCGGAGGTGTGGTCATGCCGGTCGGGCCCGTGCTGCGGCTGGCGCTCGCGTTCCGCCTTCGTGCGCGGCACGCGCGAGGCGAGATGGGCACATGAGGGGATGGACGATTCTCATCGGCGCGTTCATTGTCGGTGTCGCCGTCGGCCTTGTCGTCGCGAACCGAGGGCCCGCTCTCATTGCGCCATACGTTCACAAAGCAACGAGCGGCTCCGGCGAGCACGTCGAAGGGCAGGTAGTCCGTAAGCAACGCGAAGGTAATCGACTCCTCGTGAAGATCAACACCGCTCAAGGACCGATGCTCGTGACCTTCACTCAGAAAGTTGCGGATCTCGACGTGCTGCTGGACCCGGGCGATACCGTGACACTCATGATCCCCGGATATGCGACGTTCGTTGAGGACCCCGTCTTTGAGCGAATCAAGGGGCCGCCTTCGGCAAAACAGTGAGTTCAAAAACATGATCTCTCGTCGAGCGATTCTGACCCGCTCTGCGTGGCGGGGAACGTCGCCACTGCGGAAATCATCGGAAGCCTCGAGTACGGTGTCGCTGTGCTCGGCACGCGCATGATCATGGTGCTTGGCCACGGGTCGTGCGGCGCGGTGAGCGCCGCGATCGCGGCCAAGGAGGTGCCGGGCCAGATCAGCAGCCTGTACCGATACCTCCGACCGGCAGTGGACCGGGCGGGCTCCGACGTCGACGCGGTCAGCCGAGCGAACGCGCTGATTCAGGCCGGCGTGCTCCGGGACTCACCGGTGATCGCCGCTGCGATCGGCCAGGGACGCCTCAAAGTCGTTGCGGCACACTACGAACTGGCGTCCGGCACGGTTACGCTGTTGGGCTAGTGGCGAGAATCGCTTGTCTATGCCGCGTTCTCATGTCGAAGTCCTGCTCGAAAAGCGCGCGCACACGGGCAGCTATCCCGGCCGCGTGCTGCGCAACGCGCGCTACCAGGCGGTGCACGCGTAAGGCCGGGACCAGCCCGATATCAGCTTCGCGCGTCGTCGCGGATCATGCGCTCCAGCACGCGCTTGACGTACGCGCGCGTCTCGCGTGGCACGCGCCGATTCTTCGTCATCACGGTTTCGCCGGCGTTGTAGGCGGCGAGCACGGTCGGCAGGTCGCGATCGAATCGGTCCATCAGCCAGGCAAGGTGCCGCACGCCGCCCTGGATGTTGTCGCGCGGATCGAACGCATCGCGCACGCCGAGTGAGGCCGCCGTCGCCGGCATCAGCTGCATCAGCCCCCGGGCGCCGCGGTGCGAGACCGCGTTGGGATTGAACTCGGATTCGACCTCGATCACGGCCATGACCAGGCGCTCGGGCACGGCATACTCGCTGGCCGCTTCCTTTATGTAGGTATCTAGCGTCGGCACGGCCGGCTGCGGCTGGCTGTTCGCGCCGCCGATCTGCGACGCTGCATAAGCGGCGATTACCGTAAGCAAAAGAACCCCGAAACCGAGCACGCGCCGAATGCCGTCCTGACGCGATTTGAGGGCTCGTCGCAAGGTATCCATGGAGGTCTTCTGGGGCAAATCCGGGGCCGCATCAGGGGCTCTGCCGAATCAGCGACTTCCGCAGCAGCGGCCAGGAACCGGCCGGCGAAGTTTTGATCTGATCTGGGCGGGCGCCGACCGGTGGCCCGAATTTCCGAGGTCTATCGCGGCGCGCGGTAAGCGCGCGCTCGGCCCAGGTGATGGCGGCGGCGTTGTCCGGCTTCAGCGCAAGATCGGCGGCCTGCACTGGGACGCGGGCGATCGCGACCACGCGGGCGCGTGCTTCACCGCCGGGCTCGAGCTGCTCGGCGACGACCGCCGAGGCTCGAGCGAGCTGTACAGGACGCAGGTCACCGTCACATCACGAGGGCGGCGACGAGCTCTTGACGTTCTTCCGATTTCCCAAGGTGCAGTGGAAGACACTGCGTACCACGAGCACGATTGAGAGGCTCCACGAAGAATTCCGCCGGCGCGTGAAGACGCAAGGCTCCCTGCCGAGCGAGGACGCGGCCGTCGTGCTGCTCTTCAGCCTCGTGGCGAGCGGGCAAATCAGGTTGCGGAGAATTGACGGCTGGCAGAAGATCGCCACCGTGCTCAGGCAGCAGACCCCGCGAGCCGCATGCTGAGGCCGCCTCCCCGCAGCTGTCGCACTGTTTCGGATTTGAGTCGAGTGGTGAAGATCCCGTTGCTACGCTGCACGGCCTCGCAAGATATCAAGGCAAGCCCTCCGGGTCGTTGCGCCATAAAGGTCCGTTTCACCAGGCATCGCGACGCTTGAGTACGGTGCAGCCTCGCCGCGCTACACTGCGCCACCCGCAGTGTTCACCGTGTTACGTGGTTCAGGATAGATATCGTTCGTCGCACCACACGAGGCACGACACGTGACCGCCACAGGCCGTCGGCGTCAAAGGGGTCCAGCGGCGATGGGGCGAGAGGGAACATGGGGGGACTGATGCCAGGGATTGCTTTCTCAACCCGGCTACCGGCTGCCTCGCACACCTGGCTGCACCGTGGACTGCGCTCGCTGAGCGCGCTTGTGCGGTTACCCAGCGCACCGTGCGTCGGCCCCTTCGTTCTTTTCCTCGCCCTTCTCGTTGCACCGCTCGCGGCAGGCGCGCAGCCGGCGGTAACCGTCTGTCGTGTTGGGTTTCTCGGGAACACCCCACCGACGAAAGATCCAGCGAGCCGGCGTGTTGTCGGAGCCTTCGTCCAAGGACTGCGTGAGAGCGGTTGGGTTGAGGGACAGAACACGATCATCGAGTGGCGATACTCAGACGGGCGGATGGAACGATTCCCCGATCTGGCAGCCGAACTGGTCCGCCTCAAGGTCGACGTCATCGTCACGGTTGCTGCACCCGCGGCGCGAGCCGCGAAGCAGGCGACTACGACCATCCCCATCGTCGCGATAGGGCTCTCCGATCCCGTCGGCCAGGGGGTCATTGCCAGCCTTGCCCAGCCGGGTGGCAACATCACCGGACTCGCCACCCTCTTTCCGGAGTTAGCCGCGAAGCGCTTGGCGCTGCTCAAGGAGACCCTTCCGAGGATCGGTCGGGTGGCGGTTCTCCAGAACGTGGCCAACCCAGGCAATGTCTTTCTTTGGAAAGAGGTGCAGGTCGCCGGACGCACGCTCGGCGTAACGCTTCACTCTGGCGAGGTTCGCGGTCCAGATGATTTTCAGCGTGCCTTCGCCGCGGTGATCACAGAGCGTCCCCAGGGGCTCCTGATTCTGGACGACCCACTGTTCTTTCAGTACCGAGCCTCGATCGTGGGCTTCGCGGCCAAGCACCGATTGCCAGCGCTGCATCCGTTTAAGGAATCTGTGGAAGCCGGGGGGCTCATGGCCTATAGCGTTAGCCTTGCCGACATGTTCCGACGTGCCGCCATCATCGTGGACAAGATTTTGAAGGGCGCTAAGCCGGCGGACCTGCCCGTGGAGCAGCCCACTACCTTCGAGTTGGTCATCAACCTGAAGACGGCAAAGCTCCTCGGGCTAACAATCCCGCCGTCGGTGCTGGCCCGTGCCGATCAGATCATCGAATGAACCAAGCGGAGGATCACGGGACAACGGCTCGGCATCGGCATACTGGGCCGTCGAACTTCCCGCTGCAGCGAACCGCGCACTCGCGATGCTCGCGCGACGGCCGCTGAGCGGTGCGTTAGATGGCAGTGAGTATCGTTGACTCACGCGTTGAACCGAGGAGGGGGTCTATGAACAAGCGGCTCACAGTTATCGTGGCCCTGCTCGCCGGCTTCGCGTTCGGCGCTGCGACAGTTGAGGGCGTCCGCGCGCAGGCCAAACCGCCTGCGTACACGATCGCGGAAATCGAGGTGACCGACCAGGCGACGTACCAAGAGTACATGAAAGGGACTTCGGTTCAGGTTCCAGTGGCCGGTGGGCGTTTCATCGTGCGGGGCGGTCGGACATTCGTCGTCAACGGAGCCCCGCCAAAGCGGATTGTCGTTATCCAGTGGGAAAACTTTGAAAAGGCTCAGGCATTCTTTGAATCCGAGGCGTATAGGCACTTCATCCCGATCCGCGACAAGTCTTCACACTTTCGCGCTTTCGTCATCGACGGCGTCGCGAATTGACCCGCTGCTTTGTGAGCCGTCTAACTCCGGAATGCAGCCGACGGCCTTCGGCCGCGGCTGACCCCGAGCGTTAGCTCTCAAAGGTGGACCGGATGCACAAATTCGCTGAGGTGGATGCACTGGAAGTGCTGGTACTTGTGGACAATCTCACCGACAGCCTGTCGTCCAATCCTGCGGACGTGCTGCCTGAGTGGTCGGTGCTGCTCACCGGAGGCAGACTCCGCGTCCTCGCAGGCTCGAATATCTGCTGCGCACATCACGGGCTTTCGCTACTGCTGACCGCGCGCGTCGGTCATCGCGCGCATACGCTGCTGTTCGACGCAGGACCGGCTGCCGCCACCTTTCAGAGGAACACAGAGATTCTTGGCGTGGACTTCGCAAGCATCGAGGCTGTCGTGTTGTCCCATGGCCATTGGGACCATGCAGGTGGCCTGCTGGCTGCTGTCCAGTCCATTGCGCGCAGTCGCGGTAGCAAGAGCTTCAACTGCTATGTGCACCCGGGAATGTTTCGCCAGCGCGCCACCAAGCGGCCCGACGGGCAGCTCTACGTGAACGAGCTTGTACCCAGCCCGGAGCGGCTATCGGAGGCCGGAGCGAATGTCGTCGTTACGAAGGAGCCGCAGAGTGTCGCAGGTGTGTTCTATGTAAGCGGCGAAATTCCACGCGTGACGAGCTACGAGGCGGGAGTGCCGAACCACCTTACACGTAGTCTGGACGGGACGTCTTGGGAACCGGATCCCCTGATCATGGACGAGCGTTTCGTCTCGGTTAACGTCAAGGGGAAGGGCCAGTTCGTATTTTCAGCGTGCTCCCATGCGGGGCTCATCAACGTCCTGACCCATGCCCGCTCGCTATTCGCCTCGGTGCCGCTTTACGGGGTGATGGGTGGCCTGCATCTTTCGGGCATTAACGAGCGAGTCATTCCGCAGACGGTGGCCGATCTCAAGAAGTTCGGGTTAAAGGTTTTGGCGCCGGGCCACTGCACCGGCTGGCGGGCGTTAAGCCAGATGGCGCGCGAGTTCGGCGACGAACTCGTGCCGTCTGCAGTCGGCAAGAAGTACCTCATCTCTAGGGACGCCAGGCACGAACGAATCCGAACGGAGCAGTAGGACGTATGCGGCCGGCCGCCATACGCAGCTGATCTGCGCATGAGTGAGCTCAGCGACTGGCTCGCGCAACGAGGTTTGGAGAAGTACGCGTCCGTTTTTGCGGACAACGACGTGGATCTCGACGTCCTCAACGCACTGTCCGAGGACGACCTCCGCGAGCTCGGGTTGCCGCTCGGTGCACGGAGGCGGATTCTGCAGGCGATCGCCGACGCAAAGCAGCCGATTGCCGTGCCGGCACCGGACGTTGAGGGAGGAGCCCGCACCGACGCCGAGCGACGCCAGATTACGGTGCTGTTCTGCGACGTCGTCGGATCAACCGCGCTCTCCGAGCGGGTGGATGCCGAGGATCTCCGTGCGCTCATTCTCTCGTACCAGCAGGCGTGCGCCGCTGCCGTTGCGCAGTATGACGGGCACATCGCCCAGTACCTGGGTGACGGTGTGCTCGTGTATTTCGGATATCCGCGTGCCCATGAAGACGACGCCGTGCGCACGGTGCGGGCGGCTCTCTCGATGATCGACCGGATGAAGGAAGTCAACCGCCGCCTCGTGGCCGAACATGGAGTGGCGCTCGACATCCGGGTTGGTGTCCACACTGGAATGGTTGTCGCTGGGGAGATGGGAGGGGGCGCCACGCGCGAACGCCTGGCCGTCGGAGGCACCCCCAACGTCGCCGCTCGCATCCAAGGCCTCGCCGGTCCGGGAGCGGTAGTTGTCAGCGAGGCGACTTGGCGGCTGGTCGAGGGCTTCTTCAGGGCCGAAGCTCTCGGGCTTCAGACTCTGAAGGGCGTCAGCCGGCCGATCGCGAGCTACAGGATTCTCAGTTCGACGCGTTTGCAGAGCCGGTTCGAGGCACGGCTGTCACGGCCGCTCACACCACTGGTGAGTCGTGAGGCGGAACTCGGCATTCTGGCGAAACGCTGGGAACAGGCCACCGACGCAGAAGGTCAAGTCGTAGTCGAATCGCCGAGAGCGGCGATTCAGGAGCGCCAAGCGGCACTCCTCGTGGGGCTACCGTAGAGCGTGTCGAGGATCAACGCCGGCAACTTATCTTTGATGCGTTCGTCAAAATCGTTGTTTCGCCCGCACGTGAGCGGCCCGTCCTGTTCATCATCGAGGATGTTCATTGGATCGACCCCTCAACGCAGGATTTGATCGCGAACATCGTCGACGCCGTTCGTGACCAGCGGGCCATGATCGTACTCACGGCGCGGCCCGAATACCGTGCGCCTTGGACAACGCTCGCGCACATCACGACGCTGACAGTGGGCCGCCTCAGTCGTCGCGAAACCGAAGCGCTCATTCGACAGCTTGGCGGCGACTCGCTCTCGCCTGATGTGCTTGGACGGCTGCTGCTGCGTACCGATGGCATCCCATTGTTTGTCGAAGAACTCACAAGGACCGTGATCGAAAGTAAGACCGACCTCATTGACGGAACCAGCGCCGTTCCAGAGACGCTCCAGGATGCTTTGATGGCGCGACTTGATCGACTGGCACCTGTGCGCGCGTTTGTTCAGGTCGCGGCGCTGCTCGGACGCATCTTCGATGCCGAGGTCGTTCGGGAAGTGACGGAGCTCAAAGCGAATCAATGTAATCGTGCACTGTTGGATCTGGCTGATGCGGGTCTGGTCTATCACCGCCCGAGCCAGCATGCTCAGACGCTCGAGTTCAAACACGCACTGATTCAGGAGGCTGCGCTAACGACGCTCGTTCGCGAACGGCGCCGTCTCCTGCATGCCCGGATCGCTGACGTACTGTGCCGGGTCCGCCCCGATATTGCCCGACAATAGCCGGAGGTAGTCGCGCATCACCTTCAACACGCAGGCAACGATCGCGGCGCAATGGAGTCATGGCGAGCCGCCGGTCAACTCGCCGCGGAACGATCTGCCAGTGCAGAGGCGGCCGATCACTTCAGGCATGCTGTGGGGTGCCTACAACGTCTTGGCTCTGACGCCGTTCCGGCTGAAGAGAGAGCGGCAATCCAGGTTGCCCTGGCGACGGCGCTGATGCAGGCCGACGGTTATCGCGCGAATGGGCTTGCCGCGGCGGTCGAGGCCGCTGAGGCAGCCGCCGCCGTGAGCGACTCGCTCTCTCTGCGCTGCCAAGTCGTCTTACAGATGACCGCGGTCCTGTGTGGGGCGGGGCGTCATAACAGCTACGTGAATGCGGTAGATCGACTTCTGGATGATGCATCCGATGGTCTAAGTCCGGCCATGCGCGGGAGTCTCCTGGTCGCGCGCAGCATAGGCTGCTACCACCGCGGAAGCTTCGCGGAAGCGGAGCGGGGCTTTGAAGCAGCTCGCGATCTGTTGAGCATTTCAGCGCCGTCCGACACGGAACGACTAGGCGGCGCCGACGCTGTCGTGGCGGCGGCATCGTATGCATCTCTAACAATGCAGATCCTTGGTCGCCTTGAGACAGCGCATGCGACCCAGCGCATAGCCGAGGCTCGGGCACGAAGTCTCAACGATCCGTTTTCGCTGGCCTGGGCTCTGTTCGGCCGCGCCCGTACATACTGCGCACTTGGGGAATGGGAGCCGGCCCTCGAAGACGCCGAAGAAACCGTGACGATTGCGCGGCAGTTCGGGTTTTCCGCCTTCGTGGCGAGGGGCCTCGAGTTCCGCGGCAGGGCACGTGGGGCCCTCGGGGACGCCGCCGCTGGAATTGAAGACTGTCGTGAGGCGTTGCGACTGTGGAGCAAATCTGGCGTCGTTCAAACGACGCCGAATATTGCAGCGATCCTTGCTGAGCTGTTGGTGGGCATAGGGCATGCAGACCACGCAGGCAAAGTTCTCGACGATGTCGATGCGTTGGTGGAAGGCACCGACGAGGCCGCGGCACTCGCGGAGTGCCAGAGGGTTCGCGGATTGACCGCGCTTGCAGACGGTCGATTGCCCGAGGCCGTGCGATGGCTTGAGATGGCGGTGGAGACGTCGCGTAACCAGGGAGCCCGGCTCTACGAACTACGCGCGACGACTTCCTTGGCCGAAGTGAATGACAGATACGGCGGCACACGCGACGTGCGCCACGCATTGGCCGATCTATATGGGTGGTTCACCGAAGGGCATCGAGCGCCAGACTTGCAGCGCGCGAAAACGGCGCTCGACCATATGAGCCGCGAGAACGATAACACCTAAGCGCGGAACACAAATCAGTCGCTCCATAGACGCCAGCAGTCGTTGACATGCCGACGTCAAAGGCGTTCTCTTTTCGCGTTCCGGTAAACGGCCTGCTAGCTCGTGATGCAAACGGAGGGCACGTATGACGAACGTTATCGAGACCGCCAAAGCCGCTGTGATCGCGTACAACGACAAGAACTGGGACAAGGCAAGAGCGTCGCTTGTCGAAAAGGGCATCTATGACGAGAAGGCCACGGGGCGGCGCCTTCAGGGAACGAATCAGATCATCGAAGCGTGGCAAGGTTGGGCCAAGGCCTTTCCCGATTCGAAGGCGACATTCGTTGGAGAGTACGCGACCGGCGACACCGTGGTGCTCGAGCTCGTCTGGAAGGGAGTCCACACCGGCCCGCTGCAGATGCCGACGGGGACGATTCCACCGTCGAACAAGCCCATTGAAATGCCGGCCTGCCAAGTGGTGAAGGTCGCAGGCGGCAAGATCCAAAGTGTGAACCACTACTTCGACATGGCTACTTTGCTGAGGCAAATCGGCGTTTTGAAGGGCTAGTAGGATCGCTGACCGGCGTTTCGTCACGACCAAGTAGTCGACGGCTCGCCGGGCGTCGGAGGTCTCCGGCGCCCGGCCGAATCGCGCCTAGGCCACTTGAACTGCCGCACGCTGTTCGTAGGGTTCCGTTCGAGCGCGGCTTTCACCAGGCCGGTGAGGCCCGCCCCGTCAGTAAGTGCCGACCATCGCTCTGGTCATGCGAGTGGGGTGCGGCGCCGCGTGGCTGCTATTCGACCCGGTAGAACTCCTTCGCAAGTTATGGAACAGCCGACCTGCGACGCCGGCCGACGCACACGCAGGCGATCCATGCCTTCCTGAAATTGCCGACGCCGGGCTGCTGTCGCGATGAAAAGCAAGCTCGGCAACGTCCGTGAATCCGTCGGCGTGGGACACAATGCGCGCCGTCCTACCGACGGTCCAGGCTGCGCTTCAAGTCGGCCTCAAGTACGAGGACACGGCCCACGCCGTTCTTTCGATCGGGGTGACCGAGCGTCAGCCGGGACTATCGACCAGGCTTCCCGCTCGCGTCAACGACGCGGGCGCGAGCCCGACGTCGTACGCGCACACCTAGTGTGACGACTCGCCGACGAACTCGGTGATTTTCACGCCATGTTCGGCGGCCAGCATCTCCGCCGCTTTCTCCCCGATCATGATCGATGCCGCATTTGTGTTGCCGCTCACCACGTTCGGCATGATGCTGGCGTCCGCCACGCGGAGTCGCTCGACGCCCATCACACGAAGCCTTGGGTCGACGACGCTTCCAATCCGGCAGGTCGTCGTGACGTGATAGACGGTCCAGGAGTAGTGGCGCGCGAGGTCTTCGAGAAGCGCATCGCTTGGGACCGCGCCCTCGATGTGCCCATGCCTTTCGGCCAGGAACGGCGGGATCAGCAAGGGACCGATCGTTCGATGGGTGGGCCAACGCGCAACGACGCCTAGGCATCGGCGAATGACCGCGAGCATGACTTTCATATCGTGAGGATCGCTGAAGTAATTCATGCGGATGACGGGGTGAACCGCTGGGTCGGCGCTCGCGAGTACGATTTCGCCTTCGCTCCGCGGCTGGACCGGATTGGCGAGCACGATAATGCTTTCCGCATCGGCGGCAAGTCGCTTGGACGGATCATCGAAGTACTGGTTTGTATCGATCCGCAGGCACTGCAACCAGATGTCTGGAGAGTAGCCGCACGCAAAGAAGCCGATCTGAGCGTCGTGCGTGTGCTCGTCACCGAGGCCGGTGGAGAACCACGCACATGCGTCGTAGAGGGACGACGATACGAGACCGTGACCGGTCGTCGCCCATTCGGCGATGCGTCGCTCGGCCTCTTGCTTCAGCGCTTGCAGCGCCGGGGGCATCTGCGCGTCGTGCGCCGGGTCGGCAGGCAACGGTCCGGCCGGGGCGCGAAGAGCGGCCGGTCCAAACGAGACGCCGATCTCCATCATGGATACACCCGCGCCCGGGGCTGGGAAGAAGAGAGCGAGATGGAGGTGGTCTTTCAGGTGCTTGCCCACATGCGGCGAATCGACGTGGCACGAAACGCCTACGGCCTCGATCTCCGCTCGCGGTCCGATCCCCGACAAGAGCAGCAGGTGCGGTGATCCGATCGCGCCGGCGCTCACCACGACTTCCCTGGTGGCGTGGATGGTGCGCATCGCTCCATTTGCAGTGCGGTACTCGACGCCCGTCGCCACCTTGTGCACGGTCGGGCCTTCGACGATCACGCGGGTCGCCTGCGCGTCGGTGATGATCGTGAGGTTTGGTCGCTGTTCGGTCTCGCCCTCGAGAAACGCATGATAGGTGCTCGACCGCTTGCCTTCCCGGGTCGTGGTCTGGAGTAGCGACACGACACCGCGCGGGCCTCCGCGGTCGCGTCCGTTGTAATCTCCTCGGGGAATACCAGCCGACACGGCGGCGTCCACGAACTCGCGCGCGCCCGTGAGGATCGGGGAACGCACCGAGACCCCTAGCGGACCGTGCGTGTTGTGCGCGTCTCGATCGATCGTGATTTCGTCGCTCGGCGAGAGTCCCTCGCTTTTCTTGAAGTACGGCAGCACGTCGCGGTAGCTCCATCCCACTGCGCCGGCCTTGGCCCAGGCATCGAAGTCACCCGGATGCCCACGCACGTACGCCATATAGTTCATTCCGGACGAGCCGCCGAGCATCTTGCCTCGCGGCATCATCATCCGCCCTTCCTTCAATCCACGTCCGCACTGGCCGGCATCGGCGGTGTACATCCAATCCGTCGCCGGATTTTGCTGCAGCAGTGGACAGGCAGCAGGGATCGATTCCTCGGCGGGTGGACGTCCGCCCGCTTCGAGAAGCGCGACCTGACAGTTGGGATCCTCGGAGAGCCGAGCCGCTATGACCGCTCCGGCGGATCCGGCACCGACCACGATGAAATCGAAAGTCTCTGGCATGGCCGTTCCTTTCACTGCGGATCGTTGATCGGCTCAGCGCGAAGGTAGTCCTCGATCCTTTGCAAACGTTTCAGACTTTTCACCACACTTCCCGGAACGCAAGGGCTATGGACGGAAGCGGAACAGAGCTACGCCGCCGCCGTCACGTTGTCAAGGCACTTCCTTTCGTCTTTCCGCGCGCTCGCGGTGTCGACGTGACGCTGAGTCTCGGGGTCCCGCGAGCCATCGAATTCGTCGCTGCGGCGGTGCGGCATCGATCCGAGAAAGGCAATGCGGGAAGCCAGTCAGTGGGGCCGGCTCGGCGATCGAGATGAGACGGTACGAACTAATGGGCAGGACGTAGAGCGGTTCGTTCTATTTGCCGACGTCCGAGGACGATAGCTACTCCCTACCGGAGCGGCGAAGTCGTTTCGGTCGCCTTCGCGATCGACTGTCACGACCGCAAGGTCTTTGCCTGGATTGCGTCGCCCCGCCCATTGAGCGGCGCCGACATTCGCACGCCCATGGACAAGGCGCTCTGGGCCGACCGCCACGGCGTCCGTGCTCTATGCCCACGAGTTCGGTTTGGTGGCGAGCACCACGCCGTCGTACAGCCCGCAAAGTAACGGCCTTGTCGAGGCCTTCGTGAAGACATCAAGTGGGACTACGTGGAGGGCGCCGAGCTGCGGGATGCGGAGACGGTCTTGGCCCAGCTCGGCGGCTGGTTTGGCGACTACAACACGCGCGCGCCGCATTCCGCGCTCGGGATGCGCAGCCCGGTTGACTACCGGGCGCAGCACACCGACACCGTTGGCGAGAATGATCGTAACTCAAACATAGGTTCGAATCGCGTCGGGGAATCCGAACAGCGTGTTTCTGTCGATCGAGGCCGGCAGCCGGCGCGTGTTGCGCGACACCCGCGGCTAAGTTCGCAGACGTCGCAGCGCGTGTCACGCACGCGTAAACGATCCTCCCATTTTGCTTCCAGAAGATTCCGAATCGAGGCTGAAGTATCTACCTGACCTCCGCCTGCTTACATGGCCGCTCGCTGCCATGTAAGCAGGGAGAAATCAATCTCAGACAGATACTTCAACCGTCTTTGGGCGGGCTTGACAGCACACAGCCGGTCTCGGATCATCCTACCCGCTCGTCGTCCATCGGCGCTCCGCGCGCATCGGAGGGGCAGTGATGGAGTCCAGCTATTCCTTTGACGCGAGCGAGGTTCTCAAGCGAAGTCGGCGCTTTGAGCTCGCGCGGCTTGCTGGGCGCCTGCGATGGGTACTGCTCCGCCGGGCGAGCGGCGATAGAACCGTGCCGCTTTTCGGTCGTCTCAACGCGCTGGAAGTCGCCGCTCGCCGCTTCCCACCCAATGCCGCGCGGCGGACATTCGCACCGGCGTGCGTCTGGCTACCGGTCGGACCACGAAACATCAACGGTCGCATTCGATGCCTCGCGATTCACCCCGCGAACGCGAATGTGCTCTATGCCGGCGCCGCCGACGGTGGGGTGTGGAAGACGACCGACGCAGGACAGAGCTGGACCGCAATGACCGACGACAAAGCCTCGCTCGCCATCGGCGCGCTCGCGCTCGATCCGAGCGCGCCCGATACGGTGTATGCGGGCACGGGCGAGCCGCTACGCGACGACGACGTCAGTGCCTATGGATGGGCGTATCCCGGAATCGGCGTGCTGAAGTCGACCGACGGCGGTGCGACGTGGAACGTCATGGGAGCGATCGCGAACCACTATATCTATAGAATCGCGGTCGATCCCTACAATCCGGCGAACCTACTCTGCGCCGGCTTCGCTGTCGACGGGAGCGGCGGCCTGTGCCGCTGGAACGCCCCGGCGAATCACTGGGACGTGGTGGCGCAAGGAACGTTCACCGACGTCCTGTTCGATCCCCTCAACCCCGGCGTGGCGTACGCCGGGAAGTACAGCGGCGGCGTCTGGAAGTCCATCAATAGCGGCGCGACGTGGGCGCCGGCGTCAGCCGGTATCGGCGGCACAGGGCGCGTAAGTATCACCATCTCCAGACAACAATCGAACATCCTTTACGCGCGGACGGAATCCGCCGGGCTCGTGTACCAGACGACAACCTCGGCCAACACATGGGCGGCGCTGCCCGATCCTGGCGCCGACGTCGGCCCCTCCGGCGCGCCGATGAACCAGCGCTACTGGGCGTCGTACGTCGCCGCGGATCCGTTGGATCCCGCCGGCGAGATCGTGTACGTCGGCGGCATCGACCTCGTACGTCGCGAGCGTGACGGGTCGGGGCAACTCATGTGGAACCGAATCAGCCCTACGTACAATCCACCGCCACCACAAGCCGCCTTCGCCACCCATGCCGACCACCACGACATTGCATTCGTGCCTGGCGACAGCACGAAATTCTACATCGCGACAGACGGCGGTGTGTTCTTTGGAGAGAACATGTTGCCCGGCGCCGTGCCGCCGGTGCAATGGCGGAAAGAGAGCACAGGATTGGCCGTGACGCAGTTCTATGACCTGACGTCCTCCGCCGCCACGCCGTCGATGTTCGGCGGTGGATGTCAGGACAACGGCACGCTCGTCTCCACCGGCGGCCAATCATGGCGACACGTCTACGGGGGAGATGGTAGCTACCTCGCGTTTCACCCCACCGATCCGTGGACGGTCTGGGCCGTGCGATGGGATAACGGCCCCATCATCCAGCGCAGCAAGGACGGTGGCACGACGTTCGACGCCGCACAAGGCACCGCGCCCAACAACGTGCGGGGCCTGGGAGAGAGTCCCGTCGTTCCCCTCGCTATGGATCCAGCAACGCCGGCCGTGCTCTTTGCCGGCAGCGATCGGATATGGCGAACCACCAACGGAGACGTGCCCGTCGCGGCGGCGGTCACATGGAGCGACGTGTCCGGAACCATCGGAACCGTCACCGAGATCACCATCGCATCGGCCGCCGCCGTCTATGCGGGAACGATCGATGGGCGACTCTACTTCTCCAACGACGGGGGTGCGACGTTCGCGCGCGCGGCACAGCCTAGTGGCTGGCCGACTCGGTGGTTGTCCGGCATCACCATCCGACCGGGAAGTCCGCCGACGATGTTCGTGACGTTCTACGGCTACAACGGCACGTCGACGGTATCAGACCACGTCTGGATGGGCGTGTTCGACCCAACCACGGGCGCGTGGACGACGCCCATGGCCTCGATCTCGTCGAACCTTCCGAACGCGCCCGTTGCCGCGCTGGTCGTCGATCCCACGACAGCTACGACGCTCTACGTCGCCACCGACGTCGGAGTGTTTCGATCGACCGACGACGGCACCAGTTGGATGCCTTTTAGCGAGGGACTACCGAATGCGTCGGTGATCGACCTCGCACTTCATCCAACGCGTCCGGTCCTCCGTGCCGCGACGCACGGGCGTGGCATGTTCCAACGCGTGCTCGCCGGAGCGTGCCGAGACGTCGACATCTATTTGCGCGACAACATCCTCGACACGGGCGAGATGGTGCCGTCACCCTCGGGTGATTGGGATCCCACCACCCCGAACGCGCGCGTCCGTCACTGGCAGAGCGCCGACATCAAGATCGACGCGCCGCCATACCAGCCAGTAGACTCCCTGGTGGACGGCGTCGAATTCGACAACGTGACGCATCGCCTGCTGCCGTTCGGCTATCGCATCGAGACCGTGGTCGGTCTCACGGACGAGAGCCCTCTTCGGGCGAACGTCAATCGCGTGTACGTCCAGGCGCACAATCGCGGCCCTCTGTCAGCCACGTCCGTGGATGTGCGGCTTCTGTGGACCGATGCGGCCGCCGGGCTGCCGCCGCTGCCCGCCGATTTCTGGACGGGGTTCGCGACTGATTCGTACAGCCAGGCCGTCTGGCGGCTTATCGGCAAGAAGCCCATTGCGACGCTGCGCCCCGGGAGACCGCACGTCGTGCAGTTCGATTGGACCCCACCGGCCGGCGTATCGGACCACGTGTGCCTGGTCGCGATGGTTGACAGTCCGGATGACTCGCTCTTGCCCGAGGTGGAGCTGAACGTCGACACGCTGACGCGTGCCAACAAGCGCGTTACGCAGAAGAACGTGCATCCCGTCAGCCCTGTCGCCGTAGGCGGTGCGTGGATCGCCTTGGCGTCGTTGCGGCTCAACAATGCGTTTGCTGGTCGCAGACCGTTCACGTGTCGCCTCGAGGCGTTGGCGCCGGCAGGCTGGACGCTGACCATGGTCCTCCCGCAGGTCGAGTTGCAAGGGCCGGTCGACGAATCGCTGACCGGGATGCGGCGACGGGATGTTGATCGCGCGCAGCTCGAAGGGTGGCTGGCGCAAGCGGAGAGTGCCGGCGCGGTCAGCGCCACGCTTCGCGCGCTGCGCCCGCAATTCGACCCACCGCTGATTCTCGAGGTTCAAACGCTGGCCGTCGCGGCCGAGGTGCGCGGGGTCCTCATCACCCCCGAGGTGCCGGTCTCTGCGCTCCTCGTGGCGACGCAACCTCGGCGAGCTTCTGCTGAGCCACTCCGTTTCGATGTCCTGCAGCTCGCCGACGGAGAAACGATCGGCGGGAGTACGTTCCTCGTTTCCGCCGCCCGCGACGGGGCGCGCGGCCCCGAGCGCTGATGCCAAAGCGAGTGCTCGTGCTCGAAGCCGGGACCGGCGCAAGCGAACATCTCATTCGGACGCTGCGTGAAAGTGACGAGAGCCTCGCGGTCGGGGGCGCTCACTGGGACCACTTCTTCCTCAAGAATTCCACGGCGAGGCAGCGCTGGCTCGTGCCGCCACCTGCGCATCCCACATATGCGGCGGCGCTCCATCGGCTTGCGACCCGCGAACACATCGACGCCATCCTCCCCAACGCCGATGAGAGCGTCGCGGCACTCGCAGCCCGCCGGCAACGCTTCGGCAGCCGCTTGTTCATGCCGAGCGCCGCCGTCGTGCAGTTGTGCCAAGACAAGTTCGGGCTCGCAACCTTCCTTCGCCGTCGCGGGGTCCCTGTGCCGGAGACGCGGGGCCTGAGACGCCTGGGCGGCATCGAAGCGACGTTCCGGCGGCTCGGATCACCCGTGTGGTGTCGCGTTCGCTCGGGGTGCAACTCCCGTGGCGCCGCACCCGTGCGGACCCCCGAGGACGCGCGAAGCTGGATTCGCTACTGGACGGCGATGCGCGGGCTCCGCGTCAGCGACTTCACGCTCGCCGAATATCTTCCTGGTCGGGACTTTGCCTGCCTGATGCTCTGGAAAGACGGGGCGCTCGTCCTGGCAAAGACCTGCGAGCGGCTCTCCTATTTCTTCGCGCAGAGCCAGCCGAGCGGGCGATCGTCCATGGCCTCGCTGTCGAAGACCGTGTACGAGCCACGCGTCGTGGAGACCTGTGCGCGGGCGATTCGCGCCCTTGACGCGCGCGCGTCAGGCGCCTTCAGCGTCGACCTGAAGGCAGACGAAGAGGGCGAGCCTCGGATCACCGAGATCAACGCTGGGCGGCTGATCGCTCAGGCGATCCTCCTCGACAGGGCCGGCACGTACAGCCTGACCCATATGTACGCCCGCCTTGCGCTCGGTGAGCCGGTGACGCTGCGCGACGAATACGACGCTCCTAAGGACTACTATTTCGTGCGAAATGTCGACGCCGAGCCATTGGTCTTTCACGCTAGTGAGTTCTTCGACGGGATCGACGACGCGCGCGTGCCGACCACCGTAACCGCGAATGCCCCGCCAGCAGCCCGTGCTCAGCACGACGGGCCGCGGGCGCCACGTACGCGTCGGCGATTCCAGGTTGTCGCAGCGCTCGACAGGCATGCGCTCGAAGCGCTCTTCCTCGACCTGCGACGGCTGGGTGAGGGAATGGGTCTCGATATCACCGCATTCAACGTGACCGAAACGTAAGGGCAAGGGAACATCCGAGGAGGACGCGATGGGGATGACCGGGGCAGGCGAGACTCACAAGGTCGAGATCGAACTCGAGGGCGACCGGAGCGAAGAAGAAACGAAGAATATCATGCGAGCAATCCGCGACCTGCTGAGCAAATACCGCAAGGCGCGAGTCGGGCGTCAAGAAGTATTTGTCACGAAGAAGACGCGGGAGGCTGATCCGAAACCGGGCTCGTAGCGTTCAGGCCGGGCGCGTCTCGTCGTGCTGGACCTGCGCCGTGAGCGCCCGCGCCCCCATCGCTTCGAAGAGTGCAAGCGCTGCTTCGTACTGCCGTGATGCTTCGACGTGCGCGGCCCGGCGCATGAGCATCGCTAGCCCGAGATGGCAAAGCGCGGAGACGGGACGCATTTCCAGCTTGTCGGCGAGTGCGATTCCTTCGCGAAACGCGCTCTCCGCCTCGACGGCCGCCGAGGCATTCGCCTTGATCGTCCCGAGGACCCTCAGCGCGTGCGCCTCGTTGCCTCGCTCACCCTGCTTTCGCGCTAATTCGAGCGCCTGAGCCGCAGCAGCCTCCGCATCACGCGCCTGTCCGAGCCATTGATAGCATTCGGCCAGCGCGGCGAGCCGTATCGAGTGATGCGCAACCCGCTTGATCGTTCGTTCGCGCTCGACGGCTGATCTCACCAACGCCAGGCCCTCGTCGGCTCGACCGAGCATCCCATACGCGAGCCCCAGCCAGCCCTCCGCGGTCGGCATCCAGATCGTCAGATTGCGGGCCTGGCCGAGTGTGTATCCACGCTCGAGGTATGGCAGCGCCGCACGCGGCTCGCCCATCCGGAGATATAGGTTACCGAGCACAGAGCACGCGGTGGCCAGGCTTACGTCGTGATTTTCCGCCTCCGCGATGCGGATCGCTTCCTCGGCGATGAGCCTGCCAACGCTGAATTCGCCGAGCTCGTTGTGGCAGCTTGCCAGCCAGATGCGCGACTGCACCGCGGCCATGAATGGCAATCCGCGTGGGGCGGCGGTGAGATGGCGTTCGGCCAGCTCTGCGGTTCGCCGGAACAATGCGATGGCACGCCGATATTGGCCCGTGTTCTGACACGCGTGACCCAGGTACGTGGTGGACGCGATCTCCAGGTCGGGATCGTCGAGACGGGAGGCGATGGCATGCGCACGTTCTCCGGCAGCGATCGCGAGATCGTGTTCACCGACGTGCCGGAAATAATCGGCGAGATACGCCGACACGCGCGCGAGTCGTCGTTGATCGTCGAGCTGTAGCGCAAGCCGCTCAGCGTCGCGTAGATGCTGCACGATCTCGTGGTGTTCACCGAGCGGCGTCAACGCCGTCCGCAGATCGAACCGGACGTCGATCGCGACTTCGCTCGTTGCCGGATCGGGCGGCAGGTGCGCCAGCGCCGCGAGCGCACGCTGGAAATACTCGACGGCATCGCGGTAGGCGGAGCGCGTGAGGGCTTTGGCGCCGGCCTGACGAGCATACGTCACAGCCTTGTCCCAGCGTTCTCCGGAGAGCGCATGATGCGCGAGCCGCTCCCAATGCTCCGTGAGTCGCCCCCTGTAGACCGTTTCCATGGCGTCGACGATCTGCGCATGCAGCGCACGCCGACGATCTTGCAGCCCGCTCTGATACGCCACCTCGTGCGTGAGCGCGTGCTTGAAGGTGTATTCGGGCTCGGGCGTCGTTCGCGTGGTGTAAATGAAATCGGCTTTCTCCAGCCGGGCGAATGCGCGGCGCAGCTCGTCTTTGGACTCGGACGCGACGGTGTTGACGAGAGCAAGCGGAACATCCTTACCGATGACGGCCGCCAGCTGGAGGAGGCGCCGATCGTCTTCTTCCAGTCGGTCGATACGTGAGGCCAGCAGCGCCTGGACGCTGGACGGCACGATACTGTCCTTAACGCGGCGCGCGAGGCGGTAGGCACCCACCGGTCCGATCAGCACACGCGTCTCGACGAACGACCGGACACATTCCTCCAGGAAGAAGGGATTCCCCTCTGTCCGAGTGATCAGGAGCCGCGTCACCTCGCCGACGCTGACATGCGTGCCGACAAGCGCATGCAGTAGTTCCTCCACCGCATCGGTCGTCAGGGGATCGATCCTCAGCTCGGTGTAGCAGTCCTTGGCGACCCAGCCGTGCGAGTACTCCAATCGATAGCCAGTGATCACCAATACGCGCGCCGATGAGACCGCCTCGATGATCGAGTCCAGTACCGCCTGACTCTCGGCGTCGATCCACTGGACGTCGTCGAACACTAGCATTAGCGGGCGAACGCTACTCTCGCGTAGCAGGAGCGCCCGGCTGACGTCCATCGTGCGGAGTCGGCGAGCCGCCGGATCCAGGGCGTCCCAATGCGGGTCACTGATCGGAATGTCGAGTAGCGCAAGCAAGGGCGGCAGAGCGGTCGCCGGTGCGACGTCGAGCACCGTCAGCTTGGTGTGGACCTTCTCTCGGGCCGTATCCGCGTCGTCGTGCTGTTCGATGCCGAAGTACATCCGCAGGAGGTTTTTCACGGCGAAGTAAGGCGTCAACTTTCCATACGATGCGGCGTCCCCCTTGAGGATCAGCCAACCTTCGGTGTGCTCCGAGTGGATGAATTCGTGCACGAGGCGCGACTTGCCGACGCCCGGCTCCCCGACCACACCGACGACCTGCCCCATGCCGCGCTTCGCCTGCTGCAGCAAGCCAACGAGACGCTGAAGCTGTGCTGCGCGGCCGACGAAGTGGCTCAGCCCGCGAACGGCGGTCGCCTCAAAGCGGCCCCGCGCGCCACTCGTGGACGTGAGCTCGTAGACTTCAACCGGGGCCGGCAAGCCCTTGATCGGCATCCGACCGCGTCCGCGAACGTTCACATAACCTTCGGCGAGCAAAAGGGTCGGTGCGGTCAGCAGGATGCGCCCCGGTTCCGCGAGCTGCTCCATGCGGTTCGCGAGGTGCGTTGTTTGGCCTACCGCCGTGTAGTCCATGTGGAGGTCGCTGCGAATCGCCCGAACGACGACATCGCCGGAGTTCAACCCGACGCGAATCTTTATGCGGTCATCGACGCGCTCGGCGTAGCCCTTCACGGCCTTCTGCATCAGGAGCGCGGCGTAACAGGCGCGGACCGCATGGTCCTCGTGCGCGAGAGGCGCCCCGAAGAGTGCCATGATCCCGTCGCCCATCACCTGGTTGACCGTGCCCTCGTACCCGTGGACGGCCTCCATCATTAACTCGAGCACGGGGTCCAGGATGGCGCGTGCCTCTTCCGGATCCCGGTCGGCCAACAGCTCCATCGATCCTTTCATGTCGGCAAACAAAACCGTCACTTGCTTCCGTTCGCCTTCCAGCAGGTCGCGCGACATACGAATCTTGGTCGCCAGGTGCTTCGGTGTGTATGCCTCCGGCGAGGCATACACGGTCGCGACGCTGACATCCGTAGCAGCGCCGCACTGCGCGCAGTGTGTATCGGTCGACGGCGTGGGCGCACTACAGGATGGGCAGGATCTCGACAGTGCTGTCCCGCAGTAACGGCAGAAATTCACCGCGTCCCGGTCTTCGCGATGACATCGGGAACACTTCATACCCAGATCCCCAGCAGCGAATGGCGACCGTTCAGGTCCGCAACATCCTCCGCACCGAGCAAATCGAGCGCTGCGCAAATGGAAGCCAGCGAACCCCGAGCACCACGGCGCAGGCGATCAGCACAGCGATGACCAGCCCTTCGAGAGACCCGCTGCCACCATCCGGGCTCACGCCGAACCACCGCCCGATCCAGTCCATTTGCCGTCCCCTTCCGACGCGGTCGTTGCTATCCGCACGCCATGGTCACGGACCATTCGCGAGTCCCCAGCCCGGTGCCGACGGCCGCAGTATACGACTGTGCGGTGTTGCTCGGATCCACCCGGGGATTCATGGGAGTCGTAGGCGGACCTCGCGTGTGTCTGGACGCTTCTTCGACCGTGAGGCACACCGCCACCGCCTTGTGCGCGTGCGATCGCGCCGGCGTGCACTCGTTAGGAAATATCGGCGAGAGGAATCGACAGCCGCGCACAGACGCATGACGTCTTGGGCGATCGCATCGAACACCGGCTGAATGTCTGTCGGCGACTGAGTAAGTCGGGCTGCATGATGCGAAACGCGCTGCACGCGTCTGCTATCGGCCGGTCGGTCGGTTGACGCATTTCAGTGTGGACGGACACCCGATCGCGGAAGAGACGGCGCGCCAACTGCTTGAGGCGTGCGCGTTGGTGGAGGGAAGAGTAGTGGAGGTGCCGCGAGTCGCTGGACGACATCACGAATACCTGCGGCGGGCGCCGTGAGTGTTCGATCGGACGATAGCTGGAAGACACACGGCGCTCCAGCCGGCGGTCACACTGGGCGCGCGGGCGCGCACGCTGATCGGCGGTCGAGCGACGCCGCCGAACGTGCTGTCGGCGCTCGGCGCTAGGCTGTATCGGTTGCAGCACATCAGCAGCGTGGGCATGCAGAGGGAGGAGTGGTGGCGGATTTTGGTAGGCGTATCACACGCGGCGCACCGTGCGGCCCGCCTGAGCGTTGCCGTCGCTCGACGGCCCGGCCTTCGTCGTGCACGCTTCGCGCGGCACAACTCGCCCGCGAGACTCGGACAACGCTAAATGACTCCGTTACTGGGGCGTCCTCGCGCCGATGCTCGTTAAGAAACGCTACGAACACGAGGGCGCCGGAATACGGCCTCGGGTGTGTATGGCTTTTGGTCGCTTTCGTCCGTGGGCGCTGGACTTCGTGGCCAAGCAGACCATGCGCGGCTGGCGAGGAGTCTCCTACGATGAAGGGCCGTCGGTTGAGATTGACACTGTACGAACGGCGCTACGTCTCGTTAGACGGGGGGCACAACGCTGCGGCGCTCGCCCTAACCTAAAATGGGACCCGCCATCGCAACTTGTCAGCGTGCTCGCCTGATACCGCCCCGCTGCGTAGCCGCTCGCCCGTGTCGCCGCGAAACGCGGTGCCGATGTGCAGCGACCTTCATTCGATTCCCGCAGACGCTCATACTGCACCAGCGGCGAGTGTGGTTCTCGCTGAGGTCGTAGAAATACCGCAAGCACCGCGAGTTCTCGCACTTTCGGATCAAAGAGAAGTTGGCGTGGCATAGAAAATCGCTCGCAGTCTCGGACACCGGCACCAAGAGGTCGACTGGGGCACCCAGCCGGAAGCGAACCCGACAACGGAATCCGTCGGGAACGCGCACGACCTCGCGGTGGCCGATGGGTCGGGCCAACAGCGCATTAATCGCGTCAAAAGCTGCGGGCGGAACTGACCGGCCTCGGACAATTTGCTCGAGCATTTCTCTGCACAGCGCTCGGAGCTTCCGAGCCTCAAGGAGTGCCCGCGCGCCCGCTTGCGCGCCGCTCCATCTACGCGCTAGGTCGTCCGCACGCTCCCCAACGCGCACGCCGGCGAGCCCGTCTACGCCATCGCGTTCTCCGGCGACGGCCAGACGCTCGCGTCGATCTCGGTGGAGGGCGCGATAAAGCTCTGGAGCTGGCCCGCGCTCTCGCTTCGCTCGTCCATTGCGCTGTCGCGCGGGCTCGAATCGATGTCGCCTGTCTCACTCGCGCTGAGCCGCCACGGCACGCGCGCCGCCGCAAACGGCATCATGGGCCGCGTGCACATCGCCGACCTTGCGAAGGGTCGGGAGGAGCGCGCCTTCGACAACGTGGCCGAGGCGCCGGGCCACGGCATGCACGCCGAGCTTCGCCAATCGCTGGCCTTCACGGACGACGGCGAGTGGCTCTTCGCCCCCGACACGCACGACCGCGGCCTGCGCATCATTCATATCCCTCGCGGCAGGGCCTATCCGGTGCTGCAGGGCGCGGCGCCGTTCTACACGTATACGGTGCCTTCGATCGTGACGGCCGCCGTGCGCGAGCCGTCACTGGAAAGCGCGGTGACGACTGCGAAGACTTCGGGCGGGCCGATGCCGGGAAGCGGCGCGTACGGCCGGCGCGTTTTGGCCACCGAGAAGCTGCGCACCGGCACGCCCGTGACCGCGTCGGCGACGGTCACGCCACCATCGTGCGCCGCGGTCATCAGGCGGCGGCCGTCGGCGGACACGTCGAACGCTGTCATCACCTCACCGTGCGGGTTCGGGACGCGGAGGATCTGCTTCGCGGACGCGATGTCGACGATGATCACCTCGGTCTCGCAGAGCACGCCGAGGCGCGCGCCCGCCGCGTCGAAGCGAAGCGCGAGGCAGCGGCCCATCGGGAACGTTGCGGCCTCGGTCCACTCCGCGGCCGTGTCGGGCCGCCACCACAGGCGCAGCGCGCTTTCCTTCGCGCGGCCGAGCGACGCGAGGACGCGGGCGTCGGGGAGCACGCGAAATCGGCGGGTGAGGCGCTTCGTTCCGGATCCGGAGAAACACCGGCATGGCATTTCCAGCGGTGGGCCAGATGCTGATCATTCATACGAAGGTATGGAGGCGCACCAAGGCCGAAACGCGCCGATCAGCGAACGATCCTGACGGGGCGTTTTTGGTTGCAGACGGTGGCGGTGGCGGTATCGTGCTCCCGCGGGCGCCGAGGGCGTCTTCGGCCCTCAGCGGGACGTAGAAGGGAGGCTCGCGATGGCAAAGGTGCTTCGGTGCGGAGACTTGATGCCCGGCTGCAATGCGGTCATCGAAGGGAAGGATGAGGCTGAGGTGATGGCGAAAGGTGCGGAGCATGCCAAGACCGCACACAAGATGAACTCTATCCCGCCGGACATGGCGGCGAAGGTCAAGGCGGCCATTAAGGACAAGAAGTAAGGCGGGTTCACGATGGGAGCGGCAAGACGCCTCGCCGCTCTCAGTTCTTCGAGGTCGAGGGATCGTCGAGAATCATCCGTCGGTACGGGACGAGTGTCCCATGGTCACGTACATGCTCGTCCGCCACAAGGTTCGCGACTCTTCCGCATGAAACGCGCAAATTGACCCGTTGCCGATCGGCGGCCCACTCGGTCCGGCGCACGAGAGCGCTGAACTGGCCGGTCACGCGCTGGACGGCGGTCTCGAGAGTGAGATGCGCGTCCTCGAGTGTGCGGCCGTGCTGGACG
>Ga0310810_10000949_pt1 | contig 29289 bp, 27 predicted proteins | sample NCmetagenome_FD_207641 | JGI IMG/M metagenome (GOLD analysis project Ga0310810, IMG submission 207641) | Soil microbial communities from experimental microcosm in Duke University, North Carolina, United States - NC | ecosystem: Engineered > Artificial ecosystem > Soil microcosm > Unclassified ... | reverse complement strand
CTCCCGCGGCGTCCGACGCTCGCCGCCATGCCCCGTCGTCGCTCCGCCCGCCCCTCCCCGGCAGGGTCGCAATTCCCCGGGGCGGGATTGCAGCCCTCCCCGCGCCCCGCGAACCTCCCTCGCCCTGGTCGGCGCGGGAGCGGCCCGGCTCAGTCGGCCGGGTGCCGCATGATCACGAACGCATCGTCGTCGTCCTGGCGCGCGGAGCGATCCGTCGCACCCCCGCCCCTCCCCGCGCCCCCGGTCCCGGGTTGACGAACGGCGCCGCCGCCGCCAACCGCGAGGGGCCGCCAGGGAATCGTCACGCCCGGCGGCGCCGCTTCCGCAGTGAGCTTTGCGCCGGCGCCCGTCACGGCTGGATGAAACCCGATTTCCCGAGTCTGCGACGAAGCCGTCACCGAGCGCGGCCGGCGCGAATGGCTGGCGCTGTTCGCGCGCAATCTCGCCTGAGCGAACGGGCGTCCGCCGGTTTCGGCGAGGCTAGCGCGGGTCCGCGCCGGGGCCGCGCTCAGCCGCGCTCGACAAGCGGAACACCTCGCCCGAGGCGGCGTCGCGATAGAGGTCGACGCGCGCGCCGTCCCAGTGATAGTCGAGATGGCGGCCCTGTCGCGGCTCATGCGCGAGGTCGGGATGGAACAGGCCGGCGCAGATGCCGCCGGGGCAGCGCACGCTCGGATAGACCACCCCCTCGGCGCCGGCCGCGCGCAGCGCCGCGCCGAGCGCCCGGGCCGCGCTGTGGCTGGTCGGATCGAGCGCCGCGCCGAACGCCGGGTCGTCGCCCCGCAGGTCGTGCAGTTCGGCGTCGAGGGAGAGGACGATTTCGCGGAACTGCGAGGTCCACCCCGGCGGCTCCGCCGTGCGCGCCATGAACCGCGCGTGATGGTGGATCGTCTCGAACAGCGCGACCTCGAAGCGGTCGCCGGCATAGAGCACGCCGAATGAGCCGTCGGTGAAGCGGCTCGGCCTGTCGGGGCTGACGTGGGTGAACGGCGCCATCAGCCAGCTTGCGCCGGGGCCGCCGACGCGGCGCTCGGGCGGTATCCGGTCGAGCGCGCCGAGAGTTTCCACAAGGCGCGGGTTGGTCTTCTGCTCGGCCGAGATCAGCAGCGGCCAGTCGGCCGGGTCGGCGATGTCCTCGAACAGGTCGATCGGTGGGTAGAGGCTGCGGATGATGCGCACCGCCCCGTCCCAGCGGACGCGCGCGCGTGGGAGCGCGGCGGGGTTGATCACCAGGCGCCGCGCTCGGCGTCGAGATAGCGCCGCACGCGCATGAGGTCGGTGAGCTCGCCGCCGAGCATGACGGCCAGCGCCGAACGGTTGCCGAACGCGGCGTTCGCCTTCCCGATCCAGGCATAGCCGCGCTGCGGTTCGCGGAAGACGAGCCTCAGGCCCTTGTGGATGCCGGCCAGGTTGGCGAGGCGCGCCTTCTTGTCGCGATCGAGCCGGCCGGGGCCGTGCGCCTTCCAGCGGCGATAGCTCCTGAGCGGCAGGTCGAGGAGGGTCGCTGCCTGTTCGTCGGTCAGGTCCCAGGCGCGAAACAGGTTGACCGCCGCGCGAAACAGCGCCGCGCCTTCCGCGTCGGTGATCGGCCCGCCGGCGAATGGCGGCGGGGCGGTATCGATGAATTCGGCGGCGGGCACGGCACTCTCCTTATGGCATCATATAGACGAATTGCTGCCATTTGGCAAGGAGCCCGCCCCTTCCCGCCGGGAACCGAACAACCGGATCGGACCCGTCGCCCGCAAAGGCCCGGGCGGTTGCGGGGCAGCGGCGGACCAGAGCCCCTTTCGCCGAATCGGTTCCGGCCCGGGCCGGGACGCAACCAGCCCGCTGCTGCCGAAGCCGTTTCGGGTAGGGCGGCAATCTGCCGACGGCGCAGGGCGACGATTGCCTCGCGCGAGGAAGATCGGCGAACTTCGAGGCTAGATCCGGTGAATGACCTTCTTAGGCCTGTCGCACAGCGAGCAAGGGCCCCGTGTTGCTGGGCAAAGTCGGCGGTCGTCGCCAGGGTTACGCAAATCGGCGCCGGGGGGCGCCGTAGTCCGGCAGCCCGATCCCTTGCGCGAGTTGCAGACCGGCTCCGGCCTGTGGCTTGCAATGAAATCGTTGATCTTCTGCGCGACCGACACGCTTCTCCCTGACCTGGACGGCGCATCGCAGCGGGACCGCGAGTGGGCTGGGGGGCGATTGTGGGCGCCGCGGGCGCCGCCATGGCGGGCGCGTGGCTTGGCGCACTGCGGTATGTCAAGCAGCGGGCCGTCGCGGCAGGCAGGATCGCCGAACGTGTTCATTTTGGCACCGGGGCCCCGTAACGAGAGATCGCCTTTTTGGGCTCACACGACCCGACAGGACTGGAACGTCGGCACCGGGGCGGGTGGTCCGCCTGCAAACGCCTTGAAGGTGATCGTCAGCCTTCGACAATCATTGCCTTGGAGATCATGCTTTGCTTGCGAGCAAGGAATGGCGGGGACGCAGGCAGCACGGTCGTTGTCACATTTCTGAAATTGTTCCGACACACGCATGTCGCACCCGTTTTGTACGGGCCGTCAGCATCAACACTGAAAGCTGGACCGATCCATGAAAAGACTGCTTCCCATTCTGCTCGCCTCGGCAGCGCTCTCAACTCCTGCACTGGCACAAGACGCGCCGTCATCGGTGAGCCAGATCACGCCCGAGCAGATCGCTTCGCTCGAAGCGCAGATCCAGGCGTTGCAAGCTCAGGTCAGCGAACTCAAGCAAGCGCAAGCGGCAACTGCCGCCAAAGTCGCCGAGACCCCGGCTCCGCCGGCAACGCCGGCGAAGCCGGATGTTCCCGACTGGGTGAGGAGCACGACGATCAGCGGCAAGGCGTTCGCGAACGTCAGCAGCATCGATCATAGGAGCGATGGCGTCGATCTTGGCGACAACGGCACGCAAGCGGAACTCAAGCGGTTCTATTTCGGCGTCGATCACAAATTCGACGACACCTTCTCGGCAAACCTCACGACCGACTTTCGTTACAACGCCAACGGCACCAGCAAGGACGCGCTGGTGTACGTTAAGAAGGCCTATGTGCAGGCCAAGTTCGGACCGGAATTGTTCGTCAGGCTGGGTTCGGCAGACCTGCCGTGGGTTCCATTCGTCGAAGGAATCTACGGCTACCGCTTCGTCGAGAACGAGCTTGTCGACCGGACCAAATACGGCACGTCCGCAGACTGGGGCGTGCACATAGGCGGCAGCTTGGCAGGCGGGCGCGTGAGCTATGCCGCCTCGGCGATCAACGGCGCCGGGTACAAGACCCTGTCCCGCAACTCGAACACGATCGATCTGGAAGGGCGAATCAGCGCCAATCCGATCAAGAACGTGACCCTGGCCGTTGGCGGCTACACAGGAAAGCTCGGCAAGAGCTCCGAGGTTGCCGGCGCGCAACACCGTGCGACCCGCTGGAACGCGCTCGCCGCCTATACCGACGACCGCATCAGGGCGGGCATCGAGTACTTCCAGGCCAAGAACTGGAACAATGTGACGACCGTCGCCAGCGACAGCTCAAGCGGCTGGTCGGCATTCGGTTCGTTCGCCTTCACGCCGAAGCTGTCGGCGTTCGGGCGCTATGACTGGGTCAAACCGAATGAGGACACCAATCCCGCTCTCAAGGACCACTACTTCAACGTCGGCGTGGACTTCAAACCGATCAAGGCGATCGACCTGGCGCTCGTCTACAAGCGCGATCGGGCGAATAACGGCTTCCTGTCGACATCCAACGGCACGATCGGCGGAGTCAATAAGGGCACGTACGATGAGATAGGACTGTTCACCCAGGTCGCCTTCTGATCGGCAATTTTTCCCTTGCGTTGCCTCACCTTGCCACCGGGCTGCACCCTCGCTGTGGAGGTGGGGGAGCTTCTTTCTGTGACGGCGAGCATGGTGCTCGCCTCACCCTGTCACAAAGGCGCAACGCGCCCGTCACGAGGGCGTCACCGCGGGCTTGTAGGGCACTCGCAGATGGCATCGGGCCATCGTTGCTCTTGAGGGGTTCAACAATGCACAGGACAATCCGTTCGTTCGCGCTGCTCGCGGTTTCGGCCAGCGTCGCCCTTTCCAGCGTGGCTGAGGCCGGCGCAACGGGAGCGGGATCGAGCTTCGTCTATCCGGTTCTCTCGCGCTGGGCGGCCGATTTCAAACGGGCCGGCGGCGACGAGATCAATTATCAGTCGGTCGGGTCGGGTGCCGGCATCGCGCAAATCAAGGCCGCCACCGTCGATTTCGGCGCAACCGACAAGCCGCTCACGCCGGAGGAATTGCAGGCGGCGGGGCTTGCGCAGTTCCCCGTCGTCGTCGGCGGCATCGTGCCTGTGGTCAATGTCCCGGGCCTGCGCCCTGGCGGCCTCAGGCTCACCGGTCCGGTGCTCGCAGCGATCTTCTCGGGCAAGATTAAGAAGTGGAACGATCCGGCGATCGCCAGGCTGAACCCCTCGTTGAAGCTGCCGGGCACCGGCATCTCGATCGTTCACCGCTCGGACGGTTCGGGCACGACCTACAATTTTACCCATTACCTCAGCCAGGTGAGCGCCGATTGGAAGCAGAGGGTCGGCGAGGGCACCACCGTCGAGTGGCCGGCGGGCGTCGGCGGCAAAGGCAACGAAGGCGTTGCCGGTTACGTCAGGCAAATCCCCGGCTCGATCGGTTATGTCGAATATGCCTACGCTTTGCAGAACAGGATGAGCCATGCGCTCGTCCAGAACAAGGCGGGCCGATACGTCCAGCCCAACGGTCAGACGTTCTCGGCAGCGGCAGCAACGGTCGACTGGGCCAAAGCAAAGGACTTCTACCAGCTCATGACCAACGCGCCGGGCGCAAACGCCTGGCCGATCGCGGCGACGACCTGGGTCGTGATGTACAAGAAGCCGAAGAATGCGGCCGCCAGTGCAGCGGCCAAGAAGTTCTTCGAATGGTCGATGACCCGGGGTCAGAAGCAGGCCGTGGCGCTTGATTACGTGCCGCTCCCGGCGGCGCTGGTCAGGCGGATTCAGGCCTACGTGGCGGCAAACATCAAGTAGCCGCGTAAACGGCGGCATAGGCAAATGGCAAACGATGACCCCGCCGGTGCCTTGGAACCGGCGGGGTTCTTGCCGGAATCGCCATCGGACGCGATCCTTACGCAAAAATACGCTACCTTGCCCGCGATGCGACGGTTCGATCCCATTGCTCGCGATCTCCTGGAGGCCCTCGGCGAGCCTGCCTTGCTCGTCGTGGGACAAACTGTCCAACTCGCCAACGAGCCCGCAAGAGTTGTGCTCGGAAGCGCCATTGAGGGTGGCGACGTTCGGCTGGCGATCCGTCATCCCCAAGCGCTTGAGCTCGTGCTCAAGGGCGAGCCCGGTGAAATCGATTTCTCAGGGGCTGGCGAATTGGGTCGGCCATGGCGGCTGGTAGCGCGCCCGGTCGGCTCCGATGCGCTCCTTTTGCGCCTGATCGATCGCTCCAAGGCGATGGCCGCGGAGAAGCTCCGCGTCGACTTCGTTGCCAACGCCAGTCACGAGCTACGCACGCCGCTGACGGCGATCATCGGCTATGCCGAGAGCCTGGAGGACGGCGACCTCGATCCGGATCTCGCTGCGCGGTTTACCGGAACCATCCGCGCTCAGGCCGAGAGAATGTATCGCGTCATCGAGGACCTGATGAGCCTCTCGCGCATCGAGGCCGACCGCTTCGTCGCGCCGACCGAGGAGGTTGACCTTTCCGCCATTCTCCGCAGCGCCATCCAGAACGCGAGGAGCAATGCGCAGGCATGCGGCTGCAAGCTCCACCTCCAGCTCGAGGACGATCTTCCGTCGATCCCGGGCGATGTCGCGCAGCTTGCCCAAGTCGTCGACAATTTGCTGAGCAATGCGATCCGCTACGGCTGCCCATCCCCAAGTTGCGACATCAAACTGTCAGCAGCCACCGAAGGCGACTTTCTTCGCCTCGAGGTGAGCGACACCGGGCCGGGCATCCCGCGCCATCACCTGCCTTTCATCACCCGTCGCTTTTATCGCGTGGATGCAGCACGCAGCCGCGAGAGCGGTGGCACGGGTCTCGGGCTCGCCATTGTCAAGCACATTGTCGAGCGGCACCGAGGCACGCTTTCGATCGCGAGCGAGGAAGGAAGGGGCATGACGGTGACGGTGCGGCTGCCGCTCCGGTAACCTCGCGGATGTCATAAAACTGCCATCTGGCTGTCACACAGCTGTCCACGACCTCGGCTAGAGCGGGGCGGTGAAACCCGCACCCGCCGAGGATAACGTGATGAGCAAAATACTTTGGATGTTGCCGGTCGTGGCGCTGCTGGCCGCTTGCGGAAGCAATGGACCGACCGAGAAGCAAGTTGGCACAGCCGCGATAACGGGCGCGGGATCGACATTCGTTTACCCCGTGCTGTCCGCCTGGGCCGCCGACTATGCGGCGCAGACTGGCACAAAAGTGAATTATCAGTCGATCGGCTCCGGAGGGGGTGTTTCACAGGTCAAGGCGGGGACCGTCGATTTCGGCGCGACGGACCAGCCGCTCGCACCCAGCGAGCTCGCACAAGGCAAGCTTGCTCAATTCCCCGTCGTCATCGGCGGCATCGTTCCCGTCGTCAATCTGTCGGGGGTCGAGCCGGGCAAGCTGCGCCTCACCGGTCCGGTTTTGGCGGACATCTTCGCCGGCAGGATCAGGAAGTGGAACGATGCCGCGATCGTCCAGGCCAACCCCGGAACCGCGTTGCCGGACGCGGACATCACGGTCGTTCACCGCTCCGACGGATCGGGAACGACGTACAATTTCACGCACTACCTCAGCCAGGTGAGCCCTGCCTGGAAGAGCGGCCCAGGTGAAGGCAAGACGGTCGCCTGGCCGACGGGCGTCGGCGGGAAAGGCAACGAAGGGGTCGCCGGCTACGTAAGGCAAATCCCGAATTCGATCGGCTACGTCGAATACGCTTACGCGCTGCAGGGGGGGATGGCTTATGCCGCGCTGCAGAATGCGGCCGGAAGCTTCGTGTCACCAAGCTCCGAGACGTTCTCGAATGCCGCCGCGTCGGCCGATTGGGCGAACGCCAGGGACTTCGATCTCGTGATGACCAACGCGCCCGGCGCCAACGCTTACCCAATTACCGCGACGACCTTCGTCCTGATGCCGACCAGTCCCTCGGACAAAGCGAGGTCCAAGGCGGCTCTCGACTTCTTCCGTTTCGCGTTCGAACACGGCCAGGACCAGGCAACGAAGCTCGACTACGTTCCGCTTCCGCCTGCTCTCGTGCGGCAAATCGAAACCTACATAGACCAGAAGATCAAGTGACGGCCTATGTCCCGATCGAAATGACCCGTAGCCGCAGCGCGGGAGCGGACAGGGCCTTCTCGCTGTTCACGACCGGCGCCGCATGGCTCGTTCTGCTGCTGCTGGGCGCCACCGCGCTGTCGATGGCCTGGGGCGGCCGGCTCGCGTTTCAGACATTCGGCCTTGAATTCATCAGCAGTTCCGAGTGGGATGCGGTCCAAGGTAAATTCGGCGCGCTGGTGCCGATCTACGGCACGCTTGTGACGTCGGCCATCGCCCTGCTCATCGCATTCCCCGTCAGCATCGGCATCGCCCTGTTCCTGACCGAGATCGCGCCGCGCTGGTCGCGCGGTCCGATCGGCATCGCGGTGGAGCTGCTCGCGGCCATTCCGAGCATTATCTACGGCATGTGGGGCCTGTTCGTGTTCGCGCCGTTCATGGGCGCGAATGTGGAGCCGTGGCTTACCGAGCATCTCGGCGAATGGCCGATCCTCGGCCCGCTGTTCAGCGGCCCGCCGATCGGGATCGGCATGCTGACCGCCGGGATAGTGCTGGGAATCATGATTATCCCGTTCATCGCGGCGGTCGCGCGCGACGTCTTCGCCGAAGTCCCGGCCCCACTCAAGGAAGCGGCGGTCGCGCTCGGCTCGACGCGCTGGGAAGTCCTGACCAAGGTCACCTTGCCCTACACCCGTTCGGCGATCATCGGGGCGATCTTCCTCGGGCTTGGCCGTGCGCTGGGCGAGACGATGGCCGTGACCTTCGTGCTCGGCAACGCTCACGACCTTTCCCTCTCGTTGCTCATGCCAAGCAATTCCATCGCTGCTGCCATCGCCAACGAGTTCACCGAGGCGGACAGCGAGCTTTACCGCTCCTCGCTCATTGCCCTCGCCTTCCTGCTGTTCGTGGTCACCTTGATCGTGCTGAGCTTCGCCAAGTTCCTGCTTTTGCGCCTGAAGCGCATTCACGGGAGGACGCTGTGACAATCTCGCGCGTGCGGCAACGCAAGATCGCCGACGGCATTGCGCTCGTCTTCGCCGGCGCGTCAACGCTGTTCGGCCTGGTCTGGCTGTTCTGGATCCTGTGGACAACGCTGCAGCAGGGCATCGGTGCGCTGAGCCCGACCCTGTTCACGCAGATGACCCCGCCGCCCGGCTCACAAGGTGGGTTGCTGAACGCCTTTTACGGCAGCACGGTAATGATCCTGCTGGCCGTGGCGATCGGCGCCCCGATCGGACTGGCCGCTGGGACCTACCTCGCCGAACACGGCCGCTACACGCGCCTCGGTACGGTGGTCGGCTTCCTCAACGACGTTCTGCTCAGTGCGCCTTCGATCGTTATCGGCCTGTTCGTTTATGAAATGGTGGTCGTTTCGATGGGGCATTTCTCGGGCTTTGCCGGCGCGCTGGCTCTGGCGATGATCCTGCTGCCGGTCATCGTGCGTACGAGCGACGAGGCGCTTCGCGTAGTACCCGACCAGATGCGCGAGGCGGCCTTCGCGCTCGGCATACCGCGGTGGAAGGTGACATTACAGATCCTCTTCAAGGCGGCGCTATCGGCCATCGTCACCGGAATCCTGCTCGGCATAGCCCGTATCGCCGGGGAGACCGCGCCGCTGCTGTTCACCGCGCTGAGCAATCAGTTCTGGACATCGAGCCTGAACCAGCCGCTGGCGAACTTGCCGGTCGTCATCTTCCAATACGCGATGAGCCCGTATGACGAATGGCACGCACTGGCCTGGGCCGGCGCCTTCATGCTCACGCTGTTCGTGCTTGGCCTCAACATTGCGGTGCGACTGATCGTCCGCCGAAGGAAACGCCCATGAATGACCAATCCGCGACGCTCGAACAACCGGCTTACCTGCGGTTCGAGCCCCGCCAGGAATCCGTGCCCGAGACCGCCACGCAATTGAGCATCCGGCACCTCGATTTCTATTATGGCCGGGCCCAGGCGCTCCATGACGTGAACCTCGAGATCAAGGCCAACGCGGTCACGGCGATCATCGGGCCATCGGGCTGCGGCAAATCTACCCTGCTGCGCTCGATCAACCGGATCTACGAGCTCTATCCCGACCAGCGCGCCGACGGCGAGATCCTGGTCGATGGCCACAACGTGCTCGACAGGCGCTATCCGCTCTCCGAATTGCGGCGCAAGGTCGGCATGGTGTTCCAGAAGCCGACGCCGTTCGCATCCTCCATCCGCAACAACGTCGCCTTCGCCCTGTCTTACTACGAGAAGCTGTCGAAGGCTGAAATCACCGACCGGGTCGAGGACGCGCTGCGGCAGGCGGCCTTGTGGGACGAGGTCAAGGACAAGCTCGGCCAAAGCGCGCTCGGCCTTTCGGGCGGCCAGCAGCAGCGGCTGTGCATCGCCCGCACGATTGCCGTCAGGCCCGAAATCCTCCTGCTCGACGAGGCGACCTCCGCGCTCGATCCGATCTCGACCGCGAAGATCGAGGAGCTGATTCACGAGCTGCGCGAGCGCTTCACGATCATGATCGTGACCCACAACATGCAGCAGGCCGCCCGCGTGTCGCAACGGACCGCATTTTTTCACCTCGGCGAGCTGATCGAGTTCGGCAAGACGCGGGACATCTTCACCAATCCTCGCGTGCAGCGCACACAGGATTACATCACCGGCCGGTTCGGCTGAGGGAGCGAGCGATGCAGCAGGCACGCGAACACACACTGAAGGCTTTCGACGAGGATCTGGATCGCCTCAGGGCGCTCATCGCACAGATGGGCGGTCTTGCCGAGCACGCCATCGGCGAGGCGATGCGCTGCCTCATCCAGCGCGATGTCGACGGCGCCATGGCCGTGGTCCGCGAGGACGTGAAGCTCGACAACCTGGAAATCGAGGCCGAGAAGCGGGTCGTTCAATTGATCGCGCTGCGCGCTCCGATGGCCGGTGACCTGCGCGAAGCGGTCGCCGCGCTGAAGATTTCCGGCGTCGTGGAGCGCATCGGCGACTACGCCAAGAACATCGCCCGACGAGTGCCGCTGCTCGAGGACTCGAGCCAGATCGAGCCGTTGTCCCTGCTCCCGGAAATGGCCCGCATCGCGACCCAGATGGTGCACGACGTCCTCGATGCCTTCGTCAATCGTGATCCCGAGGCGGCTGTTCGTGTGGTCGAGCGCGACCAGGCGGTCGACGACTTCTACGACTCCATCTTCCGCACGCTGCTGACGTTCATGATGGAGCGGCCGCAGAACATCGGCCAGTCGGCGCATCTGCTGTTCGTGGCCAAGAATATCGAGCGCGTCGGCGACCACGCGACGAACATTGCCGAGATGGTCTATTACGCCGCCACCGGCGAGCATGTCGCCGAGCACAAGACGAAGGCCGGCTGACCGTGTCCGACAATGGCAACAAGAGATTGCTGGTCGTCGAGGACGACCGCGCGATCGCCGAGCTGGTGAAGCATCACTTCTCGAAGGAAGGCTTTACCGTCACGACCACGCCGTCGGGCGAGGAGGCCCTCGTGCTGGTCGAGGAGATCAAGCCCGCCCTGGTCGTACTCGACTGGATGATCGAAGATCTGAGCGGCATCGAAGTGTGCCGCCAGTTGCGCAGGCGTAGCGCACACGCGAACATGCCGATCCTCATGCTGACCGCTCGGGGCGAGGAGGAGGACCGCATCCGTGGCCTCGAGACGGGCGCGGACGATTTCGTGACCAAGCCCTTCAGTCCCAAGGAACTGGTCGCGCGGGCGAAAGCCGTGCTGCGGCGCTCGAATCCAAATCTCATGGCCGATAAGCTGACCTATGCCGGCCTCGAGATGGACACTACAGCGCACCGTGTTCGCCACAAAGGCGCGCGCGTCGAGCTGGGGCCTACCGAGTACCGTCTGCTCCGATATCTGCTGCAGTACCCGGAGAAGGTCTTCTCGCGTCATCAGCTGCTCGAGCGCGTCTGGCCACACAACGAGGACATCGAGGCGCGCACGGTCGACGTTCACATCCGCCGGCTCCGGCGAGCGCTCGATGCAGCAAACGGTGGTGGTGAGATCATCCGGACCGTCAGGGCGGAGGGCTACTCGCTGGACGTTGGCAAATAGCTTGTCGAGCCATTTGTCCGCAAGCGCTCCGCTCAGACGTTGCCGGAAAAGACGGGCTCACCAATTCCTCTTGTCATATGATGTGGCAGCTTCCAGGCTGACCATGGACAGAAGGTAAGTAACCAGCGCCAGGGCAGCCGGGTGACTTGACACGATGGCCCATTACAGAAGCAGAAATTCTTTTCGCATCGCGCGAACGGCAGCGCTTGGCCGGAGCCGACCGTCTCGACCTCGGCTTGATCCATGAGATGCGGACACAGGAGGAGTTGAAGCCCCCCACGTCTTCATGAAGCTAGTTCGGCGGTTCCCGCAGCCTTGAAAGGCTTTTCGTCAGCATGGCTCATGAGGCCGCGGTTGCGCTGCAAGAAATCGCGCACGATATGCCGCAGCTTAGCGCTTTGCCCGACCATGAGGTGACCACCGCTCTTGAAGACGTGCAATTCCGAGCCAGGAATATGCGCGGCCGTAAATCTTGCTCCGGGAGACGTCCTGTAAAGGTCGTCTTCTGACGAGATGATCAGGGCGGGGCAGGAAATCTGTTCAAGAGGCCACGCGTGGATGTCGGCGATCCCGTCAACTCCTATCCCCTGCACTCTGCTCGATAGCGGCAGGATCGATCTGATGATCCTGCTTACGCGAGCCTTCTCCGCCTCGGACGCGCTCGCTTCAACTTGGGGCGGAACTCCCAGGAAGCGAACCACGGACCTGCGGGAAACCCGAGCGGCGAGCCAGAACAGGAAATCGGCCGACGCTTCGACGAGGCGCAATACGGTCTGGCTCTCCGCACTTTCGTCCGCGCCGATCGATTGGCTCGGGTGATAGGTGCGGGGAACCAAGAGCATCAGAGCCGACACCCGAGCCGGATACCGCAAGGCGAATTCGATGGCGCTCGGAGCTCCGGCCGAGGCGCCGGCAACGATCGCTTTCTCAATACCGAGGAAGTCGAGCAACGCCGCGTGAGCATCGGCCTGTGCAGCCGGGGAGCCGTCAAGGGGTATCGGGGTCCTGAGATAGCCGAAGCGCGAAGGCGCGACGACACGCAAGTCCCCTCCCATATTGTCGGCAAGGAGCAGCCCCTGATCGTAGCCGCCGCCCGCTCCATGGATCATCAGCAGCGCCGGCCCTTCGCCTCGTTCCGCGTATTCGACTGGACCTGCCGCCGTCTGCGCGATCGTGCTGCCACGATTGAGGTCGGCGCGAGCTTTTGCGATATCACTTCTGTAGCGGGCGTAAGTCGTGGCCCCCGCGGTCAGCGCCGCGACGAAGAGAATGCGCGCTAATTTGCCGGTCATTTTTCACCTCCATTAAAGGGTCGCGGGCGCATCAGGGTTGAAGCCTCGTCCATCCCGCAAAAAGATGACCGCTTTCGCGAGCGACTGGCCATTCGCTATGTTCCGTAGTCATCGTGCGCCGCGCAACGGACCAACTGGCTGCCGTTTGGGCGAACGATCGGAGCGCTGAAGCGCCATCTCCCTGGCTGCGGTGACGCCGGGTGCGTTCCGCAAAATTACGAAGATACCGGGAGATAACGCCTTGGCAGGGTACTTTGCGGGAAGGACCTGTTCCATGCCACGGAGCGCAATCGCAATCACATTCCCTTATCGCTTCATGGCGGCCATCCTGCTGGGGATGGCGACGGCTTATGGAACGGCTGCTCTCGCGCAGCAGCCGCGGCCGGAGCACTGGGATCCTGCGACGGCAAGCACATTGGTTGCCTACATCGAACGCATCGGGAGTCACGGCCTCGACCCGTCGAACTACCAGGCGGCTGCGCTCAAGGAGGCGATCCGGACAGGCGATCCTGTTGCGCTGGAAAAGCAGGCGACGGCGAGTTTCGGCCTGGTGGCCGAAGATCTCGCGATCGGTCACGTGCAGCCGGATCGGCGCAGCCGCTATTACATTGCACCGAACTCACTCGACCCGGTGCTCGTCGCACGAATGATCGACATGGCGATCACGGCGCATCAGGTTTCGTGGGTGCTCGATTCATTCGCGCCGCACAATCCGGAATATATTTCGCTGCGCGCCGCGCTCGCGGGCCCCGATGGCGCAAAACCGGCCAAACGGGTTGCCCTGATGGCGAGCCTCGAGCGCTGGCGCTGGTTTCCGCATAACGCGGGTTCTCGCTACCTCCTGGTGAACATCCCCGAATACCGGTTGCAGCTGATCGAGGACGGCAAGTCCGTTGCCAGTCACAAGGTGATCGTCGGCAAGGTCGGCAAGCAGACGCCACAATTCCAGGCCCTGGTCACCGGCGTCATTCTCAACCCGTCGTGGAATGTTCCGCCATCGATAATAGCCGAAAGTGTCGGCAAGCTCGTGCGCAGCCAGCCAGGCACCGCGCGCAGCCGCGGCTACACCTGGAGCTACAGGGCCGGTCATCTGGAGGTCGTGCAGCGGCCGGGCCCCGCAAATTCGCTCGGGCAAATGAAGCTTGATATGCCCAACCCGCTGACGGTGTTCATCCACGACACGCCGAGCAAGGAGCTGTTCGACCGCCGGGATCGCACCTTCAGCCACGGCTGCATACGCACGCAGTACCCTTTCGACCTGGCGCACAAGTTACTGGCAGACGTCGGCTGGGATCGAGCCAGGATAGATGCCGTCCTCGCCAAGCGGATCACGACCCGGGTGGCGCTGAGCTCGCCCCTTCCGGCCTATGTCGTTTACATGACGGCGGTGCCGCAGAGCGATGGAACGATCGCTTACCTCAAGGATCCGTACAAGCTCGATGCCGCTTTGGCAGAAAAGCTCAACTGAGATCGAAGAACGCCGCAAGACAAGCCGATGCCGATCGTCACATGACGCAAGCCTCGTCATGCCTTCCGTTGTCGCAGGCGCTTCACCAGCTCTGTAACGGCGGCGTAGAGCGCCACCACGCCGAGCAGAACGGCCATTGACCCACCCGTCAGCGGCTCAAAGGCAAACAGCGAACCGATCGAGCCTGTGTACGGCAAGACAATCGCAAGCAGCGCGACGAACACGCTGCTCCACAGCAGCAGCCGTGACGGAGTGCTCTGCCAGGCTCTCCGGCGCGTTCTCAGGACCAGCAGGGCGGTGAGTTCGGTCAGCAGCGACACGACGAACCAGCTCGTGCGGAAGCGATCGGCGTCGGCGTTCACGATCAGCCTCAGCACGGCGAAAGTGGCGAGATCGAAGACTGTGCTGATCAGGCCGAAGAGGATCATGAAATTGCGAATCTGGCGGATGTCCCACCGCTGCGCTGACTGAATCCGCTCGGGATCCACCGCATCGCCGGCGATGGCGACGGCTGGAAGGTCGGACAGGAAATTGTTGAGCAGGATTTGGGTCGGGAGCATCGGCAGGAACGGCAGCAGCACCGTCGCGAGCGCCATGCTGACCATGTTCCCGAAGTTGGCGCTGATCGTGATGGCAATATACTTGAGCGTATTGGCAAAGGTGCGCCGTCCGTCTTCGACACCGCGGCGGATGGCCCCGAGATCGGGGCGCAGAAGCACGATGTCGGCGCTCTCGCGGGCGACGTCGACCGCCGTGTCGACCGAGATGCCAACGTCTGCGGCGCGCAGGGCCGGAGCATCATTGATACCGTCACCCATATAGCCGACGGCATGGCCGGCGTGCTGGAAGGCGCGGACGATCCGTTCCTTCTGCTGCGGTTCGATCTCCGCGAAGACCGTGACACGGTCGATGCGCTCGGCGAGGCTGGAATCGTCAAGACCGGCGATGGCATCCCCCGTCAGCATCTCGCCGGACGGAAGGCCGATGACTTCGGCCATGTGGGCACTGACGTGGCGATTGTCACCGCTGATGATCCGAACCGAGATATCGCGTCGACGCATGGCGGCGATCGTCCGCGCGATGCCGGGCTTGGGCGGATCGAAGAATAGCAGGAAACCCTCGAGGCACGCCTCCCCCTCTTCTCCCACCGACAACGCAAGCGTGCGGAAGCCCTCGCCGGCCTTGCTTTGGACGTAGGCGTCGACGCGCGCGCGTGCCGCGTCGTCGAGCCGACGCCTTCGGTTTCCATCGCGCCAGTGAGCGCATCCGGCGAGAACTTCTCCGACCGCGCCCTTGCTGATGAAGGCGGAAGAGTTGTCAGGCATTTGCGCCAGGACCGCGAACCGTCGGCGAACGAAATCATAGGGCACTTCGCGCAGCTTCTTGATCCCTGCCGGATCGACGGCGGCAGCTTTCGCCGCGAAGAGCACGGCGTCATCGATGGCACTGGTCATGTTCGTCTGCAGCGCGGCGTTGATGGCAGCGAGACGCAGGACGTTTGGCGATGCAGCGCCGTCGGGGCCGACGGCGGCGCTCAGCGCGATGGCTCCTTTCGTCAGCGTCCCGGTCTTGTCGGTACACAGGATGTCCATCCCGCCCAGGTTTTCAATGGCCTCAAGGCGGCGTACGAGCACGCCATGATGGGCCATTCGACGCGCGCCGGCCGCGAGAGTGATGCTGACGATCGCCGGCAGCAGCTCGGGCGAAAGGGCAACCGCGAGGGCCATGGCGAACAGCAGCGACGTCACGAGGTCACGCCCGAGCCAGAGGCTCGCCGCGAGCACCAGCGCGACCACCGCCAGCATCACCCGCATCAGCAGCGCGCCGAAGGCGGCAAGGCCGCGCGCGAACTCGGTTTGCTCTTCCGCTTGCTCGAGGGTTGCCTCGATCTTCCCGAACCGGGTTTGTTTCCCCGTGGCGACGACCAACATTCGCGCGGTCCCGCTGCGGATCGAGGTGCCCTCGAACAGCGCGCCCGTGCGTTGCGAGATAGGTGCGTCGGCGGCGGCAACCGCGGGGCTCTTTTCGACGGGGAAGGGCTCGCCTGTCAGCAGCGCTTCATCGACGGTCAGGCTTTGCGACAGGAGAATGCTGCCGTCCCCCGGAACGAGATCGCCGGCCCTCAGAAGCGCCACATCACCGGGAACGACTTCGTCGAGCGAAACGCTCGTCTCGGCTCCCCCGCGCAGCACGCGCACTTGCCGCACCAGCCGCGAACGCAGTTCGGCGATCGCATTCGACGCGCTGTATTCCTGGGTGAAACCGAGAATTCCGCTGCCGGCTATGATCGCAAGGATGATCGCCGCGTCCAGCCACTCACGCAGCACGAGCGACAGCAGCGCCGCGACGATAAGGATCGCGACCAGCGGGCTTGTAAACTGGCTTGCGAACAGGCGTAGCGCAGGGTGTCTGCGGTCGCGGCCCGGTCTGGCCGTCCGCCGCTTTGCCGCTTCGTCAGGCGTAAGGCCCTGGGCGCTGCTGGCGTAGGACTGGACGAGGTGGGCCGGTTCCATTGCCCACCACGCGCGGTCTTCGCCGGGCGGGAAGGATCGAGCTCGAAGCGTCTCGAGCGTCTCCATCTCGCTCAGCCTTTGGCCTGCTTGCGGCGCCCGTCGCGGAAATCGGTGTAGGACTCAAGGACCCGGCGAAGCCGCTCCACGGCTTCCTGCCGGCGCGGCTCGGGTATCCTGGCAAGGTCGGACTTCAGACCTGTGACCAGGGCGGCATAGGCGTTCTGCCAGTCGCGGCCCACGGCGTTTTGCGCCGCCTTGTCGCCGGTCGTCAGCCGGCGCGCGGGCCGGCCGGAAGGCAGCTCATATCTTTCACCGATCTTGGGCAGGCGCACTTCAAGGGTGGGCACGCGCTTCTCCAATTCCCGGCGCATCGCCTCCATGCCGTCGGGCTCGCCGTGGTCCAGGAACAGGGTTCCTGAAATCGGTGTCCGCGCGGCGATCCATTCGAGCAGCTCGTCGCCGTCCGCATGGGCGGAGTAGTTGTCAATGCGCCGGATTTGCGCTCGTACCTCGACGTCATTGCCCGAGATGCGCGCGACCGCGGCACCATCGAGGATGACGCGACCGAGCGTGCCCTGCGCCTGGAAGCCGACGAACAGCACCGTCGAATCGCGGCGGGACAAGTTGTGAAGCAGGTGATGCCGGATGCGTCCGCCTTCGCACATGCCGGACCCGGCGAGGATGATGGCGCCGGACATCGAGTTGAGCCGGATCGATTCGGCGGTATCGCGCACGAAATGGAAGAAGGGATCATCGAAGATGTCCGCGCCGTCCGTGTCCTCCAGCTCGGAGCCGTAGCGGGCAAACACGCCGGTGAGCCGGCTGGCGAGCGGCGAATCGATAAACACCGGCACGCCCGGAATCCGGCCGCTGCGCCGCAGCTGCGCCAGATCGAGCAGCAGCTCCTGCGTGCGCTCGAGGGCGAAAGTGGGGATGACGAGGTTTCCCCCGCGGGCAAGCGCTCCTGCGACCTCGGCCTGCAAGGCGATCCGCCGCTCCTCGATGGTCAGCTTCTCGCGCTTGCGGCCAGCGTATGTGCTTTCGCAAATCACATGGTCGACCCCGGCAGGGGCGCCAGGGTCGGCGTGGAAAGCCTTGAACTCCGGCCCGATGTCGCCCGACAGCACCAGGCGCACGGCGCCGACGTGCAATTCGACCGAGGCCGAACCGAGCACGTGACCGGCGTTCCATAGTCGGGTCCGGAATCCCGCTGCCGGCTCGAACCACTCGCACAGCTCGACGGGCCGGCACTGTCTCCAGGCGGCCATGGCGTCCTGCTCGGTGTAGAGCGGTTCGAAAGCCTGTGCCCCCGAGCGGTCGCGGCGGCGGTTGTGCCGCTCGGCCTCCATTTCCTGGATGCGCCCTGAATCGGCGAGCATGAATTCAAGCAGGTCGCGGGTCGCCGGGGTGCACCAGATCGCACCGGTGAACCCTTGCGCCACGAGCTTCGGAAGAAGGCCCGAATGATCGATGTGCGCATGGGTCAGAATGACTGCCGCGATACGCCGCGGATCAAAGCCGAAGCGGCCGAGATTGAGCGCTTCGAGCGAGCGGGAGCCCTGGAACAGCCCGCAATCCACGAGAATTCGTTCGCCGCCATGGGCAAGCTCCAGGCACGAACCGGTGACTGTCTCCGCCGCCCCGTGAAATGAAAGGGTGAGTTTCTCGCGTCCGGTTGTTGGCTTGCTCACAGGCACCATCCTCTTCTGCGGATTTCGTCCGCCAGCACCGCGGCGATCGGCAGAATTCCGACCGCGCCGGATATGCTGTCCGTTGCGCGGATGCGGCCGACGCCGGCAGCGCGCAGCGCCTCCAGATCGTCTTCGCTGGCCAGGCAGTGCGTGGCAAGCACCTCGACAGTGCTTGCGCCTGCCTGCTGCAGCAGCCGGGCGGCAACCTTGAGCGTCGCGCCGGTCGAGATCAGGTCATCCACGACGATGGCCTTGCGGCCGCGCGCGCGTTCCGCGTCGCTGATGCCGAGCCGAACTTCCCGGTCTCCGACGCGGAGCTTCCTGCCGAGCACGAACTCCAGTCCCTTGCGATCGGCAATTCGCTCGACCCACTGCCGCGCCTCACCATCGGGACCGACCAGCAGGGGATCCTCGCTCCCGTCGATCGCCGCGCCAAGGGCCGGTGCGGCCGACAGCGCGACAGCCTCGATGTCCGGCATGATGGTGGAGAGCGATCGCGTTCGGTGGAGGTGCGGGTCGAGGGTCAGGAGGGCATCGAAGCTGCCCGCCAGAAGCTTGCCGATGACCCTTTGGCTCACCGCCTCGCCTGCCCGGAATGCGGCGTCCTGACGCATGTAGGCGAGGTACGGAACGATGAGGATCACCCGCGCGGCGCCGTTGTCGCGCAAGGCCGATGCTGCCAGCAGCACTTCTACGAGCTTGGCGTTCGGGTGATCGAGCGACCGGTAAAGCAGCGCCGTTACCGGCGACGGGTCGACCCGAACGAGGCTTTCACCGTCCGGAAAGGAATGCACCTCGACCACAGAGTGGGCCACGCCGAGCGATCGTGCCAGCCGCAGCGAGGCTTCCGCCGCTTCGGGAAAGCCGAACACGGCACACGTCATGGCGCCATCTCGTAGCCGTTGTGCTCGGCTGCAAGATCGCAGGCGAAGCCGAGACCCGTCTGTGAATCGGCATGGATGCGGTAAAGTGTCTCGCCCTTGCGAACCTCGGCAGCCACCTTGCAGAAAAGATCGATCCCGGCTCCTTCGTCCATCGGGGCACCCGCGAGACGCGCGATGCGGGCGATGCGCTCGCAGTCGATCCTAAGAACGGTTCCCGCATCCGGCGCGACGATATCGAAGTGCCGGCTCCCGAGCTGTGGCGGTTGAGATCGACGGCCCTGGGCATCGATCATCCGCTCCATCGACGCGAGCGCCGCTCCGGAGGCGAGGAGTTCCAGCGCCCGGGCATAACCTCGGCCACCTGCGAGCGCCGGATCGAATTCGAGCATGTGGCCGGCCAATGTCAGCGCATGGTCGCGCAGGTCGGCCGGCGCGTCGTCGTCGTTGCGCAGGACCGCGAGCACGTCGCGCGCCTCGAGCACGGGACCGATGCCGCGGCCGATCGGCTGTGACCCGTCGCTGAGGACGATGGTCGTCACCAGTCCCAGATGCCGCGCGACGTACTCGAACAGTTTGCGCAGCCGCACCGCGTCGCTCTGCGAGCGGACCTTGGCGGTTGGGCCGACCGGGATGTCGATCACGAGGTGAGTCGATCCCGCGGCCGCCTTCTTCGACAGAATGGAAGCCACCATCTGCTCAAAGGTATCCAGCCTGAGCGGCCGCTCGACAGAGATCAGCACGTCGTCCGCGGGCGACAGGTTTACCCGGCCGCCCCAGGCGAGGAATGCCTTTTCGCGCGCGATGATCTCGCTCATGCGCTGCTCGGTCAGGTCGACGTCGGCGAGGACGGCCATCGTGTCGGCCGTCCCGGATGGGGAGGTAATCGCGCGTGACGAGGTCTTGGGACAGATCAGTCCGTGGGCGGCGACGATCGGCACGACGATCATCGAGGTGCGGTTGCCCGGGATGCCGCCGATGCAGTGCTTGTCGACGACAAGCGGGGCGTCCCAATGCAGGCGATTGCCGACGTCGATCATCGATCGCGTGAGCGCGAGCGTTTCCTGCGTGCTCATGAACCCGGCGCAGGCCACCAGGAAAGCGCCGATCTCCATGGGAGAATAGAGATGCCCCGCGATATCGCGAACGATGGTCGCGATCTCGCTGTCGGACAGCGTGTAGCCGTCGATCTTGCGGCGCACGAACTCGAGGCTGGCCGGGGGCCGGGCCTGCTCGACTGCGACGAGCGTGCCTTCGGGACAGCCAAGGCGACGAAAGGCCTGCTCACCGAGCCCGATCTCGCCGTGGCCGACGAGACCCTGATCATCGGCGATGTTGAGAGTGGCGAGCAATTCCCGGTCATCGGTGAAGATGCGGATCTTGCGCAGGGCCTGGAACTGCTCGGGCGAATATCCCTCTCCGTCGCGCAGCAGGAAGGCGGTGTTTTCCGGATAGGTGTCGATCGGCACTCGTCTGATCGTCGGCATGCGCCACCTTTGTCGTGCGTTCGATGGCTTTCGGCCGGCTGCTCTCGCACCTACGGGTAGGCGTTGAGGCCATTGGCGCAGTATCGGGAAACCTACGGAGCGACCGGTCTAAGTAGGTTTCCGAATGCCCAATCGACGCGAAGCGAGCCTAGCCTCAAGCAGCATCCGAAATGGGTTTCGGATCGCTTCCGCAAAAAGGAGGCTCTCATGGCTGAGCAGACTTCGCTTTTCACTAAAGTTCGCCCGGAGCCGGCGGTGTTCACCCGGCTGCGCAACGACATCGATCGCCTGTTCGACGACTTCAGCTTCGCTCGCCCCGCCCGCGGGATCTTCGCTTTTCCGGCGTCGGCGGAACTCAGTCCGGCGATGGAACTGACCGAGAACAAGGATCATTACAGCCTTTCCGTCGAGCTGCCGGGAATGGACGAGAAGGACATCGACATCGAATGTGCCGACGGCGTGCTGACGATCTCGGGCGAGAAGCGGCAGGAATCGGAAGAGCAGAGCGACGACTACCTGTTGACCGAGCGTAGCTACGGCTCGTTCAGGCGCCAGCAGGCGCTGCCCGCCGATGTCGATCCCGACGGCATCGAAGCAAAATACACCAAGGGCGTCCTCAAGCTGAAGCTGAGGAAGGACAAGCAGGCGCAAACTCGCGTCAAGAAGATCGCGATAGGCTGACCGCCGCATCCCGGCGGGCGGCGGTTTTCGCACCGCCGCCCGCCGTCGCAACCGGAAGGGAGTCGACCGGTGACCAGCATTCCTCCCGAACGCCCGAACCGCATCATGCCGCAATCGCCGCCGGGCGTCCGCCCGCCCCGTCGGCAGAAGTTCGTGCCTTTGCCTCCCGAAACCCAGCCTTGCCCTCCCGACATCGACGAGCCGGACCGCTCGCCGTCGGAGACGCCGTTCCTGCCCGATGACCTGGACGGCCGAGTGTAACGCGACGCCGTCGCTTGATCGCCGGGCGCCGAGCTGACGGCTCATCACCCGCGGACGATCGCAACTTCGGCGCTCTCAGCCGACAGGGCTCAACCTGAAGACCCTCTTGCCCGCGGCAACCACGCTCGCAAGGAGCAGCGCGAGCGCTGCGACGGCAAGCAGGCTCTGCCATGAAAGCGGCGCCAGCTGAAACAGCTGCGCGACGGGCGGCACGGTCAAGACGACTGCATTTATCACGCCGGCGAGGACGAGAACGACCGCAAGCACGAAGTTGCGGCCGTTTCGTTGACCTTTGAAGGTGCGGTTGGCGAGGACGAGGAGGAACACCGACGCGACCAGTCCGGCAAAGGCGGTTGAGCGGGCCGCCTCCTCGCCAAGGTCGGAGCGATTGGCCCATGTTGAAAGTCCGAGCAGCAAGAGCAGGCAGGAAACCCCCTGGAGCGCCGACCAGGTGAGCAGGCGGCGCGACACGAGCGGGCTGGTGGGCGGGCGCGGCTTACGGCACAGGATGTCGGGCTCTTCCGGTTCCGCCTCGAACGCGAGCGAGCACACCGGATCGATGACCATCTCGATCAGGGCGATATGCACAGGTCCCAGGATCAGCGGCCACCCGGCCAGCAAGGGCGCGATGGCGAGGCCTGCAATCGGCACGTGCACTGCGAATATGAATGCGGCCGCCTTGCGGATGTTGTCGTAGATGCGTCGCCCCAGGCGAACCGCGGTCACGATCGCCCCGAAGTCGTCGTCGAGCAGGACGATCGCCGAGGCGGCACGAGCCACGTCGGTACCCCGTTGCCCCATCGCGATCCCGATATGGGCGGCTTTCAGCGAGGGTGCGTCGTTCACCCCGTCGCCGATCATGGCGACGACCTCTCCCGAGGACTTGAGGGCCCGCACGATCCTCAGTTTTTGCTCGGGCATCACGCGCGCGAACACTGAGGCGCCCTGAACCTCCCGGGCGAGGTCTTCGTCGCTCAATTGAGCGATCGCCTCTCCGCTCACGACGCGTCCCTCCTCGATTCCGGCCTGGGCTGCGATGGTGCGGGCGGTCACCGGATAGTCGCCGGTAATCATGACGACACGAATGCCGGCGTCCTGAAGCTGTCTGACGGCGGCGGGAACGGTCTCCCGGATCGGATCGGCGAGCCCCGCGAGGCCGCGGTAAACGAAAGCGAAATGCCGCTGCGTCTCAGGCAACGTCTCGGATGGCCAACTGGCTTCGGCGAGCGCCAGCACTCGCAGGCCATGCTGCGCCATGTCTTCGACCGCCCGCTTCATGCGTTCCCTCGCGTCGCCATCGAGTCCGCACAGCTCGGCTATCGCCTCCGGAGCGCCCTTTGCGGCAACGAGCCTCTCGGACTGGCCCTCTCTTGCCCAGACCTGGGACATGGCGAGCAGGTCGGAGGCGAGCGGATAGGTCTGCTCGACTGACCAGCCACGCTCCCGGTGATCGCTCAACGATGCCTCGGAATGGCTCGATGCCAGCTGATGGAAGGCGAGTTCCATCGGGTCGAACGGGACTTCCTCGCTTGCCAGCATGGCCAGTCCGGCGAGTTTCGCGAATGCCGCGCCGGGCATGATGGCTGCCGTCTCCGGCCGATGGATGCCGCCGTCCGCAAGTCGCAACTCGACGACTTCCATCCGATTCTGGGTCAATGTTCCCGTCTTGTCGGTGCATAGCACCGTGGCCGCGCCAAGGGTTTCGATGGCGGCACCCCGCCTTGCCAGCACGCGCGACCTCGCCATGCGCAAGGCCCCGATCGTGACGAACAGGGCAAGCACCACCGGCAGCTCCTCGGGAAGGAGCGACATGGCGAGCGCGATGCCTGAAAGGATCGCGTTGAGCCATCCACCCCTGAAAACGCCATAGAGCAAGATGGCGAGCAGGCTGACGCCGATCCCCGCCACCGCGAACCAGCGCACGAGGCCTCGCGTCTGCTGAACGAGAGGCGGCGTTTCGGTTTCGAGCGAGGCCAGCGATTGCCCGATGGCGCCGATGCGGCTTGCATGACCGGTGGCCGCGACACGCATCAGGCCGGTTCCGCGCACCGCGAGCGTACCCGAAAAGGCATAGGGCAGGTTATCTCCGCCGGGATCCGGCGGCGCTGCCGATCGAGGCGCTGCTGCTGCCGATTTGGCCACGGGCACCGATTCGCCGGTGAGGATGGCTTCGTCGGTATGGAGGGCGCTCGCCTCGACGAGCCAGCCGTCGGCCGCGATGCGGCTGCCTTCGGTGATGACCAGCAAGTCGCCGCGAACCACTTCGCGTGCCGGGACGGTCATCCTTGCGCCATCGCGGATCACCGCCGCAAGAGGCATGCCGAGATTCCGCAGCGCCTCCACGGCGCGCTCGGTCCGCACTTGCTGGACCGTGGAGATGGCAATCGTCAGCAAGACGAAGACCAGCAGGATCAGAGCCTCGCCAAGGTCTCCGAGCACGAGATAGATCGCCCCGCCGGCGAGGAGCAGCAGCAGCATGGGTTCGCGCAATACGCCGACCATGATCCCGAGCGCTGGTCGGCGGCCGCCGCCCGGCAGGTCGTTGGGCCCCTCGGCCGCGAGGCGCGCTGCCGCCTCGGCCTGCGAGAGGCCCCGCGGTGACGTGACGGGAGTGGAATGGGTCTTCGCCATGGGCTCGTGTCTCAGCAGGATCAATTGCGCACGAGGAAAACCGAGCACCTTGCGTGCCTTGCGACGTAGAGCGCATGCGCGCCGATCAGGTAATCCTTCGGTCCGGGGCGATGCGAGGAAAGGATGATGAGGTCGGCCTCGATCGTCTCGGCGAGCTCGACGATCGTCGGCCCGATCGCTCCGCCCGCTACCTTCACGTCATATTGGGCCGCGCCGCAGCCTTGTGCGATGCTCCGCAGACGAAGTTCGGCGTCCTTGACCAGGCGGCCATAACCGAGTGGAGACCACTCAACGTCGCGCGTCGCCACCCAATCGGAGATCACTGTGGCGAGCGTGAGGTGCGAGCGGCGGGCCTTGGCAAACGCCAGGGCGACGGGCAGGGCTTTCGCCCATGAACTCGGCTCGTTGAGATCGAGCGGGAGCATTATGCGTTCGAACATCTCTGTCTCCACCGGAAACGTCGGCGATAACTGGCTGTGCGGCCGCCGCGCCGGTCGGCGATGGGCGGCAAGGCCGCCTCGCGCGCGGAGCCGAAGGTCCTCACGGTATCTCGCGCGCGAGATCGTCTTGAAATGCCGGATGGGCGATGGCGACGAGAGCCTCGGCGCGCTGTCGCAGCGACTTCCCCTTGAGGTCGGCGCAGCCGAATTCCGTGACCACGATGTGCGTGTCGTTGCGCGGAGTCGTGACGGGACCGGCCAAGCGAGGGACAATTCGCGATACGGTCCCATCTTTCGCCGTCGAAGGACAGCAGATGATCGACTTTCCGCCCACCGAGCTCGCCGCGCCGCGGACGAAGTCGAGCTGGCCGCCCGAGCCGCTGTACTGGTGGCCCATGACATGCTCCGAGTTGCAGGCCCCGCCAAGATCGACCTGCAGCGTGGCGTTGACGGAAACGACGCGCTGATTCTTGGCTATATGCCTCGGATCGTTGACGATGTTGACCGGCGCGGAGTGGAATGACGGGTTGTCGTCGAGCATGTCGTAGAGCGCCGCATCGCCCATCGCGAAGGTGAACACGCTGCGCCCGGGATAGGTCGTCTTGCGCCTGTTCGTTACCGCGCCGGAGCGAACGAGTCCGGCAAGGCCCGGCGTCATGAGCTCGGTGTGAATCCCGAGATCGCGATGACCTCCGAGCAAGCCGCAAATGGCGCCTGGCAGACGGCCGATCCCCATCTGCAGGCAGGCGCCGTCGCCGATCATCCCGGCGACCGAGCGTGCGATGAGCTGCTCCTCGGGTGTGGGATTGCCGACCGCGACCTCGGTCAACGGCGCGTCATTTTCGACGATCGCGTCAACCTCGGAGATGTGCAGCAGCGAGTCGCCGAGGACGCGAGGCATGCGGGGATTTACCTCGACGATGAGCCGCCTGGCGCTTCTCGCCACCGTGGAGCCGTAGTCGTTACCGACACCGAAGGTGAGCCAGCCGTGCCGGTCCATCGGCGAGACCGTGACGACGAATGCCTCGAGGGGGACCCGCTCGCCGAGCAGCCGCGGCGCTTCACTGAAGGCGGTCGGCACGAACTCGATCGGCGGGCGCTGCCCGGCGAGTTCGGCTTGACCAATCAGCGCTCGCTCCACCGGCGAAAGGAACATGCAGTGCGGGCGCACGCGATCGAGCAGCTCGTAGCGAAGCACCGTCCGGGCGGCATGATCGAGCGAATGAAAATACCACAGCTTGAGGTTGTCGAGCGTGCCCTGCTCGACCCTCGCGGCGAGAGCGGCGAGCAGGGCGGGAGGCTCGGCAACGGCCATGCCCATGGCGATGTGGGCGCCTGACGGAATCGCGGCGACCGCGGCGTCCGCGGTGACGAGCTTGGACCGGTATTCGGCGAGCATGGGGGTTTTCGTGCCGCACGCGCCGGTTTGGCGCATCTGGGAGCTTTACGGAGATGCCGCGGCCTCACGCGTCCCCCTTGGGAACCCATGAATGGGGGGCCCGGATTCACGTGGGGCGCCGCTCTTTGCGTTCCCGGCCGCATGCGAGCGAACCGGTCTTTAATACGGCCATGTCATGGAGGAGGCGCAACCGGGCGAGCGGACCCTGCCGCTCACGAGGGGCGTCAGGCGACGCGTTCGATCGGCCACAACGCGCGGATTTCCTTGCGCAACGCATTGCGGACCTTGGCAAGCTCACCTGGCGAAACATGCCGCTCCAGTACGGAGAACACGACCGCGACGGCGAGCTTGGGCGCAACGCCCCGACTATCTTGCAGCCTTTCGCCAATGGCCGCGAGGAATGGCCCTTCGCCGGCAAGGTCGCGCGGCTGTCTGGAGGGCTGATAATGCTCGTAATAGGCGCCCCGCACCAGGAGCGGCAGTTGCGCCCCAAGATGCGCCGCGAGCTCCGGCTGCAGTTCATCACGCAGCGTTTGCAGCACGGTGGCAAGGACCTTCCAGGCGAGCTTGCGGTCGGGGCCGACGTAGGCCGAGATCTCGTCAAGCCAGGCGTTGGTGGTTTGCAGCGTGTGATCGAACACCGCAAGGCCGGTGGCGCTCATTGGCCCCCTCCTGAGCTCGTTGTGACAGGCTCGGCGGCTATCGCCGTGATGACGTGATCGGTCGTATGGTGGGTCAGGTTCTTGTCGATCTCGGCGAGCAGCTTCTCGCGTGTGCGGCGCCCCCAATGCTGGCGCAAGACGCCAAGCGTGCGCGGCGGAGCGAGAACGATAATGCCGCCTGCGGCGACTGCGGCGGCCTCTTCGAGCGCCCATGCGGCCTGGGCCGCGAAACGATCCTCGGCATGCTGGTGCCGGTCGGTCTGGCTGTAGCTGCTGCGCCGGGCACCGACGCTGGCGGCTGTTCGACCGGGTTTGTCACGGCCTTGCTCACGGCTCGGGGGGTGGGATTGCTCGTTCCGAGAGAGCGTCTCGAGCACGGGATAACGCTCGTCGCCTTCGTTTCGGAAAATCAGCGATTTTTCGCCGTCTGCGACCATCACGATGGTGTCGTGCGCGATTCGCATATGAACCTCCTCGGCCACTGTCGGGGGCAATTGTCGCTCGGGAGGACGCTCCGCGGAAATCGCGAATGTTACGGATGAAGACGGAGGAGTCGCGTTGACCCGTAATATAGGTTAACTTCGCTTCGAGTCCGACAGGAGGCGGCCATGGCCCAGGACGATGGGTTTCTCCACCGTGGCAACGTCAGGCGCTTTGAGCAAAAATTGCGCGAAGCCACCGACGAGAGCGAACGCAGAGTGCTCAAGCAGCTGCTTGCGGCCGAACGCCGGCGCGTGCTGGCCGAGGCCAATGCCAGCGATCAGCTCGTCCGATCTGTGAGGTCGGAGACCTGCCCGGCGAACGCTGAGGAATAGTCTTGGTGATCGATTGCGTCGGTTTGCGAAAGCCGTGAGATCGGTGAGCTGCGGCTCTAGATTGGCGCAGGGCAGATCGGGTGAATGGCTCCCGCTCCCGGCATCCGAGCGCCAAGGTGCGGATGCTGTCATAGCGTCCACGAGCAATGCTGGCATGCAGGACCTACCCAATCGCGGGTGACACGGCGCGTGGCCGCAGCTAGGGCCGGCACCATGAGCCGGATGCGCCGCATTGCGCCTTTCACGCGCTTTCTCTTGACGGTGTTGTTCACATTATGCGTGGGGGTGCGGCTGCTCACGCCCATTGGGTTCATGCCGTCATTCGCGGGCGGCTCGCTCGCGATCGTCGAATGTCCGGTGGCCCTCGGCGCGCCGGCGCCGGCGGAGATGCCGGGAATGGACATGCCCGGCAAGGCGATGCCGCACGGCCACCAGCACGACGAGAGCAAGGTCTTCCACCAGCCTTGCCCTTATGCCGAGGCGGCGTCGCTCGCCGGGCTCGAGTTCCACTCGACGCTTGTCGCGCTCCTCGTGCTGTTCGCCGCGCTGGCACCGCTCGCCCGCGTCATGCTCGCCGTCTCGCGCCGCGCGACCCGCGAGCGGCCGCCCTCGCAAGGTCCCCCGCTTCCCGCCTGAACCCGACAAGACCGTTCAGCATGTCCGCCGCGCGCGGGTCATTGGGAATTGGAAGAACCATGAATCGATTTCTCACGACGGCGCTGCTGCGCAGCGCCGCACCTTCGCTTGTCCTGTGCCTCGCCGCCCCGGCGCTGGCCGATCATACCGGGCCGACCGGAGTCGGCAGCAGCGGCGGCGGGATCGACGTGCAGGGTCCGGAAACGCTCGAGGCCGGTCACTTCGCCGTCGGTGCGCGCGTCTCGCTGACCGTGCCGCAGGACCGCTGGGACGCCGAGCTCGAAGCCCTCGCCGCCCGGCACATCCACGCCCACAATACAGACTCCAACCTCGACGCCGCCATCGGCGTAGCGTACGGCGTCACCGATCGGCTGACGATATCGGCCGAAGTTCCGTTCATCCGCCGCGAACGCCTGCGCGAAGGCGAGCACTCGCACAGCGGCGACGTGACGACGAACGAGGTCGTCCCGCTCGGCAGCGTGAGCGGGATCGGCGACGCGAGCGTGCTCGCCAAGTACCGCGTCACGAGCGGCGAAGGCGGCGGCCTCGCGCTGATCGGCGGCATCAAGCTGCCAACCGGCGGCACCCACGCGCGAAGTCCGGCCGGCGAGCGGCTCGAGACCGAGCACCAGACCGGCACCGGCAGTTGGGACCCGATCCTCGGCGCGGCGTTCGGCGCCAGCCTCGGCTGGGCGGCGCTCGACGGCAGCGTGATTTACCAGTTCTCCGGCAGGGGCGCGCAGATGACCGGGCTCGGCGACCGCCTCCAGGCCGGCCTCGCCCTGTCGCACCGCTTCGGCCCGTCCGAGCGCCACCACGCCGAGGAAGGCGCGCCCCACGAGCACCACCACCACGCCTCGTGGGACGTGTTCGCGAGCACGGCCGCCGAATGGGAAGGCCGCCAGACGATCGCCGGCGCGGTCGAGCGGGAAAGCGGCGGCACGGTGGTGTGGCTGACCCCGGGCGTGCGCTACAACATGGCCTCGGAGCTCTCCATCGCCGCAGCCGTCGGCGTGCCCCTGTGGCAGCACATTCGCGCCTCGCATCCGGATAACGGATACCGCCTGATCCTCTCGCTCGGTCGAGCGTTCTAGGAAATG
>Ga0310810_10000947_pt1 | contig 29311 bp, 22 predicted proteins | sample NCmetagenome_FD_207641 | JGI IMG/M metagenome (GOLD analysis project Ga0310810, IMG submission 207641) | Soil microbial communities from experimental microcosm in Duke University, North Carolina, United States - NC | ecosystem: Engineered > Artificial ecosystem > Soil microcosm > Unclassified ... | reverse complement strand
TTCAATAAAAACGAACAAAACACAAAATGAAATCAGCTTTCCCGAATACGGCATGAGGCAGATATTGGTTGACCTATAAAACTAAAAAAAATATAACCAATTGGAAGCTTTTAAGCGAATTTCTTTGAATTTTGCAATAGGAATTATTTGTTGTTACATGCAGGACATTGAACCCTTTTATAACTGGAGACATATATACGTCAGCGAGGACGATTCGCTTTCGCCGTTTTTTGGACGACAGTACTCAGAATTTGAATTTACGCAGACGGTCTACAACTATTATATTCATCCGCAATGGGACGATTTTGGCAGCCGCACGCTGTATTTAAAGGTTTTGCTTGCCGACTATGATGAAAAATACGCAATTATTGAGCTTATCGGCGAATGGAACGATGCAATTGAAAATGATATAATGGAACTGAAAAGGGAAGTTTTAGAAAAATTCATGTATGAAGGTATCACCAAGTTTATTTTGATTGCAGAGAACGTCCTGAATTTTCACAGTAGCGGTAGTGACTATTATGAGGAGTTGTCCGAAGAGTTATCGGACGGGAACGGATGGATTGTTTGCCTCAATATGCCGCCACAGACCCAATATGATTTTATCAAGGCGCATTTACACCGCTATATCGAACTGATTGAGCTGGATAATTGGCGAACATATAAACCATTTCATTTGTTTAAGAAAATAGACGCTGAGCTGACTGCCCGCCTGACATAAAGTGCTTAAACGAGTGCATTGGGCTTAAAAATAAACGGGGAAGCATTAAATTTTTTTTGTCATTCTTTGCCCTTGCCATACTATTTTTGCGAAAACATGGTCCACCACTTTTGATCGCTCATTACTTGCCCGGGCAAACAGATGACCAAAAGCGCAAATAAATACCACGCACATGAAATGGTCTGAATTTTTCACGTCTGCAGTAGGGAAAAAGTTAGTGATGGGTTTGACGGGTTTGTTCCTCATTTCCTTCCTGGTCGTTCATATGGGCATCAATGCCTGCATATGGGCAAACGATGGCGGCCAGATGTTTAACAGGGCGGCTCATTTTATGGGTTCCACCATTGTAATACGCATTATGGAAGTGGGTTTGTTTCTTGGAATCTTCCTTCATATTATACAGGGTTATGCGCTCTCGGCAAGTAATCAATCAAAACGAAAAGTGGGCTATCAAATTCCAATGGGCAATACCGGGAGCACCTGGTACAGCAGAAGCATGGGTTTGTTGGGAACAATTCTGCTTTTGTTTTTTATTCTTCACTGGTGGCACTTCTGGATACCATCAAGGTTTACGGGTGTAGAAGAAATATTATTACCTGGTTCAGAAAAAAAATTATACAATGTTTACGGGCTAATGAAAATAACGTTTAGTGAGCTATGGGTAGTGATCGTATATGTTATCGCCTGTTTTTCGTTATTCTGGCATCTTTTGCATGGCTTTCAAAGTGCATTTCGAACGATGGGACTTCAGAATAACCGCTATATTTCCCTTGTGCAGTCATTAGGAATCGGGTTCTCAGTTCTCGTTCCGTTGGCGTTTGCCATGATGCCGGTAAGCATGTACCTGGGTTGGGTCAAATAAGAGCACGGTCTGAATCACTAAAATAAGTTACCGGGTCATAGTCGCGGCAAACAAAATATACTTTACTAAAAAGACGATATGCTCGATTCAAAAATTCCTTCAGGGCCATTAGAGCAAAAATGGACAGATTATAAAGGGCACTGCAAGCTGGTCAACCCGGCTAATAAACGCAAACTGGAAATTATCGTCATAGGAACAGGTCTTGCGGGTGCATCGGCTGCTGCTGCGTTGGGTGAGCTTGGATACAAAATAAAAGCGTTTTGCTTCCAGGACTCCCCGAGAAGGGCACACAGTATCGCTGCCCAGGGTGGCATCAATGCAGCAAAGAATTATCAGAACGATGGGGATTCGGTTTTCCGTTTATTTTATGATACGATCAAAGGTGGTGATTACCGCGCAAGGGAAGCAAATGTTCACCGGCTTGCGGAAGTAAGTGCAAATATTATCGATCAGTGCGTGGCGCAGGGCGTACCGTTTGCCAGGGAATATGGTGGACTTCTGAATAATCGTTCATTTGGCGGCACCCAGGTAAAGAGAACATTTTATGCTGCGGGACAAACCGGGCAACAATTGCTTATAGGGGCGTACCAGGCGCTTGAGAGACAAGTGGCTTTAGGTAATGTAACGATGTACAGTCGCCACGAGATGCTTGATGTGGTAATAATTGATGGTAAAGCAAGAGGTATTATCGCAAGGAATTTGATCACTGGTGAACTTGAAAGACATTTTGGTCATGCGGTATTGCTTTGCTCGGGCGGATATGGCAATGTATTTTATTTAAGCACCAATGCAATGGGCAGCAATGTTACGGCTGCATGGAAAGCGCACAGGCGCGGTGCCTTTTTTGGCAATCCGTGTTTTACTCAAATTCATCCAACCTGCATACCCGTTACAGGAGATCATCAGAGCAAATTAACCCTGATGTCCGAGTCGTTGAGAAATGATGGACGGATTTGGGTACCAAAATCTAAAGATGATAACCGTAAGGCCAACGATATTCCTGAAGACGAACGGGATTATTACCTCGAACGGCGGTACCCGGCTTTTGGTAACCTCGTTCCGCGTGATGTGGCTTCCAGGGCCGCCAAAGAAAGATGTGATTCCGGTTATGGAGTAGGCACTACGAAGCAGGCGGTTTACCTCGACTTTAAGTATAATCTCATTAATAAGTATGGAAAGGCGGAGGCCAGCAAACTCGGAATTCAAAATCCAAATGCAGAGACATTAGCGGAGCTTGGCAAGGCAGTGGTTAAAGAGGAGTACGGTAACCTTTTCGATATGTACGAAAAGATCACAGGTGAAAATCCTTACGAGGAACCGATGCGAATTTATCCCGCCGTGCACTATACCATGGGTGGCCTGTGGGTAGACTATGAATTGCAAACAACAATACCTGGCTTATATGCATTGGGTGAAGCAAACTTCAGTGACCACGGAGCCAACAGACTCGGCGCATCAGCGTTGATGCAGGGATTGGCAGATGGATATTTTGTTATTCCTTATACGATCGGTAATTACCTCGCCAGCGAGATCGCGGTAAAACCAATTGAAACGTCACACCCTGCTTTTGTTGCAGCAGAAGAAGCAGCTGGCAACAGGATAAACATGCTGATGAACATCAAGGGAGTTCAGAGTGTCGAAAGCATGCATAAGCGGCTCGGAAAGATCATGTGGGAAAAATGCGGCATGGCACGCAATGAAAAAGGTTTGCAGGAAGCAATTGCAGAAATACAACAATTGAAAAAAGAATTTTGGAGTGACCTGAGGGTTCCCGGCGAAATAAATGAAATGAACCCGGAGCTTGACAAAGCAAATAGGGTGGCAGACTTTATTGAGTTGGGCGAATTAATGTGTAAGGACGCTCTTAACAGAAAGGAAAGTTGTGGCGGACATTTCAGGGAAGAAAGCCAGACTCCTGATGGTGAAGCCAAACGAGACGATGAAAACTTTAGCTATGTGGCGGCATGGGAATACAACGGCGATAGTCAATGGAATTTGCACAGGGAAGAATTGGAATTTGAAGTAGCTAAGCCGACGCAAAGAAGCTACAAATAATTTGAAAATTTGCAAATTAGCAGATGTGCAAATGTGCGGATTTAGGAGAATCCGCACATCCGCAAAATCGCACATCCGCACATTAGATACTTATGGAGCATTATAACATGAACCTGACGCTTAAAGTATGGCGTCAAAAAAATGCAAAGTCCCCTGGTCGTTTTGAAACCTTCCAGGTTTCACATATTTCTTCGGAAATGTCTTTCCTGGAGATGTTTGATGTGTTGAATGAAAAACTGATTAGCGAAGGAAAGGATCCTATTGCATTTGACCATGATTGCCGGGAAGGTATTTGTGGCACCTGCTCCATGTATATTAATGGGAGACCTCATGGCCCCTGGCATGCCAACACGACCTGCCAGTTGCACATGAGGGCCTATAAGGATGGTGACACCATCACTGTGGAGCCATGGCGGGCGAATGCATTTCCCGTAATCAAAGACCTGATGGTTGACCGATCGGCCTTTGATCGAATTATACAGGCCGGAGGATTTATTTCAGTCAATACAGGGAATGCCGTCGATGCCAATGCAATGCCTGTTGAGAAAGATAAGGCCGATGCAGCATTTGCGGCAGCTGCATGTATTGGATGCGGCGCGTGCGTCGCCGCTTGCAAAAACTCGTCAGCATTATTATTTGTTTCCGCCAAGGTGTCGCACTTATCGCTTCTGCCGCAGGGCGATCCCGAACGAAAAAAGAGAGTAATCAACATGGTTGCTCAAATGGACAAAGAAGGATTTGGATCCTGCACCAATACTGGCGCCTGCGAAGCTGTGTGCCCGAAAGAAATTTCAATCACAAATATCGCCCGGCTCAATACAGAGTATATGAGGGCGGGCCTGACGGTTGATAATTCATAATATCTTCTTCCCTTCATGAAAAATCTTTCGGGCCGCATTTGTTTGAGCCGGCGACCTTAATTTCAAAAAATCACGTTGTAATGAGAGTGAAATTAATTTTACCAGTTGGCCTGGTTTTAATTGTCTCCTGTCAAAACGAATCAAAAGTGAAAGTTAAAGGATATACATGGCCCGAAGGCGTTGCAGCACCGGTTGCTGAAAAAAAGGTGAAGGAACTCTCCGCTCATGGTGACGTCCGGACAGATAATTATTATTGGATGAATGATTATTTTAAAAAAGGCCCGGATAGTACTAAGGTGGTTGAATACCTTAAAGCAGAAAATGCTTATCTCGATACCATGTTGTCGGGAGCAAAGGATTTACGGGAAAAATTATTTGTTGAATTAAAGGCACGCATAAAGGAAAAAGATGAATCGGTACCATACAAAGAAAATGGTTACTGGTATTACTACCGTTTCGAGGAAGGAAAACAATATCGTGTATTTTGTAGAAAAAAGGAAGCATTAAATGCTCCGGAAGAAATTATACACGATGCAAATAAAGCTGCAGAAGACAAAAGTTATTATGCTGTTAGTGGTCTGCAGGTTAGCGATGACAATAAATTAATGGCTGTTGGGGAGGATGACGTGAGCAGAAGACTGTACACGCTTCGGATAAAAAATCTCGGGACCGGCGAATATTTGCCCGGGGCCATCGCCAATACACAAGGTGGATCTTATGCATGGGCGGCGGACAATAAAACACTGTTCTATATCCGAAAAGACACAGTCACGCTGCTCGGATTCCAGGTATGGCGACACACGCTTGGAACGGAGCCTTCCAAAGATCTGCTGATTTACGAAGAAAAAGACAACCGTCACTACATCAGCGTCGAACGAAGTAAATCCAGGAAATTTATTTTTATCAATTCAGCACTTACTAACGAGCAGAGTGAAACAAGGTTTTTAGATGCCTCCAATCCCGGTGGGACGTTTACCCTCTTTTATCCGCGTACCATGCATCTTGTTTACGACGTGGATCATTATAATGATAAGTTTTATATACGGACCAATCTCAACGCTCTAAATTTCCGCCTGATGGAATGTCCTCTTGATAAAACTTCCAAAGAGAACTGGAAGGAGGTGATTGCACACAGGCCCGATGTATTCATTGAATCCTTTACCCTTTTCAAAGATCACCTGGTGATTTCTGAAAGAAAAGAGGGCCTAATGAATATTCGGGTTATAAATCAAAAAGACAAATCCGAACATTACCTGGGTTTTGACGAACCTGCCTATGATGCTTCGCTAAATATCAATCCTGATTTTAATACCAATATTTTACGCTTCAGCTATGAATCTTTAGTTACACCTGCTTCCGTTTACGATTACAACATGGACACAAAGGAAAGGGCATTGAAAAAGCAGCAGGAGATCCTTGGAGGATATAATAAAGACGATTATGCTACAGAACGATTTTTTGTCACGGCAAGAGACGGCGTTAAGGTTCCGGTGTCTGTTGTGTACAAGAGAGGAATGCAAAAAAACGGCGCTAATCCCTTATTGCTTTACGGCTACGGGGCTTACGGGTACAGTACAGAGGCAGATTTCGACAGGAATGTGCTTACTCTTCTCAACCGGGGATTTATTTATGCACTTGCACATGTACGCGGCGGACAGGAAATGGGTCGTAAATGGTATGAAGACGGAAAAATGTTTAACAAGAAAAACACATTTACAGATTTTATTGATTGCGGCGAGTACCTTATAAAAGAACGTTACACTTCCGGCGAACATTTATATGCCCTTGGCGGCAGTGCGGGTGGATTGCTGATGGGAGCGATTGTAAATATGGCGCCGAATCTCTGGCATGGGGTCGTAGCGGAAGTTCCCTATGTGGATGTGATCACTACCATGAGCGATCCGGACATTCCACTTACTACAAATGAATATTTGGAATGGGGGAATCCTGCGATCAAAGAAGAATACTTTTATATGAAATCATATTCCCCTGTAGATAATGTTGAAAAAAAATCATACCCAAACCTTTTGGTATTAACAGGACTTCATGATAGCCAGGTGCAATATTTTGAGCCTGCCAAATGGGTTGCCAAACTGCGGGAGTTAAAAACGGACAATAATAGATTGCTGTTGCATACAAACATGTCTGCGGGCCACGGCGGCGCTTCAGGACGATTTGATTATCTAAAAGAAGTTGCGTTACAATACGCGTTCCTGTTGACGCTTGAGGGAATAAATAATTGAGCTCCGTCAAAAGTTGTACGATATTCTGAATACTGCTGCCCATAGGGCATCTGCTTCTGCAAATTTGCGATATTGAACTCCGGGTCCCGCAGCAACCCTGGGCGATACAGAATAATTTGACAATAAATTGACACCGAAACCAAGGTCTGAGTCTCCCTTATAAATGCTCATAACCGGCCCCGTTACAAGGTTTATCATTAACGGGGCTGTCCACTTACAGTCAATTCCTGCCATCGCAAATACATTGGCGTAGCCTCCGTAGGTAAACTCATTTCCTGTTGTTGTGGTTCTTTTCCCTCCGTAATAACTGGCTCCTGCGTTGGCTGCAAAATGTATTAGCCTATCAGATATGGAATCTTTCTTAAAGCTCCTTGTGGTCCAGGTGTAATCCAGTCCAAAACCGATCGTGTGGGTAGAATTAAAATTTCCCATCGGAATATTTAAAGTAAATCCGATAGAACCTGGTCCTGGCATTTTGTCCTCCGCCTTTTTATAGTGCTGAGAAAAAGCTTGGAAAACAAGAAGTGTTGTAAGCAAGAAAAAAATACATTTCATAGTTCGAAAAGCTAAATTAGTTGCTGGATTAGCGTACTAAGGTAAAGGTTCCTTTCTTTTCTTCCGTAATGCCTGTTCGAAGATCTGTTGCTCCTATGCTCCACACATATACCCCGGAACTTTGCGGCAACCCACCCACATTCCCGTTCCAGCCTGAGCCATTCTCTGATGTTCGGAAGATCACTTGTCCCCAACGGTTAAAAATGCTGAACTCCTTTAATGCAAATTCATCGGAGAGGATCGGTCTGAAAATATCGTTGCGCCCATCATTATTGGGCGAAAACGCCGATGGTACATAGATACCCGGAAGTTGCTTCACTTTTATAAATACAGTATCAGTGTCCTTGCATCCGGCATCATTGGACGCAGTTACGACATATGTAGTGCTGAAAACAGGACTTGCAACGGGGTTTGCAATACCGGGGTCTGACAGATATGTTGTTGGCGACCACAAAAAACTTGTACCCGGACCGGTAGCAGATAATTGCACTGTTTCGCCGGGATTTATCACCCTGTCAGGTGGCGCCTGGATATTAAAAGTTTCGAGATGGATTGCTTTTGTAACAGAACGATCAGTACATGAACTTTGGGTCTCAATTTTCAAAGTAACATTAAAAATTTGGCGTGAATCAAAAGTATGAACCGGGTTCAGCTCCGTTGAACTATTTCCATCGCCAAAGTTCCATGTGTAGCGCACGGATGCCGTATCGGGCAAAACTTCGCTTACATTTCTGAAGCTGACATAACGAGATTCGCAAGCCATGGTGAATTCAAAATCCGGATTCAATAATACTCCGTTCGGATAAATGATTTTTGAACGCTCCACAAATCCGCATCCATTAGCAGGAGCTATTTTCACCTTTACAGTGTAATATGGTTGTGCTGATGAAAAAGTGTGAACCGGACCCGGACCGCTTCCCGTAGAACCATCTCCAAAGTCCCATTGCCATGTTGCCGCGCCGGGAACTGACGAAACTCCGGTGAATTGCACCCTTCCTGCGCAAGTATCAATAATAACCGCGCTTATATCATGGGTGCCACTGAAGGATAGGTCATTCAAAAATGTGGGCAAACCGGCATAAACGAGCGCATTCGATCCCTGCGCGACGTTTATTTGCTGGTTTTTAAAATTGCAACTGGCACCCTTAGCGTTCGGGTTATTGATAGCTCCAAGGAAATAAGATGGCTGCGCAAGGTATATTTTTTGATCGGGGGCCAACTGTATTCCGAAAAACCCGGAACCTGGAGTGTTAATTGTGAACCTGGACGCCACAATATCGGCCGGTGAGGGCAATTTACTTTCTACCTGGTCAATTGCTTTATCATAAGGTCTGGTAAGGTACAACAGATCCGAGCTTGGGGAGAACTCACAGCCCGTTATTTGCGCATCTCCAAAATTTACAACGCGGGCATTAGAAATAACTCCCGTGGCATCGTTAAAATCAAATAGCTGGAAGAAATTAGGGATAGTGTGATTCTCATCAAATAGGGGAAAATGGGTCTGGCACAGCTGTTTTCCGTCAGGGCTGGCTTTGAGCATGCCTACATTCATCAGGTCGTAGGTATTTAATACGATGCCCAGAGTTGACACAACCGGAAAACCACTAATTCCATTGCAATTAATTAACCAGGATTTGAAAACGTTTGAACTGCGGTCATTTGTGATCAGCCAAACGCTAATTCCATCGGCATGCCGGATTGCCGTCATCCTCTCTGTACAGGATCCCGAAAAGATTTCATTTTTTGTCGTTACTTGTCCATTACCATTGTCTCCTGTCATATCAACTACGGAATAACTGTAGCCATTCTTAAACTGATTTTCAAATGCGTCGGCGGTAAAAATGTAATATAAGTTTGAGCTACCCGGCTTAGGTACGATCAGGCCAGATTGAGTGGTCGAGACATGGCCAGCAAGGTTTTCGCCATTGAACATGATCTGATGATTGCGATTATAAACAGTCACACCATTTGTGTAAAATAGTAGGTTGCCATTGATATCGCAAATTGTTGATGACCCCTCATCGGCGTTCATCGCACTGTTGACAAGTGGGGTGGGCACCGGTTGATTGAAGTTAAGTCCTGCTTTTCGGCCAAAATACCAGATGTTGTTACGCTGAGCGTCCAGAATCCACGAATATGCCAGTAAAAGGGCCAGAACAAGCCAGTGTTTTCTCATTGCTTGTAAAAGACTTAGAATATGATCACGATCCGATCAAAATTGCTGCTTTTTTACCTGAATTAATCGGCCGGGAAAACTTTCACGCAATAAAAAGGGCTTATTTTGCGATTTTGAGAAAAACTCACTGCTGTTGAATGGTTTGCGACGAATATGGCTTCTCCTGATATCCGTGATGATGACCCTTGCCGGCCTGGCCCAGGTACCCACTTCCAATTTGCGGCAGAAGGCGATTGCGATTGCTGCAGATTCTATCAAGCTGGATACCCTGAGCATTATACCAGAGACATTTTCGATAGAAGGCATTTCTCCTTCCGATTATCGCCTCGATTTTATCAATTCAACTCTTCATTGGATATCGAAGCCGGCATCAGAAAGCGTTAAAATCAGTTACCGGGTATTTTCCTTTAAGCTTAATCCCGTCGTGCAACGGATCAAAGTGGATAGTGTCATAAACAGCATGGCCATTGCACCGTACGTATTCAATAATGAGTTGACTGACGAACAAAAGGCCATTTTTAATTTCGGCACATTAAAGGCTGAAGGTAGCTTTGGCCGTCAATTGGCATTTGGAAATAGCCAGGACGCCGTATTAAATTCTACCCTCAATCTCCAGCTAAACGGGTTATTAGGAGACAGTATCGAGTTGCTTGCTGCTATTACGGATAACAATATTCCTATACAGCCAGACGGCACTACACAACAATTAAATGAATTCGACCAGGTATTCCTGCAGTTTAAAAAAAAGCACTGGCAACTCAACCTCGGCGACATCGATATCAGGCAGAACAAAAGCTATTTCCTCAACTTCTACAAGCGATTGCAGGGTATTTCCTTTCAAACAACAAACAGGGTTTCCAGCAATGCCGAGCTGACAAGTCTTGTGAGCGGTTCTATCGCTAAAGGAAAATTTACCCGGAATATCATACAGTCCCTGGAAGGAAACCAGGGTCCATACCGCCTTGCGGGTGCGAACAATGAATTTTATTTTATCGTCCTCGCTAATACAGAAAGAGTATTCTTAGACGGTCAACTACTTCAAAGAGGAGAGGACCAGGATTATGTGATCAACTATAACACTGCCGAAGTGACGTTTACCCCTAAACGCATGATCACAAAAGACAGTCGTATCCAAATAGAGTTTGAATATGCGGACCGGAATTATCTCAATGCCAACTTTTATGTTTCCGAAGAGTTAGACATAAACCGTAAGCTAAAAATTAAAATCGGGGCGTTTGGAAATTCAGATGCTAAGAACTCACAGATCAACCAGGTGCTCGATCCGGCGCAGACTCAATTTCTTGCTAATATTGGCGATAGTATTCACCAGGCCTATTATCCTTCTGCAATAGTGGACACTTTTTCTGCAGATAAAATATTATACCAAAAAATCTATTATAATACTCCAACCGGGGTCGATTCTTTTTACCAATACTCCACCGATCCTACTGTCGCAAAATACAATCTTTCTTTTGCCGACGTAGGATATGGAAATGGTAACTATATACCTGATTTTAACGGGGCTAATGGCAAGGTCTACAAATTCGTTGCGCCGTCAGGAGGCGTGAAATTGGGAAACTATGAAGCCGTTACTGTTCTCGTTACGCCAAAAAGGCAACAACTCGTTAACCTGGGAATTGATTATGCGCTAACAAAAAATACGATGATTAAGTCGGAAGTGGCCATGAGCAATTATGACGTCAATACATTTTCCACGATCAACGACGGAGATGATAAAGGATATGCGGCCAAAGTCCAGGTGAATAATACTAAGCGATTGCGGGAAAAAAATAATCTTCAATTGCTCACCTCATTGGATTACGAGTATGTGCAAAGCAAGTTCAAACCACTGGAACGGCTTCGGACCGTAGAGTTTTCACGCGACTGGGGTTTGTCTTTATTTGTAAACCCTGAAACGGAAAATATTATCCGGGCCTCGGCAGCGATAAAAGATAAAAAGAACAATGGGTTTTCATACCGCTTTACGAATTATAAAAGAGGTGAGACATATAATGGATTTCAAAACGCGCTTCAGCAGGTCACCGACTGGAAGGGATGGCTTTTTAATAACGAAATCGTAGTTACAAATTTTGACTCGTTAAACAATAAGGGTGTTTTCTGGAGGCCCACTATTGACCTAAGCAAGCAGTTTAAAAGAATGAAAAATTATCGCGTTGGCGTTCGGTATGCAGAGGAACAAAATACCGTTAGAAATAATGCGACAGATTCCATTACTCCACAAGCTTTTTCTTTTGACAGCTATTCGGTGTATCTCAAATCAGACGAGGCAAAAAAGAATCATTACGGAGTTACATTTTTCACCCGTTCGGATAAGTATGCTTATGGCAAAAGCTTTGTTCGTGGCGACCGTAGTTTAAACCTCAATCTCCAGGCGGAATTGCTTGCGAATGCAAAACGACAGTTTTATCTAAATACTACGTTTCGCAAATTGACGGTGCTCAATTCTACGGTTTCAAGGCAGGCAGAAGATGAAACCATCCTCGGAAGGGCGGAATATGTTATGAATGAAATGAAAGGTCTGCTGACGGGTAATGTTCTGTATGAATTGGGAGCAGGGCAGGAGCAAAAAAGGGATTTCACTTATGTGGAAGTTCCCGCCGGCACGGGACAGTATGCGTGGATTGATTACAATAGCGATGGTGTGCAGCAGTTGAATGAATTCGAGCTGGCAGCTTTTCCTGACCAGGCAAAGTTTATCAGGATCCTTATCCCAACAAATGAGTTCATTAAGGCCAATTACATCACATTCAACTATAGCCTGAGCATTAGTCCCCGTGCCCTGATGTCAAAGACCGATCTCAGGGGAATTAAACAATTTATTTCAAGGCTGAACCTCAATACCTCTTTACAGATAAGTAAAAAATCCATCTCAGAGGGAAACTTTGAATTTAACCCTTTCAAATATGATATAAGCGACACCGCCCTTGTAACGCTAAACAGAATACTGGCGAATACGGTTTCTTATAACCGGTTTAGCAGCAAATGGGGGATCGACGTCAGCAATGTTCGTAATAATGGTAAAGCATTACTCACATATGGTTATGAAAGCCGCAAGCTCAGGGACTGGACGGCGAAGTTCAGGTGGAATCTGAGCAGGTCCTTAACGATGCAACTCAGCGGGAAGCAGGGGATCAACTCACTGTTCATTCCTAATGCACAATTCGATAATCGCAATTATGACCTTGACATAAAAAGCGTGGAACCGATGATCACATTTATCAACGGAACGACCTTCCGGATTGCCGCAGGTTATGAATATGAAGAGAAAGTGAATTTACCTCAGTATGGAGGCGAAAAATCCAGCTCTCATTCCATTAATCTTGAATCCAAATACAATGTGCTGCAGAATAGTTTTGTTACTGGCAAGTTCACCTTTAATGACATTGACTTTATATCAAAAAATGGAACTGCGACAACCACTGTAAGCTACATCATGCTCGAAGGATTATTACCGGGAAAGAATTATCTCTGGTCAATTACGCTCACTAAACGTTTGCTGAATAACCTGGAATTAAATTTCCAATACGATGGACGAAAACCTGCTTCATCAAAGACCGTGCATATCGGGAAGGCATCCCTGACCGCATTATTTTAGTCGGACCTATACATTAAACCTGAAATGCATCACATCGCCATCTTTTACCACGTATTCTTTCCCTTCAATTCTTAGTTTACCTGCTTCCCTGCAAGCGGCTTCTGAACCGTACGTGACAAAATCGTCGTAGGCGATCACTTCTGCTTTAATAAAACCTTTTTCAAAATCTGTATGTATAACGCCCGCCGCCTGTGGAGCTTTCCATCCTTCGTGTATCGTCCACGCTCTTACCTCCTGAACACCGGCGGTGAAGTACGTGTAAAGATTTAATAGTTTATAAGCTGAATGGATAAGCCTGTCCAAAGCGGGTTCGGTCATCTTGTATTCTTCCATAAATAATTGCCGGTCCTCTTTGCTTTCCATTTCTGCTATTTGAGCTTCGATGCTATTGTTCATAATAATGATCTGGGCATTTTCACCTGTTATAGCCTGCTTCAATGCTTCCGAATATTTATTCCCGGTGTGCATTGACCCCTCGTCCACGTTTGCCACGTAAACAACAGGTTTATCTGTCAGCAAAAACAAATCGGCTATGGCTGTGTTTTCGTCTTTGGTCAAGCCCAATTCGCGAATACTCTTACCCTTTTCAAGGTGTTCCTTGCAGCGTAGCAAGATTTCCAGTTCGGGTTTCAGTTTGGGATCAACACGGACCTGCTTCTCTGTTTTAGAAATCTTTTTTTCTACGCTATCGAGATCTTTCAACTGAAGCTCTGCATCAATGATCTCTTTATCCGAGACAGGATCGATAGCGCCTTCATCACGCAAAATATTTTCATCTTCAAAACAGCGGATTACGTGAATGATGGCATCCACTTCACGAATATTTGCCAAAAACTTATTTCCCAGTCCCTCACCTTTGCTGGCGCCACGTACCAAGCCCGCAATGTCTACAATTTCAATCTGGGTGGGAACAATTCGGTTTGGAATAACCAGATCGGCGAGCTTGTACAACCTTTCATCGGGAACATCCACTAAACCAACATTGGGTTCAATTGTACAAAACCGATAATTACTTGCCTGTGCCTTTGCGCTGTTGCTGACAGCATTGAATAAAGTCGATTTACCAACATTCGGCAATCCCACTATACCTGCCTGTAGTGCCATCTATTAAAAGTTAAAAATCTGAAATCCGAAATCTGAAATCCGAAACCCAGTTAGATACCATTTTCGGGGCGCAAAGATAGGAGAATTTACTCCGGTATGACTACGTAATCAAGATTACTTTAACTTCAAACCTCAAACGTCAAACGTAAAACTTCAAACCTCAAACGTATTATGGCCTTAAGCAGGATTTGGTCAGCATTTATCATTATTGCCGTTTTGGTTGCCAGCTTCCGGATGCTTGCCGGGGATCAGAAGATTTTTAGCCGGATGGTGGTTGGCAAGTCATCAGATAAATATGATAGCGTCTATTATTTTGCCATAGGCTCACCACAGAATGAAAATCTATCTCCGAAGTATTCGGAATTTCTAAGAGAATATGGATATGCCAGGACTGACTCACTGAATAAGGCCACGGTGTTACTGACTGAGGATTTGGCCCGCGATTCAGTAAATGCAGTTAAGGCTATCAATCCCGGGATAAAAGTATTTACTTATGTTTCTGTGCAAAGAAAACTAGAGCGAAAAGTAGACGGCATCATTGAGACAGCTAAGAATGCCGTAATTGATATCATCATTCCTTTGATAGGGATTATGGCTCTTTTTATGGGCTTTCTGAACATTGCCGAAAGGGCAGGAGGTGTAAGGTTGTTGTCAAGGATAATATGGCCTTTCTTTTCACGAATATTTCCTGACCTGCCCAGGAACCATCCTGCCATGGGTCACATGATGATGAACTTCTCGGCTAACTTGTTAAATCTTGACAATGCGGCGACGCCGTTTGGACTAAAGGCCATGGATAGTCTGCAGGAACTAAATCAAAACAAGGCGGTTGCTTCCAATGCACAGATCATGTTCCTGGCGCTTCACGCATCGGGGCTCACCCTGATCCCAGTTACCGTCATTGCTTATCGAAGCGGGTTAGGTGCTCAAAATCCCACTGATATTTTTATTCCCTGTATGATCGCCACTTTCGCGGCAACTGTTGCTGCGATGTTTATCGTGGCCTCCAGGCAAAAGATCAATATGTTTCAGCCGGTCATACTTGCATGGATTGGTGGTATTACGGCTTTGATCGCTATATTGGTATTATATGTAAGCCGCCTTGATGCAGCGAGTGCCCAGTGGTTCTCATCCACTCTGAGCAATGCTATTATCCTGGGTATATTCTTTTTGATCGTGCTCGGTGGTATTTATAAAAAGATAGATGTGTTTGATGCTTTCGTAGATGGGGCAAAAGGTGGTTTTGAAACTTCAGTGCGCATCATACCTTACATTGTAGGAATGCTGATTGCCATCAGCATGCTCCGCACAAGTGGCACATTTGATGTAATCATCAATGGAGCAAAATCATTTTTTGCAGCGTTGGGTGCCGACACAAGATTTGTAGATGGCCTGCCAACGGCGCTTATTAAACCATTGAGTGGAAGTGGTGCGCGGGGAATGATGCTGGATACGATGAAAACCTTTGGAGCGGATTCCTTTGCAGGAAAATTGTCGTCCGTCTTACAGGGATCGTCGGACACTACTTTCTATGTTGTTGCTGTTTATTTTGGGTCTGTAAGTATAAAAAATACACGTTACGCAATAGGTGCAATGTTGCTCGCCGACCTCGTCGGCATTATCACAGCTATCTTGTTGGCCTATTTGTTTTTTGGGTAGTAGCTATTCTTTCGCCACCGAATTAAAAGTAAATCGCACAGTCAGCCCGACCGCCGCAGGTTCAAAATTTATATCGCTTACCAGGTTGAGCTCTGGCTTCCAGTCGAGTGATAAGTTTAGCGGGATATTGGCAAATTTATAATCCAGGCCAATTACGCCTTGTGCTCCGAAGTTTACTTCCGTTTCGTTTGAATTCTTAGCGGGGTTCCATTCTTTAACAAATCCTATGTAGCCACCACCACCGTAAAACCACTGAAGACCTTCAGTGCTGAAGGGTTTGTGTACTTCGTATAAACCTGCCAGTGCTATAGGATCACCAAAGGAAAACAGGGCTTCAACCGCATGCCGCTCATTTAAAAAATGCTTTAGAGAAATTGAATTGTTAACAATGGGAGCGCTGCTGCTGAGCCTTACACCAACAGCTGTCTTGTATGACTGTGACGAAGCTGTAAAAGCTATTGCTGTCATCAATAAGGAAGCGAATATTACTTTTTTCATGGTGATTTATTTTAGTGGGTTTAACGAAAATAATGCCAGTAAAGTTTAAAAGAAATGCAAAAGTTCATTTATCTATCTGTAAGACAACCTTAAATACATTTCCCCTAAGTCGTTGGATGAAATAATTTTTGCGGTTCTACCCAACACATATACCAGCCAACAGCGGCATTTTTTCGCAGTAATATCCAGGCAAGAATGAATAATTACGAGGTCAATGGAACCCGGCCTATTCAAACATTTCAGATTTGGTTTTTGGTCTTCGTGCTTCCAGCCATCGAAAGCCTTCCAGCTTCATTTCAGCGGGGCTTTTTTGACTTATCGGCCATAGTGTGCCTGTCACGGCACTGCGAAAGACAACTTTGTCCAGCTCTTTATTCTGAAAATAGATGTCAATAATATCTGATTGCGACTGGTTGACTCCCGTATAGGCACTGTCCTCATCCTGGATATAATAAATACATTCAGCATAGGCATTTGCCCTGACAGAATCAATATTTCCGTCTGCAAACCATCCATCCATTCTTGCAGATTTTATCTGGTTATACACATCATTTTCCAGCCGGTTGACCAAAAAGCTGTTTTCAAAAGCTTCAACTTTGTCGGCTTTCTTGTTTTTGGTAAATAGAAGTATGGTATCACCTGTCACCTGGCTGTTGTTTGCCCAAACAACCGGATCCCTGTACAGCCTGAAAACAGAATCTTTAAACGAATAAAACATGCTGTCGCAAACAGATTGTAATGAGTCCGAAAAAATCCGCACATTGCGGTAAGCTTCGAAGTAACGATTCGTGCTGTCCTTTTCATTAAAGGCTAACGTGTCTTTGACTTTGCCATTCGCAGATGACGAGATAACTGAATCTTTCGTGGCAGTGGTATCTGTTTTTTGCTTTGCCAATATCGAATCGGTAACGGGTACGGTCACACTATCTTTTTTAATAGTGGCAGGGATGTTTTTCACTTTTAGCTTTTCTGACATTGATCTTCGAGTAATAGGTCTGCCCGGTGCATTACTAACCGCAGCTGTGTCTGGCCGGCTAATTTGTGCAGAATCCTTTACTTCCCTTGCTAAAACCGGTTCCTGCCTGCTGCTATCAGGCTTGAGATTGTTTGGGGTCTTAAACCGATCGGAAAGCCTCGCAGAAAAAAGTGTATCCGCTGTAACGTAAATAGTATCCTTTTCCTGCTCTATTATCATCAATGGTTTTTTGGTTGCGAGAATTGCATCCGTATTTTTATTGCGAAATATCAACCCACCTATTATCGTAGTGTGGTTTTTATTGTCAATCACAACGCCATTACCTTCAATCTGGGCCGTGCCCAAACTGTCATCAATAGCCATCCGGTTGCCGGTTATTTTCATATCGCCGTCTGTTACTTCCGGCCGTGAACCAAATTCAGCTTTTCCAGTTGCCTGGTTATAGAAGCCTTCCCGGGTCTTGATGATCCTTCCACTGCTGTCTTTGATCGTGGTTTCGGCAATAAAACGCGTTAGCCGGGTTTGGCTATTATATAGCAATGAATCGGTATCGATCGAATAGGCCGGGTCACGCAGCCGCACATCTTTCTTAAAATAGACATCCTTCAGGTCGGCGTAATAATAGCCTTCTTTACTGTCAAGTACTGTCTTCTTATTTACCACTCGTCCGCCATTTTTGTAAGTACCGATGTTGGTTTGCATATCGTACTCAAGGTCGGGAGTAGTTAACGTTGCATTTCCGTCGGTGAGCTTTACATTTCCATCGAGATAGGCAAGCTTGGTATCGGCGAGATAACGCAGATGATTGGCATATACATTGGCAGTATCAGAATCGTTGATATGGACTTTGCCCCACGCTTCAAATATATTGGTGCGATTGTTTATTACGCAACTATCACAATAAAATAATGCCGTACCCTGGCGCAGCTTTACATCGCCGGTAACAATAGTAAGCTTTGTGCTGTCATCAACAGTTCTGAATTCGAGGTTCCGGGTATTGTTGAGAATGTGTACTTTTTTGGCAGTATCCTCGCCTGTTGGGGCAGGTGATGCTTGCGAATAAATAACACTATTGCCGAGGAGCAACAGGAGCAACAAAAAAAAAGAAAGCGGCTTACAGTAATTCATTTTCGGTTCACTTCGGAACGGTGTCTTTTTTTGCCGGCGAAGTTAGTGCCCCACCTTTATCCTTTTTGCCGAATACCGAAACATTAACGTAGCGTTTTGGATGAGTCCGAAGGTCATCAATTAAAATCTCTGCGCTCAAAACTGCATCATTCAGCCTATTATAAAGTTGCCGGTCATTAATCAGTGCGCCCAATGTTCCTTCGTTGCTGGAGATTTTCGTCATGGTAAATTTCAACTGGCTGACGGCCGCCTGCAATGTATCCATGGTCTTTTTCATCTCCAGGCGGGCCAATTGTTCTGTAAATTTCTTGGTGTTGCTGATCACCGCCGTAAGACTGTCATTGTTATTTTTAATGTTTCCTGTAATGGAGTTAACATTATTGAGAGCAGCTCCCAATGCGCTGGTTTGAAGATCGAGCAGTTTATTTAATGAATTGCTTGCCAGGGCAAGGTTGGCAATTGTAGTCTGCAGATTTCTTTTGGCCCCGGCGTCAAAAATGGTATTTACGTTACTTAAGACTTTGTTCACAGTATCCAGAGAGTTCCTGATTTTCGTAAGTGTGGGAGAGACTTCCGAGGTAAGTCCACCAAATAGCCCTTCGTCGATTCTCGTATTCAATACATCTCCATCTTTTAAATAAGTAGTGGCATCGCCTTTTTCAATGATGATGGAAGCGGAGCCAATGCCTACCACGTTTGCACTGATATATGCTACGGAATTTACTGGTATATTGACGTCCCTCGTCAGACTAATCGTCACCTTTATCCCGCTTACGTTCTTGTCGACCTCCTGCAGGTCGTACACGGTGCCTATTGTGAGCCCGTTGATTTTCACCTCATTTGACTTAGTCAGGGAACCCAGTTTTGGGAAAATGGCGTAAATCTTTTTAGAATTATTGAAGACATCTTTACCCTTAAGGAAATTAAAACCCAATATAAGCATGGCCAGCGCCACTATAGTTAATATGCCGACTTTGGTTTCATGGTTAATGGTCATGGTTCCGGGATTGTTTCTCGGATGCCAAATTAACTAATTATTTTTAAACGCTTTAGGCAATTATAAACAAAAAAGGAGACGCTGTCCGCAAATCAGTTTGATTGTCATATTGAGGTTGTCGGGCGTTCGATGAACCCAGGCTGACAATTGGCAATCAAACCGCCAATCGCCGGGCCACTTAGGCTGACAATAGTTTTCGGACAGCCTCTTATGTGTTCGTGAAAATAATATGCTACGGTGTCGTACTTATCGATCGCGACTCCGTTTTTTGCTTATAAGCTTTGAATGCACCAACCAGGTCATTTACTATTTCCTGCTGCCCCTCTTCGCTATTAATATACTTTTCATCTTCTTCATGGGAAATGAATCCTATTTCGACCAAAATGCTTGGCATTCCCGTTGCCTGCAATACCCATATCCCTGCATGATTCCTTTGCTTTACGCCCCGGCTGAACCGTCCTGAAGCCACAAACTCCCGTTCAACCATGTCTGCGAGACTGAGACTTTTCTTAAAATAGTTTTGCGCGTAGATGAGCATCCGGGCTTTTTCGGCCGGGTCTGAAGGGTCAGGAAGCTCGATATTCAACGTAGAATCTACTTCACCGTATTCCAGCGTATCGGTGGACGGGGTTTTATTAACTGCACTGACCTTTGCATCGTTTTTATTTACTGCCCAGATATATGTTTCGGTACCATGAGCAGGATTTGGGGTGGTCCAATACCGGTATTGAGGAACCTTTCTTGTTACTTTTCTTCTCTTCTTTCCTTTGCCGGTATAATAGGTCATGCTCTTACTTCCGATATATGTACGATGCCTGATATCGGGCGCAGAATTGCAGTGTATTGCGATAAAAAGATCTCCATTCGATTCATTGGCGAGGTTAGCCCTGTACCTTAAACCTTCGTCTTTTGTTCTCTTATTTCCAGCCATTACATCAGAAGTGCGGGTATATACGATCTTAAGATCAGGATATGCTTCCTGTAAGGCTTTGCCAAATTTCATTGCGACCGAAAGACTCACTTCAGCTTCGGTTGAATATTCGCCCCTAGCACCCGGATCAATACCACCGTGCCCCGGGTCAATGATCAGGGTTCTGATCTGTGCTCTCTGCGCCTCACTGTTTTTTCCGGAAAAAGAAAGAAGTAATATGAAAACGCTAACAGAAAATAAAAAGACAAGGACTCGCTTCATCATAGGTCTTCTAATATTTAATCGGTCACCCGAATCTTCACAAATTGTTTAGGTATGAATGATTTACATTTGTCTCAACACTATGAACGGGCTGCGCAAAATTAGTTTAAAAATTTTTTTTTCCAGAGCACTGCTTTTATTAATTGTTTTCATAGTAACGTGTACTGCAAGGGCCCAACACACCCCGATCAGCAATTTTGACAGCGCTTTAACAAAAAAAATAGACACCCTCAAGCCCAGGCCAGCCCCCCAGACGACCCAACCGGTAGCGATAACATCATCCGACACCATTCCAGGCAACGATTCCATCGCCATGCAGAAGGTCGATACTTTTTCATTAAGGCTTTCAAAAGATACCCTGGATGCTCCGATAAACTACTACGCGGAGGACTCGGCAGTAGTAATGATAAAAAATAAAAAAATATTTCTGTATGGCAAAACAAAAACGGAATATAAAGATGTAACTCTTACCGCACCGCAGGTTGGGATCGACCAGCAAACGCAAATTATGACCGCGGTTAATAAGAAAGATAGTACCGGCGCCGTGTCCGAGGAAGCCATTTTTAAGCAGGCCGAGAACGAATTTACCAGCGATACAATAACATACAATATCAAATCCCAGAAAGGGTTGACTAAAAATACCATCACGCAATCCGGGGAAATGTTCGTACATGGCGACGTGGTAAAAAAGGTGAACGAAAACGTCACATTTGTCAAAAAAGGTGTCTTCACGACCTGTAATCTGGATGATCCTCACTTTGCCTTCAAAGCCAATAAGCTCAAGGTAGTTAACAAAAAAGTGGCAGTGTCCGGGCCGGCACATCCTGAATTTGAAGGCGTCCCCATCCCGATTTATGTGCCTTTTGGATTTTATCCTTTGAGCCAGGGGAGACATTCAGGATTTTTGCCTCCACAATTTGCCACCAACGACCAAATGGGTATCGGTCTCGAGGGAATGGGATACTACAAAGTTGTTAACCAGTACTGGGATGCCAAGGTGTATGGCAATATATATTCCTACGGCAGCTGGTCGATCAATATGAATCCGACTTACCGCAAACGGTACAAATACGCTGGCTCTCTGAATTTTGGTCTGCAACGATCTAAACGAAATTTCAAAGGTGATCCTGACTATTACTCAAATAACAGCTATATGCTGAACTGGAGCCACTCGTCAGATAGTCGCGCAAGGCCTGGTACATCGTTTTCCGCTAATGTCAATGCCAGTTCTACTACTTACAATGAGAATGTTCCAAATAACGCCAACCTGAATTTTCAAAACCAGTTAAGTTCTTCGATCACTTATTCAAAAACCTGGGTCGATAAACCTTATAACCTTACTGCAAGCGCGAATCACAACCAGAACAATAAAACCAGGCTCGTAAACCTGAATTTGCCGGATGTGGGTTTTACAGTTACGACTGTCTACCCTTTTCAGAAAAAGGACCTGGTCGGCAGCCGAAAATGGTATGAGCAACTGGGCATTTCCTACAATGGTAGTTTAAGGAACCAAATTTCTTTTTACGATACAGCTTTTAGTTTTACCCAGATCAGAGATACGGTACAATGGGGAGCACAGCATAACTTGCCGATCACGCTTGCGTTGCCCCCGATTCTTGGCGGAGCAATTGTCGTATCTCCGGGGGTGAGTTATTCGCAGGTCTGGGTATCCCGCCGTTTGATACGGGAATGGAACGACGCTGCAGGCAAAGTGGATAGCACGGTTGAAAAGGGCTTTTTTGTGGATCAGCAAGCATCGTTCGGTCTCGGAATAAGTACAGCACTTTTTGGAACCTACCAGTTCAGGAAAGGGAAAGTGTCTGCGATTCGACACGTCATTCGTCCGACCATTGCTGCCAGTTACAGGCCCGACCTTTCAAAAAAATATTACGACAGTTTACAGATTAATGACCAGGGGTATAAGATCTGGACTTCGCAATTGCAGGGTAATGCGATTTACAACGGTTATGGTTCCGGCGAAACCGGCGGGTTGTCTTTCCAGTTAGATAATAACCTTGAAATGAAAGTTCGTAACAAGAAGGACAGTACCGGCGAGAATCCATATAAAAAGGTGCGGTTAATTGACGGCTTTGGCTTCAACACCAGCTATAACTTCCTTGCGCCAACGCACAAGCTCTCACCGTTCCAGTTATACTTTCGGACGAATTTGTTTGATAAGATCAACATCAACGCGAATGGTACCATAAACCCCTATGTACCTAATAGCCATGGACAGGATTCAACGGTGTACGTGTGGGAAGAAGGGGGCTTCAGCCTGGGTCGTCTTTCAGCAGCAAGTGTTTCAGTGTCCACCTCTTTTCAAAGTAAGCCAAAAGATGAACAGAAGGATAAGGAAAAAAAACAGCAAATGGAAGATCAACTGAATGATCCTGTATTGGCTGCCGATAAACAACGACTGCTTGAATATATGCGTCAAAACCCGGCCGAATTTGTTGACTTTAATGTACCATGGCAGGTGAGCCTGTCCTATTCATTATATCTGGCCGAAGAATTCAAACCGGACTACACTTTTACCAGGACGGTAAGGTCAAGTGCCAATTTCAGCGGAAGCTTTAGTCTTACGCCGAAATGGAATTTCAGCATGAACGGATACTACGATTTTGATACAAAAAAATTGCAGACGTTCTCCATGGCAATTGCGAGGGAAATGCACTGCTGGCAGCTTTCGATCAATGTAACGCCGGTTGGTTTGTATCACTATTTTAATTTTACAATCAGCCCCAAATCGGGTATTCTGCAGGATCTCAGGATCAACCGGACGCGCTCTTTCTACACAGGTCCATTTTAATTGTTGTGGCGCACATAGTGTTCCTTCATGATCTCGAAAACTTTTTCTTTTAATGCTTCTGATGTCAACCCTGCAGGGTTAACAGGAAGCAAGAAATCCATTCTTAGTTTTTTGGGAAGAAAATAAAATGATTTGTGCACCGGCAATGATTTGCCCGTATTGAAAATCAAAACCGGGATGATCGATTTTTTTGTTTCCACCGAAAGTTTGAAAGCTCCGTCATAAAATTTTTTCAGTGGTTCCGCTGTGCGATTGCGCGTTCCCTCAGGATAGATGCACATATGCATGCCTTTTTGCAAAACCATTTTCATTTCTTCAAAACTTTGGCGGCGGCTGGACTCACTTTTGCGGTCAATGAGTACAGACCCTTTAGAATAATACCATCCGAATAGCGGAATGCCTGCAAATGATTTTTTTGCGATAGTCTTATTGGCTCCCGGAACATAGGGACAGGACAACGGAATATCCAAAAACGAATTGTGATTGAATACAATAATATAATTGTGTCCTTTCTTAAAATGATCCCGGCCCGTTATTTTAATCCGGCAGCCCACGAGCCACAACCACAGGTTCATCCAAACTCTCGCAATCCTGATGAAAATATCGGTTCCCTTCGGATCGGGAATAAGATATGTGATCATCGAAGGAAGGAATACGATAAGAAATGTTATCACAAAACTTAGCAGTCCCCAAATTGCCCAAATACGCGCGGCTATTTCTTTCAATGTTTTCATTCACCTGTTTTTGATAATAGCATCAGCAAACTTTAAATCCCGGTTCCATTTCTTTAAAAATTGTTTTCTTTAATCCGGGCCATTCCTCTCTCAGGACGCTATAATAGATTGAGGTTCGGCGGCGGTTATTCCACATGGTCATGTGGCTTCTTAAAATACCTTCCTCTTTTCCACCTACGTTTTCCAGGCCCTTTCTTGCCCGTACATTCATGACGTCTGTTTTGAATTCCACTCTTTCAAACATCAATTCATCAAATGCATATTTCATCATTGAATACTTTGCGTGCCGGTTTAAGCCGGTGCTCCGAAAATCTGTTCCCAGCCAGCTCCAACCAATTTCCAGCCGCAGATCATGATAGGAAATATTTCCCATGCTTGTGCTGCCCGCAATCTTCCCGGTTTCTTTCTCAATGATGGTGAAAGGTCTTCTTGTGCCCGCTTTTTTATCAGCAAATGCCATAGCCATCCAGTTCTTCAATTGTTGTTCGTCGCCCAGGTTAAAAGTGAAGTAATACCACATGTCAACATCTTTCTTGGCCAGTCCAAGAAATGAATCATAGTCGCTTTCAGCAATGGGTCTTAAAATAACTTTACTTGTTTCGAGCGCCAGGTCTTGTGGTATCATCGCTTAAAAATTGTTGCTTCGGCCATGCCTCTCGCAATGACCTTTGAGCATTAAACATTGAACATTGTTGCTTGCCTCGCATTGACCATTAAACATTTTTACAAACTCCAATCCACCGGATCTATTCCCTTACTCACCAAATATTGATTTGCCTTTGAAAAGTGCCTGCATCCAAAAAAACCATTAAAGGCAGAAAGCGGAGAAGGATGAGCTGCACGCAAAACCAGGTGTTTCGTTTCATCAATCAACATTCTTTTATCCTGTGCAAATTTTCCCCACAACATGAAAACCACATGTTCTTTTGTGTCGGATATTTTTTTAATAACGGTATCTGTAAATGTGGCCCAGCCAATTTTTGAATGACTCATTGGTTCACCCGCACGAACCGTTAGCGAAGCGTTTAGTAAAAATACTCCCTGTTGTGCCCATTTGGTAAGGTTACCGTGGTTGGGAATGGACATACCGATGTCGTCCTGTAATTCTTTAAAAATATTGACCAGGGAAGGTGGCGGTGGCACACCATTTTGAACAGAGAAACAAAGCCCATGCGCCTGGCCCGGGCCATGATAGGGATCTTGCCCGATGATCACGACTTTGATATTATCAACGGGCGTTGTATTAAAGGCATTAAATATCAGGCTGCCGGGTGGATAAATGGTCTTGCCTTGTGATTTTTCTGTTTTCAGATGCAACGGAATTTGCTGAAAGTAGGGCTTATCAAACTCTTGTTTCAATACTTCTTTCCAGGAGTCTTCTATTTTTACTTCCATTGCTTCGTAACGGTTTGGCTGCAATCTAAAAAAAATTATCTTTGCCGCCTCTTAAACGGTCCGGTAGCTCAGTTGAATAGAGCAACTGCCTTCTAAGCAGTAGGTCACAGGTTTGAATCCTGTCCGGATCACGCGACAGTCAAAGGCTTCTGTAGCATGGAGGCCTTTTTCTTTTTCAGTTTGCATAACTTTTACCATAACCGCTGACCTGCTTACATCCGTCCATAGACCTGCATAGTTAGCCAACTGATAGGGAGATGGTTACAATCGCCGCGCTCTTCCGCATGATGCTTACTAATACGCCCGGTAACTATTGTAGCCTGTCCGGTGAGTTCGCTTTGTTAATGATCAGCGAACGGAGTGATAAAAGAATTGATTACAACTGCGCCGCCGATAGCGTAAACAGCGGCGTTAAAGGAAGGGAAGAACTAATTGTTTTTCATTTTATCCGTAAAGTGCAAAATCTTGCAAAAAACCCTAACGGCAATGTCAGGCCTCGACCGATTTTGTAAGGTCTGTGAGTTCACCGCTTCGAAGATCCGACCGCTTTTCCTACCTCTCCCTGAGTAACCACGATAGTTTTTCGTCTTTTGCTCATTCGTATCCACGCCTGCGTCGGTTGGTTCTTGATTCTACCAGTTTATTGACAAGCTCTTTAAATTCATCTAACGTAAATCTGTTAGTTTTTTTCTCGCCGTTCTCAATTGCCTGGTTCAGCCTCATGACCTGGTCCTCGGCCATAATTTTTTTACACTGCTTCAAGAGCCTAACGTCAATAGGAAAACCCATACCAAAGGTGTTTGTGTTTTCTCACTGAACGATTCGACAATAACCTCACATTTGAAAACTTGTTATCGTTAAAATCGACAAGGAAGATGCCTTGTGGAAATTATTTTTGTAACGTTTGAATGTGAGGAAAGAAGTATAAGTGTCGGTTGAACAACGCAGCGATAAAAAAGAGGGTAAGTGTCATGATATTTCAAATTGTAAAAATCCGTTATGATTAATTGCTAAACGATTGGTCCTGTCCTATCGTATCTGCAACGCTTTTCATTAACGGTCAAAGTTTAGTGCCTTTGAAGTACACTATATTCTTAAACTTGCTTTCCTGAACCGTTATTCCAGCAATTGTCTTTTGTTTTCTGATAATATATGCCACGAACCATTACCTTGATTCTTTCAATTTTAGCCTAACCTATAGCAACGACTGTAGTTCTTTTTAATTCCCTCCTGTAAATTGTTATTGAATCTTTATGACCCAGCACTTTAATCATGAAATCCTGTTTTATGAAGGCAGATTTTACTTTTTCATACAGACCGGCAGTGTTGCTTACTGTTATGGTAATCTTGTAATCCGCCTTTTCCTGGCATTTAGGTACAATCCCCACTGACAATAATATGGCAGTCAGAAAAATTGTTCCGTGGATGATTAATTTTGTTGTCATTTTCAGTATTCAATTAATCCACAATTAATACTTCGAAACGGTAACTTTTAAAATATTGTTACTATGAAAGATGCCTTGCTTGCCAATTTTACCAAAAAACCGAAGGATCATCTCCGCCCACGGATGATTGTTTGTGCAACAGTGCGGTTCTTTTAGATGCTAATAAAATTTGCATAAAAATTCTTCCCCTTTTGTTTAAAACTCGGTATCTTTTAATGGATAAATCTTTTTGTTCATTAAATTTTTGTTTATGAAAAATGGATTTCTCCTCATCATTGCTCTTTTTGTACTTTCCTGTTCCTTTGGCGCCAACATTGTTACTAAACTTCCTCCTTTAATGGCAAAAGACATTTTTATTCCAATTGGCAATTCAGGTCAAAAAATATCAATACTCGATCTTTCTAGAATAAAAGTTAAAGAAGTAGAAGCACTGACCGGGAAAAAAATGAGTTTTATTGAAAAGGCTGGTTTCCGCGCAACACAACATAAGTTGCGAATGAACATCAATTACGATGGGACTGTCAACAGCAAAAGACTGGCGAAACGGCTTAATAACGCTAAGGATGGAGCATCAGGATTTCACCTGGGGGGGTTCGCCCTTGGTTTATTGCTTTCACTGATCGGAGTATTAATTGCGTATCTGCTCCCTGGTGATGCACAGGCCAGTCGCACAAAATGGGCCTGGATTGGTGCTGCGTTATCTGTAATATGGATAATCATTTTGATTGCTTAATCAAATATGTCTTTATTGGCGTATGTTAGGTGGAACTTTTAATATAGTTCCAGGAAGGAAAAATGGAGGAAAGATTTGATATTAGTGGCAATTGGTTTTGACAAACTTTTGGGCTCGACCTATCAGGTATACAAGTAAATATCGGTGAAATCAGAATGAAAATGAATCTTATCAACGCCGGAACTGGGTTTTTATATTTATTTGCTGCCTTCTAAGCAGTAGGTCACAGCTTAAATCCTTTCCGGATCATAAAAAGCGAATCGAAAGGTTCGCTTTTTTAGTTATACCAGAATTGATAAAATTCCAGACAACATCATTGATTGACAAGCGGGGCGGCCTGCTCTTTTGAGCAGTCTATCTTTGCACACAATTTCCATGGCTCCTTTAAATTCATATTCTGATGAGGACTTGCTAGAGCAACTTCGAAATGCTAATGAAAAAGCATTTACCGAAATATATAATCGTTATTGGGAAAAACTACTTGCTATCGGGTATTTTCACTTGAGAAATAAACAAGCTGCAGAAGATATAGTACACGAAGTAATGATGAGCTTATGGGCAAGAAAAGCAGAAGTTAATATACAATCGCTTTCTTCCTACCTGGCAACGGCAGTCCGGTTTTCTGTTTTCAAATCAATTGTTCGTGACAAACGACGGAAGCAATTGCTAGGTGAGCAGGGTATGCGTGAGGCAACAAATGAAACAATGGATAAACTTGACGCCCTTTTTCTCAGCGAGCAACTGGGGGCTATAATTGAGCAGTTTCCCGTAAAAGCAAAATTGGTTTTTACCTACAGCCGTGATGAGGAATTAACCGTTAGTCAAATAGCCAAGAAAATGAATCTTTCGCCCAAAACAGTTGAATATCACATTACAAAAGCCCTGCGAACGCTCAGGGAAGCCCTTAATAAAATAAAATTGCTTTTCGTTTAGGGGTTGTAACATTCCACGGTACTTATTAGTATGACCGTGGAAAATATCGAACAGCTTATTCAAAAATATAGTGATGGTACGGCCCGTGAAGATGAGATTCAGCAACTAATGAACTGGTATCGCGATTCCCTTGGTGAAGTAAATTGGTCGTCCTCAGACCCTGCGGAAAAGAAAAAGGTGTATGACAGGATGTTGCACCGGATGCAAAAGGAAATTCGTGCTGAACCAGCTCTTATTGTTTCATTCACATGGTTAAAAGTGGCTGCAATCCTTATTTTGTTCCTGGGGATAGCGACACTGCTCGTTTATTACAAACCTTTTTCAACATCTTATTTAACAGTTAAAAATCCTTCGGGTAAGATCCAGCGAATTGAGCTACCGGACGGAAGTCATGTGTCGTTGAATGCGAACAGTACACTTCGCCATGCAAAGAATTTTCAAAAAAATCGAACGCTGGAACTAACAGGGGAAGGTTATTTTGAAGTAACACACGACCCTTCACATCCGTTTATAGTTAAAGCCGGTAACCTGGAGACAACTGTCGTCGGTACTTCTTTTAACATAAGAGCATACCCTGCTCTTGCAAATACTACTATCTCGGTTATTAGCGGCCGGGTGAA
>Ga0310810_10000946_pt1 | contig 29331 bp, 28 predicted proteins | sample NCmetagenome_FD_207641 | JGI IMG/M metagenome (GOLD analysis project Ga0310810, IMG submission 207641) | Soil microbial communities from experimental microcosm in Duke University, North Carolina, United States - NC | ecosystem: Engineered > Artificial ecosystem > Soil microcosm > Unclassified ... | reverse complement strand
GGCTGAATGTCGAACAAATCCGCAGGTTGCCGTCGAATGCCGTCCTTTGCCGTCACGTGGAGGGACGCTACAATTCGCCCCTCGACGAACTGAGCCGGCCATGGCTAGACCCTTCGACGACGCATCGCCACCCACAGAGCCGGAAGGCCGGCTCGACTCCTGGAAAGAAATCGCGACGTATCTCAACCGCGACGTCACGACGGTCCAGCGCTGGGAAAAGCGCGAGGCCATGCCCGTTCACCGCCATCAGCACGACAGGATGGGGTCCGTCTATGCGTTCCGGACAGAGTTGGATGCCTGGGTGCGCAGTCGCAACCTTCGTTCAGCGCAGGAGACGCCCCCGGCCGCGCCGGCGATTCCTGAGCCGTCGCCACGAAGAGCGAGATCGACCGCCAGACCATTCGTCCTGGGACTGGCTGCGGTGGGAGTTGTCGTGGCGGCTGCCACAGGTCTGTGGCTTCGAGAGACCGAATTCTTCTGGCGCAATCCGATCGCCGACAGTCAGTTCCAAAGGGTCACCGACTTTGAAGGTGTCGAGCAGGCCGCGGCGGTGTCACGCGACGGTCGCTTCGTCGCGTTTCTCTCTGACCGTGACGGACCGATGGACGTGTGGGTGACGCAGGTGGGTTCAGGGCAGTACCACAACCTCACCCGCGGCAGCGCCGCAGAACTGGTGAATCCGTCGATCCGCCTTCTGGGCTTTTCGCCCGACGGCGCGCTTGTCACGTTCTGGGTTCGCAAGCCCGATGGTTCAGAGGGAGGAGCGATCGGCGTCTGGGCCGTGTCCACGCTCGGCGGGCAGCCGAGGCCGTACCTCGAGGGCGTTGCAGAATCTGATTGGTCGTCAGACGGCGCGCGGCTCGTGTATCACACGCCGGGCCCGGGAGACCCGATGTTCGTGACAGATGCCGCCCGACAGTCCGACGGCCGCCGCATCTTCACTGCGCCCGCCGGCCGCCACGGCCACTTTCCCCTGTGGGCACGCGATGGAAGATTCATCTACTTCGTCGAGGGTTCGCTGCCCGATCAGTTGGACATCTGGCGCGTCAGCGCAGACGGTGGTCCCGCCGAACGAATCACATCGCACAACGGACGCGTGAGTCATCCCGTGCTGTTGGATCCCCGCACCCTCGTGTACCTGGCCAGCGATCCAGACGGGTCTGGACCGTGGCTCCACACGGTGGACGTCGAGCGCCGCATTCCACATCGATTGAACTACGGCGTCGATCGATATACGTCGCTCGGCGCGAGCGCCGATGGTCGCCGGCTGGTTGCGACGGTGGCCAGCCCCAGGCGAAGCCTTTGGCGCACGCCGATCGGAGAGACGCCGGCCGACGAGTCCACCGCCGTACGCACATCGCTGACCACCGGCACGGGGTTCGCTCCACGACTGGGTCCGAACTTCCTTCTGTATGTGACAGCGGGTGGCACAAACAGCGAGAGCATCTGGAAGCTGGCTGATGGTGTGACGACCGAGCTGTGGACGGCTACCGGCGCGCGCGTCCTGGGCGGCCCGGCCATTTCTTCCGACGGCCGCCAGATCGCGTTCTCAGTACGGCTGGGCGCCAAAACCCTCTTGTACGCAATGCAGTCCGATGGAACGAACGCCCGGGTGGTGGTCGATTCGCTCGAACTGCAAGGCGCCCCGGCATGGACCCCCGACGGTCAATCGATCACCTCCGCTGTCGTCGAGCGCGGCACACCGCGCCTCTTCCGAATCCCGCTCGACGGCGGCGCTCCGTCTGCTCTTACGCAGGAGTACTCAATCGATCCAGTCTGGGCGCCGGACGGCGGCTTCGTCGTCTACTCGGGACCCGACATCGGCACGACGTTTTCGATACAGGCCGTCTCGAGTGATGCAGCGCCACATCCACTGCCATCACTGACACTGACTCGCGGCGCCCGGCATCTGACGTTCCTGCGTGGACGGCAGGCGCTTGTGCTGCTGAGAGGCGAGATTCAGCACAAGAATCTCTGGCTCATAGATCTGGAGACAGGCACAGAACGGCAGTTGACCAACTTCACGCCCGACTTTGAGATTGCCGATTTCGACATCTCTCCAGATGGGCGCGAGATCGTGGTCGAACGAGTGCAGGAGCAGTCGGATGTCGTGCTGCTGGATTTACCGCGGCCCTGACGACAGCCTTACTGTCCCCAGCGAAGCACTTCGATGCGGACTGGAGTACGGCCGGCTCGAATGAAGTCGAGCGCAGTGGCGGCCCCGTACGAGACATCGATGATGACGCCCTCCGCTCGAGGGTCGCGCCCAGGGCCGCGATCGACCACGCGAAGGTCAACAGCCCGGCCGTTCGCCATATTCGTAACGCGAACGACAGTCCCGAAGGGGTACGACGGGTGCGCGGCGACCATGGATTTCATGTCAAAGCGGATGCCGCTGGCGGTCTTCTTGCCGTCGAGTCCAGGACCGTAGTACGAGGCCAGGCCCTCACGCTTTTCGAGAATGCCGGGGTTTGCCGCCGGAGTCTTCGATCGTGCCGCACATCCGGGAACCAGTAGCACAACCACTGGAACGACGACAAACGCAAGGCGCCGGGCTCGCATCTCCCACGATCCCATCACAAAGTGTGCCGATGGCAACTCCGATCAGCTGAGCCAGGCCATGAACAGAAAGGTGGACGCAGCGATGAATGGCACATAATCCACCTGCTCGTCACCCACTCCCCGGGGCAAGACGCGGCCCAACGTGTGGAGGTCGCATGTCACAGCGTCGCCTTGTGATCCGCATCGTCACTGCACTCGCAACGACGATCGTCCTGTCATTCATTGCACTGCAGCATACAAGCGCCGATATCGGCCGCTTCATACCCACCTGGCCCATGATTGGCCATGATGTCGCCAACACGAGAAGCCAACCGTTCGAGGTTCGCATTTCCCGCCGCAACGTCGATCGCCTCTCACCGAGATGGACGTACACGACGGCCGGCGACGTCTCGGCAACACCCGCGGTCGGCAATGAAGCAGACAAGGAGCGGGGACGCGGCCATCGACGCCTCGTCGTCTACTTCCCCGATTGGGGTGGGATGCTCTGGAAACTCGACGCGGAGTCGGGCGCGCTTCTGTGGTCGCATGCGATCTCCGATTACAACGGCATCGCGAAGTCGATCTCGCGGACCAGCCCTGCGCTCGCGAACGGACTGGTTTTCGTCGCGGATCTGAACGGCAACCTGATGGGAATCGACGCCGCGACCGGTAAGCTCCGGTGGCTGACGGAGCTCGATCCCAACCCCAACACGATCGTCACGACTTCGCCCGTCGTTTACGGCAACACCCTCTTCATCGCGACCTCGTCCTCCGGTGGCGGTGACGCGCGCCTCATATTTCGCGGGAGCATGATCGCGCTCGACATTCGCACAGGGCGGATCATCTGGCAGTCATTCGTGCTTCCGGACAACGGCAACGTGCCGGGTGGTTTCGCGGGGGGCGCGTTTGTGAACCCGCCGGCGATCGATGTCGTGAACGGCCTGGTCCTGGGCGCAGCGGGTCAGCTGTACGCGGAGCCAGCCTCGGTCACTGCGTGTCTTGCGAAAGCACCGGGCGGGTGGAGCGAGTCGTGCTATCCCGCCGGGGCGTACTTCAACTCGGTCATTGCATTCGACCTGAAGACCGGAGCGCCGCGCTGGTCGTTTCGCGGCGCGGGCCCACGGGCACGACTGCTCGCGTGTGGACGCACGCCGCCAGCATGGTGCGCGCCCTGGGAGAACAACTTCAGCGTGTGGGACTTCGCTGGCGCCGGTGTGAACGTGTTTCCTGCTCGCATCGGACGTCGCCTGGGCATGATCGCCGGCATCGGACAGAAGAGCGGCGTGTACTGGGCGCTCGACGCGGCGACTGGTGCTCTCGTGTGGAGCAGGCTTGTCGGTCACGGTGACGATCCCGGCGGCATCCAGTGGGGAACTGCGTTTGACGGCCGCTACATCTACGCGGCGATCGGCCACGTGCGAAACCTGACGCCGTACACATCGCCATCGGGCCAGATCATCACCGGTGGATCGTGGGCCGCGCTCCATCCCTCGACCGGCGAGATCGTGTGGCAGACGGCCGACCCACAGGGTGCAGCGGACTTGGGTGCGTTGACGGTTGCCAACGGCGTGCTCTACGCCGGCTCGATGGCACACACGGGCGATCAGATGTACGCGCTGGATACAGCGAACGGCAACATTCTCTGGAAGTTTCCTGCCGGCGGATCGGTCGTCGCTGGTCCCGCCATCGTCGATGGCACGGCGTACTGGGGATCCGGCTACGCGCGAACGGGCGGAGTCGGGAACAATCAGTTCTACGCCTTCAGTATCGGAGCACGATAGCCTCGCTGGCCTCGAAGCGTGCTCACTGCGATGTCTTGTCCCGATGGCTGCGGCCCCTGGATGGCTGCGGTTTGATTCACGGGCTGCGCAACGTGCGGAATGTGATCGAGTATCGCAAGCTCGTCACCGGTGGGATCTGGTGCTCGAACGCGTTCCGTGCGTCTCCCGTCATCACGTATGCCGACCGTTGCTCGAGCAGGATCTCGTGCGTGGCAGTCCGCCTCTGACCGGCTGCCTGCGTCAACGCGCCAGGGCTGGCGTACGGACGCAGGCGCATTCGACAGGACGACAGTAGCGACACGCCAGCCACGATGCCGTACTGCGGCGCATCGCGATGCCAGCCTATCGGCGCACCTGGCGGGTACTCGTTGATCAACGCCATCGCAAAGCCGTCGGCATCGACGCCCGCCCAGCGCGCGATGCTGTGCCTCAGCGGAAAGAGAAACGCAGGCAGCGGAGGCGACACGCGGCCCGCGTCGTACGAGTGCCCGAAGAAGGCGACTCGCCGGCGAGCGACGACTCCACGCATTTCGAACGTCGCGAACTCGATGCCGGCGATCGCGTCCACGAGGGCCGCCTCCTCATCCGGCGTCATGAAGTCGCGCCGATATCGAAAGCCGTCCGGGACGATCGCGTCGAAGAGCGGCCCCTGCGCAAGCGCCACATCTCAGTGTCGCACGCTGCTTCAGGCGGGGCCTGAAGGCCCGCCTCCTCGGGGCACGTCCGCCCGTCTCATGTGTTGAATCGCACGTAGCGACTGTCAACGGCGTCAGCTTTCGAGTAGCTCACCGCGTGAACGAGCACTCCCGCTGGATTCAGCAAACGGATCGTGCCGCCCTTGTTCGACAGCTGTGCGCCATTTCCTGTCAGCACGATCAACGTGGACGAGCCTGCTGCCAGCTGCACCCCGGTCAGCGTATCGGCAAGGTCGTTCTTGTCAACGATGCGCCAGCCGGTCAGATCGACCTGGGCGGTAGTCGTGTTGCCGATCACGACGACCTCTCTATGCGCATCGTCACCCACTGGATTCACGAGCGCGCGCTCGACATATACAGCCGGGGACGTCGGTTCTGGGACGTCGGGCACTGGAATGAACGGTGGCGGGACGACGGGCGGCGTTGTCGCGACAGGAATCTCTTTCGAGACGCCCGGGATGCGATTGCCATTCGCGTCGGTCGGCAGGAACTGGGTTTTGAAGCGGAAGAACAGCCCGGTGAGGTGGTCCGGGTATCGGAGAATCAGTCCACCATCGTTGAAGACGCCGTTGTCCTCGTCATGCTCGTGAGGCGCGTTGCCCTGATTCATGTGGATGTCGTGCATCCCGTCTTTCGTTCCAAACTCGGCGTCGATGCCGGGCTTCGGCGTGGGATCGTGAAAGTGCGAGCCGAACGCGATCAGTTCGCCGCCACTCGCCTTCAGGTCGTTCAGTTCCCGGCTCACGACGTCCTGCAGATCGTCGTTGTCGCCCGGGCCCGTCGGTGGCAAGGCGATTCCCGTGGGCCAGTCGAAGAGCGGCGCGCGCGAATAGTCGAGCGCGTTCGATGCCGACCGCGGTTTGCGATTCAGGTCGGTGAGACCGGACGGCAACGCTGACAGGTGCTCGAGGATCGGATGACTGAGCAGCGGGTCGGCGCGATGAAAGACGATGAGCGACTTCGCGGGGTCTCCCGATCGGACGTTGACGGGAATGCGCCAGGGTTTTCCCTGATCGTCGATCACTCGCACCTGCAGATGAGGCGACTTGCTGGCTCCAGGCGGAGGATCCTCGCGCTTCCATCGATCGAGCTGTCCACGCAGCACACCATAGATGACGGCCACTGGTCACCTTCCTTGCTCTGCCACGCGCCGTATCGACGCCGTGACTCTTTACAAGAGCTAACGCGGATTCGCAATCGACAGAACAGGTGACGCTCGACATCTCAACGTCGAGCTGCGTCCGGCTGTGCTCGCGATCGACATGCGCGGGATGTAGAGTCGCGAGAGGTGATTCGAATGACGGAGTACTCGGGAAAGAGGTGACCCATGTCGTTGAAAGGCATGTACGCGTACGCGCAGCAAGTGGCACAGGGACATTTCCACGGCACCATCGAGGAACACAACGGAAAGCTGGAGTTCAAGGGAACGGTCGCCACAGAAACGGAGAAGAACGACATCTGGAATGCGATCAAGACCATTCCGACGTGGCGTGATGAGATCAACGCAGACATTCGCGTGACGGGCGGGCCGAGCTCGGTCGCCCCTACTGCGCCGCCGCCGACCGCGTCGCCGGCGCGGAGCACGCCAGCGGCGACCGCGACCGCGGTCGCTCCGAAGACCTACACCGTGAAGTCAGGCGATACGCTCAGCAAGATCGCCAAGGAACATCTCGGCAACGCCGCCGACTACATGAAGATCTTCGAGTTGAACAAAGACCAGTTGAGCGATCCAAACAAGATCAACCCGGGTCAAGTACTGCGTCTGCCGTAGGGAATTCGTGTGAAGGGGTCTGTCCCCTTCACACGTTCACGCCCAGAACCCTGTCACCGAAGCGATCTGGCCGTCGCCATTCAGCACGAAGAGATTCGTGCCGCGTCCACGCTCCTGACCGTCGCTGCCGATGGCGACCCAGTCCGCCAGCACATGCCACTGACAGTGGCGGATCTCACCGCGACGTTCCAGTCGCATTCCGGGCATGAAGCGCCGCGCGGCTGCAAGATGGGCGCTCACCTCGCTGGCGCCTGCGAGGCAGCTAAATCGGTCGCCGAACGTCACGTCCGGCACAGCGATCGCCGCGAGCGATGTGTCTCGAGTCGCCGCGTCAGGTTCGCTCCAGGTCGCGAACCAATGATCCACGAGCGCGGTCGCGCCCTTGCTGACCGTGTCCGCAATGAGGTTGGCGAACAGCGACAACTGAAAGCGCCAGCCCTGCACGTGCTCGTCGCGAGGCTGGACGTCGGCGAATTCGTGCGTCAGTTGCAGCAGCGTTCCCTTTGGATGGCGATCGAGTCGAATCGTGACGCGGGAACCGTCAGGCGGAATCGGTGTGCCGCTCGCGTAGCCGAAGGTGAACACGATCCGTTCGGGCGCGTCGATCTCCAGCACCTGACCCGTCACCTCGACACCGTTGGCATGGCGGATCAGCATGCGGCCACCTGGCCGTGCGTCGATCGTCGAACCGGCGCCCCACCACGCGGCCCATTGCGGCGTGTCGGTGAAGAACTGAAAGACGGTCTCACGCCGGGCCTGGATCACCAGCGTGCGATCGAGACGATGGGCGAGGGTAAGCGCGGTCATCGGTCCTCCATGTGCAGAACGGTGAAGGGGTCAGACCCCATCTGATTTCTTGCGGCGGCGCGCACGCCGGCGCGCCATCGGCCGTGGCCCGCGACGCGTCTCCGCAAGTTCCGCTTCCAACTTGAGTCGCCAGAGCGCGTCGTTCCACATCTGCTCCAGCAGCGGAGCAACGGGAGCGAGCGCTTCCCTGTTGACGCGGTAGACGCGGAACTGGCGGTCGGCCTCGCACTCGACGAGGCCCGCCTCGAGCAGCACCTTGAGCTGCAACGAGACCGCCCCGAAAGTGACGTCCGGCATGGCGTCCCGGATCGCTCCGGCCGTCATCTCCTGATCCCAGAGCAACCGGAGAATTTCGCGGCGGCGAGGTGACGCGACAGCAGCCAGGCGGGCGGTATCCATGCGAGCCAGCTTTAGTTTAGATTAAACTAAAATAAAGTCAACCGGCAGTTCCTACGCCTGCGGCGTGCGCTCCTCCCAGTCCACCCAGTCCACCTGGTGGCTCTCCAGGTACGCATTCACGGCCTCCCCCAGCGTCGCAAAAAACGTCCACGCGCCGAGGTGTTCGTACAGTCCGAATCGTTTCAATTTGTCCTTCACGGGATCCTTCATCTCCGCGAAGCACAAACGGATGCCGGCCTGGCTCAACTCGTCGCCGAGTTCGCGGAGGACGTCGGCCGACGTCACATCGATGCTCGTCACTGGTTCGGCGGCGACGACGAGCCATGTAACCGGCGTCGGCGAACTCGCAATAGCTGCGGTCACGCGCTGGTGAAACCATTCTGCGTTGGCGAAGAACAACGGCGCATCCCAGCGAAAGAGGACGAGGCCGGGGATCAGGCGCGCGTTCGGATACCGTGTGATGTCGTGATACCCCTTGATCTGATCGACGCGCCCGAGCACGGCGGAGTGCGGCCGCCAGCCATCCCACAGGAACTCGATCACGGCGATCACGATCGCGAGGGCGATGCCCGGTATCGCGCCGAATGCGGCGACGCCAGCGCAGCAGGTCATCGACAGCCAGAACTCCCAGCGCTGGATGTGATAGATGCGACGCAGGTCGGACACCTCGATGAGCCCGATCGCAGAGGCGATGACGACTGCCGCGAGCACGGTGTCCGGCAGCGACTGCAGCAAGTCGGGTGCAACGATCAGCAACAGCGCGATCGCGACGGCCCCGACGACTCCTGTCAGCTGCGTTCTAGCACCCGCTGCTTCGGCCACCGGCGTGCGAGACGAGCTGCTGCTGATGGGCATCCCCTGAAAAAACCCGGCGGCGAGGTTCGCGATGCCGAGACCGGTCATCTCCTGGTTCGAGTCAACGGGCGTGCGCAGGCGGGCCGCGTACGTCCGGGACAGCACGCTCGTGTCAGCAAAAGAAATGAGCGCAACCGCCACGCTTCCCATCAACAGCGCCGGCAACTGCTCGACTGCTACCAGGGGAAGACTGGGCGCCGGCAGCCCATGAGGCATCGGTCCGAGCACCGACAAGCGTCCCGCCAGGTCGAAGACGCCGACGATCGCAGTCGCGCCGGCGACCGCGATCAACATGCCGGGGATCCGCGGCCATCGCTTCAACGCGAGGATCAACACGAGCGCGCTGCCGCCAATCGCGAGCGCTAATTCGTTGGTGCCTCCCGCGAGCACCGCCTCGACGATGCCACCTGCCTGGCTTACAGGGCCGTCCGCCTTCACTGAGAAGCCAAACAGCTTCGGAATCTGACTGAGGATGACAGTCAGCGCGATGCCGTTCATATAGCCGTAGCGAATCGGCTTCGAGAGCAGCTCGGTGATAAACCCGAGGCGCGCGAGGCCTGCCGCCATGCACACGAGGCCGGACACAATCGCCATCAGGCTCGCCGCCGCAACCGCCCGCTGCGGATCCCCCGCCGACAACGGCACGACAACGGCGAGGATGACTGGGGCGAGCGCGGAGTCGGGGCCCAGCACGAGAATCCGGCTGGGACCGAACACGGCATATGCCAGGAGAGGAACGATCGTCGCGTAGAGACCAATGATGCCGGGCAGGCCGGATGCCTCGGCGTATGCGATCCCGACCGGCACGAGCATCGTCGTCATGACGAGACCCGCGACGAGATCATGTCGCAGCCAGGAGGGCTCGTAACGACGAACGACGTCGAGCCCGGGGATCCAGTGCTTCAGTTTCGCTTCCAGAGGCTTACGGCCGCGTCCTTGCCGCTATCGTATCGCGTGCTCAGCGTCAGCGTCCCGTCGGCGCGCAGGTCGTAATAACGGATGCGCTCGAGTGCGAATGGGTTCGCGCGCGCCGCGGCAAGCTTCGGATCGAATCCGAGCGCGCGCTCCTCGAAGTCGTCTCCGATGTAGGTGATGCGATGCTGCTGGGTGTCGATCACGACCCGGCCTGTCGTCGAGATCACGGGATTGGGTGAGTTCACACCCACGCTGGCAAGCCGCTTCATGCCGGCCTCGCTCATCTTGTATCGCACGTCGAGTACGCCAAAGGCGTCGAACGTGAGATCGCCGGTCGCCTCGATATCCGCCTGACGTCCGTCCTCCGCATTGACCTTGAACGAGACGAGCGACCAATGACCTTCAAACTGCTTGCGCACCGCGGTCGTCGAGTTCGGTCCGCTCTCGATGCGCTCGGTTGGCAATGTCCGTTGACGAGGGGCCGACGAACACGCCGACGCTGTCACGGCGACGAAAACGGTGACGATGACCTTCAATCGACGATTCATCCTGACCTCCACAAAGACCCGACCGCTGGCGTGATGTGCTCGGCAAGAGAAACCCTTGCCAGCTCACGCGGAGGCGGAGCGATCGAATTATCTCGACAAATGCTGACTTGGAGTCGATATTTCCTGCGCGCCGTGTCAGCCCGTGGAGACGTGTCACCAAATACCGTGATCGGTGTCTCCACGTAGGCACACATCGTGCGTAGCGATTCAGCCGGGAGCGTGACCATGCGAAGGACCTTGGAAGAACCGGAATGGGTCAGGTCGACGCGGCAGGAACTGCAAACGCCGGGCGTGTCGCGCATCGATCGCGAGGCCCTCGAAGGTGTGATGAGAGAGGACGTCTTCCGCGCGGCCGACGGCAGAGCGCTCGCGTTCGAGATCTCTCAGGCACTGCCGCGACCGCGACCCAGCGGCCGCAGAGCCTAGAAGCCGTCACCCCTGTCGGTTCACCGACACGATCTTCTCCATACGCCTCGGAAAATCAGGCCTATGTTGAGAGCTTCGGGGCGGCTGTGCCCCCGGTCCGGCCATTGCACAGTCCGGCACGCGAACCCAGGCAGATCGCGCCGCGGTTCCACCGCCGTGTTCATCAGCATTACCTCCACTCTCACCGGCAAGACCCGGAACTGGCTGACGCAGGGTGCCACTGCGCTCGGCATGGGTCTCGTCTACTTCCTCGCGTGTCACGTTGCGCTCTCGATCGACGTGACGAACGGGGCGGCGTCGGTGTGGCCGGCGAGCGGGCTGCTGTTCGGTGTGCTCTTGCTGACACCGAAGCGGTTCATTCCGTCTGTGCTGATCGGTTCCTTGATTGGCGGGGCGGCTGCGAATCTCGGCGCGGGATTTCCGGCGGCGATGAGCATCGGCTACTCGTGCATCAATCTCGGTGAAGGGCTCGTGAGCCGCTGGCTCGTTCGACGTTACTACCCTGATGCTCCGCGCCTGAGCCAACCGCTGAACGGCTTCGCATTGATCGCATGCGGAGTGACCGCGGCCGTTGGTGGCGCAGTCATCGCCGCGACACTCGCCACGCTGACGTCAAACGCAGGTTGGTTCAACGTCCTCGGGACCTGGGCCGGTTCCGACGCGACTGGCGTCGTGATCGTCACGCCCGTCATTCTTGCCACGGCCGGCGCCGTCTCAGAACTCAGGCTCCCCGTCTCCCGCTGGCGACTGCTCGAGGCACTGTTCATCCTCGCAGTCACGGTGGTGATGTCGGCATACCTCTATCTCTGGAAACACCCGTCACGGATCGACCAGTTCGCCAATCCGCTGATCATTCTGCCGCTGATCGCCTGGTCCGCCATCAGATTTGAAGCGACAGGTGCGGCGTGGGCCGTCCTCATCGTGAATGCGTTCTGCATCTGGGGAACCTCCCTTGGGTATGGTCCCCTCTTCGATCTGACGCCGTCCTCACTCGTGAACCTGGTGGTACAGGCGCGCGTTGGCGTCACCGGCATGGTCGCCTTGTCTCTTGGCTCGGCGGTCGGGGCCGCTCGTCGATCGGCTGCAGTGCATCGACGCCTTGCGCTCGAACTGCAGGCCACCGCCGACAGGGAGCGCTCGCGTCTCTCTCACGAGTTGCACGACGAGGTCGCGCAGAAGCTCGCAGCGTTGAAGATGCAGTTGCAACTCACGGAGATTGATCCCGTGCTCGACCGGCGCAAATCGACGGCGTCGTCCGTCGCGATCGTGGACGATCTGCTGTCGGAAGTGCGCGCCATGTCCCATTCGCTTCGTCCGGCGCCATTCGACGAGGGGCAGTTGCTGCCGGCATTGAATGCCCTCGCGAAGCTGGAAAACACGCGTGGTCGCCTCTCCGTGATCGTCGAGTCACCGAAGAACGAGCTCGCGCTCCCTCACGACATCGAATTGGTGTGCTACCGCGTGGTGCGCGAAGCCATCGCCAACGTCGTCAAGCATGCGCGCGCGCGAAACGTCTGCGTGTTCGTGAACGACGAATCGGATCAATTGACACTGAGCATCGTGGACGATGGGCACGGTTTCGATGTGGCGCCCACAACTCGTCAGGCGGTGCGCGACGGACATCTGGGGCTCGTCGGCATGCGTGAGCGTCTCAGCCGCGTCGGCGGGACGCTCAGCGTGAACTCGACGATCGGCCAGGGCACCATCGTCACGTGCCTCGTTCCTCTTGGAGTTGCAGCATGAGTCATCGCATTCTCATCGTCGACGATCATCCCCTCATGAGAGCTGGCATTCGCGCGCTCCTCGAGAAGACGATCCCCGACGTCACGATCCTCGAAGCGGTTGACGGCCTCGACGCTGTCGAACTGGCGTCGCAAGCCCGTCCCGACGTCGTGCTGATGGACATCAGCATGCCTGGTCTCAACGGCGTGGAGGCGGCGCGGCGCATTGCCGCGTACGTACCTGGCTGCAAGGTGATCATGCTGTCGATGCATCAGGACGAGCAGCGCGTGGTCGAAGCCATTCGCGCGGGCGCAACCGGATACCTGATGAAGGACGTTGCCGTCGCCGAAGTCCGAATCGCCATCGAGAGTGCGTTGCGGGGGGACGTCTACATCAGCCCGAGCGCGCCGAAGACGGTCACACAGATGCTCGCGAAGAACGACCCGGAGACGAGCCCGCTCTCGCTGCTGACCGCGCGGCAGCGTGAGATTCTGCAGCTCATCGCAGAGGGCCAGTCCACGAAGGAGATCGGCTACCGATTGGAGTTGAGCACGAAGACCGTCGAGACGCACCGGCGTCTTCTGATGGAGCGCCTGGGCATCCATGACGTCGCCGGCCTGGCGCGATTTGCGGTTCGTGCGGGGCTCGTGTCCGCGGACCTGTAAGCGACTTAGGGAATTGCCTGAATCGAGATGCCTGCTTCGCTGCTCGATAATTTGAGCGGCAGGTATCGATGGAATTGAGTCCCGTGACCATTCTCGTAATCGACGAAAACATCATGGTCAGGAGCGTGCTCGAGACACTGCTCGAGCGCGAGGGCTTCTCCGTCCTGTCCACACGCAGCGTCGGCGTCGGTCTTCAGATGATGAAGGCCGCGGCGGTCGATCTCGTGCTCATCGAGATGCCGACACACTCGCGGCATGAAGTCGAGCAGATCGCCGAACTCAGGCGCGAGTTCCCGGACGTCAAGGTTGTCGTGATGTCAGGGTTCTTTGGCGCGACTCCCCCGCCGGCCAGCCGGTTGCGCGCGCACGCCTGCATCGCAAAGCCGGTCCAGCCCGAGATGCTTCGCCAGACCGTCCACTGGCTGCTCGATCAGCACTCGATACAGTTGCTCGGCGTGCACTAAGCCGCTGGAGCTCAGGAATTTTCTGAATCGTGTCGCCCACGCGCGTGGTCGATACAGCTATTGATAGAGATCAATGGCTCAGAAGGGTCGGACAATTCTGTTGGTGGATGACGATGCGCTCGTTCGCCACAGCCTCGAAGCAGTGCTCAGACTGAACGGCTACGACGTCTTGCATGCCGGCGATGGCGACGAGGCGTTGGACGTCCTCTCCTCGACGCCGGTCGATGTGGTCGTGACCGACCTGGCCATGCCGCGCCGCGAGGGCATGGAGACGATCATCGAGATTCGACGCCGGTTCCCCCACATCAAGGTCATCGCGTTGTCCGGGGTTTTCGGAGGTTTTTATCTCGGGATGGCTCGACAACTTGGAGCCGATGCCGCTCTGTCCAAGCCCGTCCCTACAGAGCTCCTGCGACGCACGGTCAACGACGTGCTCGGCGCCTGCAGCGCCTAGTCCACCAACGATGAGGTGACCTTCACCTCACGCTTGTCGACAGTGCGTCCACCATTGGCCGCGACCAGGGCGACGCTCACCTCGTACTCACCACCCGGAAGACCCTTGAACATCGTCTCCGTAATCAGCGCGGCGTTCGCGCCGTCGAGCGGCACCAGGCTGCTGCGATAGAACGTGCCTGAATCAGCCACGACCTGAAGCGCGCGATTCGCGGAGTCAGGCGTCACATACGCCCGAATGGTGACCGCGGCCGGCGCAGAGCTGATGCGCGGCGAGACTTCGATTCGCAGTCGATTGTCCGTCGCATCGCCTGAAGCAACGCTGAGCAGGGTGATGGTGGCGACGCACAAGGCGATGCTGCGAATGCTCATGGACGTTCCTCGCTAGTTCACTGGACGAGGAGCGGAGCAACATGAGTGCCAGCCCGCGGCGAGTTACGACGTGCTTTGAACGACGATCGAAATACGTCGGTTGCGAGGATCGAGCGCATCGTCGGGATAGCGCGGACGCGTATCCGCAAAACCGCGTATCGCGTCGATCTGGCCTTCACGCAGGCCATGACTCTCCATTGCGCGGCGCGCGGAGTTGGCGCGATCGGTCGAGAGCTCCCAGTTCGTATAGCCGATCCTCGACCCGTAAGCGCGGCTGTCGGTGTGTCCCTCGAGAGCGATTCGGTTGCCAAGTGGGCTGAGCTCTTTTGCAATCACGCCCAGCAACTCCACAGTTTCGGGAAGCAACTGCGCGCTGCCCACGGCGAAGAAACTGTTCTTCTCGTTCTCGAGCAACTCGATGCGCAGCCCTTCGGCCGTCACGGTGATCTCGATGCGATCCTCGAGTGCCTTCAGCGCCGGCACCTTCTGCAGTGCTTCGCGCAGATGTTCCGCTGCCCGCTCGAGAACTTCCTGGGCCTGCTTCACGCTATCGGGCTCTGGCACGACGCCCGAATCTTTCAACCCGTCCGTGGCGCCCGGCAACACTCCGCCACCCTTGGTGGTCTCGAACACTCCGGGATCGCGGAAGTAGCCACCGACAGCGGCTTTGACTTTTGGGCTCTGCCCGACCAGCCACATGACGAGGAAGAACGCCATCATGGCCGTGACGAAGTCGGCGTAGGCAACTTTCCACGCGCCACCATGGTGGCCGTGACCACCGTGGCCCTTCTTCTTGACGATGATGACCGGCTGACCCTTGCTCATGATCCACACCCAGCCTCAACTCCCAACTTCCAATTCCCAATGCCCAAGCAATCGGACTGTCTTGGAAGTCGGGAGTTGGCGGTTGGGCGTTGATGCGTCTTTAGTCTCGCTCTACGCCGCTTCCGCCGTCTTCTCAGGAGCCTTCGTCGCCGCGCGGCAGAACTGCTCCGTCTCGTTGAACGAGGGACGCACGGTGTGCGGCAGTACTCGACGGGCGAACTCCACAGCAATCGCCGGTGGGTTGCCCTTGTAAACGGCCAGCAGACCAGCCTTGATGCAGAGGCAGTAGTACTGATCGTCGCCCACGCGCTGCTCGAGGCTCTGCGCAATCGGCTGGACGACGCCGTACGACAACAGAATGCCGAGGAACGTGCCGATGAGCGCCGCGCCGACGTGATGGCCAATCTCTTCGACCGGCCCGTCGATGTGACCCATCGTGATGACGACACCCAGCACGGCGGCCACGATGCCGAGACCTGGCAGCGCGTCGCCGATCTTGGTCAGCACCGCTGATGGACGCAGCGCCTCGTCGTGATGGACCTTGAGGTCTTCGTCCATCAGCGCCTCGAGATCGTGTGCGGCGATACCGCCGACGATGATGACCTTCGCCGAGTCCGCAAGGAAGTCCACGGCTTCGTGCCGTGAAAGGAACTTGGGATAGCGCGACAGGATCGGGCTCTTCGACGGGTCCTCAAAGTGCGCTTCGAGCGACATCACGCCTGACTGCTGCACCTGTTTAAAGACGAGGTAGAGCAACGACAGGAGATCCACGTAGTCGGCCTTCGAGAAACCAGACCCCATCGCCGCCTTGATCTGCGCGACGATCGCCTTCAACACAGCAGCAGGGGTGCTGATGACGAGACTGCCGATCGCCGCCCCACCAATGACGATGAACTCGGAGGGCTGGTTCAGTACGAGCAGGTTGCCGCCGGCCATCAGATACCCGCCGACGACAGAGCCCAGGACGATGACGAGGCCGACGATTATGAGCATTCGAGTCTGTCCGAGGCGCGCAACCATGCGCGCACGATGTCCGGATCGAAATAAGTACCGGCGCCGCGTACGATCTCTGCGTTGGCTTCGTCGCGCGACATGCCGCCACGGAACGCGTGCGGGGACGTCAGGACGTCAAATGCGTCGGCGACAGCAATCAAACGGGCGGCCACTGGAATCTCGGTGCCGCGCAGGCCGGCCGGATAGCCGAAGCCATCCCAGCGCTCGTGCACGGCAATGACGATTGACGCCGTCGACCGCAGCGAGGGAACAACGCTGAGCACATCGAAACCGATTCGCACGTGCTGCCTGACGAGCACGGCCTGCAGTTCGCCCTCCGCTCCGAACGCCGGCGCGCCCTGCTCAGTAAACGCGAGCTTCCCGAGATCGTGCAGCAGCGCCGCCTGTTCGACCTGCTCGACGATCGGCGCGGGCAGCTCGATCATCCTGGCGGTGACCGTGGCCATCTGCGACACGCGGCGCACGTGGGCGTACATGTCGGGCGCGCACGCACTCATCATCGCCAGCAAGGCATCGAGCGCGGAGCACCCTTGTGCACCACCCGGATCGACTCCCGGCGGGGCCACCGAGTCTGACAGCGTTGTGGGATTCACCCGTGCGGACATCATCGAGGGGTGAAATCGGCAGTACGGTGGAGGCCCTTGAGACGTCTCGGGCCTCTGGAGAATTCCCAACTCCCAACTCCCAAACTGCCCCGCAGCGACTCGGCGCGGTTGCTTGGGAGTTGGAGGTTGGTAGTTGGGAGTTGGGCGTTGATCCGCCCGTCCTGTTCCAGAGCCGCACACATTGAAGGTCCGCGCACATGTGCCGATTGGCCTATCGAGAACACTGAACGCACATGCGCACGCTCATCCTGGACGACGAAGAACCGATCGTGCACATGCTTGCACTGGTGTGTGAGAAGCAGGGACACACCGTGATGCCGTTCACCGACTCCACCGACGCGCTCATTCAGCTGGCGAGCAACCCGGTGGATCTCCTGATCACGGACATGCACATGCCCGGCCCCGACGGTGTGGCGGTCATCAAAGAAGCCCGCCGCCTGCAGCCTGACCTGTTCACACTGATCATCACCGGGCACACAGGGAGCTACCCGATCGAGGAACTGATGGCGGACGGGACGGCCGACATCATGTTCAAGCCGTTTCACATGAACGAGCTTCGTGCTCGTCTGGCCCTGGCGGAACGCCGCCGGACGCTCATCGCCAAACTCAATGCGGACAAAGCTGCTCTGCACGCCATGAGCAAGGAAATGATCATGGGACTGCAGGAGGAGCTCGAGGAGAAACAGCGTCGGGCGGCTGCAGCCGGCGGTGCGCAGGAGACACCGCAATGAGAGACCTGCGCACGATGACGCTCATCCTCGACGATGAAGTCCCCATCGTGAACATGCTGTCGCGCGTCTGCGAACAGGAAGGGCACATCGTCCGGCCGTTCATGCGTGCGTCAGAGGCGCTGCAGTGCCTCGCTGACGAGCCCATCGACATTCTGATCACGGACATGTGCATGCCGGAATCTGACGGCATGACGGTGACGGAAGAAGCGTGGCGCCTGAGGCCGGATCTCTACGTGATGATCATCACAGGTCATGCCGGGATGTTCCCGGTCGAGAACCTGCTCGCGGGCGGGCACGCCGACATCATGTTCAAGCCGTTCCGGCTGAACGAATTTCGCGCGCGCCTCGATCTGGCCAAGCGGCGCCGCGACATGATCAAACGTCTCACCGCAGAGACGCGCGCGCTCCACGAGGTCAGCCACAACCGGATCGTCGAGCTGCAGCGGGAGCTCGAGGGTAAGTAGGCTCTGGTCTCTCGGCTCTGGGCTCTGGGCCTCACGCCTCCTCGGGCGGTAACAATCTCCAGATCGGAAAGATCTCGATCCGCTCTCCCGGGAATCCAAGCGCCAGCAACTGGTGATACATCGGTCCCGCGTGAACGGACGCGAGGATCACGGCATCGACGCTCAGGTCGCGAATCGCGTCCGGCCTGCAAACAGGAATTCCATGAAGCTGTTCCTCGCCGTCGAACGCGCGGTTATCAAGGAATGCGATGACGCGATCCTCCGGCAGCAATTCGGCCAGCGCCTTGCGCCCTCCGACGCCAGCGCCGAAGATGGCTACTCGTCGTTCAGCGCCGTCAAGGAGTGGCCACCTTCGCTGCGGATGACGAGGCACGCGGACTTCGTGGTCGATGGCGTGGAAGAGCGGTTGAAAGCCCGTCCCGGGCGCGTGTTCTCCCGCCCGGCGGCGAGCGGTGGCGCCAATCGACACCGCCAGATCGGGATCCACAATCAACCGTTCCATCGACCGGGCCAGTGCGTTCGAGTCGTCAACGGTGGCGAGCAACGCCGCGTCGCCGTTACCCGCGATCTCGCGATGTGGGCCGATGTCTGAGAGCACGCTCGGCAGCCCAGCCGCCATCGCTTCGAGCGCCGCGAACGGCATCCCCTCGAATCGAGACGGAAGGACGAACGCATCCGATGCAGGAAGCAGCAGGTCGATGACGTCGGTGCGGTGACCAAGCACATGAATGCGGTCGCTCAGTCCGAGCTCGACTACCTGGGCATGCAATTGATCGGCGATCTCACCTGTGCCCGCCCAGACCAAGTGGAGTTGCGGATAGCGGTCAGCCAACTCCGCCGCAGCCTTGATCAGCACGTCATGCGCCTTCTGGACGTGCAGGCGTGCGACGGTCAGCGCGATGAACGAGTCGGGCGGAAGGCCAAGCTCGCGACGCAACTGCAACCGACATTGCACGCGGGTTGATTGGCTCGCCGCGTCGATCGGTTGCAACAACGAGTTCGGAACAACGTCGACGGCACTCTGCTGCCAGCCAAGCGACTCACAGAGGACGTCGCGATTCTGCCGGGATACGGTCAACCAGGCCTGTCTCTGGAAACGCGCCCAGCTGTAGATCTGCCGCTCGAGCCGATCGAACGTGTGACGGTACGGGACGAGTTGATAGAGAACTCCGGTCGGGATCCTCGTCTGCGCCGCCGCGTCGATCAGCGCGCCGCCGAACTCGATGGTCGGCAGGACGATGACCAGCCTGGTAAAGCGCTGCTCACGAATCGTGCGCAGCGTCTCGCGTCGTGATTGACGAAACAGATCCTCTGAATATGTGAAGCGCTCCCACGCGGTCAACGGCGCCGATTCGATGCCATGCGTCGCGAGATCCCGGCGCACGGTCGCCACTCCGTCAACCTCTGGCAAGCACACCGTGGGACTCCAACCCTCGGTCTTCGCCCAGCGCGCGAGCGCGATGACGTACTCCTCGCATCCTCCGCGCGCGAACGTCGGCGTGAGGATGCCCAGTCGTCGATCGTCTAGAATTACGTCGCTCATGTCGTCGGATTCACAGGCCTCGCACGAAGGCTCGGTCCTCGTCGTGTTCCCGTGGTGCCTCGATCATATCGGTCACGGCAACATTCAGCGCATTCTCGCGATCGCCAACTATCTTTCGGCGAGCGGTGTCGCTGTCGATCTGGTGTATCAGGGCAACCCTTACGTTCCGTCACGCGAGCACGAGTTCGCGCCGCGCTTTCGCCGCGTGCTCCGGGTGCCGGCGTGGCGCGCCAGCGACGATCAGCACATCGTTCGCCAGTGGACAGACTTCTTCGGCGACGTCGAGCCGCCGCCGTCGAATCTGGCCCCCGGTACGGCGCTGACCGTGCTCGTGCGCGGCCTGCTCGACGCCATGGAGTACACGGCGGTCATCGGCACCTACGCGTGGACCGCTCCGATCTACGAGCCACTCGCCCACCGTGCGCTGAGAATCGCTGACGTCCAGGACATTCTCTATCTCCACGGCGCGCGCAGCCTGCAGGCGACCGGGACGCAGTCGAACTTCTCGATGAACGCTGACACCGAGGCCTTTCTCTGGCGCAAGTGGGATGTCCTCCTCGCGATCACACCGGAAGAAGCCCGAGTCATCGAGCCGGAGATGCGGCCATCCCAGGTTCTGCTGACCGTGCCGCACGCGATGCGACTTGTGGCGCTCGACGAGAGCCGCGGCGAACGCGTGCTCTACATGGGCAGCGACAACCCCTCGAATCAGCAGGCGGTCACGTGGCTGCTTCAATACGTCTGGCCGAAGGTTCGCGCCGCCAAACCGAACGCAACGCTCCGGCTCGCCGGCCTGATCTGCAAACCGATTTCGACGACACCGCTGGCCGACACGCCGGGACTGGAGCTCGCCGGCTTCGTCGAAGATGCCCAGCGCGAGCTCGCCGAAGCGGCCATCGTCGTCGCACCGTACCTGTATGGAAGCGGCCTGAAGATCAAGGTCGTCGAAACTGCCGGCGTCGGACGCGCGCTCGTGACGACACCAGGAGGGATCGAAGGGACCGGCTTGCGCCCCGACGAACACCTCCTCGTCTCTGACGATCCGGAGATCTTCGCCCAGGGCGTCGTCAAGCTCCTCGACGATCCAGCTCTGCGTCGACGACTGACGACAGCCGCACGCGCCCACGTCGCGGCGATGTTCTCCGACGAAGCATGCTACGGCCCGCTGCTGAAGCTGCTGCGCGCCCGTGCCGAGTTGCCGGTTACACCCGGGGTCATTCCTCCGTTCGTCGAGCAGCGGCTCCGCGAAGCGCTCGAGAGCGTACGCGGTCAGGTCGTGGTCTGGGGCAACGGCTCTCATACGCGTGCGCTGATGGCCACGCTCGAGCGCGTCGGTGCGACCGTGCGCGGCATCGTGGACAAGAACGCCACATCGATCGCACAGGCACCAGAAGGGGTTCCGGTGATGCCGCTCGCCGCCTACGCGCCGGGCGACGACGACCTCGTGGTGCTGTCGTCGCAGACATTCGAAGCCGAGATGTGGGAGCAGGCGGTTGGGCTGCGCGAGGCGGGCACACACGTCATGGCGCTCTATCGCCGCGAGCTTGTCTCGGACGTGTTGCAACGGCGGCTCCGCGCGAAGGAACGCGAGCGCGCCGAACGGTCGTGGGGACGTGCGGGTACGACAGCTGACGCGCGCCTCATCATCGCGGAACCAAGTGCGGGACGCAGCCGTGGACACTTCTATCGATTCGCGCGCTCGCTGCGTGCGATTGCTCCCGAGATCGGCGCCGACGTCCTGATGGCGGGCGCAAGAGTCTCGACGGTCGAAGGGCTCGAAGCCGAAGATCGAGAGTTTCTGGTCCCATCGTTTGAGTTCTCTCACTGGGACGCCGTCGCCGAGCTCACCGAGGAGCCCATGCGCGGGATCAGCCGCTTCGCGAGCCTGCGGGTGACCGAGCTCGAACGGCTGTCCGAGAAGCTCTCGCTCACACCCACTGATGTCGTCGTATTCCTGATGGCGAACCTGGTGGACGTCCTCGCGGCCGGCACGTGGCTGGCGCGCATGCCGCGCGAGAAGACGCCCGCCGTGCGCATGCTGTTCCACTTCATGCCGTTCCAGGAAGCGCAGTGGTTCACGCTCACGGATCAGGAACTGCGCCACGCGTACGGCGTTGGCCTGGCGCAACTTGCGGAACACAGTGGCAACCGCCTCCGCCTCTTCGCGCAGAGCGGCGCCCTCGCGCTCGACTTGACCGATGCGCTGCGCTGGCACGTGCGATCGATCGGCTTTCCAGTGCCCCAGCGACTGCATGGCGCCAGCCGGCCGGCGCTTTCTTCGCCCGTACGCATCCTCTATGCGGGCGAGGCACGCGCGGACAAAGGATTCGGGATGCTGCCAGGCATCGCCGAGGAGCTTGCAACTGAACGCGATGGCGGCGCGATCACGATCGTCTGCCAGTCCACGCTGAGCGAGTTCGCAGACGATGCGATTCGGACGGCGGTCAAGACGCTCAAGGAGACGACGGGCGTGGAGTTGATCGACCGGTTCCTGCCCTCGACGGAGTACGACGACCTGATCGCGGGCTGCGACCTGATCCTGCTGCCGTACGACGCAGACCAGTATCGCTCCCGGCTCTCGGCGATCTTTGTGGACGCAACATGCGCGGGGGTCCCCGTCGTCGTGCCCGAAGGCACGTGGATGTCACGGCAGCTCGAGGAGGGTCTCGGCGCGGGTGGAACGTTTGCGACGCTGTCGCCGCAGGCGATCGCAGCGGTCGTTCGACAGGTGCTTCCGAGGCTGGACACGGTGAAGCGGGCCGCGCACGCGGCTGCGACACGCGCCGTCTCCCAGCACGATCCGCGGGCGGTCCTGCAGGCCCTGCTCGAGTCTTGATTTGCAGGCGGGCCTGAAGGCCCGCCTCTACCGTAGCGGCGGGTCTTTAGGCGAGCCGGCCCTAGATGCGTCCGACCGTCGAGCTGACGTGCGACGGCACGACCTTCACGTTCATCCGATCGAGGACCGCCATCTGCGCGAGCTCGTGACCGAATGACGAGCACAGCACGACGTCGCAATTACCCTCGGCCCAGTCCGGTGCACGCACGGTGATCCCGTGATACGCCTTCCCCTGTTTCGCAGGGTTGGAATCCAGGAACGCGACGAGGTGAATCTGCTGCAGTTCCGGCAGCACGCGCACGAGTTGATCGGTGTGCTCGCCGGTGCCGAAGATCGCGACTCGCGCACCTGATGCTTTCCACGCCTGTATCAGCGGCATGAGTCGATTGCGATAGAGCGCCGCGCTCGCCGGCGGACCAGCCATGTAGCTGTCGATATCGATGGGGAACCGCGAGGTGTTGAACTTCTGCAGGTACCAGCCGTCGCAGTATGGGTCGAATGTCGGAGCTACCGTGCGGCGGAAGAACGCCGTCGTGCCGACGACTTCGACCAGCTCGAACATCGGCTCCTCGCGCAGGAACTGGAACATCGAGTGGATCGTCGGGATGTGGATGTCGTCCACCACCAGAATCCCGCCCGTCCGGATATGCCGGTAGAACACCCAGTATTCGAGCTCCGGGAACGGGTAGCCGTGTGGCCCGTCGATGAGCACGAAGTCCAGCGGCTCACTGAACGAGTACGCAAGCAGCGTCCGCTGGGTGGGTCCTTCGACGAACTCAATGTGATCGCGATTCAGCAGGTCGCTGGCCAGCGTGACCTTCACGCTGTCTCCCCCATCGACGGCGAAGACCGTATGCCGGTCGCTCAGATGAGACAGGAGCAGCGTGCTCTTTCCTGCGCCGGTTTCGACGGATCGTTTTACGTGGCCGCCGGTCAGCCGGACCATCGCTCCCAGAACGTCCATGGACAGCGAGCCGGCGCGGTGCCAGTCGTGTGGCAGTGCCGAGATGAGATCGAGAACGTTCTCTTGAATCGCCTGCATGCAATGCCTCTCTGGCGGTCAGTCCCGCCAGCGCTGGGCGCGCTCGTAGACGCGCTCGATTGAATAGACCGTGTGCTCCCAGGAATACCGTCTGCGGACGTGTGTCTGCGCCCGACGCGCCATACGAGCGAGTCGCGGTCGATCGCCAAGCGCCTCGACGACAGCAGCAGCCACGTCACGTGCGCGCGACGACCGCACGGCAATGCCGTTCACGCCCGGACGGAAGTAGTCTTCGACGCCCGCAACGGGGCGCGCTGCCACGGGGACGCCCAGCGCCATAGCCTCGAGGATCGCGAGCCCCTGTCCTTCGTCGCTCGACAGCGACACGCAGAGATCCCACCTGGAGACGATCGCAGGAACGCTGCGCACGCGACCTTGAAGCTTCACCGATGGCTGCAGACCGCATCTCGCGATCTCCTGTCGAATGCGCGCGGCGTAGTCTTCATTCGCGATAGGGCCGACCAGGTCGAGCGTGGCCGCGGGAAGCGACCGCCGTACCAGCGCAAAGCCTTTGACCAGATCGAGCTGACCCTTCCGCGGCTCGATGCGACCCACCAGTCCGATTCGTGGCGCGCGCACACGTCGATCCGAGGACGGCGCAGATCCTTCGAGGCTTGCCGGTGCAAGTCCCCAGGTGACCTTCACGAGGCGCCTGCGTCCCACTCCCCCATCGAGCAAGTGCCGCTCGTAGGCGTCGGCCGAACAAATAACGGCATCGGCTTGCCGGTGACCCGAGAGATCCATCTCGGTCATCCATGCCGGGCGACCTATGCCCCAGCTGTAGACGTGGTTCACCAGTGTGAAGTCGATCCCGCTTTGGCGGACGACGGCGGCTGCGCAAGACGGAACGCCCGCGTGCGTGTGCACGACGTCCGGCTGCCAGCGCGTGATGACGCGACGAAGTTGTTCGACGCCCATCCAGAACGTCTCTGCATCTCGGTGGAAGAAGTTGATCCGGCTATGCGGGATGCCGCCCTGCCTGAGTCGGGCGCGATACGCGGGCCAGTCACGCTGATCGCGCGCACGGCCGGTGGTCACGATCGCCAGCGAATGCCGGCTGGACTGAGACTCACAAAGAGACGTAATGACCTGACCCGCGCCGCTCCAGAGAAACGGTGCCACGTGCAGTACACGGAGACGAGGGGCGGGCATGCCGGACAACTCGGCTGCAACCCACAGGCCCGAATGAGGGACGCGCGACAGGCACATGGAGGGCGAATTCAGGCCTGTTTCAGATGATTTCGGCTGGACCGCCGACCGGCGGTTCGATCAGCGTGTCGGTATTCCGACGAGGTCCAGATCGACGCGCATGAAGTCGTCATGGCGACGGAGACCCAGTTGGAGCAGGCTGCCCTCGATCTCGGTGGCGTGCATCGACCCAATCAGCACGAACGAGCCGAGCCACGCTGATGACCCCAGCATCCGCGGAGCGATCACAGGCCGACCCTCGAGGCTCGTGCCGTGCTTGGCAGGGTTGCTGTCGACGAACGCGTCGATCGCTCCACCCAGGTCGAGCACCAGGTTGAGCACTCGCCTGCCTGCGGCACCTGCGCCCCACACCACCACGCTGCGCTCGGACGCTCGGCACCGGTGCACGATCTGTCGAAGGAGCGCGTCGTTGGACGACGCCTTGGCCTCGAGGAGTTGCAGGTCCCGCTGCCACTGGATGGCGAACATCGCCTCATGCGCTCGCGCACGCGCGTCCTCGAGCGCCCAGCGCGACTCCTTCACCGCCGTCGACCAACCCGCAGACATCGACGCGTGAGGCAACAGCGCCGAGAGACGCTGCTCCCATCGTGGACCTTCAGCGAGCGCCGCAAGGCCGGCCGCGCATCGGCCGGCGATGTCGAACACGTGCGAGAACTCTCTGAAGCCAAACAACTCGATCGGCTCGCCAGGGTCGCGAGTCAGTGCCGCCTCGACGGCGAGGCAGATCTTCGCGATCTCAACGCCCCGTGACCACGCGCGACCGGCTGCATCCACGTCACCACCGCGCGCAGAGAGCAGCCCTGCCCAGTACGCGGCTTCGATCGTCTTGGTCGCCAGGAGCGACGAAAACTGCGTGGCGTCCTCCGACATGCAGGCACGGAAGCACGTCAGTGCCTCGACGTTGTCCGCGGTTCGCATCGCGAGACGTCCGGCGATGAACAGCAACGAGACGCGCCACCTCACCGTCGCCGGCGCGTCATCGGTCAGGTCAGCGAGGCAGATGCCAACGTCCTCGAGCCAGCGCTCGATGGCAGCCGCGTCGAGTCTCGGAGCTTCGAGTAGCTGATATCCGAGCACGCAATACGCGCCAGCCGCGTCCAGTGAGTGCGGGCTCTCGCGAACGACGTCACGGCACAACTGCTCCAGCAGGCGTCCCCGTGTCGCACGCGCGCCGATGTTGAACACGCTCGCATGCAGCCACGGGTTCTCGAACGAGCCGACGTATCGCGTCGGATTCTGGCCCCCGGGAAATGCCGAGTGTGGATAGAGTCGCTCCTGGTAGGTCGCGGCTGTTCCGCTCAACGGATCCTTCATCGCAACGAAGAACCACCAGTCAACGTTCGGCCTCTCATGCGGGCTGTCGATCTCAACCTCGTGCCACCGGCGCGATCCGGACTCGTCGCGGACGCCTCCCTGCGCGAGCACCCGCTCCAGCAGAAAGCCACTCGCGATTTGATAACGAACGGCCAGGTCCTCCTCAGCCACGCAGCAAATCAGGCGACCACCAGGCGTCAGGACGCGGCGGACTTCGTCGAGTCTTTCGGCCGACCAGAAAATCGGTGACAGCGGCCGGCACGACAAGACGACATCGAACGATTCGTCCGGGAACTGCGTAAGATCCACGGCCGTGCTCAGTCGGAATTCGGTGGCCGATCGGCCTATTCCGTAGTGCGCCTGCGCATATTCGAGATCAGCCTGACTGCGAACGATTCCCACGCTGGAGTCGGCCAGGGCGGTAGCCACGGTCGAAAGACCCGCGCCCACACCACAGTCGAGATCCAGCACGCGATCGTGCCGGCGCACGAAATGAGATGCGCGGCCGTAGCGCCAGAGCGCCGCTTCCGCATCAGGTGCGACCGACCTCAGCTCGTCGAGAGGCGACTCGGATCGATGCGGCACGGCTTCGATCAGCAGCCAGGGCGCCACGCTGCGCGCGTCGAGCTCTTCGTAGGCCATGAGATGCACGAACGCCGGGTGGCGACGGAAACCGGAGGCGACCGCGTGATGTTCCCACCACGAGCGACTCCCGATGTCCTCGAGATGATTGGGCGTGTTGCCAGGCGTCACTCGAACGTAGGCCGCGGACGTCGTGCGACGAAGCGCGGCGAACAGGTATCGCGCATCCTCATCACCGAGATTCGTCGCAGCCACGCACACGATCGCCAGCGAGCACGGCATGCGAGTGGCCAGCAGATCCCCAGTGACTCCCACGAGCGTCGTCGCTCGACTCTCCTCGACGGTCGCGCCTCTCAAGCGGAGCTGGTCAGCCATCGCGGCCGACTCCTCGCCGGCCACGAAGACGCGATTGAGGGAACAACTGCGCGAAACGCGCTCGAGAATCCGTTCTGCGTGTGAGGTCACGGTGAGTCGCTATGCTGCGCGGTGTGCCCTGGTCGCCACGACGAGCCACCATTCGGGGTCGCCAGAGGGGGCGAGAGGATTGACGTCAACGATTGTTCGCGCGGCGCCGTTGTGTTTCATGCCGCCACCCGCGATCTGCCCGATCACGCGATCGATGCGGAAGTCCTCGGAGAACAGCCCAAGCAGCTTCGGCAGGTCGAACACGTGCAAATGATAAGGATTAGGATCGCGCCCGGATTCGTCCACCCACTGATTCGGCACCGAGCAGATGAAGCGGCCTCCCGGTGCCAGGACTTGCGCCGCCTGCGCCACGAACGCGTGCGGATCGACGATGTGCTCCAGCGTCTCGAACGAGATGACGACGTCGGCCGAGCGTTCGGGCAGGCTCGCGATGCAATGCACATCGCTTTCGATGAATGTCAAGCCAGGCCTGCGCTCCGCGAAGATGGCGTGTCCATATTCCACGGCAAAGGCACTCGAATCGACAGCGAGAATCGAATCGGCAAGCCCGCAGTCGTAGACGAGCGCGCTCCCGTAACCAAGGCCGCACGCCGCATCGATCACACGGTCGCCCTTGTGCACGAGCTGTGAAGCGAGCGTGTAGCGAACGACGTGCGCGTCGGCACGCCGGCCGCTCTCGCGCAGCATGTCCATGTGCAGATCGCGCTCGATGCGCAGCACCTCGCTGGTGAAACGCGTCAACCCTGCTTGGGGCAGGCGCTCGAACGCCATGAGCACGTCAGGGCCTTCGTGCTCGAGCGCGGCATACGGCACGAGCTGCTGATACAGCGGGTGCTTCCCAAAGCCGGCGGCGAAGAACGTCGATTCCCACCAGGCACGCGTACCGGACGACACAGAGACGAAGAGGTATCGCGACGCCACACGCGCCAGTTCCCCGATCGCAACGCCGAGCACGTCCTCCGGCACAGCCTCCAGGCCGGTGACCACGAGCGCAGGCATCGAATTGGACTGGAAGGGCAAGGGTGTGAACGGCGAGCGAGCCGCGTCGATGACGAGCGTCGATCTCTGGCCTGAAAGCGGTCCAACCCGGTCGACGAGCGCCGAATACGTCTCGATTGTCTCGTTCGGTGCAACGGCCATCCGATCGACGGGGTGCAACGCCAATACCGGCAGCTGCCGCGGCTCTCCCTCTCAAATGCTGCGAAATCCCGATGCGATCCGTCGGGCCAGGTGTCGGCAGACCGGCCACGCTGTCGGTGCGCGGTCCGCTTCGCGCGCCCGATCAGCGGGTCTTTTCAACACACATCGCGCACGTCGATCGGCCTGCGGTTTGCTCAATGCGGGTCTGATGGACCTTCTGATCGTTGGGCCCGCGCGCTCGGGCACCACCATGCTGGCAAACCTGCTCACGTCGCCGCCCAATCGCTGGGTGATCGTCGAGCCGGGCATCACCCGTGGCGGCATGGGCGAAGTCGTCCGCCGGGAGGCGGGCCTCTTCGGGTGGCAGTACGAACGCATCGACTGGCACGAGCAGGAGAGCTCACAGGAACGCTTCAATCGCCTCCTTCACGAACGCTTGAAGCAGCTCGATCGCTGGGGCATCAAGGAGGTCAACATGCAAGGCATTGGCGACCTCATCTCGACGTACCGGCCGCGCCACATCGTCATCTCGGTCCGCGACATTCGCGCATGCGCGATCAGCGTGCGGCAGAAGGAAACACTGCAGGGCACCATCGCAGGTCAGGCCACGGTTCCGAAGACCAATGAATGGCTGCAGCGCAGGCTGCTCGACGGCGCCGACACTGCCCTGCGCCTGGTGAACGAGCCCCCGTCCGGCTCGAAGGTCACCGTCGTCCGCTACGAGGACTTCGTCGCATCCGCCGATGCGCGCGCATCGCTGGCGCGCACGCTCGACTGGCCGCTCGAGGGGGATCCATCGGCAACGCTCGACCTCTTTGGACGGTCGTACGAAGTCGAGCGCCACGGCAGGCACATCGGCACGTCGAGTGTCAGCCGGTGGCGCGACGACGCACATGAGCCTGAGTTGCGCGCGTTCGCGGACCAGGTCGCGCTCGAAGGCGCCGACTATCAGCGGCAGTTCGGCTACGTCCAGTGAGCGCGCCGTCGCCCATCTACGCCTTCGTCCACATCCCGTTCTCCGCGGGGACGACGGTTCGGAATGCGATCCTGGCGTCACATTCCGCCGACGAAGTCTTCGACTGCTATGGCTGGCGACGTACATCCGCGACGATCGCCGACGAGATCCGCGCGCTCTCGCCCGCTCGTCGCGACCGTGTGAAGTTCCTGCTCGGTCATCAGGTCTGGT
>Ga0310810_10000945_pt1 | contig 29333 bp, 71 predicted proteins | sample NCmetagenome_FD_207641 | JGI IMG/M metagenome (GOLD analysis project Ga0310810, IMG submission 207641) | Soil microbial communities from experimental microcosm in Duke University, North Carolina, United States - NC | ecosystem: Engineered > Artificial ecosystem > Soil microcosm > Unclassified ... | reverse complement strand
TAGCTGAGCGACGCCGCCTGATGCTCGCCGCTCTCCAACTCGTTCGTGATCTCTTCCTCTCGGGTCATGTTTGCCTCCTTGTGGATGAAGGCAGGGGCCTCACGCCCACTTGTAGTACACGTTCACCGTCGACCTGTACTGGCCGCGGATGACGTGCTTGACCGGGACGACCTTGCTCGCCGGGCGCTCGACGATCTCGCCCTTCGAGTACCCGGCCATCTTCTTCGTGACCTCGACCTCGATCTTGCCCTCGGTCGCGTACAGGCCCCGGCCGGGCTCGACGACGCGCTTCACGACGCATGGGATCAGGCCGCCGAACGAGTCGATCACGGCCTTCTCTCCGGCTCCGAACTGGTTCAGCGAGCTGTCGGGGCAAGGCCGGCCGGTCATTAGCTTGAACTCGATCATGTCGCGATCCTCCTCGCCATGTGGCGGGGGCCTACTGCCTGGTCAGGAGGCCTGGGTCCTGGGCCAGGGCGGCCTTGATCTTCTTGTCCTCCTCGATCATCTCGGCGATCCCGGCGGTCTCTGCGACCTGGTCGATCCGGTCCTCGACGATCGACCTGGCCACGATCTTCAGGGCGTCGAAGAACTGTTCCGCGGTCCCCAGGTCCACGACGTCGTCGCCGTTGAAGGCGTCGACCGCGAAGCCTGGCACCTGGATCGTGGTCGTGCCCTTGATCGACGCCTGGGTGCGGTCCACCACGTCCTCGACCACGGAGTGCGAGCCGTTGATCACCAGGTAGCCGCCCTCTAGTTCGACCCTGGAGAAGATGCCCGCGGCGACCAGGGGCTTCGCCATCTCGATGTGCTTGGGGTTCATTTTTTTCTCTCCTGGTTGAAACGCCTCGGGGGCGGGCTGGGAGAGCGTAGTTTGGCGTGGGCTAGGTCGTCCCGCCGCCGACCGGCCGATCGGCTTCGGGCGGACGTTCGCCCCTACGCTTCCCTCAGCTCGCCCCCGAGGCCTGCCTGGATGCGCGTCCGTTTCGCCGCGCTTCTCTCCTCATCCAGGCGATCTCTAGCGGGGGCCTCGGCTCGGGACCGGCCCGAGGATTGCGGCGTCCTCGGCCTGTTCCCTGAAGGCGAACACCTCGTAGTCTGGCATTTCAGCGACGCCGAGCTCGTAGGCTGCGATCGTGTGGACGATTCTGCGGACCTCGTCGGCGGCCGCGGTCGGGCTGTGGGCTGCGACGGGTCTGGCGCTGACGACTGTCTTGCCGCCGGCGTAGATGTTCACGAACTGGTCGGTGATCATGGCTGCCTCCTCGCTGGGAGGCGGGGGCCTTAGCGGTCCTTGTCGGACTTGAACACCGCGTTGGCCTCGGGGGAGACGGAGGCCTTGCCGTTGGTCACGGTGACCCAGTAGGACAGGAAGCCGCGGCCCTCGGGCTGGGCGAAGTTGACGCGGTAGAAGCTGGTGTCCTTCTCCTGCCACAGGAAGGAGATCCGGCGCCTGTAGCTCGCCTTCTCGGGGAGCGCCGCGGCGACGACGCCCTCGAGGGCGTCTGCTGACTTGGCGGTGGCGGGCTCGTGCTCGGCGGTGGCGGTCGGCATGGCGTTTCCTCCTGGTGGGGGCCTACTGGCCCGCGGCGAGCGCGGGCTGTCGGCGGATGACGGCCTTGACGGGATACTTGATGGCGCCGCAGCGGAGGCAGGCGTAGCACGTCTCCTTGACCTCGTGGCGGGTGGTGCACTGGCAGCCGGTGCAGTATCGGTTCTCGTAGGGGTGTCGGTGTCGCATCGTCGTTCCTCCTCGTCCTGCGGCGGGGGCCTTAGGAGGCCTTCGCCTCCACGGTCACGGGGACCGAGACGGCGGCGAGCCTCATGGCGGCGATCTCGGCCTCGAGCGTCGCGATGTACTCCTTGAGGAAGGTGATCTCCTCGTCCTTCTCGGCGAGCTTGACGGCCGGCAGGCGGTCGGCCCGCTTGGCCCAGAACGCAGGGGCCTCGTCGGCGGTCAGCAGGCGGTACTCGTAGACGAGGGCGTCGTCGCCCGACTGGCGGCAGTCGATCGGGTGCTCGCCGTTCTCCTTCGTCCGCAGGCTGCGGATGTCGCGGCCGATGTCGACGTAGCTGGTCTCGCGCTTGTCGAGGCCGGTCAGGCTGGCGATCTCGCGCTGGGTGTGCCACAGGCCGTCGCCGAGGACCGCGAGGATGCGCTCGTTGATGCTGGGCTTGTTCTTCTCGGCGATGGCGGCTTGGCACTTCTGGCAGAACTTGATGTTGATGTTGTGGGCGGTGCAGACCTCTGTGCCGCGGACGATCTTGCTGAAGGCTGGCATGTTTTGAGTCTCCTTGGTTGGGTTACGTCCCGAGGCGGGGGCCTTAGAGGTCGGAGTAGTCGGCGGCGAGCTGGTCTGGATTGACGCCGTTCCTTCTGTCGGCGTACTGGGCGAGTCCCTCGGCGATCTCCTCGTCGGAGTCGTTGAAGGCGTGCTTGCGATCCGTGAAGACGCGGGCTCGGCCGGCGGTGGCGGCGGCCATTCCCGCTGATCGGGCTCGCATCATCTTGTGCTCGTGGCTTATCGGCTTCTTCATGGCTTTCTCCTAGTCCGCTTGTTGGCGGGGGCCTTGGCCACTTCCTGCATCATACCGTGCGGACGCACCCTGGTCAAGTCACACCTGGCTGATCTTGACCGCGATGGACGCCTGGGCGCCCGAGACCTCGCGCGTGTCGTAGTCGCCAGCGTGGTCGAACGAGATTTCCGCCCGCGATACCTTGAACCCGTGGGCCGTGAGGTAGGCGGCCACGGCCTCCTTCATCTCGTCCAGGCCTATCCTGACGATGGCCCGCGTCTGGCCGAGCTTGATGTCCATCTCCGCGTCTGGCACCTCGATCTTCATGGTCGTTCCTCCGTCACTCGGCAGGGGCCTCGGCGGGCGTCAGGTAGCCCTCCTTGACGTAGTCGAGCCATTGCTTCGGCTTGTAGCTGGCCATCGACTTGCCCTCGTAGTCTGATCCGACCTCGTACAACTCGGGGCCGAGCTCGGACTCGGTGACGAAGATGACCTCGCCGATCGGGTACCACACGGACCGGTCGAGCCAGTCCTGGCAGCACCCGTCGCCGCAGGTCCAGTATTGCTCGGCGGGGATGTCGTTTTTCAGGACCTTGTACCAGCCCGGCTTGATCTGCATGGCCGTCCCTCCGTCAGGCGGCGGGGGCCTTGGCCTGCTCGGCCTCGGCCTTCTCTCGCTGGGCCCTCTCCTTGGCCCGCATGGCTTGGATCGGGGCGGGATAGGGGACGATGACGAGCCCCTGCTCGCCGTCTATGTGCCAGTCGGCGGCGTCCCTCTCCTCGTGCATGAACTCCACGAACTCGGGGTCCTTGTTGTACTGGATGAAGCGGCCCAGAAGGGCGGCGAACTCGGCCTCGAAGGCGGCGATCTCCTCGGGCGTCTCGGGGACCTTGTCCTCGGGGGAGGGGGCGACCTCGGCGGGCTTGTACATGCAGCACTTCTTGTACTTCTTCCCGCTGCCGCACGAGCACTTGGCGTTTGGCTGCTGTTCCATTTTTCGTTCCTCCTCGCCAAATGGCAGGGGCCTCGGGGAATCGCTCCCCCGAGGCCCATCATATTCGGGCTGGGCTAGGCTGCCTTCTGCAAGGCGAGCATGGCCTTGACGGTCTCGGCAGGGAAGATGTACTGCTTGCCGTTGCTCTCGCAGAGGATGGGCTTGGCCGTCGCTCGCGTACGGAGGCCGACGACCTTGAAGGACTTGCCCCCCATCTGGAACGAGCGATAGAGGTCTTCGGGCTTGAGGCCGAAGATGAAGGCGTTGACCTTGAAGTCCTGCGACTCCCTCGTCGCGACGTTGCCGTCGGACGAGATTTCGGCGAACTCTACCTTGAACGAGGCAGAGCCTACGCTCGTCGCAGAGTACGACGCCCGTCCGACGCTGACCTTGACGCCGAGGGCTTTCATTTCGCTCTCCAGCAGGGCGAAGGTCTGGTCCAAGACGGCTCGGATCTTCTGGCATTTTGCTCGGTCCATGCGTTTTTCTCCTTGTTGGGTTCGCTACCTAGCAGGGGCCTCAGGTCGCGTCCGACGCGTCGTCCTCGGCGTCTGCCTCGTCCTCTTCGTCTGCCTCGTCAAGTCGGATCTCCGTCTTGACGTACTCCTGAAAGAACTTGACGAGCATGGCCTCTACCTCGGACCCCGAGTGATAGACGCCTGCGACGCCCCCGTCCGTCTGCCCCATCTTCTCCTGAATGGCTGCGTACATGGCGTTGACGCCGTCCTCAACGATGATCTCAATCTGGGTCTTGCTGACGGGCTTGAGCATTTTGCTTCCCTCCGTGACATGGCGGGGGCCTCGCCGGCCTGGCTCCGGGTGCATCCCCGAGGGGCGAGCAGGCCCCCGCTAGGTCGCGGAGGGACAAAAACATGAGCCTGCCAATCGTACTGAACGACCGACCCGACGGACTTGAGATCGCAGCGGCCCTGATGGCCGTCGCTGGACGCTACGTGGAGTTCCGCTACGTCCCGCAGAAGCAAAAGAGCACGAGCCCCTCGGCCCTCGCCCGCGAGGCCGACACGATCCACAAGGGGGAGCCCGACGTCGTCAAGGGCTTCTTGGACCCCGAGCAGACTCGGATCTGGTTCGCCCAGACGACGGGCCACTGGTGCGTCATGCTGCACACGATGAACCGTCAGGCGAAGACCAGCGACGGCGAGTGGGCGAAGTACGGATACGAGGAGAAGAACTACGTCCCGCACACGTACCGCATGGCCGGCATCAGGCTGGACACGGTGATGGTCGCCGACGGGGCGAACGGCAAGAAGCGTCTCTTCCCGATGGCCGCGACGACCCCGATGACGTGGGTCTCCCCGAACGCGAGATGAGACTTGCGGGGGCGAAGGCCCCCGCCTATCATCGGAACCTGGCAGACCTTGGAGGAAACTGATCATGGCGAACAAGCTGAGCATCGGACGCCTGGAGCTCCAGAGCGACGGACGGTGGGCCGCCCACATGCAGAACGGCGACGGCGGGTGGTTCGTGGCGAACACCGAGGCCATCCCGAGCAGCAAGCTGGACGACGGCGAGTACCACCTGTTCCGCTACAACGACGAGGACCAGTTCGCGACGTACGTGGACCTGCACAAGTTGCAGGGCGACGCACGCGACGCCCTGAGCGGCGACCCCGACCAGGCCGGCGACTTCCTGCGGAGCCTGGCCGCCTGATCCAGGGTGCAATCCCTCCTTGACTTTCCCCGAGGCCCCTGCTAAGTAGCGAAAGGGGGCCTTGCCCATGAGCAACAAAAACGACCTGAGCGTAACCCTTGAGACGCCTCTCTACTTGGCGAACGCCGAGTCCTTCCGAGTCTTCGTCCCAAAGCCCGAGAAGAAAAACGCCGAGGACAAGGGGTCCATCCCCGTCCGAGTCCGTCGGATAACCTTGAACTGCAAGCGTTCAGGGGCTACGATCAAGTTTCCCCTGACGGTTCGGGGGAGCGTCGCGACCTTCGGCGACAGCAGGGAAACGGCGAACGTCAGCAAACGCCGAACGATCAGGGAGATGCGAGACGAACTGGCCCGAATGGTCGGCGAGGAATACGCCGACAGGCTGCTGAACGTCGCCCTGTACTCCTGAGGCCCCTGCCAAGTAGCGAAGGAGAAACGCCGATGAAGAAAAACGACATAGTCAAGTATCACACCCCCTACGAGGACGAGGACCCGAACGCCCGATACCTGCTGCTGGACGACCCAGCGGAGCGGATCGCCCATCAGGCGGAGCTCGCGAAGAACTGGCCGAACGAGGCCAAGATCAAGCCCCGAGTCGACATCCAGTACCTCGGCGACGTAAACGCCGAGGGTGCGTTGGTCCCCACCACCATGATGTTCAGGCCGATCCATACCATCCTGATCGAGGACCTCGTCGTCGCCGCCGAGTTCAAGGCCTCGGGGGAGGACGACGCGAAGTTCGCCGGCAAGACTGTGCTGATCAAGGCCCCTGCCGACAAGGGAGGCACGTACATCGGCGCCGACGGGAAGTTCGGCGCGAGCCGCAAGAAGGCCAAGAGGCACGACTACGACTGCGACGAGGTCGGCAAGCAGGTCGCTCAGGCCAAGTTCATGGGGATGCCGATCGAGATCGAGCTCGCCTAGAGGCCCCCGCCAGCACACGGAGGAACGAACATGAAGCCAGCCAACGTCCTGATCAACGAGCTCAAGCAGTTCACCGGCAGCGACACCGTCTACAAGCACTGGCTTGGCGGGATGAAGTACAGCCAGGGCGTCAAGCACCTGGCCGAGCACGGGGGCGCGAACGGCGCCTTCTGGCTGCTGGACGTGATCGCGTCGCACCAGCCCGAGGCCATGCGCGACCCGATGCTGAGAGAGATCCAGTTCTGGAAGGTCAAGGTCGACGTCGAGAAGCACTCCTGCGTCGTCGCCTGCCATCGCGACGGGGACGACGTCGCCATCACTCAGGCGATCGAGTTCACCGACCTCCAGCTCCCCGAGGTGTCCATCTGGGTCGCCAATCGGGTGATGTACCTGCCCAGCGAGCACTAGGCCCCCGCCTCCCGACGTGTCAAGGAGATCAATCATGGCAAAGTACACCGTGCCCGAGGGGCATCACGCCCACTGTTGCAGCAAGTGCGGCCTGGTCTGGCAGCACTCGGACGACATGAGGGGCGACGAAAACGCCCACACCTGCGCCTGCGGCGAGATGTCGTGGTACCAGCACCGGCCCGACGTCGGCGTATATGATCGGCTGGTGCGGCTCTGCAAAACGCCGTGCTACGTCGGCGACGACCGCCCGAAGGACACCCGCCACGAGGAAACGCCGAAGCCGAAGCGCAAGAGAAAATCGCGGAAGGTGCTGGCATACGCCTAGGCCCCCGCCTGGCAACGGACCCCGAGACAAGGAGAAGACATGGAACAGCCCCAGATCGACTACACCTGCGACTGCGAGGAGGAGTTCGTCGTGGTCAACGTCGGCGCCGAGGAAGGCCCGATCGAGGACATCAAGTGCCCCGAGCTGCGCGAGATGGCCCACGAAGCCGCGACCGACGGCCTCGGCGGGTAGCCTGAAGGAACGGGCCCCCGCCCTGGCGTAAAGGAGAAGTTCATGGCAAACGACGACAAGGGATGTGCCACTATAATCGCAGCCATCGCGCTGCTGCTCGTCGCGATCGGCGTCAGCGCCCAGTTCTGGACTTGGTGGCCCATCATCGTATACTTCTCGGTCATAGCGATCCTGTTCATCTGGTTCAGCGTCTGGGGCTAAGGCCCCCGCATCGCACTGACCCCCATATCGGAGACCAAACACAATGGCCAAGAACATCAGCATCCCCAAGCCGCCCGTCAAGACCGCCGAGCAGTGCGAGAAGGAGCAGGCGGCCACGGAGAAGCGCTGGAAGGCCAAGCTCCGCGAGTGCCGCAAGCAGGAGCAGGCCAAGCCGCTCACGCAGTCCCTCGGGGACCTGCTGAAGCAGGCCGGCGTCGCCTAGAGGCCCCCGCCTCCAGGCATAGGAGGCAAGGCCATGGACAACACCTGCAAGAACTGCAAGTTCTGGCGAGAGCAGAGCGGATTCGCGGGCCGGGGAACCGGCAAGATGAAGTGCGACCGTGTGGACTGCCAGACCGAGCCGTCAAAGACCTTCGAGATCGACGCGACCGCGGACGACGACCACAACCTCAACGCAGACCTGATCACCGGCCCCGACTTCGGGTGCGTCCTGTTCCAGGGCAAGTAGGCCCCCGCCTCGGGGAAAGGAGATCGCCCATGCAAGTCATGCTCGCACAGCCATACGACCCGTGGGAACTTGGGTCATTCGGCCACGCGTCGTACATGCTGATCAAGCAGTTCCAGTACCCGCTCAACTACGACGAGCACAAGGACAAGCACTCCAGCGCCGACCACGACCGCCTGCTGATGTGGAACTACGACCACTTCCGCAAGGTCCTCAAGGAGCACGTCGGGACCGGCGAGCTCGGCATCGCCTCGTGGGCTCAGGAGCAGTTCGGCGAGAAGGTCCTCGCCTTCGTCGAGGCCGCCCTGAAGCCGCACCTCGGGGACGAGAACCGCCACGTCAAGTGGACGGGCTGCCGCATCCTCGGGACGGTCAACCGCAGCAACGGCTATCCCGTCTATAGCCTCCAGCTCTTCGCCAACGTCACGGGCGTCGAGGTCTACGACGACGACTTCGCCCCCAACGTCAAGATTCCCGAGGACGACGGCGAGATCCTGGACTACAACGGCCAGCCGCTCCGCCGGCGTCGCTCCAAGTACGACTAGCCGGGTGCTTCCCTTGCTCCCCCCGAGGCCCCTGCTATGATGCAGAAAGGGAGGGACGCGAAATGTCAAAACTCATCTTCAACTCGGACGAGGTTCGGAAACTTGTCGCCCATAGCAAGGGCAAGGAGCATCCGTCGGACCTGTACGGCGAGCCCCTGAAGGACAAGGAGTACCTGTACCTCGTCCATGACGACGGCGTGTACCTGATGTCTGGGGCGAAGGAGATCCTGCCCAACGTCGGGGGCGACACCGTCAGCGTCGTCGCGTACGCCGATGGCTGCCATCCCAAGAAGGACGAGGACTTCCGTGAGCAGTCTCGCTACCTCGTCGGGGGCGACGACTTCGGCGAGCCCATCGGGCTGGACCTCTTTGAGGCTGCCCTGAAGTTGTACGACGCCCTAGGCCTCAAGCAGATCGTCCTGAACTTCAGCGAGACCAGCATCGGGGTAGAAGTCCCGAAGAAGAAGGGACGGGGGCGATAGGCCCCCGCAGTCCCATGGAGGGACCAATGGACATCAAGACCAAAGCCGAGTTTGAGAAGGACCACCTGGACCTCATCGCCAAGCACGGGCTGCGCGAGACCATCGCGATCATCCACCACGCCCACAGCGCGTGGGTCCTCGCGGACCTGCCTGGGCTGGAGCAATGCAACCCGAACATGGGTGCAACCCTTCGCAATCGGCTCGAGACGGACGTTGAGTTCCTCGAGCGCCACCTTGACATCCTCGAGAGCATCCTGTTCGCCAGCGAGATGGCCGACGTCATGTGGGGCTAGGCCCCCGCCTGAGTTCAAAGGAGACAAACAAACATGAGCGCCTTCATCGTTGAGAACGCCTGCCTTGAGAACATCGTCGGACACCTCGCCAGCCTCGAGCAGGGCAGCATGGAGGTCTACACTCGCCGGCCCGTCGAGGAGCTCGGCTACGACCTGACCGACCCCAAGCACTGCCTGCGGCTGGCCAAGGACATGATGCAGATGAACTGCGAGGCCGTCGGCGCCCGCTACGGAGAAAACGCCGAGAGCGTTGACTACGTCAAGCAGGTCAAGTTCAAGCCGAGCAAGTGGGGCTTCCCCGCGAAGCCGTCCTGCCCGTCGCAGGCGTACAAGTCCCTGTGCTGCTTCCTGTACCAGTGCAGCGAGGGCAACGTGCCCGAGAAGCCGCTGTTCAAGGCCCTGCAAGAGGTCGAGCACAAGATCGCCGCCGACATCGTCCACAGCCTGCCGGGCTGGGACGCCCTGACCTGGGGCTAAGGCCCCCGCCTCCTGGAAAGGGAGACAGCCATGCACATGAGAGCCATGACCGTCAGCCAGGAAGCCAAGGACATCGCTCTCAAGGCCGTCCGCCGCGAGTTGCCCAAGTTTGAGGCGGAGTACTGGGGCGTGCTGTTGACCGACGACGAGTGCGACGAGTACAACCGCATCTACGTCGTCGGATATCACGAGGACAAGTTCAAGCCCCTTTCCTTCATCGTCGTCGCCTGCAAGTACTTTCAATACATCCACAGCATCGCGAGGCTGGACTACGACCACGCGAATTCCAGCCACGGCAACTAAGGCCCCCGCCTGAGTTCAAAGGAGACATCCATGGGAATCTGCGGGCCAGGGACGATCGGGACAGGGCTGGACGAGATCGACGGATGGAAGATCGCCAAGGACAAGCGCTCCTGCGAGCAGCAGGGCCACGTGCTCAAGATCATCGAGTACACGCAGCCGGCCCGCCTCGGGGGCGTAAAGCTCCCGAAGGGCGACACGACGAACTACAAGCCGATGTATGGCTCGCTCTACAAGCCGCCCTACAAGGAATATGCCCTGATGCTCGACAACAGGCTCGTCCTCAAGGGGACGGCCTACGCCTGCGAAAACGCCGTCTTCGAGTACTTCCGACGCGAGCGGGTGGTTCCCGGCATGAAATACGCCGAGGAGGAGAAACGCCGAGGCCCCCGCATGCCAACGGGACGCATGGGAGGGATGGCGCTGATGCTGATGGCGATGACGATCGACCAACTGGCCAAGCAGGACCCGCGGGAGTTCCAGAAGGACGACGAGATCCCCGACGAGTTCCGCGAGCAGTACGCGAGGCCCCTGCCTGAGGCACCGAAGGACGAGGAGGTGCCGTTCTAATGAAGCAGACGATCACTTTTCTGTACCCGCAGCACATGCGACGCGGCCAGCCGGTCCTGAACTTCGTCCTCAAGGAGACGATGAGGGGCCACAAGGACACGTTCTACATCGGCGTGTACCACACGATCCTGCCGCTGACGAAGGCGCCGCCCTACGATGGCGTCAAGGACGAGTACGCTGGCCGCAGCCTGTCGGTCATCTCCCGCGGCCTGTACCTCAAGATGGTCGCCGAGGCCAAGGCGAACGAGAAGAACTTCAAGCCGCGAAAGCCGCGGCCGGTCAACCTCGACCTGGAGTTCTGCGCCGAGGTCAAGGTGACCAACGAGAAGAAGCATGTGGCCAACTGGGTCAAATGCTACGCCCCCAAGGTTAAGGCCAAGATCATCGGACGCAGCCCCAACGGCAACCCGATGGTCAAACTAACGGCTCCCGACCTCGAGACGCTGGCGGCCGCGGTCAAGGTGTATGACGGCGACAACGGCGATGTCGCAGAGCTCCTGAAGGATTTCTACTAGGCCCCCGCCTGAGTTCAAAGGAGACAGCCATGAGCATGCCCAAGAATCAGGCCGAAGTCGACGCGCAGTTCGCCCGCCTGGAAGTCGCCCTGGCGAACGTGCCCCTGAAGCGCGAGGCTGGCCACAAGGAGATCGCGAAGGCCGACGAGTTCATGCTGATGCAGTTCGGTGCCCAGGGCGAGGTTCAGTTCAAGCACCGCGAGACCCGAAACTACGTGTTCCTGTTCCCCAGCGGCCGCCTGTTCGTCCCCGAGACGACCGAGCCCTTCACCCGCGGCACATTCTAGGAGAAGCCATGATCCGCCTGATGCAGGTCCTGCTGATGCTGTTCCGCCCGAATTTCCGCCGAGTCCCGGCGTACGCGCCGGTGCGCAGCCGGTTCCGCCCGGACTTCCCGCGGCGGTAGGCCCCCGCTGGGAGATGGAGGAACAAGCATGCCGCACCCGAATGCCACGACCAACGTCCTGTTCACGAACGTCAACGGCAGCGGCGACGACGTGCTCGTCTACACGTCATTGCCGGCCGACGTCCTGATCAAGGCCTACAAGAACCAGAGCAAGGTGACCTTCGACGAGGCCTACCCCGTCAAGGACGAGGAGGTGCAGTATTATATCCACGAGCCGTGCTGGCTGACGGTCGCGGAGGAGGAGAAGGCGAAGGAGTTGGCCGAGAAGGCCCCCGCTTGACAACGAGATTTACGCCCCATTAGCATTGCGGAATGCGCCCAATGTTTGCCTTGGCCCCCGGGGGCTGGGGATGAACCCCTCGCGGACTATAGCCGCTTGGTGCTGGGATAAGGTGGTTCGACACCGCCATGGGGCTGCTTACAGAGTAGGCAGCGATTGCTGCCGAACAACGAGGCGTCACACGCCCACGCCTACAACCCCCTCGGGGGAGAGACTGTAAGGGGCAGGCCCCCGCCTTCGGGCGAGGAGGCCGACATGATCAACCGCGTCAACGCTCTGTCCAAGAAGGTCGAGAAGGCACTGCGCAAGCGTGTCAAGAAGGCCGGCCGGCAGAAGGCCCGCCGCGACATCAAGGAGAGCCTATGAGAACCAGTGTCCCCGACGAGATCGAGAACAAGATGAAGGCCTGGCGCAACGGCCTGGCGCCGTTCCCCAAGGAGTACATCGAGTTCCACAAGGGCTTGGCCGAGAAGGCCTTGCTGGGCCTGAAGGCCGAGGGCTACGTCGTCCACCGCGAATACATGGACAGCGACGGGTGGGCCGACGGCATGCGCGTCCTGTTCGTGATCGCCGAGAAGGACGGCGAGGTGATGAAGCTCCACTGGCACGACGGCAACCAGGAGTTCTTCTTCCAGTCCCCGAGGAGCGGGAGCTGGCCTCTCAAGCGCGACAAGGCCCCCGCTTCCTGACGGAGGGAACATGAAATACTCTGACATCGGACACGCCCAGCCAGACGCCGCGATGGTCTGGATATTCAACGGCAACAAGCGCCACGGCGGCCTGGAATATCATCGAGGCAACCGCGGGACCCACGAGTCGTTCTACGGGCCGACCTACGTCAAGCACTGGCGTGGACGCATGGACCTCGCGACCCGCGTCGTGTCCGTCAAGGCTCCCGAAGGGGAGAAGGACCCCTTCTGCCCCGAATGGCTTAGGAAGGCCTTGAACGACGAGTTCAAGACGGACGACCGCGAGCTGACGATTCACAACTTCGGCCTCGGGGACTGGTGCATCGACCCGCCCAAGCAGGCCCCCGCCTGAGGGCAGGAGGAGCGAACATGGCAAAGAAGAAGAGGAAGCCCAAGCAGGACCTCGCGAGCAAGATGATCAAGGATCGCCTGGAGTACCTGCGAGGCGAGATCCGGGCCGAGCGCATGAGCTACGGCGAGATCGCCGAGCTTCAGGACCTCGCCGAGCACATCGAGCCGGGCGACGTGGAGCTGCTGGAGTGGGCCGGCGTCCCCGAGAACTGGACGGTCAGCGAGTTCCTGAAGGCCCTGCCGCCGCCGAAGAAGCTGGGTGCTTCCGAGTACACCGCCGTGGTGGACTTCATCAAGACGATCGCCGACAGCGACGACGAGGACATGAAGCTCCTCGAGACATCGCTCGACGAGATGTTCGGCTACGTCGTCGGCGTCCGCGAGCGGGTCCGAGAGATCAACAGGGGCCAGCAGCCGAAGTTCAGCCTGATCGGGGGCTGAGGCCCCCGCCTAGGGGCAAAGGAGGAGCAAAGATGCTTCCAAAATTCGCCAAGATGCTGGTCGCCGCGGGCCTCGCCAACGAGGTGGACCGGGAGGACTCGATCGTCGACATCCAGTTGACGAGGATCAAGAACAAGCCCGAGGACTTCGGCCGGAAGTTCGAGGAGGGGCTGCGTCTGCAAGTCTGGTGGATCGAGGCGTCCAACCTCGGCCAACTGGTCCTGGAGTCCATTGACTCCGCCGGCTCGCCCCACTACCTCTGCATCCTGCAAAGCAAGGGCGAGGACAAGTTCAAGGCGGACCTGCTCGCCTACTTCGGGCAACCCACGGGAGGCGAGTTCGACCCGACGTTCCTGAAGATCGCCGAGGTCCTGAGGATCGCCTAGGCCCCCGCTAACGAGCATGGAAACCCTGACCCCAAACCAGATCAACGAGAAAGTCCGCAAGGGAGAACTCACAATCCCCCAGTCACTCCAGGCTCTCGAGCACTGGAAGTCACAGGGCGAGTGGGTTCCAGCCTGCGGCGGGACCGAGACCCCCTTCCTGAGCCGCTCCGGCCTTCGCCTGCTCTACTGCTGGCAGCCTCGGAGCGGCAAGCATGCCTACCTCGACGTCAATACCGACGTCTTCCTGACCGACGAGGAGGCCCGAGCCGCCCTCGCGACTTGGTAGGCCCCCGCTTCCATCCATGAAGAAGAACCCAAAGTTCGTGATGAAGATCACCCGCCAGGGCATGGAACTTGTCTCTGGAAAGTGGCCGACGAAGGTCGGGCAGTTGGTCAACGGCCAACTGGAGAACGGGTCCAAGGTGCAAGCCTGCATGGGCCGGTACGGGCTGGTATTCTATCACGGCTGGTAGGCCCCCGCATCCCTGCAAAGGAGACAAAACTCATGGGCGCGACGTACCTTGAAGAGAGCCTTGACGGGAAACTGACGGCTGAGCAGGTCCGCAAAAAGTTTGACGAGATGACCAGCGATGCCTCCTATCGCAGCGGCAACGAGTACAGCGGCGACTGGAACATGTGCCACGGCATCTCGGTGCGTCCCGACAAGGTCTTCGCCAGCCATAAGGAGGCGAGCGAGTGGCTGGACGGCAACTGCCAGAAATGGGAGAACGCGATCGCCGTCCGATACAAGGCCAGCAAGACGGAGAGCGTCAAGCAGCCGACCTACCTCGGGAAGAAGATGGGCGAGGCGAACGTCGGGGCCGTTGACTCGTACGACCTGCCGAAGTTGGCCATCGCAGCGACCGCTTGGGAGTCGACGCACAGGGTCGTCGTCGTCGCCGACCAGTTGACCGAGCCCCAGAAGGCCAAGACGAAGGAACTCGTCAACGCCTACATCTTGGCGAAAGAGACCTCGGGGAAGGCGACCAACGCCCTTCGCGACTTGACAAACAAACTCAACGCCCTGAACATGGAGTTCACCGACTACTCAGGCCTTCGGATGGCTCGCAGCAAGGCAGTACTGGCCTCCAAGGCGTACGAGTCGGCAAAGCAACGCCTGATCGCGTACAACGAGGAACGGAAGGCGAAGTTGACCGAGACGAAGACCGTTGACCTCGGGGAAAAATGGCTGATCGGGGGGATCGCAGCAGAATAATGCGAAGACCATGGGACATTTTGAACCAGTTGGCCGAGGAGCAGGAGCGTCAGGCCCCTGCTTCAGGTTGTAGAATAGAGGTCGTGCGAGGAGCAGGCGAGGGGACCTCGGGGGCGTGCAGGCCTGGTCGTCATGCTAGGAGCGACGACGGGGCCGTCCGCGGGGCCGAAGCCCAAGAGGAGGATACAGCCATGTAGCCCTGACCGGCTATACGAGACGAGAAACAGGATTGCGATTGCCCAAGAATAGTATCGCCTAAGAGAGCCGTCAACCCAAGGTAAAGGAGGAGGCTATGCGCTAACCACATGAGAGCAACCTAACGACCCCGCCGACGGAAACGCCGAGCGGGGTTTTTTATTGCCTCTTGGAAAACGCCGAGGCCCCCGCTAAGTTGGGAATGGAGGGAGCCATGAAAGTATACGTCCACAAGATCACGATCAGCAACCCGCACGACCCCACGAGGCAGACCATCGAATACCTCGGCGGCCTGGCCTTCAAGGACGAGCCCGAGGCCGTCAATGGGGCCAAGAGGCAGATGGAATCCAACGGCGTGCTGCGCGTCGAGGTGCTGTGCGTCGAGGCCGAGCCGGTCAAGGTGTACGACACCGAGCTCGCCCCCGAGGCGATGATCGCGGGAGGAATCTGATGTTCAAGGTCATGCTGAAGGAGATGCTGAAGGGCCGGACGGTCAAGAACCGGACGGTCTTCGAGAGCCCCGACAGGATCGTGGCCGTGAGCCGGATGAGCCCGATCTTCAAGGAGGCGATCAAGGCCTGGGACGAGAAGTACGCGCTCGAGACGGGCTACGACGACAAGGAGCACGCCTTCTGGGCGATCCCGATCGACCACGACAAGTGCCTCAAGGTCTACCTGGCCGAGGCGTGAGGCCCCTGCTAAGTCGCAAAGGAGACCGCCATGATCATCGCCCTGAAGGTAACCAACAAGATATCCAAGACCAGCGTCCTGCTGACCAACGCCAGCGGGCTGATGGTCTTCGGCACCGCGGACGAGGCGTCCACGTTCGGCGAGACCATGTACGGCAAGGACAATCCCCACGTGACCTTCGCCCCCGTGGTCATCGGGTACGAACTGGAGGCCAAGTGAAAGCCAAGAAGCCCAAGAGACTGCCGGTCGGCAACTGCTACTGGAAGCAGATCGGCAAGGACGACCTGGTTGTCGACAACGGCAACGCCTGGGTGGTTCGCCGGAAGGCCGGTGGCAAGGCCACGGTCTATTGGATGGGGGAGGAGGCCGGCGAGGCCCACAGGTTCCTGTCACGCCGGGCGAAGAAGGACGCCGACCCGAATCGGGTGTGGTGGTTCAACCTGACCAAGGCCCCCGCTAAGTCGCGGAGGGCAAAGCGATGAGCAAGCCATACAAGATCCAGTTCACCCACGACGAGGCCCAGGCCATCTTCTTCCACGGCGGCCGCTACAACGTCTCCGAGTTCATCGATCGCCACATGACCGAGGACGAGGAGGGCAACAGCCAGTCGACCTGGACGATGGAGCTCGAGGAGCACCAGGCGTGGGTCCTCAAGGACCTGTGGGAGGACGAGGGTCCGCTGGCCTGCGGATCGGGGCCGTTCAACTCGAAGCTCCAGCAGTTCATCGACAGCATCGTCTAGGCCCCCGCCTCGGGGGCGAGGAGGGGAAGCCATGATCGTCGCCCACAAGAAGTTGAACAGCACGCACGACTCTTTCTACCGCAAGGGCAAGGGCCGCCGCATCGGCGCCCGCCTGGTCCGTGCCCGGCTGAAGGCCGAGCTCATCAAGGAGAACTCATGAAAGACTACGTCCCCAGCCTGACGACGGACAACAAGAGCGGGCTGCCCGTCAACTTCGGCCACAACCTGACCTGGGACGAGCTCGCCGCCGAGGTCGCCAAGATGTCGCCCAAGCAGCGCAAAATGAAGGTCCTGACTCAGGACGAGAACACCGGCGAGTGGGTCGGTTTCTGCCGCCTTTGCCCGGCCGAGGAGTGCGCTGAGCCGTCTGGCAAGCCGAAGGGCCAGCTCGTGATGCTGATGTCCAGCTCCGAAGAGTAGGCCCCCGCATGGACTCGGGAGGAACGAACATGCAAGACGACGAGATTTACGCCCTGATCAACAAGGTCGAGAGCGACCGATCGGACGACGCCAGTTACCAGGCAGCCCACGATGCCATCAAGGCCCGCATCGTGGCCGCGGGCGCCAACGAGAAGCAAGCCTCGGCGGCGATGTACTACGCCTACGAGCATGGCCACTCCAGCGGCTACGGCGAGGTGCTCCGGATCGCGTTCAGCCTGCTGACGGAGGTGTTCGATGCCAAGTAGGATGACGTTCAAGGAGTTCGACCAGAAGGTCCGCGAGGGGCTGACCGAGCAGGAGAGCGAGTTCCAGGACCACGAGGACATGCACGGCTGCTACGACGCCGAGTGGACCGTCGAGGAGACCATCGCCGAGATCAAGAGCGTCTACTCGGACTTCGTCAACGGCAAGACGTGATCGAGAGGGTTCGGAACCCTCTTTTTTGCCCGCCGGCGGCCTGGGTGCATCCCATTAGGAATCCGTTAGGGTCGGCGAGGCCCCCGCTAAGTCTGCGAGGAGGAACACATGATCACGAAGCGAAAGACCTGCGAGGTCTGCAAGCGTAGCTACCAGCGTTCGCCCAGCGAGGTCGGCCCTGCGATTTGCAGCCTCTGCCGGCACAAGCCCGAGGCCAAGAAGATCCACGAGCTCGCTGCCCGCGTACAGCAGGCCGCCCTGCTCGGCGAGAAGGCCTTCAAGGATGGCCGCAGCCACATCCCCGCCCTCGACCCAGACTTGCAGCCCCTCCTGAAGGGCAACGACTGCATGCCGGTCCTCAAGGCCTGGGCCGACGCCTGGCACAAGGCGAACCTCGACGCCCCCGTGGTCGTCGACGGGGTGGACATCGTCGCCGAGATGCGCAAGCAAGGCCCCCGCTAAGTCTCACACGGAGGAACCCCCATGGACGTCAAGAGCAACAATGTCGACCTGACCGCCCTGACCGCGATCGTGTCCGACCCCGATCTCGACGGCAAGGTCGCCGAGATGCGGGCGGCCTTCGACCGCGTGACGCAGCTCCACGCCCAGCTCCACGACGCGGAGGTCGAGGCCGACCGCCTCAAGGCCGCGACGCTCAGCGAGGCGTACGACGTCCTCAAGAGCGACGCCGGCATCGCCCACGCCTACGCCATCGAGGCGTGGTAGGCCCCCGCTTAATCACGAGGAGGAACACCGAGATGAGCGCGACCCAGACCGCCGAGAAGGTTGACGTATACAAGGTCATCACCGACCGCATCACCCAGCAGATGGAGAAGGGCATCATCCCCTGGCGCAAGCCCTGGGCCTCGATCGGAGCTCCCAAGAGCCTGGTCAGCAAGAAGCCCTACCGCGGGATCAACGCGTTCATCCTCGGATGCGCGAGCTACGGGTCGCCGTGGTGGCTGTCGTTCAAGCAGGTCAAGGACCTCGGGGGGCGCGTCAAGGCCGGCGAGAAGGGCTGGCCGGTGGTGTTCTGGCGGCACTTCGACAAGGACGAGGTGGACGAGAAGGGCAAGCCAAAGTCGTTCATGGTCCTGCGGTACTACACCGTGTTCAACGCGGAGCAGACCACCGGCATCGAGGGCAAGATCCCCCAGCCGCAGGTGATCCGCGAGTCGAGCCCGATCGAGGAGTGCGAGAAGATCGTCGCGGGCATGCCGAGCCGCCCCGAGATCAAGGCCGACGGACGCCGGGCGTTCTACAACCTGACGGACGACTTCGTGGGCATGCCGGCGCGGGAGCAGTTCGAGAGCGACGCCGCGTACTACAAGACCCTGTTCCACGAGCTGGTCCACTCGACTGGCGCCGAGAAGCGACTGGGCCGATTCAAGAAGGACGTGTGCCAGTCGATGTTCGGCTCCGAGTCGTACTCGCAGGAGGAGCTGGTGGCCGAGATGGGCGCCGCGTTCCTGACGGCCCACGCCGGGGTGGAAGTCAAGGCGGACATGGACAACACCGTGGCGTACCTTCAGGGCTGGCTGAAGCGGCTGAACGACGACCGCAAGCTGATCGTGATGGCGGCCGCCCAGGCCCAGAAGGCCTCCGACTACATCCTGAACGTGAAGTGGGACGAGAAGGGCGAGGAGAGCGAGGGCTAAGGCCCCCGCCTTCCCTCGTTCAAGGAGAAACGCCGATGAACGCAAGCAAGCAGGCAGCCGACCTTATCGAGTTCACCCTCGGGCACTCGGCCTACCGCATCAAGAGCTCGCAGCGCGGGTGGAACTACCGCGAGGAGCAGGAATGCGAGTGGCTGGTCCTGGAGGTGCTTGGCGAGCCGGCAAACGCCGTCGTGCTCTTTGAGTGCCACGAGGCCCGCATCAACTTCGCCAGCGAGGCAGGCTTCATCAAGGCCGAGAGGACGCGCATCGTGGCCCAGCAGGGCGTCGCCGAGGCCAGAAACGCCAACGAGCGCATGAAGTCGTTCCAGATCGAGGCCTTCGCCTCGGAAACGCCGAAGTACATCCGCCGCGTCTTCATCTTCGAGACGGACGACGGGCTCGAGTACGGGTTCCATCACGAGGAGTTCGGAGGCATCGAGCCGTTCCTATCTGTAAAAGTTTGAAATTCGCACTTGACGCGTGCGTGAAGCATGCTACAATTCGAGGCCCCCGCTGCGGGCAAAGGAGAAACGCCGACATGGACAACCCGATCATCGAAGCCAAGCAAGTACTTCCCCGCCCCTTGCCGTACGACAAGGCCGGCAAGGAGTACACCGTCTGGGGTCTCATTACCCCCGAGCTGGCCAAAGAGTACCTGAAGCGCAACATCGCGAACTTCCGCAAGTTCTCGGAGGCGACAGTCGACAAGTACATCGACGAGCTGATCAACGGCTACTGGATGACGAATCACCAAGGCATCGCCTTTGACGTCAACAACGTCCTCGCCGACGGCCAGCATCGCCTGACGGCCATCATCCGAACCGGCATCCCCATCTACATGCCCGTGACGTTCGAGCTCCCGCCCGTGTCCAAGATGACCATGGATCAAGGCAAGAAGAGAACCACGAACGACGCCCTCGGCGGCGAAGGCATCTCCCTCTGCGGGTCGTCCCTCTCAGGCATCATCAAGTGCGCCGTCATCGGCGTCCTGGGAACCAACCGCACCGCCCTGACCATCCACGAGTCCAAGAAGTACGCCCTGCGTCTGCATTCCGGCCTCGTCTTCATCAACGAGACGTTCTACAAGGGCAAGAAGATCGCCAAGATCACGACTGCCCCCGTCATGGGCGCGATCCTGCGGGCGTGGTACTCCGAGGAGACCATGCGCGATGGCATCAAGGAGTTCTGCTCCATCCTGCTTGACCCTGCGAAGGCCCTTGAGAGCACGGGCGACAACTGCGCGATGGTCATCAACTTCCGCGAGAGCCTGCGGAACGCCCCCAAGTCGGTCGACAAGCAGTCTGGCGACTCGGTGGACGCGACCTTCTGCAAGACCGAGCGAGTCCTGCGGGCCTTCCTCGACAAGCAGAACCTCAAGGCCATATCGGCAGCCAAGACCGAACTCTTCCCGTTCCCGTGGGAGCGCGACCGAGACTTCTCGGAAGAGGAACTCACGCCGGCACGCCCCCTCGAGGTCGCAGCCCGTCTGGTTGAGCAAGCAGCGGGGGAATAAGGCCCCCGCAAGGAAACGCCGAAGGAGGGAATCATGTCGATCGTTGAAGAGATGCTGTCCAAGGCAAAGGCGAAGGAGCCAGACGTGCTCGTCGCCCCAGAGGTCGAGGCCGAGTTCGTCCCAGTCGACATCAAGGACCTCGACGACGACGAATTCAGTGAGGAGGACTTGCCGGCCGAGGAAGATGGGGTAGAATTAAGTGACCCCGCTCTGACGGCCCTGAACGTGCTGTCGATCGTGGCGAACAAGAAGTACCCCTACGGGGGCTTCTTCGAGGACGACGCCGACGAGACCCGCAAGGAGTGGGGCGGCGAGGATACGCCGAACCCGTACAGCGAGCAAGACGACGAATAAACAGATGTCCTGGTAGCTCAACTGGATAGAGCACTGGTTTCCTAAACCGGAGGTTGTGGGTTCGAGCCCCGCCCAGGATACCAAAATACGCAGTACCCCGGCCGCTCCCCGAGCGGCCGCTTTGTTTTCGGACGCCTTTTGCCCCGCCGATTCCTCATCCGACCCCAACCCAGAAACGCCGAACGGTCAGCACAACGATGCTCCTGTGCAGCATCGTTTAGAGCCATCTTTGGCCCCAGATCGGCACACCAAAACGGTTATGCCAGTGTATGTCCCTGTATTGTGCGTAACGAGTTTGTCCTATTTTACCCAAATTTGTCCCACTGTATCGGCAGTGCCCTCGCCAAGTACACAGTCAATTTCATATTTGCAAGAGAATTATCAACAAAATTTCATCGTGACACAGATATAAATGGCGTGCCATAACTTGAGGCATGCCCATGGATTATGTATTTTGTATTACCTAAGCGTAACATATATAAGGGTTTACGTTGCAATTTGCTTGTTGCGAAAATATCATGACGTGGTATCCTATGTGCAACCTGCACCGCACCTACACAAAGCAGTGCAAAGAAGGAGAACCCGAGTAGTTTACCTGCGATTTTCACCATAGGACGGCATCGGGAGGACAGGTCAATGAATAAGTGCGCGAGTGAAGTGGCACGGACCTTGCATAGTCCTCATCGTGAGGCAACGGCGAGCGTCCCATCCGATGCCACCTGTGGAAGAACAACTCCGCAACGGGACGGGCGGAAACACTGTTGGGGGGAGTGACACATGAGCAAGACGGCGAAGAAGGGCGAGAACGTTCTCGCGAGCAAGAAGTTGGGCCGGGAGAAAGTCCTCGAGGCGATCTTTGACGCACCACCGGCGATGCGGCCGAAGTTGAAGCGGCTGCTGAACGCCCAGATCAAGGATCGGCAGGCCAGCACCGAGTGGTCGAAGGCCAACCCTTCGGCACGCCCTGTGACGAACGCCCAGAAGATCGAGATGGCGACGCTGCACGACCAGCACGGAATTTCGTTCCGCGCCCTCGAAGGCATCTACCACCTCATCGCGAACAGCGGCATGGGTGCGTACCGATGCGTGGAGGAGGGCCGGGCTCTCATCAAGCAGCAGCACAAGGGAGGGAAGAAGGCCGCCAAGCGTCAGACCGCGGCCGTCGCGTAACTGGTCGGCCAACGACCAGGAGCACTGAAAGGGCGACCTTGGGGGAGGTCGCCCTTTTTCTTTTGAGGCCCCCGCTGTCGGGAAAGGAGACCGACATGGGATATACCACCGAATTCGAAGGCGAAGTCAAGTTCAACAAGCCTCTCACCGTCGCACAGTTCAAGTACCTCGAAGCGTTCGCCGAAGTCCGCCACGTCAAGCGCGACACCAAGATCACCGAGCAACTCGAAGACAAGCGTCGCCACGCCGTCGGCCTGCAACTGGGCATCGAGGGCGCGTACTTCGTCGGCGGCGAGGACGACGAGGGCGTCATCGACGGCAACAAGCCGCCGGTCGGGCAGCCCGACCTGTACTGCCAGTGGGTTCCCACCGACGACGGCCAAGGCCTCCAGTGGGACGGCAACGAGAAGTTCTACGGGTACGTCGAATGGATGCAGTACCTGATCAAGCACTTCCTGGCCCCGTGGGGCATCGTCGCCAACGGCGAGATCAAGTGGCACGGCGAGGAGCGCAAGGACTTCGGCGTGCTGGAAGTCAAGGACAACGTCGTCACGGCCCACAAGGGCGTCCTCGAACTCAAGAAGGAAGAAGAGGAAGAAGACGACGGCGACACGGCCCCGACCTACAGCCGCCAAGAGGTCATCGAAGCCCTTGAGAGCATCGTCGCCTCGGCCCAGAGCGCCCTGAAGAACATCAAGAAGGGCAAGGGCGACCCCGAAGGCGACCTCAACGACCTGCACGCAACCATCAACGACCTGTTTTGGAGCGTCGACGAGGGCAAGGCCGACTATCAGTAGTCAGGCCCCCGCAGGCATACGAGGAGGAAGCATGGACAGATTCAAGGTCGTCGCCACGGCTCTCATCGAGCACGATATCATCAAGACCGGTTCGAAGGACATCCAACTTGACATCATGATGGCCGCTCAGCCGATCTACCCGATTCTTGAGGCCCGCCGGGTGGCGAACTGGTTCAACATCGACGAGGAGAAGGCGGAGGATCTGCTTGAAGACCTCTTCGTCCGCAACCACTTCTGGCGCAAGAAGGATAAACGACGCAATAGTTGGCTCTACTCAGAGAGCCACCGTGCCCTGGGCCTGACCGAAGCACAAATTGACAGACAGCAGAAGCACCGCGTGGCCGTCCGCAAGATCAGAATCAGAAAGGGCAAGTCATGACCGCATACTCACCGAGTGGTGCCAAGATCGTCGGGACGTTCGACGTCGTGGAGTGCATGGCCAGGATACTCCCCGAGACGTTCGAGAAGAAGGGCAAGGGCGTCGACTTCGAGTACGAGGGGGAGACCGAGGTCTGGTGGTGCGGGCAGAAGACCCAGAAGAAGCGCGGCCAGCGCCTGTTCGTCGACGAGAATCACGAGATTTGGCCCGAGAACAAGTTGACCCTCAAGGAAGACTAGGCCCCCGCTGCCCGGAAAGGAGACGAACATGGAACAGATTCACAGCTACTCCTCGGGGGACGGATCGCTCAGCCTCGGATGGCGCGACGGCGACAAGAGCGTCAGCCGGCCGGTCACCAAGGAGGACGCGATCGCCCACCTCTGCGCCAAGCCCCAGCGGCACCTGTACGACCGCGGCTGGCGCGTCATGTTCGTCGACGGCTTCTATCGCTTCGTCAAGATGTGGCAGAAGATCGGGGCCGACGAGATTTTCCCCGTGGACGACGAGGAGGCCAAGGACGGCGTCGTCTACAAGTACCAGATCGACAAGGACGACCACTTCTACAAGGAGAGCGGCGAGGTCCGCCAGTGCTCCCTCAAGATGACTTTCAAGATGCAGGGGTTCGACGAGCCGTTCGAGGTCAAGAACTGGAACATCCTCGGCACCGTCGCCTACCATCTGACGCACGAGGCCCAGATCATGCCCCAGATGGCCGAGGCCAAGGCGTTCGAGGCGCCGCCCCTGTTCGACGCCAAGAGGGCGAAGAGGGCCGAGAAGGCCGTTAAGGGCTACGCGGGCGAGGACCACGACCTGCGGGCCAACATCATGGACGTCATGACCGACCTACGGCACCTCTGCGAGAAGAAGGGTTTCGACTTCGACCTGATCGTCCGAACGTCGGGCGAGCATTTCACGACCGAGAGATAAGGAGACCGACATGCCCGAGACAGCCCCCAAGCAGGAGATCACCAAGGAGCAATTCGAGACCTACGTCAAGATCCAGCACAGCGGCGTGACGAACATGTTCGCCCTGACGGCTGTCGTGGCCCTGTCCAAGGGCAAACTCAGCCGCGAGGACTGCCTGGACATCATGGAGAACTACGGCGCCTACTCCGAGAAGTTCGGCATCGAGTAGGCCCCCGCTTGCCTGTAAAGGAGGCAGCCATGAAGAAGATCGCCTACACCATCAACGACAACGGGGTCGACGGCCGGTGCCGGACGCGGATCGTCGACGCCTTCTGGGACGAGGAGGAGCGAGACGAGGCCTTCGAGTCCAACAAGAACAAGGACTATCTCTCCAAGGGGGAGCAGATCGTCGACGTCGAGGACGCCAAGAAGGAGGCCCTCTGCAAGTTGAACGGCCTGGACAGGCTCTTGCTCGGTCTGGAATAGGCCCCCGCTGCGGGCAAAGGAGATTCACATGGACGACGACAAGCCGAAACTGACCGCAGCCATCGCCGAACTGCTCTGGGACTACCTCAAGAAGGACCCCGAGCACAAGGACCGACGCTGGATCGCGGGTGGCACCAAGACCAAGCTCGGCCTGCGCAAGAGCATCGAGCGCGTCATCGAGGAGACTGCGGAGGACGACGAGGAGGACACGCTGGTCGTCCGAGTCGCGACCGACGACCGAGACGAGTTCTACGAGATCAGCACCGACAACGCGAAGAAGTTGCTCGCTCTGCCGATCCCCGATCGCCGCGACTTCTTCTACGAGGTCGCCAAGGAGGCATTCGTCAGCGACGACGACGCCAACCTCTACATCGACGACTCGGGGAACCAGACCGAGGAGGAGTTCTGGAAGTCGGAGGGCGAGGAGGAATGGCAGGGGGCAGTCGGCGAGGAGTACATCGTGACCATCAAGGTCACGGGACAGCGGCCGATCAAGGTGGAGGTCTACGCGATCAGTGACTTCGCGGCAGGCGAACTCGCCTTGGCCAAGTTCGAGAAGAGCGACGAGTACAAGAAACTGAAGCGGCATGTCAACATAGACGTGGCCGCCGTCAAGAAAAAGTAACAGGCCGGGCGAGTCGCCTGGCGTCAGAGCCCCGTGCGGCAGAACCGGCGGGGCTCTTTTCTTTTGCCGGCCCCTTCCCGGGTGCATCCCGTTAGGCTATACTTGGGCATGAGGCCCCCGCTAGGCCTCGGGAGGTAGCGACCATGTATCCGACTCAGGTATGGGTGGCCAGCAGAAACTTCTCGGTCTACATCAACCCGGCGATTGACGGCTACTTCATTCGCCACTGGACCGGCATGTCCCCGAACTTCGTAAAGTGGTACTTCCTGAAGGACATGGACGACGAGAGGGACCTGCCCCCTCTGTGGAGCTTTGAGGTCCACAGGGACGCCCCGCGGCTGTTCGGGCCGACCGACAGGAAACTGGAGCTGCCGATTCACCTCGCCGAGGCCCCCGCATCCAACTAAAGGAGACAACCATGGGACGCGAACTCAAGAGAGTCAAGCTGGACTTCAACTGGCCGATCGGCAAGACGTGGGAGGGCTACCTCAACCCCTTCAGCAAGCACGGTACGAACTGCCCGCACTGCCAGGGCCAGAGCACCACGGCGGCCTACAGGGCGGTCGAGCGCCTGGTCCGCATCCTGATGTGTGCCGGCGACGACTCCCGCAAGCGGCCGCAGGACTTCAACCCCAAGGCCCAATCGCTGCCGATGAACATCCCGACGTACCCCGGCAGCCCCTACAACCGACTTTTCCCCCATCCATACCTTCTCGAGGCCGGGATCGACGACCCCGGCGTTGAACTCCACGAGCTGACGCAAGGCCTCGCGGGCCGGGAGTCCAGCTTCCTCGGGCACGACTCCATCGACAACTGGTCGGCCATGAAGAAGATCCTGGCCGCGGCAGGCATGAAGAAGAAGTGGGGCATCTGCACCCACTGCAAGGGGACAGGCACGGTCTGGGACTCCCCCGAGAATTACAAGAAGTACAACCGCTGGCGCCGGAAGGAGCCACCGAAGGGCAAGGGCTACCAGATGTGGGAGACCGTCTCCGAGGGCAGCCCGATCAGCCCCGTGTTCGACAGCCCCGAGGGCCTCGCCAACTGGCTGGCCCAGCACGAGGGCGGGACCTACGAGCAGTGGATGGCCACCATCGACGCAGAATGGGTGCCCAGCATGATCTCCGGTCCCGGCATCGGCGTGATGACGGGAGTCGAGGCCGCCGGAGCGGGCGTCCTCTAAGGCCCCCGCTCTCCCCCGAGGAGGAACGACAATGCCCCAGACCAAGAGCCAGACCGACATCATTCAGGACATCTACGACCAGGGCACGTACATGGACCCCAAGCCGGCCGTCGGCAAGGCCATCATCCGGGCGATCCTGGACAGCGGCATGAGCCCGGCCGCGGCCCTCTGGGTGTACCAGGCCAAGCACGTCCGATGGTTCATGGACGGCCACGGGGGCGAGCCGAAGACCGGCAAGGTGGCCTACGCCGAGTTCAAGAAGTACATCGGCAGAAACGCCAACAGGGTCAAGGACGACGTCAAGATGTACGTCATCGAGGACGAAGATGAAAACGCCGAAGGCTAAGAAGGTCATCGAGGTCAAGATCACCAAGTCGCATGTCGACCTCGAGGACAGCGGGTGCGCGAAGATCGTCCACTGCAACGACATCTTCGAGGAAAACCAGGACGAGGGCATGTTCGTCAGGCTCCATAGCTGGAGCAACACGCCCAGGGTGCATCCCGAGCTCGACCAGTTCATCGGGCGCAAGGTCCGCATAACCGTCGAGACCATTGACTGAGGCCCCCGCCTCGGGACGGAGGAAACGCCGATGCTCGAAGAGAGACTCAGCAAGGAACAGGAAGCGGCCGCCAAGGACATCGCCCAACGGATGGAGAAGTACAGCCTCCAGGACGACGACGGCGTCCTTGACAGCATGATTTTTGACATGAAAAAGGCCGAGGCACAGCTCATAATACAGCGGGGCCTCGAGGCTCAGATCAGATATATAGTCTCCCGCGTAGGCGGGGAGGCCCTCAAGCAGCAACAGGACGTCGTCGACTCCCTGCTCATGGACTTCTCCCCCGAGGGCGACATCATCGAATGCTCCCATTGCCGGGTGCAAGTCTTCAAGGACAAGGCCGTCCTTCAGGGGCAGAACTGGTTCTGCAAGGCCTGCAACGAGGTTCATGGGCTTCGCTGAGGCCCCCGCATAGGCCCGAGAGGAGACAACGACAATGGAAGACATCACCCACAAGGGCATCAAGATCAAGATCGAGCAGGACCAGGACGCCGAGAGCCCCCGCAACTGGGACAACCTCGGGACCATGGTCTGCTTCCACCGCCGGTACGACCTCGGGGACAAGGACCACGGGTACGACTCCGACGACTACAGCGGCTGGGCGGCCATGGAGAAGGCCATCCGGGCCAAGGAAGACGCGGCCCTCATCCTGCCCCTGTACCTGTACGACCACAGCGGCCTGCGGATGAAGATCGGGTCCTTTCAGGGCCTCCTGCCGCAGGGCCACGCCGAGTTCGACTCGGGACAGGTCGGCTTCGTCTTCGTCAGCAAGAAGAAGGTCCGCGAGGAGTACAACGTCAAGCGGATCACCAAGAAGACGCTGGAGAAGGCCTACGAGGTCCTGAAGAGCGAGGTCAACGCCTACGACCAGTTCCTCAGCGGCGACGTCTGGGGCTACATCGTCGAGGAGGACGAGGACGGCAACGAGCTGCCGAGCAGCCTGCACGAGTCCTGCTGGGGCTTCTTCGGGTACGACTACTGCGTCGAGCAGGCCAAGGAGGTGGCCGAGCGGCTCGCCCCCAAGGTCGAGTTTAACAAGGAGGTCGGCGAGAAGTACGGCGACGGCGCAGGACAGGCCGAGCTCCCCTTCGAGGCCCCCGCCTTGGCGTAAAGGGAGGCCGACATGAACCTGGAAGAAGCGATCGCAGTGATGGAGTCCGACGAAAAGGACTTCAAGGTCATCAGGCAGGCGACCAGCGTGATCATCGCCGCTGGTCTCTGCCCATCCTGCGCCTGCTCAGGGCTCAGGAACAAGCTTGGCGAGTTCCAGGAAGGCGACCTGTACGAGCACGCCGGCCGAGAATGCCCGACATGCGGCGAGTTCTCCATCTGCGGCCCTCAGCCCGAGTTCGCCGAGTTCGACACCCACAGCGACGCCGACCCCGGCCTCTAGGCCCCCGCTTCCAAACGAGGAGCAACCCATGAGATACAAGATCGAGGACTGGACCGGCCGAGACATGTACCCTGGACAGACGTGGGGCAGCGTCACGGCTGCGTGGGACTTCCTCATGGAAGACCAGCGCAAGCGTCACCCGAACGCGACCGAGAAGGAATTCGACGAGATAATGGGCGAGTTCTACACCGAAGTCGCCGAGTAGACCCCGAGGCCCCCGCTTCCAAACGAGAACAGGAGACAGACATCATGGCCGACCGAATCGCTTGGATGCCGTACCGAAATCAGCAGACTCAGTCAAACGACTTCCAGAAGGTGATTCTCCTCGAGGAAGGCAGGGACTTCCGCCTCCTCGAGATCGCCGATGGAGACAAGAAGGGCGACAAGGTCGTCCTGCCCGGCGAGGGCATCCCCTTTCAGGGCTTCCACCCTTCTCTCTACGAGCAGAAGAACAAGCCCGAGGTGTTTTGGTACAAGGGACGCAGCCTCCAGAAGGTGGACCTGAAGAACTTCAAGGACCCCGAGGCGGCCCGACTGCTCATCCCCGAGGAAGAGCCCTACGAGTTTCCGCCCCACACGATGGAAATCATCGACGGCATCCTGGCCGGCGACCATCAGATGCTGACGGGCAAGAAGGGAGCGGGCAAGACTTCCATCCTGTTGCAGATCGCGGCACGCATCGGAATGCCCGTCATTCGCATCAATTTCACGGGCCATACCTCCATCAGCGACATCGTCGGCTCCGTCGGCTTCGCGAAGGACGGGACGGTCTTCAAGTACGGCCCCGTCATGCAGGCCATGAGGGAGGGCTACTGGTGCGTCGCCGACGAGTTCGACTTCGGCGAGCCCCGAGTCCTGTCCGTCTTCCATTCCATCCTTGAGAAGCATCCGTCGTACTGCCTCAAGGAAAACGATGGCGAGGTCGTCGTCGCCCTGCCGTCCTTCCGCTTCTTCGGGACGAGCAACACCATCGGAGGCGAGAGCAGCACGAAGTACGTCGGGACGAACAAGATGAACATCGCCCTGCTGGACCGTTTCACGGGCCATGGTCGCATCATCGTCGTCCAGCCCATGACGGCCAAGCAGGAGAAGAGAGTCATCTACGCCCGAATGCCGAACCTCCCCAAGGGTCTGGTTCGCAGGGTGACGCAGTTCGCTGCCGAACTTCGGACGG